>Ga0307374_10005849_pt1 | contig 19668 bp, 19 predicted proteins | sample OX3MG_FD_202532 | JGI IMG/M metagenome (GOLD analysis project Ga0307374, IMG submission 202532) | Soil microbial communities from Risofladan, Vaasa, Finland - OX-3 | ecosystem: Environmental > Terrestrial > Soil > Coastal area > Acid sulfate soil | place: Finland: Risofladan, Vaasa | collected...
ATGTCTTCGGCAGGAATGACCTGCTTGCCCTCCATGTGGCCGCAGCGCTTGGGCGCGACCTGGTCCTCGATGTGAATGGCGGCCACGCCGGCATTCTCGTAGGCCTGGACGGTGCGGATGACGTTGATGGGGTTGCCGTAGCCGGTGTCGGCGTCGGCAATGACGGGCACCCCCACCGCCTGGACGATGCGGCGAGCCTGGTCGACCATCTCGGCCATGGTCATGAGGCCAACGTCGGGCCGGCCGAGGTAGGAGGCCGAGGTGCCGAAGCCGGTCATGTACACGGCCGGGAAGCCGGCGGATTCGATCAGGCGGGCGCTGAGGGCATCGTAAGCGCCAGGCGCGAGGACGGGCTCCGCGTCAGCGAGAAGGTCCCGGAGGGCTTTCGGGGCGCCGCGGCGCTGGCTTAGGAGGTCAGACATGGGAACGCGGGGCTCCCTCACCCTCGCCCTCTCCCGCGGCGGCAGGCGAGGGGACGATTGCTTCGAGCGCGTCGCGCATGGCGAGGGCGGCGGCGCGGGGGCCTTCGGGGGCGAAGATGATGCCGCGGGCGTTGTTCACCACGGCGCCGCTGCCATCGTGGCGGAAGGAGGAGGCCACGTCGGCGGCGGTGGCGCCTTGGGCGCCGTAGCCGGGGACCAGGATGGTGGCTCTTGGCATGAGCGCGCGCGTCTTGGCGGCTTGGGCGGGGTAGGTGCCGCCGACGACCGCCTCGCAGTCCCAGCCGTCCACCAGGCGAGCCATGCGCTCGAAGATGGGCTCGCCCTCGACCTCGAGGTCCTGCAGCTCGCCGGACGATGGGTTGGATGTCTTGACCAGCACGAACACGCCCTTACCGTGCTGGGCGGCCACATCCATGAAGGGCTTGATGCCGTCGCTGCCGAGGTAGGCGTTGACCGTCAGCGCGTCGGCGTCGAAGGGACCGTCCGGGTGGAGGAAGGCGTGGGCGTAGGCTTCCGCCGTTGAGCCAATGTCGTTGCGCTTGGCGTCGACGATGACCAGCAGGCCGGCGTTCTTGGCGTACCTTACGGTCTCGGCCAGCGCGTGGAAGCCCTCGGCGCCGTACAACTCGTAGAAGGCGGCCTGGGGTTTGGCTGCGATGCAGACGCCGGCCACTTGGTCAATGACGGACTTGTTGAACGAGAGCAGTGCCTCGGGCGGGCTCAGCTCACGGAATTCTGGCGGAAGCTGGTCGAAGCGGGGATCGAGGCCCACGCACACGGCGCTCCCTTTAGCGCGCCGGCCTTGCTCTAAGCGCTCTCGAAAATGGACCAAAGTGCCGCCGGCAAGCGTATCATCGGAGGCTAGGCGCCCTCACCTAGCCTCTTCCATTTGCGATGGGGAGGGAAAGAAGCAGGAGAGCACCATGCTGGACACGCCGACGAAACAAAAGGTCGACCGGGACGACATCTTCTTCGAGCTCACGCGGAGCATGTGCCCGGAGTGCCGGCGCATCATCGACGCGCAGATCCGGCTGCGGGACAACAAAGTCATCATGCGCAAGCGCTGCCCCGATCACGGCTGGTTCGAGTCGCTGGTCTACAGCGACGCCAAGCTGTACGCCAGCTCGCTCAAGTACAACAAGCCGGGGACCATCCCGCTGGAGTTCTCGACCGAGGTTGTGGACGGCTGTCCCTATGACTGCGGGCTGTGCCCCGAGCATCAACAGCACACCTGCCTGGGCATCATCGAGGTCAACACGGCCTGCAATTTCGCCTGCCCCGTCTGCTTCTCCGACGCCGGACCGGGCTTCAACCTGACGCTGGACGACGTGGAGCGCATCCTGGACCGCTTCGTCGCCACGGAAGGCAGCCCGGAAGTGGTGCAGTTCTCCGGCGGCGAGCCGTCGATCCATCCGGACATCGTGCCCATGCTCAAGATGGCCTTCGCCAAGGGCATCAACTACGTGATGCTCAATACCAACGGCCGGCGCATCGCCCAGGACGATGCGTTTTTGGCCGCGCTGGCCGAGATACGGCCGGTGATCTACTTCCAGTTCGACGGCTTCGACGAGAACACCACCTGGACCATCCGCCGCGAGAAGAACCTGTTGCCCGAGAAGATGAAGGCGCTGGACCGGCTGGCCTCGATTGGGCTGGACGTGGTGCTGGTGCCGACCATCGAGCGCGACATCAACCTGCACGAGGTGGGCGCCATCGTGAAGTTCGGCGTGCAGCACCCGGCGGTCAAGGGCATCAACATCCAGCCCATGTTCCACTCGGGCCGGCACATCGCTAACGATCCGCTCCAGCGGCTCACGATCCCGGATGTGCTGAACGCTATCGACGAGCAGGCGGGCGGCATGTTCCTGGCCAGCGATTTCGTGCCCGTGCCGTGCTGTTTTCCCACCTGCAACTCCGTGACCTACGCCTGGGTGGAGGGCGAGACGGTGCTGCCGATGACCCGCCTGGTCGAGGTGGACGACTACCTGGACTACATCACCAACCGCAGCGTGCCCGACCTTGGCGGCGAGATCAAGAAGGCGCTGGAAGGGCTATGGTCGGCCACGGCTGTGCCCGGCAGCGACGCGGTGTCCAGCCGCTTCCAGATCGCCTGCGCCGCCTGCAACCTGCCGGGCATGGACATGGAGGGGCTGAAGGACCACATCTTCATGATCATGATCACGGACTTCATGGACCCCTACACGTTCAACATCAAGAACCTGATGAAGTGCTGCAAGGAGTTTCTGCTGCCGGACGGGCGGCAGATCCCCTTCTGCGCCTACAACAACGTGGGCTATCGGGAGCAGGTAAAGGAGCAACTGAGCGCGCGCAAGCCGCGCGCCATTGCCGGCGGCGATGGCCACTGACGCAGCCGACGTCAAGGCCTGCTGCGCAGCGCTCTACCAGAACGACTATGTGCGCGCGCTGCTGGGGGATTCGTTCCACCCTGGCGGCGAGGGGTTGACCAAAGAGCTGGGCAAGGCGCTCGGCCTCAGTGGGGGCGACCGAGTGCTCGACGTGGCCAGCGGCAAGGGGACGTCGGCTTTCGTACTGGCCGATGCCTTCGGCTGCCGCGTGACGGGCGTGGACTACGGCGACCGCAACGTGGCGGAGGCCAACGGCCGAGGCCATAGCTCGTGCGATTTTCGGCAAGAGGATGCCGAGCTGCTGCCATTCGAATCGGGGACGTTTGACGCCGTCATCTCCGAATGCGCCTTTTGCACCTTTCCCTCGAAAGAGGCCGCCGCCAGCGAGATGTTCCGGGTGCTGAAGCCGGGCGGCCGGCTGGGGCTGACTGACATGACCATCTTCGCGGATCGGATTCCGGCGGGGCTCGACAACCTGCTGAGCATCGTGGCCTGCCTCGGCGATGCGCGGCCCGCGGCAGAGTATCGCCGCATCCTGAGTGAAGCCGGCTTCGAGGATTTCCTCGAAGTCGATGCGTCGAAGCACCTGCTGGACATGGTCGACGACATCAAGAAGAAGGTCGATCTGGCGCGCTTTGCCGTCGCCATCAAAAAGCTGGACCTGGGCGGCATGGACCTCAAGGCCGCCCGTGAGACCGCGCTGCTGGCCAAGAAAGCGATCGCGGCCGGCGCGGCCGGCTATGTGCTGCTGACGGCTCGAAAGTAGCCGGCAGGGCCAGTCCAGCTGGCTCCTGGCTGCGCTCCTCGCCTTAGCTCGCGCATTGGTGGTGGTAGACGTCCGTGAGCTTCTGGAGGAAGGCGTTGGGGCTTCCGCTCACGGCCTGAGCCACCGCGTTCAGGAACTGATCCAGCTGGTCGGTGGGCGCAGGCTTGTAGTGCGGATAGAACGACAGCCAAACGTCCGCCTGGTGGCTGAAAGCTTTGAATTCGGTGTTGTAGCAGCCTTGCGTGCTGGTGATGTCGACGCCGGTCCAGAAGTCCAGGGCATGCGAGCTCTCGTGCGAGATGAGGTCAGCCAGGTCGTGGACATCCTCGTTGACCAGGTTGTTACTGATGCGGATAACGTTTTCGTCGGGGCTGAAGAAGCCAAGCGCGCCCGCATCGCTGATGGGCGCGGCCAGGACCTGGACGTGATGATCGGCCAGGTTCTTCATGTAGCCGCTGCCGTGCGCCTGGTCGTACTGCAGCAGCAGGTTGATGGCCGGCTGGAGCGACGGCGGGGCCTGGACGGCGACGGGCGGAGGCGGCGCGCCCGCGCCGGCCGCGCTTTGGGGTTGCTGCGCAGGCGCCGGCACAACGCCGAACTGCTTGGCCAGGTCGCCACCCAGAATCGGCACCACGGTGCCCGGCGCGGGCTGCCCCGGCACCGCATCGACCCATAGCTGGAAGGCCACGCGCTGGAAACGCTGCACGATGAAAGGGCCGGTTCGCTGCGGCTGCGACGTCGGCAAGCCATAAAGCAGGACGGAATTGATGGTGTCCCATTTGGGGATGGAAGCGGGGTTGGGGTTGGCGAGGTAGCGCGCCTGGATCTGCGGCTGCGTGAGCCAGCCCAGGCGCACCTGCATGGCTCGCGTGAAGTTGCCGCCCGAGCCATCGTCGGCGATGGGCGGGGGAATGCCCAGCGCTTGCAGATCCTTGTCATGACCCGTTTGGCTCAAGAGGTCGAAGACATTGGCCAGTTCGACGGCGCCATTCGGCTGATCGCTCGGGTGCCACTGCAAGAGCGCGGCTTGGGTGGCCTGGTAGATAAAGCCGTCCGGCAGCTGAAATACGTTGGATGCCGGATAGCCCAGCGCGGTGACACCGCCCAGGCGGTTGAATTCCGAGTAGAAGCGCGTGACCTGGCCGCGGCTGTCGTAGCCGCTGTCGAGCAGGTTGAAGCCCCTGCCGGTACCACCGCCGGTCTCACTGTAGAACCAGCCACCGGTGACGGCATAGTCGGACGGCGCGGCGGCGGCGGCAAGCGGCATCTCAGCGACGAGGGCCAGCGCCAGCGCTGCTCCCGCAGCCAGGCGAGCAAGCAGTGACATCGTTCGAGGTAAGGGTATCGCGGCGCGCAGCCTCTGGTTTCGGGCCTCTTACAATTTGCAGGCTTATGTCCAACTCCGTTTGGCGCCCTCTTCCGCCGCTGCGCGAGACCGATTCGATTACCGCGCTGGCCGCGGCGGGCGGCACGGCTTTGGCCGGCAGCGCAGCGGGGCTGTTCCGCAGCGCCGGCGCCAGCGCTTGGCAGCGCTTGGACCTCGCCGCCACCGAGATCCAAGCCATCGCCTTCGGCGAGAAGCCTGAGACGGTGGCTGCCGGCGCCGGCAGCGCTGTCGACATCAGCCATGACGGCGGCGCTACGTGGCTGCGCGGCGAGTTGGAGACGGCCGGCCGCGTGACCGCGCTGGCCATCGCCGGCCAGACGCTGCTGGCCGGCACCGATCGCGACGGGGCGTTCGTCTCGCTGAACGGCGGCAAGAGCTGGGCGCCCTCCGGACTGAGCGGCCAGATGGTGCTGGCGGTGTGCGGCGACAAGCTGGCCGGCACGGACGGGGGCTTGTGGCTGCGCGAGTCAGCAACCAAGTGGAGCAAGCTCGGCCTGGACGCCGTGGTGACGGCGCTGGCCCGCGCCGGCGAGGCGATTGTGGCCGGCACCGAGGACCAGGGGCTGTTCCGGTCTCTGGACGAGGGTGCCACCTGGCACAAGGCGCCCGGCGTCGAGGAAGGCATCAACGCCATCGCCGCCAGCGGATCGCGGCTGGTCGCCGGCACATCGGTGGGGCGCCTATACGAGTCCACCGACAGCGGTGCGACCTGGAGCGAGCTCGCGGCGCTGCCGACGGCCGTGATGTCCCTCGCTGTCGAGGGAGAGCGGGTGCTGGCTGGCGCTTATCGGACGGGCCTATTCGAGCTTGTGGCCGAACGCTGGCGCCCATCCAACGATGGCCTGGAATCGACGAATGCCATCGATCTGCTTTGGACCGCCGAGGGCTTGCTGGTAGTGGCCATGGATGGCCTGCGGCGGCTGCGGGATGGCCAATGGCAGATGGTGGACTCGCCCGCGCCGGGCGATCCGCGGGCGGCAATCCCTGGACGGGACGGGCGCCTGCTGCTGGGCACCAGCGAGGGGCTGTTCGCCGCCGGCGACAAGATCGGCGAGCTGGCCGGCGTGACGCTGATCCGCTCCGCGCCAAATGGCGATCTGGCGGTCCTCACAGAGGACGCGCTGCACCTGCGGCTGGGCGAGGAGTGGACGCAGGTGCCGCGCTCGGAGCGTGAGCGGACCATCGACGTGGTCTTCTCGCCGTCCTACCCCGAGGATGATGGGCTGCTGCTGCTTACGCTGCGCCAGGGTACGCGCACGTCGGTGGTGCGCTACGGCCCCAAGTCACAGGAGGTAGACCGGCTGTTCGATTACGATGCGCGGTCACGCTGGCTCAGCATGGCGCTGCCGGCAGACTACGCCGTGGATACGCGGCGGCCAGCCGCCTTCTTCGCCGGGACCGGCGGCTCGCTGTTCCGGCCAGCCTGGCCCGGCGATCATTGGGAGCGCGACATCCTGCACGACCCCAATGCCATCGTGCTGTCGGTGGCGCTGTCGCCGAGCTTCGGCCAGGACCGCGGCGTGGCCGTTGGGACCACAGCCGGCGCCGTCATGACCCAAAATGGCGGCCTGCTGTGGATGACCATGGACGAGGGCCTGGAGGACCGCCGCTGCCTCAAGATGGTCTACGCCCCCGATGGGCGGTTGTACTGCCTGACACCCACGCGGATCTACGAACTCGTCGATGCCTAGCATCGAGTTCGGCTTAGCGCTCGATTTTGGAACCGAGCGCGCGCCGTTGCACCAGGTGCTGGATGAGTTTGTGCCGCTGCTGGAGCTGGCAGAGGAGAACGGCTTTCATTCGGTGGTCGCCGGTCAGACGTTCCCCACGCGGCCGGGGTTCTTCCACCTGCCGTCGCCACTGATGGTGCTGGCGGCGCTGGCGCCGCGGACGAAACTGCGGCTGGGCACCGGCGTGACGCTGCAGCCGGGCTGGAACCTGCTGAACCTGGCCTACGACGGGGCCATCCTGGACCAGCTTTCGGGCGGACGGTTCTTCCTGGGCATCGCGGTGGCCAATCCGCGCGATTGGGCGCGCTTCGGCTTCGAGCGCGCTACGGTGGGCCAGCGTTTCGACGAGCTGCTGCAAGGCTTGAAGGCCCTGTGGTCGGGCGCCAAGGGCTTCGAAGGGCAGTTCGTCCGCACCGACCAACCCATCCTGCCTCTGCCGCTGCAGCCGGGCGGACCGCCGATCCTGGTGGGTGGCATGTCGCCACGATCTGCCCGGCGGGCGGCAGCCTACGGCGACGGCTACTATGCCGCGACGCAGTACCGGCTGGGCGCGGTGGTGGAGCAGATCGGACGCTACCGGGCTGCTTTGGCCGAGGCGGGCAAGCCCGCCGAGCGGCCGACCATCGCCATCAACCGGCTGTGCTGCCTGGCCGACACGGACGAGCAGGCGATCGGCCGGGGGCGGACATACGTCAGCCGTGTACTCCGCGCGTATGCCACATCGGGTGCGTTGACCGAGAACCCCGACGATCCGCGGCTGCTGGAGCGGGTGCTTGGCGAGGTGGCGCTGGTCGGCAGCCCGGAGACGGTCCGCCGCCAGGCGCAGGCCTACGTCGACGCCGGCGTGACCCGCTTCGAGCTGCGGATCGCGCCGGGCGACATGCCTTCGGATCTGGTCGCGGAGACAATCCGCCTGGCCGGCCAGCGGGTGATCCCTCACATTCAATAGATTGCTCGGACGTACACTGGACGGCCTATTCGGCGTTCGACGGCAGCATAGGCTGTGGAAGCCGTCGCCAGTCAGCGGATCTGCCGTACCGTTTCGCTGCTGCCCCACCCGCTGTCAGCTGTCCATACCGTGGCATTCAGGCGTGAGCCGAGTGCGAGGCACAGTCGATCCGCGAGCGACAGCCCGCTACCGGGCGTCCAGGTGGCGGCCGCCTGTTCGGCGTCGTCAAGCGTGACCGGCTGAATCTGCAGGGCATAACTGGCGAGTAATGCTCGGGCTAGTTCCCAGTTACGGCCGTGCGCACGGATCTTTTGAGCAACCTCAGACCAGTTGGCCGTCCCGCACGCACTGTCGCCGCTGAGTCCTTCCTCAACGGTAGTAGCGCCATCTTCACCCTGAAGGAACGCGAGGAGGGCGGACGCATCGAAGACGTTCATCCCACGTCTTCGATGGTCGCCTGACAGCGTCGGTCAGCGAGCAATTCACTGACAAGATCGAGTCCGGCGAGATCCGCCCGTACGAGCGACTTCAGTTGCTCTCGACTGACGAGCAGCAGCCCGGCTGGAGCGTCGATGAGAACGACCGCGGCGCCTTCGCTGAGTCCGGCTCGGTTCCGGAGCGCAGCAGGAATGACCAGCCGGCCTCGATCTCCCATTGTCACCTGGTATGTCCCATTCATAGTTGAAACGTACCATTCACCTGCGCGCAAGGGGAGATTGGCCTTGGCCCTTAGCGTAGACTGCGAGCATGGCGACTCAAGGAGTAGGCATCGTTGCGCGCGAGGCCAAGGCGCCTTTGCGCGTGGAAGAGCTGATCGTCGACGATCCCGGCCCGGGCGAGGTGCTGGTACGCGTGCAGGCCAGTGGCGTGTGCCACACCGACCATCACATCAAGCAGGGCAACATTGAGGGCTATCTGCCTTGCCTGCTGGGGCACGAGGGCGCGGGTATTGTCGAAAAGGCGGGCGCCGGCGTCAGCAGTCCCAAGGAGGGTGACTACGTCATCCTGGCCTGGCGCGCGCCGTGTGGGCGCTGCCGCTCCTGCCTGCGCGGGCTGCCCCAGCTGTGCTTCGACAGCCTCAAGGCCCAGCGGCGGATGCACACAGGCGACGGCAACTACCCTCAGCCGGCCCTCGGGATTGGCACGTTCTGCAGCCACACGGTGGTGGCCGCTTCCCAGGCGATTGTTGTGAGCACGGAGATCCCGCCGGAGCAGGCCTGCTTGATTGGCTGCGGGGTCATGACCGGCGTGGGCGCGGCACTGTACACCGCTTGCGTGCGGCTGGGCAGCACGGTCGTCGTGTTTGGCTGTGGCGGCGTCGGCAGCAGCGTGATCCAGGGCGCCAGGCTGGCGCACGCCCGCCAGATCATCGCGGTGGACCTGGACCAGCGCAAGCTCGAGTGGGCCAAGACCTTTGGCGCCACGCACACCGTCAACCCGCGGGACGGCGACGCGGTGCAGCACATCCGCGATCTCACGGGCGGACTGGGCGCGGACTACACGTTCGATGCGGTTGGTCTGCCGCAAACGCTGCAGCAAGCGCTGGCGGCCCGCGACCTGGCCGGCGTGTGCACGCTGATTGGCGTGCCCAACACCGGCACGCGCGTGGAGTTGCCGATGGACGAGGTGTTTTCACGCGGCGGCTCGCTGCGCGTGAGCTGGTATGGCGACTGCCTGCCGTCGCGCGATTTCCCGCTGCTGGCCGGCTGGTACAAAAGTGGCGAGCTGAAGCTGGACGAGCTCATCACCCGGCGCATCGAGCTGCGAGAGACCGACGCCGCCTTCGAGGCCATGGAGCGCGGCGAGACGCTGCGCTCCGTCATTGTCCTGCCCTCATGAGCGTCCAGGTCCATAAGATCGAGTTCACCGCCGGTCCGGCCGACGCCGCGGCCTTCGACCAGCTTGTGGCTGGCAAGGTCATCGACGCCGACAGCGTGCTGGCGGTGATTGGCAAGACCGAGGGCAACGGCGGCGTCAACGACTTCACCCGTATCCTGGCCGACCAGGCCTATCGTGACGTGCTGCGCCAGCACGGCAGCCGAGGCGAGGCGGATGTCCGCACCATTCCCATGGTCTGGTCGGGCGGCACCGACGGCGTGCTCACGCCCCACGCTACCGTGTTCAGCCGCGCCGCCGGCGGGGATACCGGCCTGACGGTCGGCGTCGCGCTGTCGGAGGTGATCCTTCCGGAAGACATCGGCCGCCTGGCCATGGTCTGGAAAGTGGCCGCAGCGGTGCAGGAAGCGATGGCTGACGCCGGCATCCGGGACCCGGCGGACGTCCACTGGGTGCAAACCAAAACCCCGCTGCTGACCATGGCGAGCATCCGGGATGCTCGTTCGCGAGGCAAGGAGACACGCCTGCATACCCCGGAAGGGTCCATGGACCTGTCCAACGGCACCGCCGCCCTGGGCGTGGCCGCGACGTTGGGTGAAGTTGAACGATCGAAGCTGACTGACGAGGCCATCGGTCGCGACCTGTCGCTGTTCAGTTCTGTGGCTTCCTGCTCCAGCGGCGTCGAGCTGGATCGTGCGCAAGTGGTGGTGCTGGGCAATCGCGGCGGGGGTGGCATGTACCGTATCGGCCACTCGGTCATGGACGATGCGCTCGACATCGACGCCGTGTACGAAGCGATCGCGAACGCCGGGCTCGCCCTGCCGGCCCGACCTCGCGCTTCGGACCTGGGAGATCGCGTGGTCAACGTCTTCGCCAAGTGCGAGGCCGATCCCGGCGCGCGGCTGCGCGGTCGCCGCCAGGTGATGCTCGACGACTCCGACGTTCCGTGGCATCGCCACGCCAAGGCGGCCGTGGGGGCCGTGATCGCGGCTGCCGTCGGCGATCCGATGGTTTTCGTCTCAGTGGCAGCGACACACCAGGGCCCGCCGGGTGGCGGCCCGATCTCAGCCATCGTCCGCGTCGGGTAGGGCCCTCACCAGGTAAAGGCGCTGAGCGCCTGCTCGAAGCAATCGCGCGGCGGCTTCACCAGACCGGCGCCGATTTGGCCTATGCCCGGCAGGCGGTGGGCAATGCCGGTGTTGACCTGGGGCAGGATGCCCGTTTGAAGGACCAGCCGCAGGTCGATACCGGTGGGCGTGCCCCTGAATTCCGGGATGGGTATTTTGTAGGCCTCGCTGTCGGCCAGGACGATCTCGCGCATCAGCTTGGTGTAGCCCAGCGCGTCCGAGGGAGTGCCGCCGACAAACTGCACGATGGCCGGTGCGGCGGCCATCGCAAAGCCACCCAAGCCGCCGGTTTCGGTGATGGCGCTGTCGCCAATGTCGGGGTTGGCGTCATCCGGTCCGTAGCCTGGGAAATACAGACCTTCAGGGACTTCGGCCTGGGCAGTGAACCAGCGGTCACCGAGGCCGCTGACTCGGATGCCGAAGTCCGTCCCGTTGCGGGCCATGGCCGTGACGAGGGTGCTGCCCGCCTGGCCGTGGGCGGCATCGCAGGCAAGCTTGCACGCGGCCATGCCGGCGTTCAGGAAGAAGTGCTCGTTGCCGCCCATGAACTCGAATATCCGCGCCAAATCTCCCGAAGGCTCGGCGGCTAACCAGGGAGCAAGCGCCTTCACGAACAGCGCGGAGGCGGCTCGGTTGCGATTGTGGCACTCGTCGCCCATCTGAACGGCCTGGCCGATGAGAGCTCGCACATCGATGCCACCGGAGCGGCGCAAGGCCGCGCCGAGCGCTGGTCCCAGCGAATCGCGCATCCAGGCCAGGCGGCCCATTACCTCCGCGTCGTAGGCGCCGTAGCGCAGGACCTTGCCGAGCCCCTCATTGAGGGTCGAATAGGCCTGCCGGTTGTTGACCCGGTCTTCGACGACGTAAACCGGCATGCTGCAGCTCGTCACTCCGGCCATCGGCCCGACGGCCTGGTGATGGTGACAAGAGTCGAAGCGAATATTGCCGGACGCCGCCAGTCGCTCGGCCTCTTCTGGGCTGGCGGCCAAACCCTCGAACAGCAGCCCCCCAACGACCGCCCCACGCAAGGGACCGCTCATCCGCTCCCAGGCGATGGGGGGTCCGGCGTGCAGCAGCGTGTCTTTGGTGAGACCCGGAATGACTTCGCCCGCCGGCTGGACATCGACGACGAACTGGTGAGCGTCGAGCAGCCGGCGAATCGCCAGGCGGTTGGCGTCCTCGACGTCCGGCCGCCACAGCCTGGCAAGGGTCTCGATCGCCGGGCTCGATGATGGGCGCCAATCGACTCCGGCAACGTCGACGCCCTGCTCTCGCAACTCGCGCTCGAACAGCTCCAGCCCTACGTTCACTGCGCCCAAGGTGCCGCCGAGGATCGCAGTCACATCTGGGCCGCTCGGGCCATCGCGGCATTGCTGTCGAATACAGTCACGCCGGCGTTCGCCAGCAGCGCCTTCTGCCGGTCGAGGCCCTGGCGATCCAGGTCAGTGCCGGCCACGTGCCCGAAAAAGCGCTTGCCGCCGGCCTGCTCGATGATCGGCACAAATGCTCCCGCCGGATCCTCATGAGCGCCCGTGCCGAGCACGAAATCAAGCAGCACCAGCTCAGCAGGCGATTCCAGGATAGCCCTGTTGCGCAGCGTCGGGTCGATCATCGGGTGGGCTCGGCCGTTCGTAAACTGGTCGTCGCCAAAATCCACGATCTCGCTGCCGGGCAGCAGCAAACGGGCTTCGCTGGCCAGCGTTCCGCCACAGTAGGCGCCCAGTACGACGGCTCGCTCGCGCCCGGGATCGAGACCGATCGGCGGCTGGTTCGTTGCCAGCCGAGCCGCGTCTTCCAGCGTGCCGGCGAGAGCGATGCCTTCAGCCCGCCCTGTCCAGCCCAGAAAGCAGGCGACGATGTCCTTGCCGGTGTGGCGGGCGGCATCCAGGACCCTCCTCGCCACAGCATCGGCGGGCGGTTTTGACACGAGGACGATCGTCTCGGTGGCTGCGTCCTCAGCCAGCAAACGCAGCGCGTGGAGTGTGGTGAGCCCGCCCACGGCATCGCTCAGGTCATGGCTGCCGCAGCCGATGACGTGCGAAATGCCACCGCCCGCCTGGTGAATGAGAACCGAGATTTCCTGGAGGCCGGTGCCGGAGGCGCCTATGAGGCCGACATTGCCTCGACGCACTGAATTGGCGAATCCAAAACCGATGCCGTTGAGGATCGCCGTGCCACAGTCAGGCCCCATCATCAACAGCTCGTGTTCCACGGCGTAACGCTTCAACTCCACCTCGTCCTGGGCGGGCACGTTGTCACTGAACAGGAACACGTGCATGCCGGCGGACAGCGCTTGCCACGCTTCTGCCGCGGCATACCGTCCAGGCACTGAAATGACGGCGACGAGCGCGTCCGCCGTCAGCAGCCTTCTGGCCGCGCCGCGGAGGCTGCGCGATGGCTGGTCAAGCATTGGCGCAGCGTCTTGTCTGGCGCGGAGCAGCTGCTCCGCGCACTGCATGGCCGCCTGGCCTGAAGCGTCGTCGATAGACCGCAGTGCAACGACCAGATCGTTGACCCCGGCTGCCTCAGACTCGCCGGTGGCCAGCCCGGAACCAGCCAGCAATTGGCGGTTGAGGTCTGTCGCCATAACCGCGGAGGCGGTCTCCACACCCGGCAGCGCAGTCAGCTTGGCGGAAATTTGGAGCAGCGTTACTGAATCGAAATACTGATTGCGTTTGACCAGGGCGAGCGTTGTCATTGACTCGCCATCGCCGCGTAAATTCCCACCAACGCGTCCGTGCCGGAGCTCGCGCCGATGGCGCAAAGCCGCCTGGCCGCTTGCGCCAAGGAGCTGGCATTTCGGCAGGCGACGACATCGGCGATCGGCTCCGGAGGCGCTCCCATCGCCACGCTGTCGAGCAATTCGACCCCCAAGGCCGTCGTACGGCCGCGGGCCAGTGGCGCCACGGCACGTGCCAACCAGGGATAGACCGTGCCCAGACCAGCGAGGAGGTCGTCGCCCGCCGGGGTGGCGCCCCGTCCCCAGCCAATCAGTTCGAGCGCATACCGCTCCAGCGCTTCGTGGTCGGCGCGGTGGACGGCGGCCAGCAGCCCGCCAACGCGAGGGTCGCTTTCGAGGCCACGCCACAGCAATGGCCCGAAGCCGCTCATCGAGCCGTAGGCAAGACCCTCGGCACGAAGAACCGCGAGTCGATCCGCGAGCTGATTCAACGCTCCTGGCTCAGATCGATCTCGTCCTTGTGGGCGAAAGCGATGGTGTTGTCCACCATCCGGACCCACTGAGCATTGACCCTCCAATAGGTGATGGCGGCGGCCGGAAAGCCCGCCACGAACGGGAACTTGTCGGCGTAGACTTCGCCGGCTCGGACGGCGTCCTCCAGCAGTTGCGCTCGGCCGCTGAGCTGGATGCCCTGGATAGCTTGCCAATCGGCGTAGTCCTGGGAGATGGTGACGAACACGCGTGGGTCGGCCAGCAGGTCCTGGGAATGGACGCTGTCCGGGTCCGAGATGAAATACAGGTCGAAGCCGTCGTTGGCGTAGAACACGGTGGCCGCCCGCGGCTGGCCATCCCGCGCGGTCGCCAACGTCATCGTGATGTGGCCGTTCATGTACGCCAGCATCCGCCGGCGGACGTCGTCCAACTAAGAGCTGCGCAGGCCCAAGAGCGACTCGTGCTCGGCGCGGACGTCCTCCGGCACGGCGTTAACGAAGCTGCGCAGCACTATCGCCAGCAGGGCCAGGCCGCCGGCTCCTCCGACGAACGGCAGCCAATCGAATATGTCCAGCGGCGAAAGGACCAGCAGCACTGCGCCGGCGACCATCAGCTTGGGCAGCATCGGGACACGCGGATCGCGGAACAGCCGCCAGCTCAGCAGCATCTGGCCCGGAAGCTGAAAGAGGATGCGGAAACGTTGGATCATGCCTGTGGGTCCCGTGTTATGCTCCACCGGCCATTTTACGGCAGCCTGGAGGCTCGATGACACAAGCACAGCTGCTCGCCCTGGACACCATCCTCCCGACCGTGCTCGGGTGCGTGGGATTGGTGTTCCTGGCGGCGGCAATTTGGCCGATGGGCTCCATGTCGCGAGCGTATGCCACGCGCTCCGCGGCCTTCGCACTGGTGGGCATCGGCTGCCTCGCGGTAGGCGTGTGGCTGTTTCTGGCAGTGCTTCGCACGGCTGGCCAGCTCGTCGTGCAGCAGCTGCCGCCACCCGGCGGGACCACCAGCATCACCACCGCTCAGCGGCCGAGCCCTTCGCCATCTGTGACCGCGCTAGCTTCGGCGGCGGCCTCTGGCGCTGCGGCCTCGGCGGCGGCCTCGCCAAGCACGGCCGCGAGTCCCAGCCCGCTGGCGACGGCCAGCGCATCCGTGGCCGCCAGCGCGCCCACGGCGGGTCCCACGACCGTTCCTCCCACTCCGACCATCCCCACCAACCTCACACCCGTCGCCGCGGTTCCGTTCCAGCCGGAGAATACGCCCGCTCACGCCGCGGTGATCGGCGTGGAGTCGTTCGAGCACGGCTCAATGCTGTATCGGGATGACCTGAAGCAGATCTACGTCATGACCCTCGACCAAAAGTTCAAGGCCTATCCCGACACCTGGAAGGAGGGCACGAACCCCGATCTTGGCTACGCCCCGCAGGGAGCGAGCAAGCTCACGCCCGGCCGCGGCTTTGGCTGGCTATGGGCGTCCGATCCGGACGTCCGCACGACGTTGGGCTCGGCCCTGACTCCCGAGCAGGGCTTCACTGGCTCGATCAGCGGCGACGGCACAACCACAACCATTCGCGCCGACGTGACGTATGCCTTCAACAAGACCGGCACCTGGGCCTTGAAGTAGCCGCTGCCGGTTAGCCGCTCGCCGCGCTCGCTACACTGACCTTCATGGCTCAGGCGGCGAAGACCAAATCGGCGGCGGACGGCACGGACAAGCGCGACGCCATCCAGACCATCGCCGTCAACAACAAGGCCTACCACGATTACCTGATTCACGACACCGTGGAGGCTGGTTTGGTTCTGACCGGCACGGAGATCAAGTCCATCCGGGCCGGCAAGGTCAATCTACGCGAGGCCTACGCGCGGGCCGATGGCGGCGAGCTGTGGCTGCACAACATGCACATCGCGCCCTATGAGGCGGGAGATCGCTGGAGCCCGCAGATCCCGACGCGGAATCGCAAGCTGCTGCTGCATCGCGGCCAGATCAAAGAGCTCTCGCGGGAGACGAAGTCCAAGGGCATTACGCTGGTTCCGGTTCGTTTGTATATCACCCGCGACCGTGCCAAAATTGAGCTTGCCCTCGCCCAAGGCAAGAAGATTTACGATAAGCGCCAGGCGATGGCAGAGAAGGAGGCGAACCGGGATATCGAGCGGGCTGTCCGAGCCCGACATCGCTAAGCCCAGCCGCCGAAACTTGGGGATGCTAGGTTTCGACAGGATTGGAGGGTTAGTGGTTGCAAGCCGGGGTGCCAGTCGATATCGTTCCCGTTAAACAACTGGCAAAGTCGGAAACGACAACGAAGCTTTAGCGCTCGCGGCTTAATTTAGCCGCGCGTCTGCCTCGACCTTTCCCTGACGGGTCGGGAGCGGGCGTCGAAAGTTCAGGGTGCCGGAGCCAGGACGCCGCTGGAGGCTCCGAAAGATTCAGCGGCTGGGGCAGCCGAATTTCGCCGGTCGAACTACGCAGCCCGAGACAAAAAAGAGCCGGCTAAGCTTGTAGATACCACTAGTCAGTCATTTCTGGACGGGGCGTTCGAGTCGCCCCCATCTCCACCATAGAGCCGCCCTTCGGGGCGGCTCCGACAGTAAATCCAGCGGATGAATCGAAAAGCGTTGCACCGATTCTCCCTGCAAACGGGATGACCGCGTTTTGGACCACTTAACCGCCTAGACAGCGGACAGAACATCCTGGTGAAGGCGTTCGGCGGCGGCGGTGATGCCCTCGGGCGTGACATCGTCAAACAGGAAGGCAAGGTGCTGGACTCCGACAGCCTGATAGGCGCGGACTTGGGCCAGCATGTCGGCGGGGGATCCGGCGATAGCAGGGGCGGCGCCGGCTGGGTTGAAGCGGACGCGGGCGCGGACGGAGATGAGCGGCATCGGACGCCCGGCGGCTTCGGCGGCGGCGCGGATGTGAGGGATGGCTTCGGCGATCTCGGCAGGCGGGCGGCGCGTGGCGTGGTAACCGTCGCTCAGGGCGCCGGCACGGCGGTAGGCCGCGGGACTCCGACCGCCGACGAGGACCGGCAGGCGCGCGCCCTGGACGGGCAGGGGACCGAAGGCGTAGTCGCGCAGCTGGTAGAACCGGCCCTCGAAGGGCTCGGTGCTGCCGGACCACAGGTGCCGCCACAGACGAATGGTCTCGTCCAGGAAAGCGCCACGCTGATGGTGCAGGTGCTCGACGCCAAGGTTCCGGAACTCGGGGATGTCGTCGGCGTCGCCAAGGCCCACGCCCACCAGCAGCCGGCCGCGGGTCAGCGCGTCAAGACTGGCCAGCTCCTTGGCCAGGACGACGGCGTTGCGCAGCGGGACGTTGATGACGCTGGCGCCCAACCGCGGTCCGGCATAGCGGCCACCGACGTAGGCCAGCGTGCTCACAGCGCCGTAGATGAAGCCGTAGTCCGGGTCACCCTTGTGCACCAGCACGTGGTCAGTGGCCCAAACCGTAGACCAGCCCAGGCGCGTGGCTACTTCGGCGGCGGCCTCAATGCCCTCTGGCGTGGCGCCGGAAGTGACCGTCGGCAGGACAAGGCCAAAGTCCATGCGGCGGCGCCCTCACCTAGCCTCTCCCTCTGCGGAGGGAGAGGAACTTTCGGCAATGGACGTTTCAAGGATGTCGCAGGCGCGGTCAGCCTCCTCGATACTGACACACAGCGGCGGTGCGATGCGGAAGCAATTGCCGAACATGCCGCCCTTGCCCACCAGCAGGCCGTGCCGCTTGGTGGCCTCGTGGATGGCGAGAGTCTTCGCCGCGGCTGGCTTGCCATCGGGCTCAACGAACTCGACGGCCAGCATCAAGCCCTTGCCACGCACCTCGCCGACGCACGCATGGCGGCCGGCCAGCGACGACAGACGCTCGAGCATATGGGCGCCAACCTGCTTGGCATTTGCCTGCAGATCGTTGTCGAGGGTGTAGCGCAGGGTTGCCAGGCCGGCTGCCGTCGACAGCGGATTCCCGCCGAAGGTGGAGATCGAGTTGGCCTGGACGGCATCCATGATCTCGGCTCGAGCAATGACGCCACCCATGGTTACGCCGTTGGCCACGCCCTTGGCAAAGGTGGCGATGTCGGGCTCGACGCCATATGCCTGGCAGCCCCAGAAGGCGTCGCCTGTGCGACCCCAGCCGGTCTGGACCTCGTCCGAGATGAACAGGATGCCGTTCTCGTCCAGCACCTCCTTGAGAGCGCGGAAGTAGTTCGGCGGCGGGACGATGAAGCCGCCGACGCCCTGGACCGGCTCGGCGATCATGGCTGCCACGTCGCCCGACGTGCACGTGAGGAGGACGTCTCGCAGGTCGGCGGCGCAGGCGGTGGCGTAATCGTCGTCGCCCAGGTGCTTGAAAGGGCTGCGGTATTTGTAGCCGCTCTGGACGTAGCTCACGTTGAGGGGCGTGAGACTCGAAGCCGACCAGCCGCTGTTGCCGGTCACGGCTTGAGCGGCAAAGGAGCGGCCGTGGTAGCTGTTGCGCAGCGCCAGGACCTGGTTGCTGCGCCGCACCGTCGTTGCCAGCATCAGGGCGGTGTCATTGGCCTCGCTGCCGGATGCGGTGAAGAACACCTTGGCATTGGGCATCGGCGCCTTGGAGGCGATGAGCTCGGCCAGCTCGATCATCGGCTCGATCAGGTACAGCGTGGAAGAGTGGACCATGTGCTCGGCCTGGCGCTGGATGGCTTCGACGATCTCCGGCACGTTGTAACCGGCCATCGTAGTGAGGATGCCGCCGAAGAAGTCAAGGTACTCGCGCCCCTGTGCATCGCGAACGCAGCAGCCGCGGCCATCGACGAGCTGGATGGGATCCTCGTAGTACAGGCTAAGCCAGCGTGGCAGCACCTTGCGGTGTCGTTCGAGGAGGGTCATGGTATACCATTCTGCCACCATGGTTAAGGGAAAACTGCGCCACATCGCCATCGAGACTCGCGACCCGGAGAAGACCGCCGAGTTCTATAAGACGGCCTTCGGCATGGAGGAAGTCGGCCGCACGGACAGCCCCATCGCCAAGGGCATCTACATTTCCGACGGCACCATCAACGTCGCCCTGCTCGACTTCCACGACGATCAGCTTGGTCTGGGCTCAACCAAGACCCATGTCGGCCTGCACCATTTCGGCTTCGTGGTCGACAGCCTGGATGAGTCGGACAAAGTCCTCAACGAGCTGGGCTCGGAGTGCATGCGCGAACGCCCGACGGTGCCCACCAGTTTCTTTGAGGTCAAGCATCGCGGGCCGGAGGGCGTGGTTATCGACACCACCGAACATCCCTGGCTGGGGACCGGCGCACTCGACTAACGGACGGTGATGAGCCCCTTCGCGGCGCGGTAGCGGCGGGGTGACGGGTCAGTGAATTTTCGGATGCTGCGTGGCCGCTTGGGCGTGCATCTTCTCCGCCGTCCCTCGGACAAAGTCCGCGTCGGAGGGCAGGCTCATGTCCACGGCTCGGACATGGTGGCTGGCAGGGTCGAGGCCGAGCACGAGAGCGGGATGTCGCAGTGCTCGCAGCAAATGGCGGCGCGTAGCGATGACGCCCGTGTCGCTGGCGCCCAGATGCTCGCGACCGCGATCGCAGATGGGGCCCATGCCCTCCTGCACGGCAGCGTCCTGCGGTCCTGAGCCGAAGATGCCGGTGAAGGAGGCGCGGCTGCGCTGGACCCCGCGGTCGATGAGGTAGTCGTTGTCGGCGTTGCCTTTGGGCCGGAACGTCCCGGGAATCAGCTTGGCATGGATGTGCACGCCCGAGTCGAAGGTCGCGATTTCTTGCTGGCTCAGGGGCCGGTCGGCGCGCCAGCTGAAGGTCCAGTTCCAGCAGGTGTGGTCGTCAATGGGCACCCAGCAGTGGCCCCCGAAAGCCTGCCCATCGGGATAGGGGATAAGCATGTGCCACGGCATCATCCA
>Ga0307374_10005853_pt1 | contig 19660 bp, 20 predicted proteins | sample OX3MG_FD_202532 | JGI IMG/M metagenome (GOLD analysis project Ga0307374, IMG submission 202532) | Soil microbial communities from Risofladan, Vaasa, Finland - OX-3 | ecosystem: Environmental > Terrestrial > Soil > Coastal area > Acid sulfate soil | place: Finland: Risofladan, Vaasa | collected...
CATCCCCGCTCGTGCCCGCCGAGACCCACGTGGAGCAAGGTCCCCTGGACCGCCAGGCCGTCTTCGAGATCATTCGGGACCGGCTGGCCGACATCCTCGAGATCGACCCGTCCACCATCACCGAGTCCGCCTCCCTGGGGGAGGACCTCGACGCCGATTCACTGGCCCTCATCGAGCTGGTCGAGGCTCTGGAGGAGGAGCTGGGGGAGCGAACCGTCGGGTTCCGGATCGAGGACGAGGACATGGAGGATCTCAAGACCGTCCGCGACGCCGTCGACTACGTGGTCGCCAAGCTCGGCTCATAGGGGCAGGCACGGCTCCGCCCGAGCTGGCCGCCCTGGCCGGCCGCCTCGGTCACAGCTTTGGGGATCCTGAGTTGCTGCGCCACGCCATGCGGCACCGCTCCTGGTGCGCGGAGAACCCGGGGGAGACCTCCAACGAGCGCCTCGAGTTCCTGGGCGACGCCGTGCTCGGGCTGGTGGTGACCGACTTCATCTACCGGACCTACACCGACCTACCCGAAGGCGAGCTGGCCAAGCTGCGGGCCTCGGTCGTCAACTCCGAGGCCCTGGCCGATGTGGCGGTGGAGGCCGGGGTGGGCGAGGCCCTCCTGCTCGGCCGGGGCGAGAATCTCTCCGGGGGTAGGGAGAAGCCGTCCATCCTGGCCGACGCCGTGGAGGCGGTCATCGGCGCGGTGTACCTGGATGGCGGCTGGGAGCACGCCGAGCGGCTGGTCATGGCTCTCCTGGCCGAGAGGATCACCGAGGCGGCCGCCGGGCCCGGCGGCCAGGATTACAAGACCCGCCTGCAGGAACTGGCGTCCCGCCTGGGCGGGCCCCTGCCTCGTTACGAGGTCCTGGACGAGGGCCCTGACCACGCCAAGCGCTTCTTCGCCACCGTGCACATCGGCACCGAGGCCGCCGGTGTGGGGGAGGGCCGGTCCAAGAAGCAGGCGGAGCAGGCCGCCGCCCGGGCCGCCTGGAAGCAGATGGCCGAGTCGGACCCAGGCTGACGCGCCGTGCCCGAGCTGCCGGAGGCGGAGACAGTTCGGCGGGGCCTCGAGGCCGAAACGGTCAGCCGGGGCATCGCCGGGGTGGAAGCCACCGGCCCGCGGTCCGTCCGCCGCCACCCCGATCCGGGTGAGCTCGACCGGCGCCTGCGGGGCCGGCCGGTGGAGGCGGTGGGTCGGGTGGGCAAGTTCCTCACCTTGAGTGCCGGCGGGGAGGTCCTGGTGGTCCATCTGGGCATGTCCGGCCAACTCCTGCTGTCCGACGGCCGGGACCCGAGGCCAAAGCACAGCCACGTGGTCCTCGTCTTCGAGGACGGCTCGGAGTTGCGCTTCGTCGACCCCCGGACCTTCGGCCAGGTCTTCCTCTCCGAGGGGCACGAGCCGTCGAGACGAGGCCGGCCCGCCGAGCTGGCCCACCTCGGCTTCGATCCCCTGACCGATGGCCTCACCGCGGCCCGCTTCGCCACTCGGCTGCGGGCTCGGCGCACCATGCTCAAGGCCCTGCTGATGGACCAGCGCTTCGTGGCCGGGATCGGCAACATCTACTCCGATGAGATCCTCCATGCCGCCGGCCTGCGCTACGACCACCCGGCCTCGGCCCTGGACGATGACCAGGCCCGGGCCCTCTATCGGCACATGCTGCGCATCCTGCGGGCCTCGGTTCGCCTGGGCGGCTCGAGCCTGTCCGACCTGCAGTACCGCGACGTCCACGGCCGGCCCGGGCGCTACCAGGAGCGCCACCTGGTCTTCGCCCGGGAGGGCATGGCCTGCGCCGGCTGCGGCGGCCCCATCGTCCGCCGGGCCTGGGGCGGGCGCTCGACCTTCTTCTGCCCCCGGTGTCAGCCGGCGGGCCGGGCACCGGGCCCGGCCTGACTATGCGCGCCGGGGGCCCCCTGACGACGTAAGTTCAAAGCGCGTGTTCCTGAAAGCACTGACCCTCAAGGGTTTCAAGTCCTTCGCGGACACGACCACCCTTGAATTCGAGCCCGGGGTCATGGTCGTGGTGGGTCCCAATGGCAGCGGTAAGTCGAATGTCGTCGACGCCGTGGCCTGGGTGCTCGGCGCCCAGGGACCCAGGACGGTGCGCTCGGGGAAGATGGAGGACGTCATCTTTGCCGGGACCTCCTCCCGGCCGGCCCTGGGCCGGGCCGAGGTCTCCCTCACCATCGATAACTCCTCGGGCATGCTGCCCATCGACCTGGCCGAGGTCACCATCACCCGGACCCTTTTCCGCTCGGGGGACAGCGAATACGCCATCAACGGGGCACCCTGCCGGCTGCTCGATGTCCAGGAGCTGCTGTCCGATACGGGCGTGGGCCGCCAGCAGCACGTCATCGTGGGCCAGGGCCAGCTGGACTCGGTCCTCAACGCCCGTCCCGAGGACCGCCGGCTCATCATCGAAGAGGCCGCCGGGGTCCTCAAGTACCGCCGCCGCCGGGAGCGCTCCCAACGCCGGTTGGAGTCGACCGAGGCCAACCTGACCCGCCTCAGCGACCTGCTGAGGGAGGTGAGGCGCCAACTCCGGCCCCTGGAGCGCCAGGCCGAGGCCGCCCGCCGCCACGCTGAGCTGGCGGATGAGGTCCGGGCCCTGCGGGTGCACGTGGCCGGCCTGGAGATGGCCGCCTTTGAGGGCCGCCTGGCTGCCGCTGGGGCCGATCACCAGCGCCTGGCCGAGGAGGAGAAGGCCGTCCGGTCCTGGCTCAGCGCCCTGGACGCCGACGTACTGCTGGCCGAGCGGGCCATGTCCGCCTCGGCCAGCGATGGGGGCCTGGCCGACGCCGTCGGGGAGCTGGAGGGGGCCCGGGCCCGGGCCCGGGGTGTCCTGGCCCTGCTGGCCGAACGCCGCCGGTCCCTCGAGCGCGACCTGCTGGCTTCCAGGGATGAAGGGGTGGTGGCCAGCCTGGAGGCCGACGCCGCCACCCTGGGGACCCAACTGGTCGACGTCGAGACGGCGGCCCAGAGCCTCCTGGATGAAGCGGCCCGGGTCACATCGGCCGAGCGCTCCGCCGAAGGGGCGCGACTGGCCTTCGAAGAGCGCTGGGGCGGCCACGACTCGGCCGGGCGCCCGCCGGCCGCCGACAGCCCGGCCTCCGGCACGCCGGCCGCCGAAACCTCCGCCGCTGAGGCCCGGGCCGCTCTGGCCGGGCGACGGACGGCAGTCGAACGGGACCGGCAGGAGACCGAGCGCCTGGAATTCCGCCGCCGGTCCCTCTCCGCTCGTCGGGACTCGGCCCTGGCCGACGCCCAGCCCATCCAGGCCGACCGCGCCGATACCGAGGGGACGATGGCGGCCCTGGCCGCCGCCCGGGAGCAGGCCGCCCGCCGGCTGGAGACGGCCCGGGCCGCCTTCGAGGCGGCTGACGCCGCTCAGCGGGAGGCCGATCGGCGGTTGCACTCCGCGGCCGCCCGGGCCGAGGCGCTGGCCCAGGCCCTGGATGAAGCCGCGGCCCGGGCCGGGGCCGAGCGCCTGACCGGGCTGGCCGGCGTGGTCGGCACGCTGGCCGAACTGATCGAGGTCGATGCCGGCTGGGAGGCGGCCTTCGAGGCCGCCGCCGGGGACGCCCTGTCCAGCGTCATCGTCGACGGTCCGGAGACGGCCCGGGCCGCCCTGCACCGGTTGAGGGCGCAGGGCCAGGACGGCTCCGTGCTGCCCCTCGGCCTGGATCACCCCGCCGTCAGTGCTCCGGCCGGCGCCGGCGCCGTGCGGGCCCACGTCCGCTCGGCGGACCCCAGGGTGGAGGCCCTCTTGGACGCCATCGTCGGGGCCACGGCGGCGGTGGAAGGAGGCTGGGAGGCGGCTCTGGAGGCGGTTACCGGCCGCCCGGGCCTGGTGGCCGTGAGCCGGGAGGGCGACCGCTTCGCCCCCTCCGGCTGGCGTACGGGGGCGGCAGGCAGTGGGGCCACCGGGGCGGCGCTGGAAGAGGCCCGGCGGCGCCAGAGTTCGGCGGCCGAAGCCGCCCAGGCGGCCACCGCCACCCTGGCCGGTGCCCGCCAGGAGTTGGATGCGTCCGTGGCCGCCGACCGGGACGCGGTCGCCGCCCTCTCGGCCGAGGAAGCCCGGCGTCGGGCGGGTGCGGAGGCTTTGGAGCGACTGGACCGCCAGGCCGTCGAGGCGGGGGCCGAACTGGCCGGCGTGGAGGCCGACCTGGCCGAACTGACCGCCCGCCTCGAGTCGGAGCGGCAGGAGGTGGCTCGCCTGGAGGCGTCCCTGCCCGCCCTGGAGGCCCGGGAGTCGGCGGCCGAGGAGGAGACCCGGCGCCGGCGGGCAGAGCGTCAGGAGCTGGACCGCTTGGCGGCGGCGGCGGCCACCCTCCGCTCGGAGCTGGAGGTCCGCGCCGCCGGCCTGGAGGAGCGCCGTTCGGTGCTCACCGCTCGGCTCATGGAGGTGGAGCAACGCCTGCGGGCCCACGTGGAGGAGCGCCAGAAGGCTGCAGGACGCCGGACCCGGTTGGAGTCCTCCCTGGTGGCCGTAGGGCGCCTGTCCTGTTCGTTGGAGGCCCGTACCGCCGCCCTGGAGGAGGTGCTGGTCCAACTGAGGGAGCGTCGGAGGGTGCAGGCCGAGGGCACCCGGGCCGCCGCCGCCCACCTCGATGAGTTGAGGCGGGACCGGACCGAAGCCGAGAGGTCCCTGGAGCGGATCCGGGACCAGGCCCAACGGACGTCATTGGAAGAGGCCGAGGCCCGGCTACGGCTTGAATCCAGCGTGGAGATGATCCGCCGGGATCTCGACTGCGAGCCGGAGACGGCCAAGGCCGCCCCCTGCCCTGAGCTGCCGCCCGGTACCACGGCGCCGGCCCGGCTGCGCGACCTGGACCGGGAGCTGCGCCTGCTGGGGCCGATCAACCCTCTGGCCCTGGAGGAGTTCGCGGGGCTGGAGGAGCGGCACCAGTTCCTCGACGGCCAGCTGGACGACGTCAAGGCCAGCCGGCGGGAGCTGGCCAAGGTGATACGGGCCATCGACATGGAGATAGTCGAGGTCTTTGCCGCCGCCTATGCAGACGTCTCGGCCAACTTCGAAAAGCTTTTCGCCACCCTCTTCCCGGGCGGCGCCGGGCGGGTCCGCCTCACCGACCCCGACAACCTGCTGGAGACCGGGGTGGAGATCGAGGGCCGCCCGTCGGGCAAGAACGTCAAGCGCCTCTCGCTGCTCTCGGGTGGGGAGCGTTCGCTCACCGCCATCGCATTCCTGTTTGCCGTCTTCCGCAGTCGGCCCTCGCCGTTCTACCTGATGGACGAGGTCGAAGCCGCCCTCGACGACGTCAACCTGCACCGATTCCTGGACCTGATCAACGATTTCCGCGAGGAGGCGCAGCTGGTGATCGTCAGCCACCAGAAGCGCACCATGGAAGCGGCGGACTGTCTCTACGGCGTCACCATGCAGCCCGGTGGATCGAGCAAGGTCGTCTCGGAAAAGGTCTCCGCCCGAGTCTGACCCCCTCCCCCCTCGGGACCCGGCCGCCCGGGGCCCGGAACTCTGTCGGTAGGCTGCCGACGCGATGACACTGGTTGTAGTGGTGGTGCTGCTGGCCGTCTTCGTGATGGTGGTGGGCGGCGCGGTCCTCGTCCGTGCCCGTCGTTACCCGGAGCTCGAACCTCCTGACATCCAGGCTGCAGCCGAGCCCTTGGTGGCCGACCGCGAGGTCCTGCCGCCTCCGGTTGTCACCCCAGAGCTAGCCGCCGCCGTGGAGGCGGAGGCACCGCCCCTGCCGGCCCGGCCCCGGATGCGGGACCGGCTCGGCAAGGCCCGGGGGCTCATCACCGGTTACGTCGGTTCGGTCCTGTCCCGGTCTGGCATCGATGACGCCTCCTGGGACGACATCGAGGAGGCCCTCATCCGCGCCGACGTTGGTGTGGCCACCACCGGGACCCTCATCGACAGCCTGCGCCAGCGGGTCAAGTCCGACTCCCTCGATACGCCCGAGCAGCTCCTCTCCGCCCTGCGCGACCAGTTGAAGTCCGACCTGGCCGTAGAGGACCGCCGGCTGCACCTGGCCGATACCGGCACCAATGTCTGGCTGTTCGTGGGGGTGAATGGGGTCGGCAAGACCACCACCATCGGCAAGCTCGGACTGCGCCAGGCGGCCGAGGGCAACCGGGTGGTCATGGCTGCCGGGGACACCTTCCGGGCTGCCGCCGCCGAGCAGCTCCAGGTCTGGGCCGAGAGGGTAGGGGCCGACCTGGTGCGGGGGGCCGAGGGCGGGGACCCGGGAGCGGTGGTCTTCGACGCAGTCCAGCGGGCCGCGGCCCGGGGCGCCGATCTGGTCCTGGCCGACACCGCCGGACGCCTGCACACCAAGGTCAACCTGATGGAGGAGCTGCGCAAGGTCCACCGGGTGGCCCAGCGCGATCCCGGGGTGGTGAGCGAGGTCCTGCTCGTGATCGATGCCACCACCGGCCAGAACGGGCTGGCTCAGGCCCGGGAGTTTGCGGAGGCTGTCGGGGTCACCGGGGTGGTGCTGACCAAGCTGGACGGAACCGCCAAGGGCGGCATCGTCCTGGCCATCCAGGCCGAGCTAGGCATCCCGGTCAAGCTGGTGGGGGTGGGGGAGGGGCCCGAGGATCTCATCGACTTCGATCCCGATGAGTTCGTAGACGCCCTCTTCGCCGCTTAGCGCCTCTCTCTGACGTCCCGGAACGGCTCCGGGGCCGGTGGGGGCCGGCGGGGGGTCCGATAACCTTTCGGGACCATGTTCGAGTCCCTGTCGGAGCGTTTCGAAGGGATATTCGCACGCCTGCGCAGCCGCGGGGCCCTGTCCGACGCCGACGTCGATGAGGTCCTCCGGGAGATCCGTCTGGCCCTGCTCGAGGCCGACGTCAACTTCAAGGTCGTCCGCGACCTCCTGACCCGGATCCGGGAGCGCTGCATCGGCCTGGAGCTGTCCAGGAGCCTCAGCCCCGGCCAGCAGGTCATCAAGACCGTCCACGAGGAGCTGATCGGGATCCTGGGAGGCGAGACCCTCCGGATCTCCTACGCCTCCAAGCCCCCCACCGTCATCCTGCTGGCCGGCCTTCAGGGCGCCGGTAAGACCACCGCGGCCGGAAAGCTGGGCCGCTGGTTCCGCCAGGCCGGCCGCCAGCCCCTCCTGGCCGGCGCCGACCTGCAGCGTCCCGCCGCCGTCGAGCAGTTGAGGGTCCTGGGCGGCCAGGCCGGCGTGCCCGTGTTCAGCCAGGCCACCGATCCGGTGGCTGTGGCCATCGCGGCCCGGGCCGAGGCCGAGCGTCTGGGCCGGGACGTCCTCATCGTGGACACGGCCGGCCGGGTCACCGTGGACGCCGAGCTCATGGACGAGGTCCGCCGGGTGTCCGAGGCGGTCAGGCCCGACTACACCTTCCTGGTCGTCGACGCCATGATCGGCCAGGAGTCGGTGACCACGGCCGAGGCCTTCCATGCCGCCCTGACCCTGGACGGGGTCATCCTGACCAAGCTGGACGGTGACGCCCGCGGCGGGGCGGCCCTGTCCATCAAAGAGGTCGTAGGCCGCCCGGTCGCCTTCGCCTCCACCGGAGAGAAGCTGGAGGACTTCGACGTTTTCCATCCCGACCGGATGGCCAGCCGAATCCTGGGCATGGGTGACGTTCTCACCCTCATCGAAAGGGCCGAGCAGAACTACGACCAGGAGGTGGCCGAAAAGGCCGCCGCCGCCCTCCAGCAGGGCCGGTTCACCTTGGAGGACTTCCTCGAGCAGCTCCAGCAGGTGAAGAAGATGGGGCCGCTCCAGAGCATCCTCGGGATGATGCCGGGCATGCCCAAGGAGTTGAAGAACGCCAACATCGAAGACTCCGAGGTGGCCCGGGTCGAGGCCATCATCCGCGCCATGACCCCGACCGAGCGCCGTGAGCCCGATCTCATCAACGGTTCCCGCCGGCTGCGCATCGCCCAGGGCAGCGGCACCGACACCAAGGACGTCAACCAGCTCCTCAAGCAGTTCAAGGAGATGCAGAAGATGATGCAGCCGCTCATGGCCGTCACCGGCGGCCGGGTCGGCAAGGGCAAAAAGAAGGCCGGCCGGGGCGGGGGGCGGGTTACCCCGAAGGGGGCGATCGCAGGCATGCGGGAGCTGCGCAAGATGCAGGCCATGGGCGGCATGGAGGGGCTAACCGGCCCGGATGGGAAGCTCGACCCCGAGGCCCTCTCCGGCCTGGCCGGGGGGGGCGGACCCGGTGGTCTGGACTCGATCCGGGAGTCTCTCGGACTGCCCTCACCGGGCCAGCGTGGCCGGTAGCCGGCCAGATCGGTCAGAATGGCGGTTCAACGGGACCGGCCCGAACCAAGGGATCAGCTGAACAGTGGCAGTGAAACTGCGCTTGATGCGCATGGGAAAGAAAAAGCAACCGACCTACCGGGTGGTGGCGGCGGACAGCCGTTCGCCCCGCGACGGGCGCTTCATCGAGATCGTCGGGACCTATGAGCCCCGGGCCGAACCCTCGGTGGTGAAGATCGATAACGAGAAAGCGCTGCGGTGGCTGGCCCAGGGGGCCAAGCCCACCGAGACGGTGCAGAAGCTCCTGCAGATCTCCGGCGCCTGGGACACCTTCCGCTCAGGTGTCACCCCGGACGGAGCCAAGTGAGCGAAGTCGAGGAGGGCACGGTCGATTCCGGTGAAAGCCCCGCCGACGGCCCCGCCAACGGCACCTCGGGCTCCCTGCCGGCCGGCACCGCCGCCTCCGTCCTCGAATACGTGGCCAAGGCCATCGTGGACGAGCCGGACTCGGTAAGGGTCGAGGTGGATGAGGGCCGAAACGGCCTGACCCTGCGCCTGCACGTGGCCCAGGGTGACATGGGCATGGTCATCGGCCGGCGCGGGCGGGTGGCCCAGGCCATCCGGGCCCTGGTCCGGGCGGCGGGCAGCCGTGACGGCGCCGACGTCCAGGTCGACATCGTCGACTGAGGGCGGGTCCCCGCCTCCCGACCTTCTCGAGGTCGGCCACATCGCCCGGGCCCACGGGCTGCGGGGCGAGGTGGTGGTCGCCCTCTCCACCAACCGGGACGAGCGGGTGGCTCGGGGGGCCGTGCTGTGGGCCGGCCCGGTCCCGCTCACGGTGGTGACGTCCACCCCCCATCTAGGCCGGTGGGTGGTCGCCTTCGAAGGGGTCCATGACCGCCCGGCCGCCGATGCCCTCAGGGGCGCCGTCCTGGCGGCGCCCGCCCTCGAGGATCCCGACGTGCTGTGGGTTCACCAGATCGTGGGTAGCCACTTGATCGACCAGGACGGGACGGACCGGGGCGTGGTGGTGTCGGTCCAGGTCAATCCGGCCAGCGATCTCATGGTCCTGGACAACGACGGCCTGGTCCCCCTGCGGTTCGTGACCTCGGCCGAGCCGGGCGTGGTCCGGGCCGACCTGCCCGAGGGACTCCTCGATTGAGTCCATCCGCTCCGTTGAGGATCGACCTCTTCAGCGTCTTTCCTGACATGCTCGACGGCTGGCTGGGTCAGTCCCTGGTCGGGAGGGCCAGGCGGGAGGGCCTGCTCGACATCCGCATCCACGACCTGCGCTCGGCGGCCAGCGACCCCCGGCGCTCGGTGGACGACTCGCCCTTCGGCGGCGGCGCCGGCATGGTGCTGGCCCCGGGGCCGATCTTCGGCGCCGTGGAGGCCGCCGATCCCCCCCGGCCGCTCATCTACCTGAGCCCGGCCGGACGCCGTCTTGACCAGGACGGCGTGCGCCGGCTGGCTTCCCTGCCCGGCTTCTCCCTGCTCTGCGGCCGGTATGAGGGCGTGGACCAGCGGGTGGTCGACCACCTGGTCGATGAGGAGCTCTCCATCGGGGACTACGTCCTGGCCGGTGGGGAGTCGGCCGCCGCCGTGGTCACCGAGGCCGTCGCCCGCCTCGTCCCGGGCGTCATGGGTAACGAGGCCTCGGTCGGAGAGGAGACCTTTACCGACAACCTGCTCGAATACCCCCACTACACCCGTCCGGCCCAGTTCCGGGACTGGTCTGTTCCCCCCGTCCTCCTCTCTGGTGATCACGGCCGCATCTCCCGCTGGCGCCGGAGCCTGTCCCTCTCCCTCACCCTCCTCCGCCGCCCCGACCTCATGGCCGCCCGGGGAGGGCTCTCGGGCGAGGAGATGCGGCTGCTTTCCGAGGCCGACTATCCTGGGTCGTCCCCGGTAGTCGCCGGAGGCGCATCCGAGCGCCCCGCCGGCATCCGGGCCGTAGAGCAGCCCGAGGAGCATCACTCGCCATGAACCCCACCGATCTGGTCGATCGCGCCAGCCTGCGCGACGACATCCCTGACTTCGCTCCGGGCGACACCCTCAAGGTTCACGTCCGGGTGGTGGAAGGCAACCGGGAGCGGGTCCAGGTCTTCCAGGGAGCCGTCATCCGCCGCCAAGGCTCCGGGGTCCGGGAGAGCTTCACCGTGCGCAAGGTCAGCTTCGGCGTCGGCGTCGAGCGCACCTTCCCGGTGCACAGCCCCATAATCGCCAAGATCGAACCGGTCACCCTGGGCGATGTCCGCCGGGCCAAGCTCTACTACCTGCGGGACCGCATCGGTAAGGCGGCCAAGATCAAGGAAAAGCGGCCGGCCCGCTGACCCCTCCGGTGACCGAGGCCGTCCGGCCGCCGCCAGTCGGTGCCGGCACAGGCCCTGCCAACGTCCCCGGTCGGCCCGGCGTCCTGGCCGCGGCGAGGGAGATACCGCTTCTTATCGCCGTGGCGGTGGTCGTGGCCGTGCTGGTCAAAACCTTCGTGGCCCAGCCGTTCTACATCCCGTCCCTGTCGATGTACCCCCAGCTGCACGTCAACGACCGGATCATCGTGTCCAAGCTGGCCTACGACCTGCACTCGCCCCACCGAGGCGACATCGTGGTCTTCAAGGCGCCTCCCAGCCAGCAGCCTCCCCAGGTCGCGGACACCTCCGCCCTCCCGGTTCGCTGGCTGCGGGATCTCGGGGTGGACATCGGGGTGGTGCCCCCATCGACCGAAGATTTCGTCAAGCGGGTGATCGGCCTGCCCGGTGATGTGGTCGAGGCCAGGGGCGGCCACGTCTATATCAACGACCGGTTGCTCGACGAGCCCTACCTCCCCCCAGGCGATCTGACCGCCGACTTCGGTCCGGTCACCGTCCCTCCCGGTCGGATCTGGGTCCTGGGTGACAACCGGAGCGACTCGTGCGACAGCCGGTGTTTCCCCGAAGGGGCCATCCCCGAGTCCTCAGTCATCGGCCGGGCCATCGTCCGGGTGTGGCCCGTGGACCACCTTTCCTTCCTCTGAGTCGTACAGTGACCGGCGTGGCGGAAGGCACATGAGCGCCGAGGATCTGGAGCGTTACGAGACCGAGATCGAGCTCCAGCTCTATCAGGAGTACCGCGCTGTGCTGCCCATGTTCCGCTACGTGGTGGAGACCGAGCGGCGCTTCTACCTGGCCAACGACGTCAAGATGGAGCCCAAGGGCGAGTCCGGCCGGACCTACTTCGAGATCAGCCTCGGCGACGCCTGGGTCTGGGACATGTACCGGCCCGCTCGCTTTGTCTCCAACGTCCGGGTCGTCACCTTCAAGGACGTCAACGTAGAGGAGCTCCCAGAGAAGGAGTTGTGACCGTGCCGGACCCCCGCCCGCCCGACGGTCGGCGCCGGCTGGGCGCAGAGGGCGAGGCCATGGCGGCGGCGTGGTACATGGCCAACGGCTACCAGCCGGTGGCCACCAACTGGCGCTGCCGGGACGGGGAGATAGACCTGATCGTCCGGCGGGCCCGCCTGTTCGTATTCTGCGAGGTCAAGACCCGCTCCTCCACCGCCTTCGGGGCCCCCGTAGAGGCCGTCACCCGCACCAAGCAGATGCGTCTCCGCCGCCTGGCCGCCCGCTGGCTACAGGACGAGTGCCCCGTCCACCCCAGCGCCCTCCGCTTCGACGTGGTTTCCGTCCTGGCCGGCCAGGTCGAGGTGGTGGAGGGGGCCTTCTAACCGGCGAAGCGACCCTTCGCCGGCCTCGCTCCCCCCGCCCGCGACCGCCCTGCTCATGGCACCCGCGGGCGCCCGCCCCTGACCCGCCCCTCCACCGGCCGGGCCGCCCTCACACATGCAGCACGAAGACCGGGCCGCTTTTGATTACGGAAGTGTTGTTGAACGAATGAGATTTCTCCACTAAACGACAAAGTTCAAGATCTTCGGGGGTGTCTCCATGTTGCATCTCTCAGCCGCCGCCACCGTCCGTGGTCGTTGCAGGGCCGCGCCAGGTCTGGGTCCCGCCGGCGAGGTCTGGATAAGGTCCGGCCATGGAGACTCTGCTGGTCGAACAGGACGATGCCGTACTCACGGTGACCCTCAACCGTCCCCAGGTGCGCAACGCCATGAACGACCAGATGTGGGACGAGCTGCTGGACGTGTTCCGCCGGGCGGCCACCGACGACACCGTGCGGGTGATCGTGATTGCCGGCTCCGGCGGAGCCTTCTGCTCCGGTGCCGACCTCAGCGGCACCAGCGGCCTGATGCAACAGCCGCTGGTGCACATGCGCCACGTCGGCGATGTCGCCCTGGCCCTTCACCGCCTGCCCAAGCCCACCATTGCCAAGGTGGCCGGGGTGGCCGCCGGGGCCGGGTGCAACCTGGCACTGGGGTGTGACCTTGTAGTGGCCTCGGAGGAGGCTCGTTTCTCGGAGATATTCGCCCGGCGCGGCCTCTCCATCGACTTCGGCGGGTCGTGGGTGCTGCCCAGACTGATCGGCCTGCACAAGGCCAAGGAACTGGCCTTTTTCGCCGATGTCATCTCCGCGGCCGAGGCCGAGCGGTTCGGCATCGTCAACCGGGTGGTGTCCGCCGCCGAGCTGGATGCCTTCGTCGACGATTGGGCGAAGCGCCTGGCGTCCGGTCCGCCGCTGGCGCTGTCGATGACCAAGACCCTGCTCAATGCGTCGTCGTCGGCCACCATGGACGAGGCCCTGGAGGATGAAGCCAGAAGCCAGGCCGTCAACCTGCGCACCGAGGATGTCACCGAGGCCATGCGAGCCTTTGTGGAGAAGCGGGAGCCCACCTTCAAGGGCAGCTGACCATGGCTGTCACAGCCCGGACGTAGCTTGGGCGCAACGCTCGAGTCGGCCGGCGCACGGTCCTCCTCAAACCATCCACACGCTTTTCGAGGAGGCGACTGTGCTCGCCATTATCCATTCCGCCGCCCTCGACGGGATCGAGGGGAAACCGATCCGGGTCGAGGTCCATGTCTCGTCTGGCCTGCCTGCGTTCAACGTCGTGGGCCAGCCCGATGCCGCCTGTCGGGAGGCCCGGGACAGAGTGAGGGCGGCACTGTTGTCCAGTGGCTTCGCCTGGCCCCTCCAGCGCATCACCGTGAACCTGGCCCCCGGCTCCGTACGCAAGGTCGGCGCCGGATTCGACCTGCCCATTGCCATCGGTTTGCTGGTGGCGACGGGGGTGGTGGCAGCCGATTGCCTGGGTGACTGTTCCTTGATCGGGGAGCTCGGTCTGGACGGTTCCCTGCGGGGGGTGCCAGGGATCGTGTCCATGGTCGACCGGGCTCCGACCCGCGCCGTGCTGGTGCCGGAGGCGGCCGGGGCTGAGGCGGCCCTCGCAGGCCGACGGGTCCGGACCGCCTCCAGCCTCCGCCAGCTGGTGGCGGCCCTGAGAGGGGAGGAGCCCTGGCCCGCGCCGCCGCCCCCGCTGGCCGAAGGTCACTTGCCGGCCGAGCCCGACCTGAGCGATGTCCGGGGCCAACTCTACGGACGGTGGGCGGTCGAGGTGGCTGCCGCCGGCGGCCACCACCTGCTCATGGTCGGGCCCCCCGGGGCGGGCAAGACCATGCTGGCCGAGCGGCTGCCCGGACTGCTGCCCGATCTCAGCGACCAGGAGGCCATGGACACCACCCGGGTGTGGTCGGCCGCGGCCATGTTGGGCGAGCAGGCCTCCCTCATCCGCCGTCCGCCGCTGCGCAGCCCGCACCACTCCGCCTCGGTTGCGTCGCTCGTAGGCGGCGGCGCCTACCGCATCCGCCCAGGGGAGATCTCGTTGGCTCACAACGGGGTCCTGCTGCTCGATGAGATGGCCGAGTTCCCCAGGGCCGCGCTCGACGGCCTCCGCCAACCCTTAGAGGAGGGCTGGGTCACGGTCTGCCGGGCCCGGTGGGTGTCGCGCTTTCCGTCTCGTTTCCTGCTGGTCGGGGCCACTAACCCCTGCCCCTGCGGCTACGGGCTGAGCCCGGGCTGCTGCCGATGCAACCCGGCTTCCAAGGCCCGCTACGCCCAACGACTCTCGGGGCCATTGCTCGACCGGTTCGACCTGAGAGTGGCGATCCCCAAGACCGACGTGGCTGACCTGATGGGGATCGGGGCCGGTGACAGCTCCGCCGTGGTGGCTCGACGGGTCGCCAAGGCCAGGCGGATGGCCCGGAAGCGGGGCGTGGCGTGCAACGCCCGCATCCCGGTCGGGGCGCTGGACGAGGTGGCGCCCCTGAGCTCCGAGGCCGCCCTTCATCTGACCAGGCGCCTGGACGCCGGCCGGCTCAATCCCCGGGGACTGCGCCGGGTCAGGAGAGTGGCCCGGACGCTGGCCGACCTGGGTGAGCACTTCGGACCCATCCGGGAGGCTGACGTGGCCGCCGCCCTGGGCCTGCGCCCGGACGAAGATGTGCTGAGGGGGGCGGCATGAGCGTCCAGGCCCCGATCGGTGCCCCCGAGGAGGCCTACGCCGCCGGCCTGGCCGCTCTGCCCGAACTGGTGCCGGCCTACTTGAGCCGCCTGCTGGACATCGATGGGGGAGGCGTGCCCTCCGAGGCTTGGCACCGCGTGATGACAGGCAACCTGGAGCCGAGGCGGGAGTTGTCCGCCGACCGGGTGGAGACCTGGCGGCGCGCCGTCCAGAGCCAGGATCCCCGGGAGCACCTGGCCCGGTGCCGCTCGCTGGGCCTGTCGGTACTGGTGCGAGGCCTACCTGGTTACCCGGCCCGACTGGCCCACGACCCGGCGCCCCCCGCGGTTCTCTTCGCCCGTGGGGATCTGAGCTTCATCGACCAGAGCCGGCCCACGGCCGTGCTGGTCGGTACTCGCCGGTGCAGCGGTTACGGCCGGCAGATGGCCCAGGTGCTCGGTCGCCACCTGAGCGAGAGGGGAGTGGTGGTGGTATCGGGTATGGCCGCCGGTATCGACGCCGCCGCCCAGTCCGGAGCACTCGGCCGGGAGGGGCCGGTGGTCGGTGTGGCCGCCACCGGGTTGGACGTGGTCTACCCGGCATCCAGCGCCAAGCTCTGGGAGAGGCTCGGAGCGGAGGGCCTACTTCTGTCGGAGAAGGCGCCCGGCCACGGCGCTCTGCCCAAGAGCTTCGTCTACCGGAACCGGGTTATGGCCGGCCTCGCGGACGTGGTGGTGGTGGTCGAGTCCCACATCCAAGGCGGCGCCCTGGTGACGGTGGACGAGGCGGTCCGGCGCGGCCGCACCGTGATGGCCGTTCCTGGGCCAGTCACCTCGGCGGCCTCGGCCGGGGCCAACGCCCTGATAGCCGACGGATGCCCGCCGGCCCGGGATGCCCTCGATGTCCAGGTGGCCCTGGGCCTGGTGCGAGCCAGCCGCCGGCGGGCCGGTGAGCTGGTCGATGTGGCCCCGCCGCCGCCCCGGCGCCGCCAGGGTGGCTGGCCCTCCCGGTCCCGATCCGGTGCCGGGCCGGGCCATCCGGGAAGGCCCGGACAGGATCAGCGGCAGAGCCAGGGGTCCGACGGGGGACTAGAACCGACCCGCCGTCCCCCGCCGGCCCAAGGCGGGGAGAAGGACCTGGCGGAGCTGTCCGATCTCGAGCTGGCGCTGCTCGACCAGGTCGACGCCACACCGACCCGGATGGACGTGCTCATGGCCCGCACCGGCTTGGCCCCGGGAGAACTTGCCCTCGGCCTCGATGCCCTGGACCAGGCCGGCCTGGTGGAGGCCGGCCCGGGGTGGTGGGCCCGCATCGCCGGCTGAGGAGGGACGGACCCTTATCGTGAAGCCATGGCCTGGAGGCTGGAGGGCTTCGTGGGGTCGCTGACCTCCGTCTCCCCGGCCACGGTCACGGCCTACCGGTCCGATCTGGCCGGCTTCGTCGAGTGGGCCGAGCGGGCCGGCCTGGCCGGCCCGGAGGAGGTCAGCCGGCTCACCCTCCGACGTTATACCGCCTTCCTCGCCACCCGGGGGCTGGCCCGGCGCACCATCGCCCGGAAGTCCAGCGCCATCCGGCGTTACTTCCACTGGTTGCACCGCGTCGGCACGGTCTCAGCCGACCCCTCGGTGGGTCTGTCGGTCCCCAAGGGGGAGGGACGGCTGCCCCGGGTCATGAGCCACTCCGACCTGGACCAGCTGCTCTCGCCTCGGCCCGGTCACGAGGCGGCCCTCGAGCTGCGGGACATGGCCGCCATCGAGCTGCTCTACGGCAGCGGGCTGCGGGTGGCCGAGCTGTGTGCCCTGGGAGCTCATGACCTGGACCTGGATCGCCGAGTGGTCACGGTATGGGGCAAAGGGTCCAAACAGCGCAGGGTCCCCATGGGCGAGCCCTCGGTGGAGGCGGCCAGGCGCTGGCTGTCCGACGGTCGTCCGGCCCTGGCCGTGGAGGCCAGCCCCCCCGAGGCCGCCTTCCTAGGGGCTCGGGGGGGACGGCTGGGAACCCGGGAGGTGAGGCGCATCCTGGACGCCCATAGCCCGTCTCCGGTCCACCCCCACGCCCTGCGCCATACCTTCGCCACTCATCTCCTCGACGGGGGTGCCGATCTGAGGGTTGTCCAAGAACTTTTGGGCCACTCCAGTCTCGAGACGACCCAGGTCTACACTCATGTGAGCAAGGAGAGGCTGCTCCAGGTATATGAGCGCAGCCATCCTCGGGCATAGGAACCGAGTTGGCCTAAGGGGGGGCGTGGAAACCGAGGAAGCCGGCGTCATCCAGGAGCTGTGGCGTGATTTCAAAGCCACCGCCAGCCGGGATGCCCGCGACCGGCTCATCGTCCACTACTCGCCCCTGGTCAAATACGTGGCCGGCAGGGTGGCCGTGGGCCTGCCTCAGACCATTGAGCAGGCGGATCTGGTCAGTTACGGAATCTTCGGGCTCATCGACGCCCTGGAGAAGTTCGATCCGTCCCGCCAGATCAAGTTCGAGACCTACGCCATAACCCGGATCAAGGGCGCCATCATCGATGAGCTGCGCTCGATCGACTGGGTGCCCCGCTCGGTGCGGGCCAAGGCCAGGGCGGTTGAGAGTGCCCTGGCCGCTCTGGAGGCCAGCCTGGGCCGGACCCCGACCGATCAGGAGATCGCCCGGGAGATGGGGGTCAGCGAGGACGACCTGGCCGAGATCTATAACCAGGTGTCCTTCGTCGGTTTGGTGGCCCTGGACGAGGTCCTCTCGGGGGGCGACCGGGGCGAGGGGGGTGCCACCCTGGGTGACACCATCCCGGACAAGGGGGAAGGCCCGGCCGCCGCCTACGAGGTGGAAGAGATGAAGCAGCTCCTGGCCGGGGCCATCAACCGCCTCGGGGACCGGGAGAAGATCGTCCTCACCCTCTACTACTACGAGGGCCTCACCCTGGCCGAGATCGGACAGGTCCTGGGCGTCACCGAGAGCCGGGTCTGCCAGATCCACACTAAGTCGATCCTGCAGCTGCGCTCCCGGCTTTCCGAGCCCCAGCGCGAGCACGCCTAGACTGGTCGGGTCCCGCCTCCGGTTTCGGGGGCACCAATCCACGTCCGTGCCACCCACGGTCGCCCGTTAGGGCGCTGCGCACGTTCGGAAGCAACCGATGGGAGAAAGCAAAATGACAGCCGTCGTCAGCATGAAGCAGCTTTTGGAGGCCGGGGTCCACTTCGGTCACCAGACCAGGCGCTGGAACCCCAAGATGAAGCGGTTCATCTTCGGTGAGCGCAACGGCATCTACATCATCGATCTGAACCAGACGCTCCGGCGGATCGAGACGGCCTACACCTTCGTCCGCGACATGGTGGCCGATGGGGGCACCATCCTCTTCGTCGGGACCAAGAAGCAGACCCAGGATCCCATCTCGAGCTTCGCCGATCGCTGCGGGATGCCCTACGTGAACGAGCGGTGGCTAGGCGGCATGCTCACCAACTTCTCCACCATCTCCGCTCGGGTGCAGAAGATGCAGGAGTACGAGCGCATGCGGGCGGCCGGGGACTTCGAGGCCATGCCCAAGAAAGAGGCCCTGATCCTGTCCCGGGAGCTGGAGAAGCTCCAGCGCAACCTGGGGGGTATCCGCACCATGACCCGTCAGCCCGACGCTCTCTTCGTGATCGACACCAAGAAAGAGCACATAGCCGTCACCGAGGCCAACAAGCTCGGCATCCCGATCGTGGCCGTGGTCGATACCAACTGTGACCCCGACGTCATCGACTATGTGATCCCCGGTAACGATGACGCCATCCGCTCCGGCAGCCTGATGTGCCGGGTCCTGGCCGACGCCGTGGACGAGGGTCGCTTGATGGCTTCCCGCCGGGCTCCCGCCCCCGGGGCAGCGCAGGTGCCCCCGCCGCCCTCGCCGGAGGAGGAGGCCCGCCGGGCCCAGCTCCAACGCGAGGCCCGGGCCGCCGCCGCCGCCGAGGCCCAGGCCCGGGCGGCCCGCCTGGCCGCCGCCGCCTCACCCGCCGACCTGGACGACAACACCCTGGACGACGCCGCCCCCGAGCCGCCTGCGCCGGCCACGCCCACCGAATCCGAGGCCGCTGTGGCGGCGGACCGTGAAGCCGACGCGGAGGCCGACGCCCCTGCGGCCGACGCCCTGGAGACCGAGGCCACCGAAACTGCAGAAAGCGCCGAAGGCGCAGAGAGTCAGGAGTAGTTCAGCAATGCCCAGCTTCACCGCCAAGGACGTCCAGGCCCTCCGTCAGTCGACGGGAGCCGGGATGATGGACGCCAAGCGCGCCCTGGACGAGAACGAGGGGGACATGGAGGCTGCCTCCAAGTGGCTCCGGGAGAAGGGCCTGGCCTCCATGGCCAAGCGCGAGGACCGGGAGAGCTCCCAGGGGGCCGTCGCCGTAGCCAGCACCGATGAGGCCATCGCCATGGTCGAGCTGCGTTGTGAGACCGACTTCGTGGCCAAGTCAACCGACTTCGTGGAGTTGGCCGAGGAGATGGCCCGCCTGGTGGCGGCCAAAGGTGAGGACGCCGCTGCCGAGCGCCAGGAGGAACTGGAGCGCCTCAAGCTGACCCTCAAGGAGAACATCCAGTTGGGGAAGGTGGTGCGCTTTGCCGGCGGGCCGACCACCGTTTCAGACGCCTACCTCCACGTGCAGAGCGGCCGGGGCGTCAACGGCGTGCTGGTCGAACTGGAGGGTGGCAGCGAGGAGTTGGCCCACGGCATCGCCCTGCACATCGCCTTCGCCAAGCCCGAGTACCTGACCCGGGACGAGGTACCGGCCGCGGCGGTGGAGGAGGAGCGCCAGGCGCTCGAAGCCATCACCCGCAACGAGGGCAAGCCCGAGGCGGCCATGCCCAAGATCGTCGAGGGCAGGCTGAATGGCTGGTTCAGAGAGCGCTGTCTGCTCGACCAGAGCTACGTCCAGGACGAGAAGCAGTCGGTCGGGCAGGTCGTTGAGGCCGCCTCGGCCAAGGTGAACCGGTTCGCCCAGGTGGTCATAGGTAAGTAGGGGTGCCAGACAAGCCGCGCTGGCCAAGGGTCGTCCTCAAGGTTTCCGGTGAAGCTCTGGCCAGCACCGCTTCGGACGAGACCATGGATGC
>Ga0307374_10005854_pt1 | contig 19657 bp, 10 predicted proteins | sample OX3MG_FD_202532 | JGI IMG/M metagenome (GOLD analysis project Ga0307374, IMG submission 202532) | Soil microbial communities from Risofladan, Vaasa, Finland - OX-3 | ecosystem: Environmental > Terrestrial > Soil > Coastal area > Acid sulfate soil | place: Finland: Risofladan, Vaasa | collected...
ACAATCTCCACCCCCGCCGCCCGCGCCGCCTGCGCCATCGACGCCACCACCCGCCGCAGCTCCGCCTGCTCCAGCCCCTCCTCCAGAATGAACGCCGCCGTCAGCCACAGCGGCCGCGCCCCCCCCATCGCCAGATCGTTCACCGTGCCATGCACCGCCAGCGACCCAATGTCGCCCCCGGGAAAGAAGATCGGCGTCACCACAAAGCTGTCCGTGCTCAGCGCCAGCCGCCCACCCCCCGGCGCCCTCACCACCGCCTGGTCCCCCCGCTGCTCCAGCGCCGGGTTGCGGAACGCCGGCAGGAACAGCTCTTCGAACAGCGCCGCCGTCAGCTTTCCCCCCGCGCCGTGCCCCAGCACGATCCGCTCCCGCTCCGGCTGCGGCACCGGACAACTGGCCGGCAGCAAGCTGGTGAGATCTTCCATGGCGTCATCCCTCCCGCCTACACCACGTCGTCCTCGCCCAACGCCACGTGTGTCAGGTCCCACAAAATGTGCAGCAGCGCCACGTGCGACTCCTGAATGCGGTGAATGCTGAAGCTGGGCACAATGAAGCAGTACTCCGCCGCCTCCCGCATCCGCCCTCCGTCCTTGCCCGAAAACCCGATGGTCAGCATCCCCCGCGCCCGTGCCATCTCCAGCGCGTAGAGCAAATTGGGCGAATGGCCGCTGGTCGAGAGCGCCAGCACCATGTCCCCCGCCTGCCCCCACAGCGCCAACTGGTCCACAAACACCTTGGCAAAATCCTTGTCGTTCGAGATCGCCGTCACCACCGCCGTTTGGCTCACCAGATCCAACGCCGGCAGCGCCCGGCGCTTGGCCAAAATGGGGTGGATGAACTCCACCGCCACGTGCTGCGCGTCGCAGGCGCTCCCGCCGTTGCCCATCACCCACAGCTTGCCTCCCTGCCGGAAGCTCGCCGCCATGCGCTGGCTCAGCTCCCCGATCTGGTCGGCGTAGCCCTCGAAAAACTTCTGCTTCACCTCCACCGACTCGGCGCACTTGCGCAATACCTTCGTCCGCCACGAGTCGCCGTCGGCGGCCTTCGCGCTCAGCGCGCCTGCTTCCATCGGGGCTTTTTCCGCGGGCGCCATCGCTCCTCCGTTTCTGCCGCCTAGGCCGGCGGTGCCGCCTGCGTCTGCAGGTGCCGCCCATAGGCGAAGTAGGCCGCGCACGCCCCCTCGGCCGACACCATCGTCGCCCCCAGCGGGTGCAGCGGCGTGCACATCTCGCCAAAGGCCGGACAGTCGCGCGGCTTCTTGATCCCCTTCAGGATCTGCCCGCTGATGCACGCCTCCGGCTCGCGCGTGTCAATCTCCGCCACCTGGAACTTGCGCTCGGCATCGTGGGCGCGGTACTCCCACCGCAGCCGGTAGCCGCTCTTCGGGATCGCCCCCACCCCCCGCCACTTGCGGTCGCAGGTCTCAAACACCCGGTACACCAGCGCCCGCGCCGCCGGGTTGCCCTCCCGCCCCAGGATGCGGGCATAGGCGTTGTCCACCTGCGCCTGCCCCGCCTCCAGTTGCCGCACCGCCCGCAGCGTCGCCTCCAGCAGATCCAGCGGCTCGAAGCCCGCGATCACGATCGGCACCCGGAAGCGCGCCGCGAGGGGCTCGTACTCCTCGTAGCCCATCACCGCGCACACATGCCCCGGCCCCAGAAACGCCTGCACCCGGTTGGCCGGCGACTGCAAAATGTTGGCCATCGCCGGCGGCACCAGCACGTGCGACACCAGCACCGAGAGGTTGCTGCGCTGCTCCTGGTGGGCCCGCTCCACCAGCATCGCGTTCGCCGGCGCGGTGGTCTCAAACCCAATCGCAAAAAACACCACCTCCCGCTCCGGGTGCTGCCGCGCCAACTCCAGACAGTCCAGCGGGCTGTAGACGATGCGCACATCCGCCCCCTGCGCCCGCAGCGCGAATAGGTCCCCGCCCGAGCCCGGCACCCGCAGCATGTCGCCAAACGAGCAGAAGATCACCTCCGGCCGCCGCGCAACCGCGTGGGCTTTGTCGATCATCTCCAGCGAGGTCACGCACACCGGGCAGCCCGGCCCGTGCACCAACTCGATCGCCGCCGGCAACAGTTGGTCCAGCCCGTGCTTGACGATGGAGTGCGTCTGCCCGCCGCAGACCTCCATGATCACCCAGGGCCGCGTCTGCGCCCGCCGGATCGCCTCCAGCAACGCCCCCGCCAGCCGCCCGTCGCGGTACTCGTCCAGATACTTCATCCCCCGCCCTCCCGCTCGAGCACCACCGGCGCCTCCAGCTCGCCCAACTGGTTCATCTCCTCCAACAGCCGGTAGGTCCGTTCCGCCTCCTCCTCGTCCACCCGGCTGATGGCGAAGCCCACGTGCACCAGCACATAGTCGCCCACCGCCGCCTGCGGCACGTAGCTCAGGCAGGCCTCGCGCGTCAGCCCGCCAAACTGCACCCGCGCCATCGGCAGCCCGTGGCGCTCATAGGCGTCCACAATCTTGCCCGGAATCGCCAAGCACATCCGCCCGCTCCCCCCCGGCCAGCCGCGCCTGCGCCACCGCCGCCTGCCCCAGCGCCAGCCCGCCGTCGTTGCCCGGCGCCCGCGCCGGCACATACACCTCCCACCCCTGCTCCTCCAGCCCGGCCACCGCCAGCCGCAGCAGCCGCCGGTTCTGGAACACGCCCCCGCCCAAGCACACCCGGCCGCCGCCATAACGCCCGCGCAGCCGCCCCAGCGTCGTCACCAGCGCCTGCGCCAGCGTGGCGTGAAAGCGCGCCGCCATGTGTTCGATGCCCACGCCCGCGGCGCGGTCGGTTAGCAGAGCGTGAACCATTGGCCGTAAATCCAATTGCGCCGGCATGCCCTCGCTCAGCGCAAATTCATAGGGCGCGGCCTCGCCCTCGGCCGCAATCTGTTCCACCGCCATCGCCGCCTGTCCCTCGAAACGGATCTCTTCGTCTTCCGGAGTGAGGCCCAGCAACGCCGCCACCGCGTCAAACAGCCGCCCCACCGAGCTGCACCTCGCCACCCGCCCCCGCAGCAGCGCCTGCACCTGGGCCCGCCGCCGCGGCGCGATCTGGGGCCACAGCTCCGCCCCCATCCTTGCCGCCTCTTCCTCCCCCAGCGCGTCCCCCACATACGCCAGCCCCACCCGCCACGGCTGCCGCACCGCCCGCTCTCCGCCCGCCAGCCCCACCGGGCGCAAGTGCGCCGCCCGCACAAACCCGCCGCGCTCCGCCCACAAGAACTCGCCTCCCCACAACGTGCCATCCGCCCCGTACCCCGTCCCGTCCCAAGCCACCCCCCACACCCGCCCACGCAATCCATGCTCGGCCATGCAGGCCACAATGTGGGCGTGGTGGTGCTGCACCGCCATCTCCCGCCGCACCCCCAGCCGCCAGGCGAGTTGCCGCGCCCAGCCCGTCACCTGGTACCCCGGGTGGGGATCGTAAACCAGCACCTCGGGCTTGACCCCCAGCAGCCGCACGTAGTGCGCGCAGGTCTGCTCGAAATATTCCCAGCTCTCGAGATTTTCCATGTCGCCCAGGTGCGGGCTGAGAAACGCCTGCCCACCCCGCGTCAGGCAAAAGCTGGACTTCATCTCCGCCCCCGCCGCCAGCAGCGCCGGCCCCTCGCCGCCGATTTCGATCGGCTCCGGCACATACCCCCGCGCCCGCCGCACCAGCCGCTCGCGCCCACCAAAGCAGAAGACCACCGAGTCGTCGGCCCGCATGTGGATCTCGCGGTCGTGGTCCAAAAACACGTCGGCAATTGCCCGCAGCCGGTCGTGCGCCTCGGCCGCGCTGCGCGCCAGGGGCTCGGCCCCGCGGTTGCCGCTCGTCATCACCAGCAGCGGCGGCGCCGGACTGGCGCCTTGAAAAAGCAGATCATGCAGCGGGCTGCTCGGCAACATTACCCCCAGCCGCCCCTGCCCCGGCGCCACCCCCGCCGCCACCCGCATTCCCGCACCCCGCCGCCGCTCCAGCAACACGATCGGCCGCGCCCGGCTCTCTAGACTGGCCCGCTCGGCCGCCGCCACCCTGCACACCCCCTCCACCATCGCCAAGTCGCGCGCCAACAGTGCCAGCGGCTTGGCCGGCCGCTGTTTCCGCCGCCGCAGCCGCTCCACCGCCTCATCGTTCCCGGCATCGCAGGCGAGCTGGTAGCCGCCCACGTTCTTCAGCGCCACAATCGCCCCCGCCCGCAATTGCCGCTGCGCCTCCGCCAGTGCCTCCTGCCCCCGCCCATGCCCCAGCGCCAGCTCCGGCCCGCACGCCGCGCACGCGTTGGGCTGGGCATGGAAGCGCCGGTCGCCGCTGTCGTCGTACTCGCGCTGGCAGGCCCCACACTGCGCAAACCCCGCCATCGTCGTCTGCGGACGGTCGTAGGGCAGCGCCCGCGTGATGCTGTAGCGCGGCCCACAGTCGGTGCAGTTGGTGAAGGGATAAAGGTGGCGGCGGTTCGCCGGGTCGAGGTACTCTCCCCGGCAGCGCGCACACGGCGCGGTATCCGCTCCCGCCCGCGCCCCCGCCCGTGCCGCCGGCATGGCGGCGGAGGCCCGGCTGGGCCCAATGGCGAAGCCGCGCTCCCCCCGCGCCGGGATCTCTTCCACCTCCGCCCGCTCGATCCGCGCCAAAGGCGGCGGTTGCGCCCACAAGCGCCGCACAAACTCCGCCAGCGCCCCCGCCTCCCCCTCCACCTCGATCGTCACCCCCGCGCTCGAGTTCCACACCTCCCCACCCAACCCGCACTCCGCCGCCAACCGGTGCACCCAAGGGCGGAATCCCACCCCCTGCACCACGCCGCTCACCTCCAGCCGCTGCCGCACCGTCACCCCGATGCCTTTCTGCGCCTCTCTGGTTGCGCCGCCCGCTCGCCTCCGGATGTAACCGCCCGGCCGCGCCGCCGCATCTAAGAAGTGTTTGCGGCGCTTGCAGCTCAACTGGCGGCAACTTGGAGGCGCCCGGAGCGCCAGCGGGCGTCCCTTGCCCGCCTCGCGCCGCCACAGCGGGGCGGGCTTGCCGGGAATCGAAGCCCGCACTCCAAGCGACCAACCAGAGCGACCCCAGCAAAAAGTGGCGAGCCACCCGCCGGCAAGCCTTATTCTGGTGCTGGGCTGCCTGCTGGCCTGGGCCGGAACGCTCGCCGCCCAGCAGGCCCCCGCCACCGGCGCCTCCACCGTCGCCAACCTTCCCTCCTACGAGGGCCAGCCGGTGACCGCGGTCGAACTCGCCGGCTGGCCCGGGCTGGACCCCGCCCCCCTGCTCCGGCAACTCCCGCAGCAGGCCCCCGCCCCGTTCTCCCGTGCCCTGGTGGATCAATCCATCGGCGTGCTCAAGCGCCAACTTGCCGCTCGCAAGCTGCAACAGGTGCAGTTGCAGATCCGCCCCGAGACCTCCGGCATCCGCCTGCTCTTCATCCTCGAGCCGGCGCAGTACTTCGGCGTCTACGACTTTCCCGGGGCGCTGCAGTTCTCTTACACCCGCTTGCTGGAGGCGGCGCGCTACTCCAGCCCCGAACCCTACACCGCCGCCGATGTCTCCACCGCCGTCGCCGGCCTCGAGGCCTACTTCAAGCAAGAGGGCTACTTCCTCGCCCGTGCCCGGCCGCAGCTTCACCCCGACCCCGCCCACGGCTTGGTCAACGTCAACTTCCAGGTCGCCCTAGGGCCGCGCGCCCGCTTCGGCGCCGTGCGCCTCGAGGGCGCCAGCCCGGCGCAAACCGCGTATTTGCGCGGCGAGCTGCGTTCCTGGTGGGCGCGCTTGCGGCGCTCCGCCATCCTGCCCGGCAAGCCCTACAACTACGCCACCCTGCAGAGCGCCGCCCAGGCGCTGCAATCCAAGCTCAACGCCCGCGATCATCTCGGCGCCCAAGTCCGCCTCGCCGGCGCCCGCTACCACCCCTCCAGCAACCGCGCCGACATCACCTTCGATGTCGTGCCCGGCCCCATCGTCCACCTCCACGTCACCGGCGCCCATCTGTGGCCCTGGACCCGCCACAGCCTGCTGCCCATCTACCAGGAGAGCCGCGTGGATGCCGAGCTCATCCAAGAGGGCCAGGACAACCTCGCCAACTATTTCGCCGCCCACGGCTACTTCAACGCCCAGGTCTCGACCACCGTCACCAGCCAGCCCACCCGCGGCCGCGCCACCACCCGCGTCACCCGCCAATCCGCCGCCACCGCCGGCCCGCCGCAGGCGCTGCCGCCCGCCCCCGCCACTGCGCCCGTCTCGCAAACCATCGTCTACTCGATCGTCAAGGGGCCGCGCCGCGACGTCGAGTCCATCCACTTCACCGGCAACGAGTTGCTCTCGCGCGACGACCTGCTGCCCCAGGTCGCCGTCCGCCCCGAGCATTTCCTCTCCCATGGCGCCTTCAGCCAGCAGTTGCTGCGCACCAGCGTGGACCACCTCACCGCCCTCTACCAGGCCTCCGGCTACAGCTCCGTGCGCGTTACCCCCCGCATCACCCGCCCCGCCGGCAACCTCGCCCTGCGCTTTGAAATTGACGAGGGCCCGCAGGACTTTGTCGCTTCGCTGCGACTGGTCGGCAACACCCTTCCGCCCGAGTTGCTCGCCCCCGATGGGCTGCGCCTCGGCCCCGGCACCCCCTTCGCGCAATCGCTCATTGCCCAGGACCGCGCCCAGATCCTCGCCTACTACCTCTCCCACGGATACCTCAACGCCAGTTTCCGCGCCACTGCCCAGCAGGCCGCCGGCCATCCCCATCAGATCGAGGTGGCCTATGACATCGCCGAGGGCCCCCAGGTGCGCACCGCCGCCGTCGTCACCACCGGCCGCCGCTTCACCCGCCAGCGCCTGGTCAACCGCCGCGTCGGCGCCCTGCTGCGCCCCGAACACTTCCTCACCGAAAACGACATGCTCGCTGCCGAGAGTCAGCTCTACGCCCCCGCCATCTTCGACTGGGCCGAGGTCGGCCCCCGCCGCCCCATCACCACCCAGACCCTCGAAGACGTCGTGGTCAAGCTCCACGAGTCTCCCCGCAACGCCCTCGTCTACGGCTTCGGCTTCGACCTCACCAACCGCGGCGGCAGCATCCCCGCCGGCACCGTCGCCGTCCCCGGACTGCCCATCATCGGCCTGCCCAGCAGCTTCAAGACCAGCCAGGCCACCTTCTACGGCCCCACCGCCAATGTCGAGTACACCCGCCTCAACCTGCGCGGCAAGGCTGAAACCTTCAGCGCCGGCCTGTTCGCCGGCCGCCTCGACCAGCGCGGCTCGCTCACCTACTCCGATCCCAACCTGTTCTGGACCCGCTTCAGCGGCAACCTCCAGCTTGCCGCCGAACACGACTCGCAAAACCCCATTTTCACCTCCCAGAGCGCCCAACTCGGCTACCAGCTCGAGCGCGCCCTCAACCCCGACCAGACCACTAACCTGTTTCTCCGCTATACCCTCAGCCAGACCAGCCTCACCCGCCTGCTCATCCCCGACCTCGTCCCCAGCCGCGACCAGCACATCCGCCTCTCCACCCTCTCCGCCACCTTCCTGCGCGACACCCGCGACAACCCGCTCGACGCCCACCAGGGCATGCTGCAGAGCTACCAGCTCGACTACAGCCCCAGCGCCTTGGGCTCGACCGCCAACTTCGCCAAGCTGCTCACCCAAACCGCCTACTACCGCCGCCTCGCCCACGACATCATTTGGGCCAACAGCCTCCGCCTCGGCTTCGACAAGGCCTTCGGCCACAGCTTCGTCCCCCTCAGCCAGGCCTTCTTCTCCGGCGGCGGCAGCACCCTGCGCGGCTTCCCCCTCGACGGCGCCGGCCCGCAAAAAACCATCCCCGCCTGCGGCGACCCCGCCGACCCTGCCACCTGCTCGCTCATTAACGTGCCGGTCGGCGGTAACGAGCTGCTGATCGTCAATACCGAGTTCCGCATGCCCGTGCCGCAGATCAAGCAGGGACTGGGCGTGGCGCTCTTCTACGACGGCGGCAACGTATTCAGCCACATCGGCTTCCGCCACCTCGGCGCCGGCTACACCAACTCCATCGGCGCCGGCCTGCGCTACGACACCCCGGTCGGCCCCATCCGCCTCGACCTCGGCCACAACTTGAATGCCGTCGCCGGAATCAAATCCACCCAGATCTTCATCACCCTGGGGCAAGCCTTTTGAATCCCGCCCTCCCACCGCCGCCCCGCCGCCGCTGGCGTCGCATTCTGCTCGCCGCCGTCGCCACCCTCGCCGCCGTAGTCCTCTTGCTCGTCGTCGGCGCCGGGTTGGCGCTGCGCAGCGCCAGGGTGCGCCACTACTTGCTCGCGCAAGCCAACGCCCGCGCCAGCGCCGCCCTCGGCGCTCCCGTCACCATCGGCGACTTCGCCCTGCAGCTCACCGGCCTCCGCCCCAGCTTCGCCGTTGACCTCGCGCGCGTCGAGGTGGCCGGAGCCGCGCCCTTTGCCCAGCCCCCCTTGCTCCGCGCCGACCGTATCCACGTCGCCGTAAGCATCACCTCGCTGCTGCACCTCCAGTGGCAGCTCACCGACCTCGAGCTCGACCACCCCGTCATCCACCTGCAAGTGGACGCCCGGGGGCGCACCAACCTGCCCCGCGGCGGCGGCGGAGGCGGGGGAACCAATGTATTCCGCTTGGGCGTGCGCCGCGTCGTGCTCCGCCAGGGCGAGTTGGTCTACAACGGCCGGCCCCAGGCCCTCGCCGCCGACCTGCGCCAATTCCAGTTCCTGGCGCAGTTTGTCCCCGCCCCGCAACGCTATTCCGGCAGCTTGCGCTACCGCCAGGGCGTGATCCAGTGGCAGCGCCTGCGCCCGTTCGCGCACGACCTCGACCTGGGGTTTTCCGCCACCCCCGCCGGGCTCGACCTCGCCCCGCTGCGCCTCGCCAGCGACGGTACCCGCCTGCAGGCCACCCTGCAATTGCGCGACTACGCCGCGCCCCGCATCATCGCCCACTACCAACTTTCGCTCGAACTGGCGCTGCTGCAGCGGCTGCTGCGCCAGCCCGCCATCCCGACCGGCAGCGTCAGCGTCGCCGGCGAGGCTCACTACGCCGCCGGCGTGCTGACCGCCGCCGGCCAATTCTCCAGCCTGCGCCTCGCCGCCGCCGCCGCCGGCCTCGCCGCCCCCGTCGCCGGGCTGCGCGGCGCCTTCCAACTCGCCCGCGGCGACCTCCAGGTCTCGGACATCCGCGCCACCGCGCTGGGCGGCGCGGTGCAGGCGGCGCTCGCCATCCACGACTTGTTCGGCGCCGCCAGCGCCCGCCTGCAAGCCCACCTGCGCGGCGCCGCCCTCGATCAAATCGCCCGCCTGCCCTTGCGCGCGCAAACCGCAGCCACCACCTTGGGCCAACTCGGCGTCAGCGGCCAGCTCGACGCCGCCAGCACCATGCGCTGGCACGGCGGCTTCGACGACTTCGCGCTCGACGCCACCGCCCAGCTCGCGGCGGGCTTGGCCGTGCCCGGCCAGCCCACCCTCCCCCTGCAAGGCAGCCTGCAAGCCCGCTACGCCGCCGATCAATTCACGCTGCAGGCCAGCTCGCTTGCCACCCCACGGTCATCCGTCACGGCCGCCGGAACGCTCGGGGCCCGCTCCACCCTCGCCGTGCAACTCCGCTCGCGCGACCTCGCCGAACTCGAGCAGGTCGCCGACCGCGTCGCCACCGCCCTCGGCCACGCCCCACTCCCGGCGCTCGGCCTAAGCGGCGCCGGCACCTTCACCGGCGCCGTAAGCGGCGACTTGGCCGCGCCCCAGGCCCGGGGCCAACTCGCGCTCGCCCCCTTCGCCATCCGCGGCACCTCCTGGCGCCGCCTCGCCGTCGCCGTCTCCGCCTCCCCGGACCACCTTCAACTCGCCCAAGGCGTACTGCAAGGCAGCCCCGCCTCGCGCCTCGACTTCGCCGCCAATTTCGGCCTCGACCACTGGGCCTTCCACCCCACCAGCCCGCTCCAATTCTCGCTCACCGTCAACCGCCTGCCGCTCGACCGCCTCGCCCCGCTCGTCGGCCGCCCCCTGCCGCTCACCGGAAGCCTGCAGGCTAAGCTCGCGCTGCACGGCTCGCTCCGCGCCCCGGCGGGGCAGGGAAGCGCCAGCCTTGCCGACGCACGCCTCGCCTACGACGGAGTCCACGAAACCCTCACCGCCGCTAACGTCACTTTCAAGGGCACCGCGCAGGCCATCAACGCCACCCTGAGCGCCACCCTGCCCGCCGGCGCGCTGCACGCCTCCGGCACCTATTTTCCCGCCCGCCGCGCCTACCAAGCCCAGTTCCAGGTCAACGAGCTCGAACTCGCCCGGCTGCAAACCCTCGCCCGCCGCCTGCCCCTGCGCGGCGCGATCACCCTGGCGGGCACCGGAGCCGGAACCCTCGCCGACCCCGGCTTCGAGCTCACCCTTTCCGCCCCAAGCCTGCGCGTCCAGGATCAAACCATCTCCGTCCTTCACCTCCAGGCGCAACTCGCACACCATTTCGTCCACGCCCAACTCGCCGCCACCGCCCTCAACACCCCAATGCAGGGCCAAGCCGCGCTCGCCCTGCGCGGCGCGCTGTCCGTCACCGCCTCCCTCGACGCCCCCGCCGTGCCGCTCGGCCCCCAGCTCGCTGCCTACGCCCCCGCCCTCGCCCCCCACCTCACCGGCCAAACCGCCGTGCATGCCACCCTCCAGGGCCCCCTCCGCCAGCTCGACCAGCTCCAGGCCCACATCGAGCTGCCCACCCTCGAACTCCGCTCCGGCGCCAACCTCCAGCTCGCCGCCGCCACACCCATTCATCTCGATTTGGCGCGCGGAGTGGCGACGCTGCAGCCGACCCACCTGCGCGGCACCGACACCGATCTGCAAATCGCCGGTTCCATGCCGCTCCGCCAGCCCGACCGCCTGCAGGTGGATGCCCAGGGCACGCTCAATGTGAAGCTGCTGCAGCTCTGGCAGCCCGCCGCCGCCGGCCAGGCCCAACTCCAGCTTCACGCCGCCGGGCCGCTTTCGCAACCCACCCTCGGCGGCCAAATCGCTCTGGCCGGCGTCAGCCTCGCCCCTTCCGGTTGGCCGGTGGGACTGCAGAACGGCCAGGGCCTGCTCCGCCTCAGTTCCGATCGCCTGCAAATCGTCCGCTTCGCCGCCAACGTCGGCGGCGGCTCGCTCGCCGCCACCGGCGGCCTGGCGCTGCAGCCCGCCCTCCGCTTCGATCTGGCCCTGGCGCTGCGCGACGTCCGCCTGCTCTACCCCGACACCGTGCGCGAAACCCTCGCCGCCGACCTCACCCTCGCCGGCACCCCCGCCGCCGCCCAGCTCGGCGGCCGCGTGCGCCTCGAAAACGTCTCCGTCACCCCCCAGTTCGACTTCGCCCAATTCATCGCCCAGCTCTCCTCCGCCACCACCGTCGCCGCCGGCCCCGGCAGCTTCGCCCAAAACTTGGCGCTCAATCTCGCCGTCACCACCCCCAACCAGATCAGCACCGCCACCCGCGACTTCAGCCTCGAGGCCGGAGCGAGGGTCACCGTCCGCGGCACCGCCGCCGAACCGGTGGTGCTCGGCCGCGTGGACCTCGCCTCCGGCGATCTCATCTTCCGCGGCAACCGCTACGTCATCCAGGGGGGCAGCCTCGACTTCGTCAACCCCCGCCGCACCCAGCCGGTGGTCAACATCACCGCCGACACCACCATCCAGCAGTACGACCTCCACCTGCGCTTCCAGGGCCCCGCCGAAAACCTCCACACCACCTATACCTCCGACCCCGCCCTGCCCCCCGCCGACATCATCAACCTGCTCGCCTTCGGCCAGACCACCGAGGTCGCCGCCGCCAACCCCGCCCCCGGCAACCTCGGCGCCGAGAACCTCATCGCCAGCGCCGTCAGCAGCCAGATCACCGACCGCGTGCAAAAAATCGTAGGTATCTCCCAGCTCTCGGTGGATCCGGTGCTGGGCGGCAACCAGCAGAACACCGGCGCCCGCGTCACCCTCCAGCAGCGCGTCACCGGCAGCCTGTTCGTCACCCTCTCCACCGACGTCACCTCCACCCAGCGGAACGTCATCGAGATCCAGTACCGCCTCTCCCCCCGCGTCTCCCTCACCGCCGTCCGCGACCAGAACGGCGGCTTCAACCTCTCCACCCGCTTCAAAAAAGTCTGGTGATTGCTCTGCTGGCCGCGCGCCCCAGCGCCACCACGATCCCCGCCGCCGCCCTACAATAGCCGCCGGCCGCCAGCCCTCATCCCTGCGTCCTCTCGCGGGGGTCGCGCGCTTTGCCTGCTGGCAAAATCGGCGCGAAAAGGCCGCGAACCGGGGCCCCCAAGCCGCTTGCGGCTTGGGGTGGTCGTAATTCCGCAGGCAGAAGCGCCAGTGGCGCTTCTGCGCCCCCGGGAAACGAATTCGGCGCGAGCATGCCGCCCCGCGCCGTTACAGCGGGGCGGCTCACAAGCGGGACGCGCGCCGTAGCGCGTTGGGGCCCGCGCCCACCAAAGATGCTGCCCACCCCTACGCCTCCACCTCGATCTCCACCCGCCTCCCGCCCGCCAGCGCCGCCGCCGGCACCGCCACCTGGTCCCTGGCCACCGTCCCCAGCGACGCCCGCCGCAGCCGCTCGCCCGCGGGCGGATGCACATGCACCACCACCTCCGCCCCCCAGCCCGGCGCGGCCGTCACCTCCACCCGCCAGCGCCGCGCCCCCAGCGCCTCCGTCCGCCACCCGATCGCGCCAAAGCGGGTCGGGCAGCGCGCCACCGCGATGCGCTGCCCCGCGCCGAACCAGTGCTTCGGCGCCGCCTTCTGCAGGTGCACCCGATCTTGGTCCGCCTCCTCCCACAACAGCAGCCAGCGCAGCCCCAGCGTCGGCTGCAGCGTGCTGTTGATCACTGCCGACCAGGCGTAGGGGCTGCCCTCGCCCGGAAAATTTCCCGGCAGCAGCGCATCCTCGGGCGCGTAGCGCGAGCCCGAGTCCATCGCATAGCAGAGGTTCCCGTACAGCGCCATCAGGTAGGGCCGATAGTCGGCCTGTCGAATGCGCCCCGCCAGCGTGCCGTGCTCCATGAAGTTCGAGGTGCGCGGATAGGCGCCGTCGGTGTTCATCCCCAGCATCTGCTCCCCCGCCAGCGCGCGGTGGCGGAAGTGCCCCTCGTCCAGCTCCGCGTCCCCCCAGTCCGCCAGCCACCAATCCATCATGTAGCGATGGTTCTCGTAGCTGCTCAGCGTGCGCGGGTCGTGGGCGATGTCGTCCGGGGAAAACGGCGTGATCCCCGCCGCCCGCATCGCCGCGCTGCGCGCCCGCAGCGTGCGCCGCAGGCTGCGCTCCAGGTCCGAGCGCACCGCCGCCGCCGCCGCCGCCGTCGCCTCCGCCTCGGCGCCCATCCCCGCCCGCCGCAGGCAGCGCGCGTGCTCGCTCAATCCCCGCCAGATCCAGGCGGTGTTTTGGAAGTAGGAGGGGTGCGATGTCGGCGTGTTGTCCTTGGGATCGCCCATGTCGGCCTCGGGCGAACCCCAGATCAGCCCGTGGCGCGCATCGTCGGCCGGGAAGGCGCGCCGGGTGGTGGCGTGCCGCTCCAGCACGAACCCGATCATGCGCCGCAGCGCCGGCAGCCGCCGCTCCAGCGCCGCCCGGTCGCCGGTGTGGTCGAAGGCGCGCGCCGAGTTGGCCAAGAACACCCCCGCGTTCAACGGCGCCTCCACTTGGTCCTGGGTGTTGTAGACGAAGTCGCCGCTCGGCAGGATGTAGTGCTCGAGATAATGCTCGAAGTAGGGCTCCGCCGCCGCGCTCAGCCCCCACGCCTGCTGCGCCCACACGAACTCGTAATGCGCCACCGGAAACAGCGCGTGGCTGCGCTCCGGAATCTTGGTGTACGCCCCCTCGCCGATCTGGTAGGTCGGCTCCAGCCCGCGGTAGCTGCAGCGCGCCAGCACGATTCCCGCCCGCGCCGCGTCCCCCAGCCAGCCGTCGGGAACCTCGGCCTCCATGGCCCCGGCGAAAAACCCGCTCCAGTGCCGCCAGATCTCCAGCAGCGCCGCAAAAAACTTGGCCGCGTCCCCCTGCCAGTAGCGGTCCACCCAGCCCCCCGCCGGCACCGCCTGCTCGGCGTTGCTGTCGCCCGCCGGGATCAGCGCCCCCGCCGCCGCCGGCAGCATTGCGCGCACCCGCGCCATCGGCTCCGCCTCCGCCCCCGCCGGCAGCACCATCATCACCTCGTAGCCCAGCCCGAAGTGCGGGTTCCACACCCCGATATCCGCCGCCGGCAAGTAGCCCCCCAGCAGCGTGCGCTTGCTGTAGCCCGGCACGAACTCGTACAGATACTCCGATGGCAGTAGCCGCCGCGGATCGAACCGCCGCCCGGTCATGTCCGGCGCCCACAGCGACTGCGGGTCGTCGCCAAACTGCCGCGAGCGCCCGTCCGCCTCCAACCACAGCGTCCGCTCCGGCCCCGCCTCCTCGTTCGCCACCAGCGTCCAGCCCACCAGCTCCGCTCCCAGCGCCGCCACATTCTCGTAGCAGGGGTCCTCGCTCGAACCCAAAATGTACTCGCTGGCCGCGTCCGGCCCGGGCTGGTAGCGCGCCGGCCGCTCGATCTTGATGTGCGGCGTCGCCGTCGGCCGCGGCCGTATCCGCCCCAGCTCGCCCATCCCCTTGGGAATGCGCGCCACCTCGCCCCCCGCGTTGACGTAGACGATCACCCCCTGGTGCGTGGCGTGCTTCTCGAACACCTGCGTCTGGTCCGCCAACTGCGCCACCAGCCGCCAGCCGTCCTGCTCCGTGCCCACTTTCCACTCCGGCGCGAACCGCGGCGCCGTTCGCAGCGCCTCCCGTTCGCCCGGCAGCCACTGCGAATATTCGTTGGGAATCCGCCCCGGGGCGTAGCCCGCCGCCGACGGAGCCTGCGCCCCCGCCAGCTTCGCCAAGCCCCCCAGTTCGCCCGCCATGCGCAGCCCCGGCAGGCTGGCCGCACCTTTCAAAAATGACCGTCGTCGCATCTAGCCAGCCTACCCGTTTTTGCCTGCACCGGCTTGCGCACTTTTACCCTAGGCCGCCACCGTCCGGCAGTGCGCATCCGTTTGCGCACCCAAGCCCCCAGATTGCCGTCATGTTCCTTGTTTATCAACAGCTTAGCCGGAAATGCGGATGGTATTGCAATTGCACGTCTGGGCTCAGAGGTGCCGCCGAGTTGCGGTCCCGTGACTGTCGCAAGGAAAGACGCAAGGCATTATGAAGCGCAAAACATTGGCAAAGGCGTTGGGTCTGGCCTGTGGGTTGGCGATGGTTCTGGCCTTCCCGCGCTCCGCGCGGGCCAACACTATCGGTCCGAGCTGTGGCTCCTGTGATGGCAACATCTACACGCTGACCTATTTTCAGACCGCCTCGCAACTCTCCACCGACGACTATACCATTCAGCTTTCGATTGATGCTTCTGGATTCACCGTCGGCCCCGCCTACCTGATGGCCATCGCGCCCGGCATCCCCGACTGGACCTCCTCCACCTTGACCAGCGCCCCCAATTTTTCCGCTTGGTCTCCGGTCACCCAGTCCTCCCCCAACGGCCTCAACGCTGGCGGCTGCGACAGCTCCGGCGCCCCCTTCTTCTGCAACAGCACCACCTCCCAGGGCAGCTTCAACGCTACCGGCTCGGCCTCGCTGATCAACTTCACCTGGGTGATCACCGACCCCACCCTGCCCACCGGCACCAACAGCGTCTCGCTCAAGGCCCAGTTCGAAAACAGCTCTTACGTCAAGGTGGGCTCGCTGCTCTCGGAAGACATGACCCTCACCCCCGGCACTCCCGTCCCCGAGCCCGCCCCCTGGGCGCTGCTCGCCACCGGCCTGCTCGGCCTCGCCTGGCTGGGCCGTCGCCGCGCCTTCGGGCTGCTCTAGTCCCCGCCTACGGCTAACGTCAGCGGCAGATGGTTGGCCACACTTCGCGCCCATGAGCGCCCGCTCGCAGCCCACCGCCCCTCTACCTTCACTTCGCCACCCGCCAGTACGGTATAGCTTAGGCTGAGCCGCTCGCCTCCGACCGCCAAATTGTCCACGGTGTAGCTCTTGCCCTCCTGCGCCAGCGCCTCCGGCAAGTTCGGGCACAGCGAGATCTTGCCCGCCTCGGCCGTCTCCCGAAACCCGATTACGCTGCGGATGATATGCGCCGGCAGCGTCGCCCCCCAGCCGTAACCCTCCCCGCCCAACGCACCCTTGAGCGCCCACATCTCGCAGCTCACTCCCGGCCAGCCCAGCCCGTCTGCGCCCACCGCGCGCCGATCCACGCTGCCGTACACCCGCTCGGCAATGTCGTGTACCACCTCGGCCGCAAACGCGCGCTCCCCCGTCGTCCACAGCGACTCCAAATAGGGCAGCACAAACGAGGGCCATTCCAAAAAGTAGTTGGGCCGTGCCCGGTACTCGCGCAGCGGCGGCGCCATCGCCCGCGTCTGCTCCGCCGTCGCCACCCCCAAGAAGATCGGCGCGCACTGCCCCACCTCGCGCTTCAGCGGCCCCGTGGCGGGGTTGACCAGCACGATGGGCTTGCCCGTGCGGGTGTCGAAGTCCTGGAACCAATCCCGCCCGTTCCACAAGCTCTGCGTCTTGGCGGCGTACTCGCTCTCCACCCGCCGCCAGTCCGCCGCCTCCGCCGTCTTCCCTTGTTCGGCCGCCAGCCCCGCCAATAGCCTGCCGGCGTGAGCCGTCGCCGCCTGCAACTCCACCACCCGGATGAAGTCAATCAACTCCCCCCCGGTCGGCTGCTGGATCAGAAAACGGCTGGAGGCGTCCATGCCCGTCTCCCAACTGCACTTGCCCACCACATACCCGGCGGCGTCGGTCCGGTGCTCGAGCGTCCAGCGCACAAAGGGCGCCAGCCGCGCGTAAAGCCGCGTCCGCCACGCCCGCCCGCCGCTGCGCCGCGCCACCGACTCCATACAAAACAGCGGATAGCACCAGGCGATCGAGGTCCCGCACGCCTCCCCGTCCGTCGCCACCATGTTCATCACCCCGCTCTCGCGCATGCAGGGCACGTTCCCCTCCACCGCGTCGGCGAACTGCCCCACCAGCACCTCCTCCGCCGTTGCCGGGTCGGCATAGCTCAGCGCCCACATGTCGAGCGAGGTCTCCGCCAGCACATTGCGCGGCGCCTGGATCTGCATCCCGTCCCAGGTGTGGCGATACACCCCCTGCGGCCGCCGCACGTTCATGCGCAACGTCTCGAAGTCGTAGACCATCCCTCGCCGCCAGTGCTCCGGCCAGTCCCCCCCCAGCCGCGGCGCCCGCGCCCAGAAGCGGTCGTCCTCGCCGCGCTTGGCCCCCAACTCCTCCGCCGTCGCCGCCCGCGCCCGCCGCTGTTCTTTACGCACCCCGGGCAGATTGGCGTGCCGCGTCAGCCAAAACCAGACCTCCTTCTCTTCCTGCGGCGACAGCTCCAGCTCGCCGCGCAGCCCCGCGTACAGCGGCGCCGGATAGTAGCTCACCGCCGCATCGCCGCCCGCGCCGCCCAGCAGAAAGGCCCGCACCGCCTCCGGGGCGGTAGCCACCAGCCCCGCCGTATCTTGCTGGCTGCTCTGCAGCCGAAACACCGTCCCCGCCGCGAACGAGCACGTCGTCAGCGCCCCTCCGCCCGCCTCCACTTTCCCCGAAAGCCCATCCCGCACCCACCACCGTTCCGCCCCCAGGTGGTACGCGTGAGCCGCCATCACCGTCGCCTTCTTCCGGCTCCCGCCCAGGTTGCGCACCCGCACCTTCGCCGCCAGCGTGTCCTCCCCCACCTGCACAAAACTCGCCTCCACTCGCAGCCCCCCGACCTCAAAGGCGTAGGTGAACAGGTTGTGGCTGTGGTGCGGCGCCGTGAGTTGCCCGACGGCAAAGTCGGCCGAATCGAAATACGCCTTCCCCCCGGTCGCCACCCCCACCCGCAGCAAGGCCTGGTAGATCGCCGTGTCCTTGTAGTCGAAATACCCGCCCGGGCCCGCTGGATAGTAGAAGCCAAACCCCATCGCCTCCACCGAGCGGATCACCCCGCTGCGATGCAGGTCCCAGCTATGAAAGGGGTTGTCGAGGTACCCATACGGCGTGTAGGCATCGGCGGGAAACCCGCCCGCCCCCACTTCGGCTGCGCCCGTCTGCGCCGGCTTGCGCCCCTGCGCCCGCGCCGGTTTTGCCCCCAAAAACGCTCCCGCCGCTCCCAGCCCCGCCACAAACTCCCGTCGGTTCATTTGTGTCATCCCTCCGCCTGCGAGAGTACCGGCTTTGCGCCGCAGCGTACAGTCCGATCCCTTGTGTGCAACGCGTTGCACACTTGCCTCGCCCCGCGAGCCAGCAAGTCATTTGTTTTCACGCGGACCTCGCCCGGCTCGAGTGGTCGCCCAGTTGCCACTCCAGGCTTGGCATGCTTGCCCCCAAGATCATTCCGGTCGAGGTGATTCACCCTCAGGGGCGCATCGGCGTCCCGGCGCCGCAACGGCTCCCCGACGAGGCCAGCCTAGCGGCTTGGCGCGACCAGCAGCGACGCCAACTCGCCATCGAGATGTACCTCGCCGTCGCCCGTCTCGGCTGAGCGCTACTCCTCTTCGTCCTCGGGTCGCGGCTTCTCCGGAACGCGGTAAACTCCGCTCGCCCAGTTGCCCAAATCAATCGTCCGGCAGCGCTGGCTGCAAAATGGATACTCCGGCGCCTCCGCCCCCACCGGCTTGCGGCAAATGGGGCAGGGCAGGGGGCGAACGGGCACGGATCCGGTAGGCTGGTCGCGAATCACCACGCATTCCTCGCCTTCATTGTCCCACGGGAAAGTTGCTGCCAGAGTGCGCAGCCGCTTGCGTATGGGCGGCTGCTCTCCTGCAGGCCGATCGGCGAATCGCTCGCGTAAATCTAGGACATTGCATCCGCATGCGACACATAGCGTTTGGCTCCCGGCGTGCTGCCTTTCCGGCCCGTCGAAGGTTCCCCGCGACCGCCCCAAGGCGGCCGAGGGGGCCGCGACCCACGGGAGCGGGCGGAGGCGGAGCCCCGGGCGGCGGAGCCCCCGAGTATGGGAGGCGCAAGCCTCCGCAAGCCGCTAGCTGGCCGCTACCAGCCGCCCCAGCAGATCGTAGTCCTGCGCCCCGGTGATCTCCACCGTCGCGAACACCCCTGCCCGCGGCTCGATCCCTTCGGCCACGTCGTTGATCAGCACCTTGCCGTCAATCTCCGGCGCCTGCGACTGCAACCGCCCCTGCCACAGCAGCTCGGTCTCCTCCGCCGGGCCCTCGACCAGGATGGGCAGCCGCTCGCCCACCTGCGCCCGCCGCCGCCGCCGCGAGATGCGCCGCTGCACCCGCATCAGCTCCCGCTGCCGCTGCTCGATCACCTCCGGGGCTACCTTGCCGTCCAGCCTCACTGCCTGGTTGGTGTCCTCGTCCGAGTACCCAAAAACCCCCATCCAGTCGAACTCCGCCGCTTCCACAAACTGGCAGAGCTCGGCAAAGTCGCTCTCCGTCTCCCCCGGAAACCCCACGATGAACGACGTCCGCAGCGCCACCCCCGGGATCGTCGCCCGAACGCGCTCCAGCAGTTTGAGAAAAATCTCCCCGCTGCCGCCCCGCTTCATCCGCTTCAGCACCGCCGCGCTGGCGTGCTGCAGCGGCATGTCCACGTACTTGCACAACCGCTCGTGCCGAGCGACCGTATCCAGCAGCGGCTGCGTCACCCGGTTGGGATAGAAGTACAGCGTCCGGATCCAGCGCAGCGTCTCGCTCTCTTCCGCCACCTCCGCCAGGC
>Ga0307374_10005855_pt1 | contig 19656 bp, 9 predicted proteins | sample OX3MG_FD_202532 | JGI IMG/M metagenome (GOLD analysis project Ga0307374, IMG submission 202532) | Soil microbial communities from Risofladan, Vaasa, Finland - OX-3 | ecosystem: Environmental > Terrestrial > Soil > Coastal area > Acid sulfate soil | place: Finland: Risofladan, Vaasa | collected...
AGCCGCCATGCGGCGAGGGATCTGCATTTTCTTTCGGTTTCTGGAAACTGCGTCCGGGCCGCTCTAATAAATCTAATGAAATGGTAGGCCCGTGCGGGCTCGAACCGCAGACCTCTACCGTGTCAATCTATCGTGATTAGATTTTACAACAACTTACAAGACCGCGGGGACTGCCAAAACACGCGGAAGTCGCACAAGACATCCCACTTTGTGGGCTGGACTGTGGGTTGGAAAAGGTCCACGAGCTCTGAAGCAACCCCCACCCTCATTCTCCAGAATTTCTGGTCGCCGGAAACTAAATGCGGTTGACGATTTGCTCCCAGAAAAAGAATACGTCCCCAAAGGCCGCATCCGTATTGTCACTCTGGTGAGGACAAAGCATGGCCTCAATCTGCCCGCTCACATTCGCCAAGGTGGGAAGACTTTCCACACTAATTCTGTATGCCACCCTCGCGCGCCTTGTACACAATCGACCCCGGATCAAAAGATTTGTTCTCTGCCACGCGGCAAAGTTAACGTTTAGCGCCAATACATCGTTTGCCTTTGTCTCCTCTCCGTCCCCGGTCTCTCAGGCAATTTGGTGAACCGCACCCGAGGATTCGACTATGCTCTTCTTTCGCTCCCTCTAAGTTCTCACACACTCGAGCAACAGTTTCAACGTGCGGCTCACCGCCTCGAAGACTTCAATCGTCGCCCTCATCACATCGTCGTTTCGTGGCCAAAAACCCGAAGGTACCGAATGTTCACGCGTAATCGTGAACTCCCTCAAAAGGTCAACCATCTCCTTGTCTTGATAGGTCAGTTCGTTTTCCTTCTTCTTGCTGTACTCGGAAAAGATCCTCAATCTCACATCGGTTAGCGCAGAACCAGGGAGTACGACATCGATCGGTTTCGTGAAAGGAAAAAGTCTATGAAACGCTCTGTTGCGAGCATCTCCAACGATGTCTTCGTAGCTCGCCAACGATGCCTTATACCTGGAGCGTGCCCATGGCAGCGCCCGGAAAGCCTCGGAGAGTTTGAATTGCTCTCCAACCGTACACCACAGGACGATGGGCTTTAGATCGCAAATACTGACGAGCAGTCTGAGAAAGGAAGTAGCGTCGCTTGTGAAGTTGTAAGCGACCCTCAGCATATTGTTGTATCCATCTGCGTCATGCGACTGCTCGCCGTGACATTTCGAAAGCGACTCGGCGTAAGCTGCTTGTTGCTCAGTCAGTACAGCCACGATCGAGTCCAACACCGAGGGCTCAGACACTTTGGCCAAACTAGGCAGCCTGAGTATTGCGTGCGCACGTCCAGACGCGCTTTCCAGTGCGTTCCCGACCTTTTGTTTGAGATCCTCGGTAGGCTCTGGCATCTTCTCTCCCGAAAGCTTGGTTTTTATGGCTTCCCACACCTGATCTTCGTTGCCAATTCGCTTTACACATATGGCTCCATCCTCGATCTGCACTTCTGATTTTAGCCGTGGGTCCAAGACGACCGAGATGAAAACTGCGTCTTCGATAGGTTCCTCAATCCGCACTGTGTCCTCAACTGAACCAGCCAACAGAAAAACCAACTGACCGAGCTGCTTCAGTTCTCTCTCGACCGCTTTGTCAAGCGATTCGCATGCAGGTCGTTTTTTCGATTTGCATGGAATCCGCTTAAGGTCAACATTCAACCGAATTCCTTCTACTACGACAGGTTCCAATGCAAACTCGTCGCCTTTCTCGACTTCGCATGCGAGAAATTGTTGATTCTTATGCGTGGTCACCTTACTCCGAAAAATAAATGAATTGTTTACAACCACTAAATCTCCCGCCGCTAGCGGCTCTTCTTTCTTCCACGCAGCGAAGGCTGGGTGTTCACACAGATTCCCGAAGCTTTTTTGAATCGCAGTTGTCACTTTCGAATAATCATTCCGCTCAGGTGCTTTTCTTAGGGCCATGATTCTCGCTCCGCCTATGGAAGAGTGTGTCCGCGTCTGCCTATTTCGATGTCCTACTGGCTGCCGTAGCTAACTCCGATATTTCCCAGAACGATAACACTTCCCCCTCTTATTCGGAATCACCGATGCACCACCGGGCTCGCCAAGAAAAACCAAGAGGGCGTCTTTTGCTAGCAAACGCTCGTGCCAGGTAAACGGCGACCTGTCACGCCCATTGCCATCCGCTCCAGCCGCAAATGCCAAACCGCTTCGCTCTCTGTCCCTTCAGTGAGCCCGTTGCGATTCGGTTCCCTTGTCTGTTCGAGGGAACCAACTCTCAACTCACCGAAAGGACAAAGAAAATGAATTCAGAAAACATCAAGACAGTTACAAGTCAAGCCATCAAGCAACTCATTACGGCGCTCAACGAGGGCCGAAGTGAAACGCTGACGCAGTACCTTGCGGCGATCGGCCGATTCCATCGTTACAGTCTGCGGAACGTAATGCTCATTGCATCGCAAAAGCCGTCCGCAACGCACGTGGCAGGCTTCCACACTTGGCAGAAGCTTGGGCGATTCGTGAAGAAGGGTGAGAAAGGAATCCTCATCCTTGCTCCCATCGTCCGGCGAGAGAATGAAAGCAAGGAACAAAACGAAACCGACGAATCATCAACGGCTGTCGGCTTTCGTGCGGCCTACGTCTTCGACATCAGCCAGACCGACGGCCAAGAGCTTCCGAAAATCGGCAGCGTCAACGGCGAGCCTCGCGAGTACCGTGAGCGCCTTGCGAAGTTTGTCACCGAGCAAGGCATCGCTCTTGAGTATTCGGGGGACATCGCTCCAGCGCGAGGCACTTCCGCAGGAGGCAAAATCACGCTACTGCCCGGCCAGTCTCCGGCTGAGGAATTCGCGACGCTGGCGCATGAACTCGCGCACGAAATGATGCACCGCGACGAGCGTCGCAGCAGCACATCTAAGCGCAGCCGCGAAACCGAGGCCGAAGCAGTCGCATTCGTGGTGTGTCATGCCGTCAGCCTAGAGACGGGCTCGGCATCTCAAGATTACATTCAGCTCTACGAAGGTGACGCGAAGCTTCTGACGGCCAGCCTGGCGTACATCCAGAAAACAGCCACCCACATCCTCAATGCAATCGGCGCGGAGGTTCCCTCCCCGCCGATTGCCTAGCACTGCCGGTTGCTGGCTTGGTGACCTCACGCCATCTGCTTATCCGATCGATCACGAACCTATGAGGATATCCACGAGTCGCCTTGGGCGTTGCGGCCAGTTCGGGCCGGCCGCGAGACTCCGATACTTAAGCTGATTCGATCTAGCCCCAAAAAGCCTCGGAAGCACTTGACCAAACCAACCTTGTTCCTTCGCCGTTCGCCACAAGTCCGACATTTAGCAATCGCACATTCTTGAAAGAATCTGTCGAGGAAGCTCGAAATTGAGGAGGAATCTTACACACAATCTGCGCGCCCCCCTTCGGCTTGCCGCGCACGATAAACCCTTCTGCCAATTGTTCCGTCTGCTGAAGTTCGATTTCGAGATCACGCCATTCCGGATTACCTGCACCGGGCCGCATCCGGCCAGCATCGTCCCGCGTCCAACGGGATGCGGCAGTCTCTTTCGCTGTCCAGTATTCGTCACAGAGTTGCCTCACCGTGCACGAGCGGCATCGCTCCGCATCGAAGCGCACGATGGGCAAAGCGCTCTTGACTTCCCCATTCGCCCAGGCAATCCGCGCTCTGAGGCGAACACCTTCCTTCTCCAGTTCGGCCTGTGTCATCGCTCCCAGCTTTACAGGGGTTTGGTTGGGATACAGCAGCTGGCGTTCGCGGACGACCCGTCCGGTCACAGCCCACCAGAGAAACGCATACAGCCGCGATTGCTTTTCGTGTTCGGGTTTTGGCTCGCCCGTCTTGTATTCGACCAGACTGTCACCGTCTTCCGTCGTTGCGATGAGATCGATCTTGCCATGCATCCGGGGATCTTCGACTTTCAAAGTCACTTCGGGTAGAACCGCCGGACAAGGCACTTCTTTCTTCGCTCTCTCGCCGATAAGTTCCGTGGACGTCCCGGCCAGTCGCTCTTCGATTCTGTCCTCGAATTGGCCCGTTGCCACGGCACTCTCAAAAGCAGGCTCGCCGTAACTTCGGCGTACCAGGTCCTTAAAAAGGGAAATGCAGCCATCCACCGAAACATTTGCTTCGAGCGTCGCCATCTGCGCTCTTGGGTTCCCGCGCGCGTTCCCCAGAAGCCGCCTTCTCGTCTCTCGCACAATCTCTCGAATTGGAAATTGCCGCCGGAACGTCTTGATGCCCCCTGGCTGCGTGGTCATGGCTGATCGCGACCATTCCACGGAAAATCGCTCAAGCGCCACGTGTACGATGCTCCCCCGCATTGCACCGGAAGACACCGGCTCGGGGTACGGCCCAGCGAGCGCGTCGTACTTGGCATGCAGCAGCCACCAACGCCGGGGGCAATTCTCGATCTGTGTCAAGCCGGTGTAACTGTAATACTTCGGCGGGTGCGCCCCACTCGTCGGTTTCCGAATTTGATACAAAGGCTTCATCGTTCGGTGCCTTCCTAGCGTTCCAGTCCCGCTTGTTTTCGGAACTCGCGGTATGCAGCCGGGAGATCTCGCGATACCACAAAGTCGTTCAGGAAAATCAATCTTGCATCGTCTTCTCCATCGAGCGCGTGTAATGGATGGCGAAATGCTTCAGCATCTCGGTCAAGCAAGGCTGGATATGTTCCGACCACAAAGATATCGGCGTTCTCTGCCGATCGAATCGCCAAAGGCACGCGCACGCCCGCCACCGTACCATTCTCTTCGCTCTGCCAACCTTCCAACGCGAGAAACCGCTGGAGCGGACGAAGCTGCCACGCCTGGCGCTCAATCGGCGCGACCGACGGTGCCGTGCCCAGCCGCGCATAGGTGAGCAGATCCTTTGCGAGAAAGCGATCAAGCCGCTCCTGCCAGTACCGGTTCCCGTAATGCCGCAGGCATTCGGTACAGGAGTTTTCGCAGCCGCGCGGGCAGTTTTCAAGAAGCCGAAGCACTTCATCTAAAACTCGCGGCAGCATGTCTCCTGCCTCCGCTGCATACCCAGCGCCTCCGGAAGCCGTATCGAAGAGATAGAAATCCGCGACACCGAGCGCACCCTGATCTTCCTCGCCCACAGCCGGAATTAGCCGGTAACCCGCGCTCAATTCACCGGGATCTACGTCGAGGACCCGGCTTGCGCCGAGAGACAATGCTTCTGCGGTCGTTCGCAGTGCGTCCTGGAGCCAGCGGTGGCGCGGATCGTAGGAAAGCGGTGCATGCAGAGGAACCCGCAACAAAAGCAAGTCCGTCCGGAACGAATGACCGAGGTAAACCGCTTGGTTGTGGAGCGGCCCCATGCAGTAACGCCCGACTCGCTGCCCCGCCACGATGTAGTCCGAGAGTTCGAACGGTCGGCTGTGCCCCGGCTGCGGAAACGAATCCGTCTCCGGTTTTGCCGCGCCGCAACGCGAACATATCCGGAACCCGGCGTTATCCGGACCGCGGTTGACGACCACGAGACTGCGGTCTTCTTCGTACGCGTGGCGCAGGTAGACTCCCGCGCCAGTTCTCCATTGAAACCGGTCGGGCGTTGCGGGAGACGGAAACTGCGCTGTCGTTGCGTAACTGATTTCCTGTTCGCGGTCTCTCTCTTCCACGGGCCCACCGTTTTCGGGCGAAAATCCCGGCGGATCGAGAAGCTCCTGTTGTCGTAGCGGAGTTTCGCAGACTGGACACCGTTCGTCGGGAACCGCCGGGGCCGACGTGCGCACGTACTCGCAGACCTCGCAGTACACGTAGGTATCGAGGGGCGCGGCAAACAACGCAGCGGCGGGCGCAACGGGATTTGCTCCCTCTTGGTAGATCCCGCCGACCCGGTAGGTCTTCTTGTTGATGACGAGCAATCGTCCTGGAGCGTACTCGCTAAGCGCTTTGTCCTTGCTTTGTTGTGGACGCTCCTTGATGCGCACCATCTTCCCTTCGCGTTCGAACACATAGAACGAACAGAGGTCCGTTGGAAAGGCGTAGCTCGGGAACAGTCCCTGATCGAAGAACAGATCGAGCAGCATCGGCGCGTCCTCTTCGACCTCACCCGCCGCGGCATTTGCTCCCGCGACCGGCGAGCGCTGTACGCGCCGCAATCCCGCCCGCAGTTCCTCGACCTTCGCCACGAACTTGCGGGTCGTGTCGATCGAAAACTCCTTCTTTTTCGCAAACCGCGCCTTCGCACCATTCACGTCGCCGAACAATTCATCCGGCAACCATCGAGCGATTTCGTCGGCGACGACCGGATCGCGTCCAAACACGCTGCTGTCCAGCCAAACTTTGAAGTTTCGCAACGAGAATTCGTCTTGTCCGTCAAAGAAACTCTCCGCTGTTCCGAACGCGCTGAAAAGATTGCTTCGGCCGGCGGCCAGTTCCTTCTGCGCCTCCGGTGAAAGGCGGTCGATAAATCCGTGGAAAAAAGTCTGAATCAAGAAGGAATGGATATGACGTCGTGCCAACCGCTTGTTGTCAACCTTGACCTTGGGCGAACGAGGTTTACCACTAATGATTTTTTCGGGAGCGGAATAGTAGTAGTTGTCGTGCGGGCCGCCCTGTGCGTAGGTCACCACGCTTGAAACTGCCGAGCCGCGCCGTCCCGCGCGACCGGAACGCTGCTGATAGTTTTCCCGTTGCGGCGGAACATTCCGCAAGGCCACGGCTGTCAGCGAACCTATATCGATTCCAACCTCCATCGTCGTCGTACAACTCAACACATCCACGGGAGGTTTCTCCGGGCCCATCGCAACGTCTTGAAACCGAAGCTCGTATTCTTCGGTCGTGGCCCAAACCACACCAGCGTCGCGCTGGGAAAGCTGCGCAGTGTGCTCTTCGGCAGTGAGATGGATCGGCCGCTCACCTTCGAGGACGGCTCGCACCGAATCACGGAAGTAACCCTTCCGCGAGGTCATATAGGGATGGTCCGGCGGCCGAGTTTCCAAGCGATCGCGGCGGCATGAAACACAGCGGCCGAGAACCGACTGAAGCATGCACGTTCCGCAGGAAAGGCACTGCAGCCAGTTTTCGTCGATGGCGATGCGCAGAACGAGCGACGATGGCTTGAGAAAAGCGTTTCCCTGGGCGTCTTTGTCCGCCAATACCAGGTAGAGCCGCTCTCGAAGGGTTACCAGTTCCTCTGCAACGAATCCTGCTCCGGTCAGAAGCTTTTCAAAACGCGGAATTTTTTCATTCCACACGACCGGACGATAGAAATTGTTGATGCGGAAGCGCGATTCGTGATTGACCTGCGCATGAAAGGCCGCGCGCTCTAACAAGAGTTGCGTCCAGAGCGAGATCACCGGCAGCCATTGGTCCTCCGATATCTTTTTCAGTGTCGGCTCAAGCTGTCTCTTGAGCATGCGCAATGCCCCGGCCGTTGGCTGCGTCACGGCCGCACACGCGGCGTACAACGAGTAGTAAGGATCTGAGAGTTGACGCAGCAGCGCCAACAGATAACGTTGCGGGATCTCCGTCCGCCAATTCTCCTCAAGCGCGAGTTCCAAACTTCCTTCATATAACTGGCGGAAACTTTTCACCGCCTCGAAGAGTTGTCCCTGCGCACCGCTTTCAAAGAAGTACAAATTGAAATCACTACATACCGACACAAACCCGGCGTACAGTCGCTCATCGAGCGTCACCTCGCTCCCGAGGGCCGTCACACGCGAAGCCGCCAATGCCAGCGCTTGCCGGAAGGAGTCCTTCTCCACTTCGATCGGCAAATCGCGCGCCAGCCGCGCTGCCTTTTGCCGTCCGTCGGAAAACAGCAGCACTTTGCGTCCTCCGTTCGGGAAGTTTTCATCCGCTTTGCGCTTCATCGGCTGCAGCACCAGTTGTTCGCGAACCAGATTCGCGAACGGCTGCTCGCCCTTGGTCGCCAGATCCATGATTTTCTCTTGCGCCTGCGGCTTCGTGCAGGCAGGACAGTTGTCAAACGTCGATCCGACAATCGCCCCGTCTTCTGCCGCTGTGCCAGTATTGGGCCGATAGAACTCCCGGTATCGTTCAGGATCTCTAGGATCGTCGTGTTCGACACGCCCTGTCGAGATCTCCACCCAGACGGGCTGTATTTCCGGGATCATTTCCTCGTGCGGAGTTTCCGCCAACAAGAAATGCTCTTCGAGTTCCTGCCCCAGGCCTACGTCTCCGCCCTGCTCGTGCCAGTAGAAAGTCGGCGTCGTCCCTCTTCCGAAAACGCGCAAAAAAGCCGCTCCACAATCGCGGTGCGTATACAATTCGTAGACGCGTGCTTCGAGCGAACAACTGCACCGCGTTTTCGGCTCGGTGTACAACCGCCCGAGTACAAGTTCCTCTCCCGGACGATACCGCCGCTGGTCGCAGCGCGGATTGATACACACGAACAGCGTAGGCAAACCACGGAACATCAGATGAACGCGGGTCGGCAAGACGGGCTTTTCGCCGTTGTTTGCGAACGTTCCGAGAGCGAGGAGCGCTGCGGTCGCAACCTCCGCCGTCTCCTTCTCGCACACCAGGGCAGGAAACAATTCCTCACTCAATTCCGAAAATCGCATCGCTTTCCCGGAGGTCGTCACGATCAACCGCGCCATTGGGCCGAGTGTGATCAACCGGTCATAGAGAAATTTGCGAAGCCCCTGCAACTTCGGGAGCGGATCCTCACCTTCGGCAAATACCGGCACTTCGCCAAGCGTTGGCCATCCGAGTCGCGTGCCCAGCGCCATCAGTCCTTCGAGGGCTTCGACCGGCCGCTCGCCAAAACGGAAGAACGTGGGAAGATCAAAGGCAGCGAGCGCTTCGCATTCGTTCTTGTTCCCAGGTCGCGCTCCCGGCAGTTCTTCTTTCTGCCCGGTTACAACCTCGAACGGCATAGCGTTGTTCTCGGGATGGCCGGTCAAGCCGACAGCAAACGTCTTGACCGCCTCTCTCGCTTCCGGTCCGTCGCCGAGGCTCGCGCTCGTAAGAATGCAGCGAAAACGCTCCCGCCCGATTCCAAGGCGCGACTGCAACCGGCGAATCAACAGCGCGACCTCTGCGCCGCCCGCGCCGCGGTACATGTGCGCTTCGTCCAGAACCAGGATCAATGAGTTGCGTTTGTCCTTTGCCAGCCAGGTGCGCGTTTGCGCGAAGATACTGCGCTCAATCGGCCTCAACAACATGTATTCGAGCATCGAATAGTTCGTCACCAGAATATCCGGGCACCAATCTTGAATCTCGTGTCGCGTTAGCAGTTCGCTATCGCCTGGTTGCGTCTCAAGTCGGCGATTCCACTGCGTGCCCTCTTTTCCAAAAAACGACTTCAGATCCTTTGCCGGCCACCGACCACGGTCTTTCAATTCTTTGCACAAGGACAGCTTTAGTTTGCGTTCTTTCTCCGGCAGTCCGACCTCGGGGTATTCCAGATCGAGGTAATAGCGCAGAACCGGCAGTAAGTACCTTTGATCTTTTTTTGAGAAACGTGGACCTGGATAGGCCGTGCGGCTGGTATACATTCCAAAACGTGGTTGCCTTCCGTAACGACGGCGAAACAGATCCCGCAGACGCTCGTCTCCAAACAACTTCCGCAGACGAGACACCTGGTCGCTCACTAGGGCGTTCATTGGATAGAGAAGAAGAGCACGGCAGCCGGGAAGCGCAAACGAATCCGGACGCTCAGCCCCCTCACGCGCCAGTTGTCCCAAGACCGGAAATAGAAAGCTTTCAGTCTTACCGGAGCCCGTACCCGTCGCCACAATCAGGTCACGGCCGTCACCGAAAAAGAGTTTCAGCGCGTCCGCTTGGTGCGTGTAGGGCTTTGCGAACACTCCGACGCTCGGCTGCCAACTCGCGAGTTCGGTAAGCGTTTCTCCCACGGGCGATGGCAGATTTAACTTTGCATATTCCTCGCCGAAGTTATAGGTCGGCGTAGTTTCGAGGAAAGGATACTGCGCAATCGTGCCGGGCTCGGACAGAAGCGCGCGCCGTTCCTCGATCAGGCCGGTATCTCGGATGTGATACTGCGCTTCGAGATAGCGCTGCAACCTCTGCTGCATTTGCGCCGCAACTTGAGAAACACCGAATTCCGACTGTCCGCTCGCGCCCATGGAACTTCCACCTCAATCCTTTGTGAACTTCTCCCTACGGTCTTCCACGCGCACGCCGAGCCGTGCCAAAGCTCTTTCGATTTGTGGCGCATAGCGGGCCGCCGCAGCCCACACACGCGGGTAATATCTTCCGTCCTCGGGCAATTTCAAACTCGCGAGTGCGGTCAGCAATCGATGTTCCGCTCTCGGCACTTCATTGCTGAGAATGAATTCCCATGACTCGCGGCCCCGGGCTACAAGAACGCGCACGGGAGATTTTCCGATCAAATCAATTCCATACATCAGCCGGCGTACTCCGCCCTCTTGGCCATCGAAGGGGCCGGTCCGGACGATCTTCCCTTTCCTGGTCTCACCCACCGCATAGTGCGTCCGGCCGCGGAACAGTTGTTGCCGTGCGAGATATCGGCCATCCGGCAACGAAGCGATTGTTTTCGTCCACCGATGAACTTGAAACCCGTCCTGACTTCTCCGCACGCCCGGCATGCCGGCCGCGTACAGTTCAAACTCAATCTCAGGATCGTCCAGTTCCCGCAGTTCCGCATGCGCGAGGATTTTTGCCGACCATTTATCGACGTCGTCTTTCGGCAAGCGGCACCAACTTTCTTCGCTTTCGACCGGCAATCCTTCGACCGTTCCCATGACAAACCGCGTGACTCCGCCGTAATCCAGACGCGACGCCACTTCTTTTGGCAACGCCCAGATGGGTCTGCTGCCGATCAGCAGCGAGTGCTCCACTGCTTTCAAGGGAACAACATGTAGGGGAGACGGCAACCAGTAGCCGCCCGGCAATCGAGCTACATCTCCGATCAATTCCATTTCTTCGAGTGTTTCCCGAAGAATCTCTCCGGGTTCCGTGTTTTCGTCCGCTTTTCCACTCTTGCTCTTCGCGAATTCCGGGTCGGGCTTTAGCAAGGGTTCGGCGACGCCCACCACGCGTGTGCTGTACACTGGCGTCGCGCCTCCGTTTGAACTTGCCCAAAGCGCCGCTCTCAGGCACTCCGCACGAAACGACAAGGGAGAAATGTCCGTATAGGATCGGGCGCCGATCGCTCCGCTGCTTGCCACCGAGACAAATCCCAGATTTCGCAACGCCACCGCCCTTGCGGCTACGGTTTGCAAAAATCCGGACCCGCTCGCTTTCACTGACCCAGTCGTATTCTCCTTCACGAAAATGCCTCTTCAACGACTTCGACATACTTTCGAAGGGCTTCCCGGTCGGAGACGATTTTGCCGGCAAGTTCGAGAAATATTTCCGTCGCGCCCTTCGCCACAAAATAGGGAACAACCGCGTTCTGCATGGCCTTCAGCAGGGCCACTTTCGGCTCCGTCGGCCAATTCACCATGGCGTCGTAATAGGACCGAAAGCCGTTCCGCAATGCGAGAGGTAACGGCAGTTCTCCATCGGCTAGCGTGGACCAGATTTTCTGAAATTCCGAATTTTCCTTCTGCGGTAGCGATCGCTGCAACTGGTGCCACAGATCGAGTTCTATCCATCCATTTGTCGAAGCGACAGCCGCCGACGGTTTGCCAGTCCCCATCTCCGTGTCAGCCATAACCGCTTCAACACAAATGAGCGGAGAATGCAGCCAGAACTCCGGCGAAGGAGGAATCGTGATTACATCTTTCGCAAACACTCCGGCGAGCAAAACGTTTGGCGGCCACGCCAATGTCGCAAGCGAAGCGTACGGATCGTCTTCCGCCAATTGGCTAGGATGAACAATAGCGAGATGACGCGCGGCTCCTCCCATTTGCTCGCCCGCATAGCAAGCAACCACGGGAGACAGATATGCTTCAACGGCCGAATGGTTCAGCCCGTCTAGAATTACCATGACAAGACCAGGCAATTTCGCGGCTTCGCGCATCACGTCCGCCAAACCCCCGGGTCGAGCGGCAAATCTTCCCGTATGCGGTTCGGTCCGTCCAAACAGGTCCGAGGCCTCGAGGAGTCCCGCCGGAATCGGAAGCCACAACAGACGTCCACTCGTAATCGATGACGCATACGCTCGAAGTGCGTTATAGCTGTCGGCGCCATAGAGAACGGGCACGCCCCCCGCAACAAACCCCGCATGCAAGGCCTGCACAACCGAGAGTGGAACGTTCGCGCTTCGCGCCGCTGCGCCAAGCGCCAAACGAGTCTGCTTTGCCTCCCGAATCGGTTCGCCGAGTTTCCAGTTCGCAAAAGGCGATGGCGGTTTCCCGAAACGAATCGCTGGCGGTGGACCGGCCGCCTGCACCGCTGGGCTTTCGGCGCACGCCTTCACCGCTCGCCCGGAACCCAGCGCGGCGCGAAGAATTCCCACTTCTGCCAAGAGTTTCGCCGGTTTCTCCAGTATTGCCTGAAGGCGTGACTCCATTTCAACTCCGAGCGTTTCGATCTGCTCCGCCAGCAACGCGCGCCGCCGGTCCACCTCAGCGTCCAGTTCGTCCAGCAATTTCTGTGAATTCTCAATTTCTTTCTGCACTTCCAGCAATCGTTCCTTTTCGCCCGTCATCTCCCCATCGAATGCAATCTTCGCATTCTGGATGGCGTCCTGCTTCGCTTGCTCGATTCCGGCGGCCACGGACGGAAGCTCGATCATGTCCTCAACCAATTGCTTGCTCCGCTCGTCATCGTCTCCAAGAGCCGCGACCACGGCGGCTGCGCGCTGGATTTGCTGTGCCTGAAGATAACGATCGCTGCCTGCAACGATTTGTCCTGCAAGCTCGATCGCCTTCGGCGTCAGTTGCAGCACGTCGCTCGATTTCGGATCCTGCTTTCGGAGGCGTGTCAGCACGCGCTTTACAACCATGGCGTCGGCGGACCAGTCCACCAATCCCAACTTCACGCCCGGTTCCGCCCGCGGCGCAAGAAAAAGTCTCGGACTTCCAATGTGCAATTCAGAGATGTCGGTTGTCGGTTTATGGAGCGGTAACGGCGGAAGGGGTTGCGTCTCCTGCCATGGCGGTAGGTGCCAATGGGTTGGGTCGCGACGCTGTAGTCGTACCGGACCTACCCACTGCTCGTCCTCTACCCACAAATAGACCGACTCCGAGGGTAGAAAATTTAATGACAACCCTCCATCGGTCACCAGACCACGGATCTCATCGGCCGTTCCATAACGCCGCAGATCCAGCACTTCGCGCACGACGCCCACGCCAGGCGCCACCCGAAACGCATCGTGCTGCGGATTTTCCTGCTCAAATTCCTGGTCCTCGACACGGAACTGCCACAATGATCCCTCGTCGAGGCTTGGCCGTGCGCCGATCCAAGAGATAATTCCGCGGTTCGGGAATTCTTCCCTTGCTTCCTCGTGACTGTATTTATGTGACCATGTGGAAAGATCCGCTGCAGACTCGAACAGCGGTTCCAATTGTCCGATAATGATGGAACGGTTCCGGACAATTTTCCGGACGATGCCGAGAATGAACTTCTTGTCTCTCATACGCGTCCTACTGAGACCTCCTGCGACGCGACCCGACGCGCACCGTCGCCGACGCAAGGTTCCCCGTCAACGCCTGCACGTGCTGCGCGACCTGCACCGGAACCGTCATCAAATTCCCGAGTCCCCTGCAACCCGGATGCCCCCTCAGTTCCGCCAGCGCGGCACGCGTTTCGCGGTGCACTCCTACTTCACGGACATCGCCTGTGCGCAACGCCGCAATCGTCGCGGAAAGCCACCGCGCTCGGCGCAAATCCATCGGTGCGATAATGCGACGACCTTCTGAAATTCTCAGCTCTTCAGCGGCGATCCGAAAAGATAATCTTCCGAAGCCCCCAGCATCCGCATCGAACGCGATCGCCTTGCGTTCAGTCAGCGCACGCGCAATTTCTCGTGTTAGGAATTCTCCTGCTTCCGATGACTCGAGGCTCCGCCGCTCAGTTGTTCCATGAATTGTCCACGTCACTTCGAGCGGTGCTGCGCAATCGATTTGCACCGCAGGGGGCACTTCCGATTTTCGGATCCACACGTCGATGCGCTCTTCTGTCGGCCGCCCGCCAAAGGCGCAGTATGAATGTTCGGCGATCTTTACCGAAAGTGCCCGCGGCAACAGGTCTTGACTTTCGGCCTTCTCGGCCGCAACTCGTGGTCGCACCGCAAACGTTAACGGCGTAACTCGGCCCTTGAGGGCGCGCACCTGGTAAGTGCCCGGCCGTGCCGCCGCAAAACTCCAGTACACACTTTCCCCGGGCCTTGCATTGCGCAAGCTGCGGACCTCATGCTCCCGAACTCCCTCTCGCAAAACCACGACGCCAAATTGATCCAGCTGTACGCGGGGCGTCGTCCCTTCCGCTGCGAGAACCATCTGTTCTCCCGCCTCGAATAGCGGCAACCCCGTCACTAGAATGGCTTTCGGCGGAGGGCTCACGATTTGCAAAAGGAGTTTCGGCTCGTCTATCGTTGCGCCGAAACGCCCGAACCATCGCTTCGCGGTCTCGTCGGCATGGCTATCGAGTTGAACTTCCCAAGCGTGCCAGCCGTTGTTGCTCCCGATGGCTCGGCTGGCTATGCCGGCAGGTATCCGCAGGTGCTCGCTTTGCTTCTTACCGAGAACCAGATAGTAGGAATCGTCCGGCGGAAGCACCATGCCCCGCGGCAACCGCACCCCCAGCTTGCTCGATCCGAAAAACAAAGTTCCCGCAGGATCGAGGCCGTCGATCGGATTGCTCAGGTAGTTGACCGACGCAACCGAAGGCCATCCACCCAGGCGCGCCAGACGGTAGCTTCCTTGCTGCGGGTCCACGGGCCAGCGCGCCCCGCCCTTTCCCGGCCACAAACAGCTGATTGGCAGGGACTCTCGCTCGCCTTCCATCCGCAGCGAGCATTTTCCTAGCTCGGAGCGTTTGCTCTTTTGCAACAGTTCCGCAAAGATCTCACTCGGAAGTTCCGGAATCAACACTTCTGCGATCCAGCCGTCTTCGGTTGGAGTGATCCCGATTTTCAGCTGTTTTTCCGCGCCTTTGGCCGGCAGAAATTCCACGGCTGCTTGATCGCCAAACCCCGAGCCTCCCGTGTAGGCCCAGTTGCGCTCGCACAATTCGTTAAACAGCTCTGTGGGAATGTCGCCCTCTTTGTACCCGCGCCTGCGAAGCCAATCGAGCCCTTCCTCGGCCACCTGCCAGGTGCCCAAGTGACCAGCCGCAAATACCCACGCGCGGATAAACCAGTGCCCATCTTCCGCTCGTTTTAGTTTCGGCATATATTCCCAATCTATGTGCGCCGACTGCGCGAGTAAAGCCAGCCGATGGTTACTTAAGAAACCTCATATTATCAGACACGTAACAGATATGGGGGTCGACGGATGCCTATCTTGCCATGTGTCTGCAATTTCTTAAACAGTCCGGGATGTTCTCTGCCGCGAGGACACCAAATGCTCGGCACATCTTACTACCGCTAAGGTTGCCAAACTGTTTACAATCGACCCCGCGATGAAAAAACGAGGCAATGGCAGCCACGGCGCCGAATTGGCCAGGCAGAGGTGGGCGAAAGTTCCCAAACACGAGCGGGCCAAGCAGGTTCCGAAGTCAGGTGGGCGCCCAAGAAAATATCCAAGGTGCCCTAGATACGGATCGCACACATTTTCTCCAACGACAGATCGTTGCCCGTGTGGCTATCGTCGCCCAGACCACAAATAGCAACTCACTCCTGAACGAGAACGTCAGCGGGAATCGTTAATTGATCTAATTTATATACTTGACAAATCGTGCGCACGATTATACAACTAATTGCATAAACTGGAGTTGTGATTGTATTTGCGAACCGCAGATGTGGCAGTTGATTTTGGCAAAAGAGGAGACGCAAATATGGCGAGCGCTTTCAGGCCACTGATGCCAACGGAGAGCTGCCGCATCGTAGAAGAACGGAATTTTATACACGCAACCCGCGAAGTAGGCTATCGGAGCCTTGCCGATGCAATCGCGGAATTGATCGACAACGCCATCCAAGCGCAAGCCCGGCACATCAGGATTTATTTTTCCGATGGACAAACCGAACCGATGGTCGCCGTGCTCGATGATGGATGTGGCATGCATGCAGACGCCCTCCGGGCAGCCCTCCAGTTTGGCGGAACGGATCGATTCGGCGACCGGTCCGGACTTGGCCGGTTTGGGATGGGATTGCCCTGCAGTTCCATCAGTTATGCCCGTAGACTTGAAGTGTACTCGTGGCAAAGAATGGGAGCTGCCAACTGGTCATATCTGGACGTTGACGAAATTGCTGAGGGCGCACTACAAGAGATACCACGGCCTCGCCGCGTAAGCCTGCCGCCGCTATTTCATCGTGAAGTGGGCAGAACTGGAACACTGGTCATCTGGCGGAAGTGCGACAGGATCAAACTCGGTACCCTCACTTGCTTGGAGCACAAATTATGTAGTCAACTGGGGCGCATGTTCCGCTACTTTCTGTGGGACGGCATTCAAATCCGAGTGAACAACCACGACATCGTTCCCGTGGATCCACTCTTTTGCCATTCCCGTTCTGCCCTCGCCGGAGCCCAGTCGTATGGAGATCCCCTCATTTACAAAATCCGCATGCCAGGACACTCAGATCGTGTTTCTGAAATCCATGTCAGATTCTCAGAACTACCCGTGCTCGATTGGCGAGCAATGTCGATACAAGAGAAGAGGCGTTTCGGAATCGTTAAGGGAGCAGGAGTGTCACTCATCCGCGCCAGGCGCGAGATCGCCTATGGATGGTATTTCATGGGCGATAAGCGCAGGGAGAATTACGACGACTGGTGGCGATGTGAGGTAATGTTCGGGCCGGAGTTGGACGAATACTTCCATCCTACCCATACGAAGCAGGAAATCCATCCTGCGCTAGAGTTGGAAAATGTTCTCACTCCCGACATGGAAGGGCTGGCGCGCATTCTCAATTCGCGCGTTCGTGCTTCGTTCGCTAAATCAAAAGGGTTAAATGGAGCTGCTGCTCGACTAGCGACTGGGCGCGACAAGTTTCTCCCTCCCATTCCTGTCGAGAACGCGCAGAAAGCATGTGACGCGTCGCGGACTGTTAAGTTGTCTGCGTCCAAGGAGACGCCGGGAGCGCGTCGGTACGTCCTCACCACGGCACAACTTCCAAACGATGCTTTCTATGCAGTTGAACTCAAAAGCAGTGTGCTTGAATTGAAACTGAACACCGATCACGCGTTTTTCGAGAGCGTCTACCTACCAATTTGCACTCGTGGTGACAAGGCTCTCCAAATAGCTATAGAGTGCTTCTTATTTGCTCTCGCAAGGGCCGAGGCTGAAGCACAGGCTGGAGCGCAACAGTATTGGTACAATCGCAAACGCGTAACTTGGAGCAATATCTTAGCTACATTTCTCGGGAGCTAGAGTGGCAGAAGAGACAAGAATTCCGCTCAACCCCAACCTACCTGCCGGCAGCCAGGCCCGTCGTGTCCTCGTCGATATAGTCAAGGACCTTGCCGCTGTTAACGATTTACAGCAGGTTCTTCGTGTCCGGACCGACGGCCTAAGAGCGACGGAACGATCGCAATGGCATAAGCAAATGCTGCGTGTGTGCATCTCTGTTTTTTGCGATCTGCGGGTACAGGGATGGACTTTTCAGGTTGAGGGTCAACAGATGTGGGGATCGCTCCCGCAATCTCATTCCGACACGCCGCTTCTTGAGAAGCAACGAATCCGCGAGGCCCATCTCTTCGAAAGAGATTGCCAGCTTCGTATTCCGGTCGTTCGGGAATTTATTCGTGGGATGGAGAGACAGCGTCTGGGGCCAAATGGCTGGGTCTCCATTTTCTCCTTGATGAGAGATGGCCGCGAACTTGCCGAAAAGTTGCGGACAGTGTGTCAGCGGGAAGCGAAAGATCGTCAAGACGATTTACTCAGGAAATGTATTGATCCTTACGTTCAGTTCGTTGAACCGAACGCAGTCTGTGAATTCACGGGGTTCAAACTCACCGATATTTGGCGCTACTTCCGACATACTTGGGTGACTCCCTACTACAGCATTCCTGGTCGACAGGTCTGGATTCTCATCCGCGATCGCGCTGCGAACGACCATCCGGTGATTGGTATCGCGGCCCTTGGGAGCGCAGTCGTACAACTGACACCCCGCGATAACTGGATAGGTTGGACACCCGAGATATTTCTTCAACAACTTGAGAAGCACCCGACGACCACATGGGCTCGGTGGATTGACGCGTCCTTGAGAGGTTTAACGAAGAGACTCTATATTAGAGACTTCCTCAAAGAGTGCATCTTTGATCGCTCCGACCTGCGGGCGCCAACCGCCGCCCTCGTAGAGAAGCTCACGAAGTTAGCCGACCAAGCTCGTCTGCGGCACGCCAAATACCCGAAAAGTCGTCAGCACAAGAAGTCTGGACAAGACTGGGAAATCCAAGCGAAAACGTATCTGTTCCGGGCGAAACGCGCACGCGTTCTGGCCGGACTACTTGCTGCAAAACTAAAACTTCACCAGAACGGATTCAAAGCGCCAACTGCGAGCGGACTGGCAACTGCACTCAAAACCAGCGCAGGAAGGCACGCAATTCAGGTAGTCCTCAAGCATATGAAGGCCATTCACATCGGCATCGACATGCTCGACATCACAGTGTGCGGTGCGATCCCTCCGTATAACGCTCTATTAGGGGGAAAACTTGTGTCTATGATAATGACCAGTCCAGAAATTGCTATGTTCTATGAGAGAAAATATAGTCGGTCTTCTAGCATCATCGCCTCATCTATGGCGGGAAGACCCGTGATTCGCAAACCTCACCTCGTATTATTGGGCACTACGAGTCTGTATGGAGTTTCCTCCAGTCAATACAATCGCATTCGAATTCCAGCCGCCGAAGTCGGGGGGCCTTTTGATGCTTCAATGTCCTATGAACTCTTGGGCCGTTCCTTGGGATACGGTTCGTATCACTTGTCTGCCACGACCGTTGCTGAGATTGAGGTCCTTCTCGCGCAGAGCCAGAACGGTCGAAGGGTCAACAGCATTTTTGGCGAGGGAGTGAATCCAAGACTCCGAAAGATTCGGGACGGACTAACAGAGGCGGGCTTTGCATCAGACGTCCTCTTGCTACATGGCAACCCCCGGTTGATCTATGGCATATGTTTAGCATCAAACTTTCGAGACGTTCTTTTGGGGCGTACCAACCGGCCCAAATATCTTCTCCCAAGAATCAAACCCGTCGCGGTCACCGAGGCCATTGGCAACTATTGGGCCAAACGTTGGCTCTCGAAACGAATCAAAAGGGAGGATGTGCTTCAGGAAGTCGAGATTCATGCTCTTAGCCATCCCCTGAAGCATGGCGCGCGCGTTACGCTACCCACGGTTGAAGAAGATCTTCCCCTTTTCGCGGTCGCGCGATGAATGCGCCTTATTTCGGACGAATACGACGCGTTCGCGCGGCAACCATGTTCATTTGTCTCAGGGCATTAGCTTCCCGGGCAGTCCAGAATTGCGAAACGCCCAGACGCTGAGCCACACAGTTCTCCCAACAAGAACTTCCAGATCGAGCCTCTCTGCACCTCGAACGTAAGCGTCATCCGGAGGCCGTCTTGAGGAACTGCGTTGACTAAGCAGCGTGAGCTGATTCAGTAGGTCGAGCAGCGGCGAGATTCCACGGTAGAAGTTCCTCGATGCGATTAATCGGATGATC
>Ga0307374_10005857_pt1 | contig 19653 bp, 17 predicted proteins | sample OX3MG_FD_202532 | JGI IMG/M metagenome (GOLD analysis project Ga0307374, IMG submission 202532) | Soil microbial communities from Risofladan, Vaasa, Finland - OX-3 | ecosystem: Environmental > Terrestrial > Soil > Coastal area > Acid sulfate soil | place: Finland: Risofladan, Vaasa | collected...
TGGACGACCTCGGCGGCACCGACCCGGACGGCGATCGGCCGGACGGCGATCGGCCGGACGGCGATCGGCCGGGCGAGAATCTGGCAGAGCGGGCCATAGACGTCGGCCACCTCCCCCGACGCCATCGCCGCGCCGGCGGCGACGGCCAGTCCGAGGTCCGACTGGGAGGGCGGGTTCGGCGACCGCCGGCCGAGGGCCGCCCACTCCTCCCGGGTGAACACCTGGAACCCGCCGTCGCCATCGGACCCGTGCACCGCTCAAGTCTGCACGCTTCCGCCACCCCCGGTCCGGCTGTCCCTGACCCGACCCACGCCCGGTGGTGGGGCAGGGCCCGCGGCACCCGTTTGACCACGGCCGAGGGTCCGCTGCCAGACTGGGCCCATGCGCGTCCACCTCATCGACGGGACCTACGAGCTCTTCCGTCATTTCTTCGGGCAGCCGCCGCGGGCCGCTGACGACGGCAGTCAGATCGGTGCGGCCCGCGGCGTGGTCGTCTCGGTCGTCGGCATGTTGTCGGACGGTGCCACCCACGTCGGTGTGGCCACCGACCACGTCATCGAGTCGTTCCGCAATGAACTCTGGCCGGACTACAAGACCGGGGCCGGCATCGACCCCGAGCTGCGTTCCCAGTTCCAGGTCCTCGAGGCCTCGCTGGTCGCGCTCGGCGTCACCCTATGGCCGATGGTCGAAGTCGAGGCCGACGACGCCCTGGCCTCTGCCGCCTTCGTGGCGGAGACGGACACCGCGGTCGAACAGGTGGTCATCTGCACGCCTGACAAGGACCTGGCCCAGTGCGTCGTCGGCGATCGGGTCGTCCAGCTGGACCGGCGGAGCGGCACGGTGACCGACGAAGCCGGGGTCTGGGCCAAGTACGGGGTGGCACCCCGGTCGATCCCCGACTGGCTCGCCCTCGTCGGGGACTCGGCCGACGGGTTCCCCGGTCTGGCCGGATGGGGCAAGCGTTCGGCCTCGACGGTCCTTGCCCACTACGGGTCCTTTGACGACGTCCCTGACGACGTCGCCGACTGGGATCCCGAAGTCCGGAGCACGGTCCGGGGAGCGGCCAGGCTGGCTGAACGACTGGCCGACCAACGCCCGCAGGCCGAGCTCTTCCGGGACCTCGCCACCTTGAGGGTGGACGCCGGATTGCTCGCCGATGTGGGCGCGCTGCGATGGCAGGGCCCGACCAAGGAGTTCGACGAGATCTGCCGCCATTTCCGGGACCCGGCCCTGGCCGAGCGGGCGGCGCGGATCGCCGCAGGCTGACCGGCCGTCAGCTCTTGGTCCCGAACACCTCTGCGAGCTCGGTCGGGATCGGCGTGTCGAGCTGCGCGTAGGTGCACGATGCCGGGTGGCGCTCGGGTCGCCACCGGCTGAACGAGGTGGCGTGGCGGAAGCGGTCGCCTTGGAGATGGTCGTAGGACACCTCGGCCACCAGCTCGGGCCGCAACGGCTCCCAGCTCAGGTCCTTGCCGGCGCTCCAGCGGCTCTGGCCCCCCGGGACCCGACCCTCGGGCTGTTCCCCGGCGCGCCAAGGATGGCTCTTCAACGCATCCGGGCGGAAGGGCTCGAGGGCGTCGACGAACTCCTTGCGCCGGGCGGCGCTGAACCCCGAGGCCACACCGACATGGTGCAGTACCCCCTCGTCGTCGAAGAGCCCGAGAAGCAGGGACCCCACCACTCCGCCCTCCTTGTGCCACCGGAAGCCGCCGACCACACAGTCGGCCGTCCGCCCGTGCTTGACCTTCAGCATCACCCGCTTGTCCGGCTGGTACCGGAGGTGCCCGGCCTTGACCATTACCCCGTCGAGCCCGGCGCCTTCGAATCGCGAGAACCAGTCACGGGCGACATCGGGGCTGGTGGTCACCGGCGTCAGGTGGATCGGCGGCCTGGCCGGCTCGAGCGCCTTCTCGAGGGCTCGCCGCCGGGCAGAGTAGGGCTCCGCCTGCAGGTCGGAGTCGTCCAGGGCCAGCAGATCGAAGGCCACGAAGGAAGCGGGGGTGGTCCGGGACAGGAGCTCGATGCGGGAGGCGGCGGGATGGATGCGCTGCTGCAGAGCGTCGAATTCGAGGCCCGCGGCCCCGGCGATCACGATTTCGCCGTCGAGCACGCACCGGTCCGGCACGTTGGCGAGGAGTGATCCGACCAACTCGGGGAAGTACCGGGTGAGCGGCTTCTCGTTGCGGCTGCCCAGTACCACCTCGTCGCCGTCGCGGAAGACGATGCAGCGGAACCCGTCCCATTTCGGCTCGTAGAAGAGGCCGTCTCCCTCGGGGAGCTCCCGGGCCAACTTGGCCAGCATGGGGGACACGGGCGGGACCACTGGTAGTGCCACCGGTGAATCGTAGCCGGGTCGCCCGGACCGACAGATGCCCGGCTAGGCGGCGTGACCGGCCGTCCAGGCGAGGAACTCGTCCATCGGAAGTGTGTTCATGACCCGGTCCGCCGGAACGCCCACCTTCGCCGCCTGCTCGCAGCCGTATCGCTGCCATTCGAGCTGGCCGGGGGCGTGGGCATCGGTGTCCACGACCACGACGCAGTCGAGCGAGAGCGCCAGGGCGAGCAGGGCCTCCGGCGGATCCAGGCGTTCCGGCCGCGAGTTGATCTCGACCGCGGTTCCTGTCCGGGCGCATGTCCCGAAGACGGCCTCGGCGTCGAAGGTCGACTGCGGGCGACCGCGTCCGGCGAGGATGCGACCGGTGCAGTGCCCCAGGATGTCGGTGTGCGGGCTCTCGACGGCGCGCACCATCCGCTCGGTCATCGCCGCGGCATCCATCCGGAGTTTCGAGTGGACGCTGGCCACGACGACGTCGAGTTGCGAGAGCAGGCCGTCCTCCTGGTCGAGCGACCCGTCCTCGAGGATGTCGACCTCGATCCCGGTCAGGATGCGGAAGGGAGCAAGCTCGGCGTTCAGCTGGGCGACGATCTCGAGCTGTTGGCGGAGCCTCCCTGCGTCCAGTCCGTGAGCGATCGTCAATCGGGGGCTGTGGTCGGTGAGCGCCCAGTAGAGGTGGCCCTGCTCCTTGGCCCCCTCCGCCATCTCCCGGATGGGGCTCCCCCCGTCCGACCAGTCCGAGTGGCTGTGGCAGTCGCCGCGCAGCTGCTCGAACAATTCGGCGGCCGCCTCGCTCATCGCCGGGGGTTGCACCGATTCGAGCTTCTCGAGATAGGCCGGAGTGGCGCCGCGTAGGGCCTCGGTGATCACCTGGGCGCTGGTCTTGCCCACCTGGGGGATCTCCTTCAGGCGGGCGGGCGACATCGCCTCCAGGTCCTCGACCGGGAGGTCGGCGATGGCCGCGGCGGCGCCGCGGAACGCCCGGACCTTGTAGGACTCGGCCCCGTCCCGCTCGAGGAGGTAGGCGATGCGGCGAAGGGCGGCGAGCGGCTCCATCACCTCAGTCCCGCTTGGCCCGGCTCGGGGCCACCCGGGTGGGCTCGTCGGGTTGCTTGGGGTACTCGGGCGGCCAGGGGGCGTCGTGCAGCCCGTCGAGCCGGTCCCGGTCTGCCATGTCCAGCAGCGGCTGCAGCGACTGGGGCCGGTCGGCGATGCCTGCCCAGGGGTCACCTCGTCGCCGAACGAGGTCGGGAACCGTCCGGATGGTCAGCCCCTCCGGGTCGACCGTGTCGATCTCTTCCCAGCTGAGGGGCGTCGAGACCTGACCGCCGACCCGGGGTCGTGCGAACCACGCGCCGAAGACCGTCTTGTGGGGCGCGTTCTGATTGAAATCGACGAAGACCCGCTCCCCTCGTTCCTCCTTCCACCAGTTGGAAGTGATCAGGTCCGGATGCCTCCGCTCGAGCTCGCGGGCCAAGGCGATGGCGCCGGCACGGACCTGGTAGCTGTCCCATCGGGGTTCGAGCCGGACGTAGACGTGGATCCCCCGGTTCCCACTCGTCTTGGGGTATCCAGCCAGCCCGAGCTCGCCCAGGAGCGATCGCACCTTCGCCGCGGCCACCCGGACCTCGTCGAACGAGGTGCCGGGCTGCGGGTCGAGGTCGATGCGGAGCTCGTCGGCGTGCGAGGGGTCGTCGGCCCGGTAGGGCCACAGGTGAAGGCCCAGGCAGCCGAGGTTGACGGCCCAGAGGACATGGGCCACGTCGGCGATGACCAGCGCATTCGACGTCGTGCCGTTCGGCGTGCTCACGACGGTGGTCTGGAGCCAGTCCGGGGCCCCGGAGGGCACCCGCTTCTGGAAGAACGACTTCCCACCCGCTCCCCCCGGGAACCGCTCCAACAGCGCCGGCCGACCGGCCGCCGTGTTGGAGAGCTCCCCCGAGATCTCGACGTAGTAGTTGGCGAGGTCGAACTTGGTGGCATCCAATTCGGGAAAGTAGACCTTCGCCGGGCTGGAGATCTCGAGGGATCGGCCCGCAGCCTCGATGATCCGGACGTCCTTGGCAGCCACGGACTCACGATATCCGGGACCCGACGGCGCCGTGCCCCGAGCGGATGGGGCACGATGAAGCCATGGCACACGACCACAAGTTCCGTTTTGCGGCCCAGCTCGGCACCGCGCCCGGAGGCACGGCCCGATCATGGGCCGACCAGGCGCGCCGCGTCGAGGCCCTCGGGTACTCCACCCTCTTGATGCCCGACCATTTCGGCGACCAGTTCGCCCCGGTACCGGCTCTGGCCGCCGTGGCCGGGGCCACCACCACGCTCCGCATGGGCTCCCTCGTCTTCGCGAACGACTACCGGCATCCGTTCGTCCTGGCCAAGGAGGCGGCCACGCTCGACGTGCTCAGTGAGGGTCGATTCGAGCTGAGCCTGGGGGCCGGCTGGATGCGCACCGACTACGAGGAGGCCGGGCTCGCCTACGACCCGCCCAGGGTCCGGGTGGAGCGGTTCGAGGAGGCGGCCATGGTTCTCCAGGGGCTCCTGCACACCGACGGCGCGTTCTCGTTCGACGGCACGTACTACCAGGTTCACGGCCACTCCCTCACGCCCCGTCCGGTGCAGCGGCCCGGCCCACCCCTGATCATCGGCGGCGGCGGCCGGCGGGTGCTCTCGTTCGCCGCCGAGCACGCCGACATCGTCAGCATCAACGTCAACCTCCGGGGGGGGACAGCGGGTCCGGAGACCGCCCCGGACGCGTCGCCCGAACGCACCCGTCAGAAGGTGGCCTGGGTCAGGGAGGCGGCCGGCAAGCGCTTCGCCGATCTCGAGCTCAACGCCCTGATCGGCTTCGTGGCGATTACTGACGACGCAGCCGGGATTGCCGCCGCCATGGCTCCTCATTTCGGGATCAGCCCCGACGCCGCCCTCCACGTTCCCCTGGCCCTGCTCGGCACGCTCGGCGAGATGGAGGACGAGCTCCAGTGGCGTCGCCAGGAGTACGGCATCTCCTACTGGTCGATCGAGGCCGGCGACTGGGAGGCACTGGGACCGCTGGTCTCGAAGCTCGCCGGCACGTGACCGTGCACCGGAGCGGCGCGAGCGGTTCCGGGGGCCGTGCGGCAGCTGTCGATTTCGACCGTCCGGTACGTAGAAGGGAGGAGGGACAGAACGAGCTGCCCTCCCACACGAGAGGAGAAGGTCCATGACGAAGTACCTGCTCTCAGGCAGCACCGATTGGGGTGCCGAACCCCCGGCTGCCGACCGGAGGGAGAACGCCTACCAGGCGGTCGGACGGTTCAATGCCGACCTCCAGGAGGCGGGCGCGTGGGTCTTCGCAGGTGGGCTCCAGCCACCCGGCAACTCCGCGGTCACCCGGGTCGAGGACGGCGAGGTGCTGACCACCGACGGCCCGTTCGCCGAGACCAAAGGGCAGCTCGGCGGGATCTGGATCATCGAGGCACGGGATCGGCGCGCCGCCCTCGACTGGTCAGCCAAAGCCTCAGCGGCGTGCGGCAACCCGGTCGAGGTGCGCCCCTTCCAAGAGGTGCCCGAGCCGTAGCGGTGTCACCGGTCGAAGACGGGGGGATCGAGCTGCTGTTCCGACACGAGTCGGGACGTGCCGTCGCCGCCATTGTCCGTCGCTTCGGCGACATCGACATTGCTGAAGAGGCGGTTCAGGAGGCATTCGCGGTGGCGGTGCAGCGGTGGCCCGTCGAGGGCCGGCCCCCGAATCCGGCGGCGTGGATCATCACCACGGCCAGGAACCGCGCCATCGACCGCCTGAGACGGGAGGCGACCCGGCATGACCGTTACGCACAAGCTGCGTTGCTCCACGAACGTGACGGGGAGCGCACGGAGGATGGACCCGTGAGCGACGACCGGCTCCGACTGATGTTCACCTGCTGCCATCCGGCCTTGTCCACCGGCGCCCAGGTGGCGCTCGCCCTCCGGCTGCTGGGCGGGCTCCAGACCCCGGAGATCGCCCGGGCCTTCCTCGTCCCCGAGGCGACCATGGCCCAGCGGCTCGTCAGGGCCAAGCGCAAGATCCGCGATGCGGGCATCCCCTACCGAGTCCCCGACGACGCGGCGCTGCCCGATCGCCTCCGGGCCGTGCTCGCCGTCGTCTATCTGGTGTTCAACGAGGGCTACACGGCGACCACCGGCGACGACCTGGTCCGGTCGGAGCTCTGCCTCGAAGCGATACGGCTGGCCCGCATGCTCGCCGAGCTCATGCCGGACGAGCCCGAGGCCCACGGCCTGCTGGCCCTTCTGCTCTTCACCGAATCGCGCCGTGCCGCCCGTACCTCCGCCGACGGGTCCCTCGTCCTCCTTCCCGGTCAGGACCGATCGCTCTGGGACGCAGGTCTGATCTCCGAGGCCCAGGCGTTGGTGCGGATGCTGCTCAGGCGGAACATGCCCGGTCCTTACCAACTGCAGGCCGCCATCAGCGCGGTGCACAGCTCGGCCCTGAGTGCGGCGGACACCGACTGGGGGCAGATCCTCGAGCTCTACGACCACCTCCTGGTCCACTCCCCCACCGCGGTCGTCGCCCTCAATCGGGCCGTTGCCGTAGCGGAGGTCGATGGAGCGGCTCGCGGGTTGGCCGAGGTCGACGCACTCGACCTCGGCTCCTACCACCTGTTCCACTCCACCCGTGCCGACCTCCTCGCCCGGCTCGGGCGGACCAGGGAGGCCCGGGATGCCTACGACCGGGCCATCGACCTCACCGCCAATGCCGCCGAGGTCCGGTTCCTCCGGGATCGGCGCCACCAGCTCGATGCGAGATGGGGGTCGTAGCTCCCGGGCGTGGGCACCTCAGGCCTCGCCGTCCGGTTCAGTCGGGGGGAAGGTGCTCGAGGACATCGGGCGGCAGCTGTTCGATCACCTCGGGGGTCAGCTGGTCCTTCACCGCCTCGGCGAGCCGCTTCGAACGCGACCGGAGGGAGAGCATCTCGGAGTACTGCTGGTCGTCGCCCTTCATCCCGGAGACCAGTGGCGAGTACGAGATGGAGGCCGCACCGACGAACATGACCACCAGCGAGATCGCCTCCAGCGGGCCGAAGATGCCCGCGGTCCGGAGATCGTCGCCGAAGAGCCCGATGCCGATGGCCAGGCTGGCCAGCGGATCGACCAGGACCAGGGCTGTCTGGGAGGCGGCGATGGGGCCCGCATGAAAGGCGTTCTGGGCCAGGAACAGGGACACCACGCCGCTGACCGCAAGGGCGTAGGTCTGCCAGTGGCCGAACATCTGCGTCCAGTCCCCGGCCACGAAATCGCCCACGGTCTTGATCAGCGCGGCGGTGAAGGCAAAGCCGACGGCTCCGGCCGCCCCGAACATCGCCGCCCGCCACCAGCGTGGACCGCGCAGGGCCAGGAGCACCGTCAGCACGATCACCCCCCCGGAGATCGAGCCCACCACGATCCAGCCCCCACCTGTCGGCACCTGACCGCCACCGCTGGGCTGGGCGAAGACCAGGAATCCGGCCAGCCCGCCGGCCGCGGCGAGGCAGCCGAGCCACTCCCGCGCCCCGATGTGGAACCGGAACCAGGTGGCCAGGAGGAGGACGAGGAACGGAAGCTCGGTGGTGAGGATGGGCTGGACCTGGCTCAGGTCCCCGAGGTGGAGCGCCACCGCCTGCATGAGGAACGAGGCGACCATGAACGCGAATCCGAGCAGCCACACCCCCCGCCTCAGGGCGTGGGTCAACAGGCTCAGCCGCAGGGTCGACTCTTCCGGCGCATCCTCCACACCCATGCGCTGGAGGATGCTGGTCAGGGCATTGGCCAGGGCGGATGACAGGGCGAGCAGGTAGGCCACGGCGCTAGGGACGACCCTTCGGCCGTGTCCCCGCGATGGACGCCCTCATCACCCCGACGCGGGTTGCAGGTGATCTGGCTCGCATGATCCCATGGCCTTCCGTTCAACCGTCCACGGACACCGGTCCCCTGGTCCATCATGGCAACGGAACCCGCCCAGAGGTTCGATGGGGCTCTGGGAGGCAAGGGGCCCACCCGCTCGGGGCCGATGGCGCTACCAGCAGGGTAGCCGGGACATCGGCCGGGTCCTTCGTTCCCCTGCCCGCCGGGCCGAGGGCGGGCCGGCTCGGCTCATGCCGGGTGCTGGCCCCAGTAGGGGCGGTCTCCGAATCGCTTCTCGAGCAGGATGAAGACGGTCCCCCAGGGGTCGTGGAACCAGGCCGTGCGCAGCCCGGCCACTTCCGCAACCCCGGTCGTGAGGAAGGCGACACCCCGACTCTCGAGTTCGCCCCGGGTGGCGACGACGTCATCGCAGACCAGTCCGACGTGGCTGAGGCCCGGGCGGGTGATCCCCGGCGGCTGCCGGGCGTAGGCAAACGCCGCCGCGGGGTACTCGATCAGCTCCAGCACGTGGTCGTCGGCACCGACCCCCACGATGGCCGCCCAGATGACCACCGGGCTCGGGACCAGTTCCCCCATGTCCCGCTCGATGGCAGCCCCGTCCATCCGGTAGGGCGGCGAGAGGACACGGAGCCCGAGAACCTCCGAGTACCACCGGGTCGCGGCCTCGACGTCACCGACGCATATGGCGGCATGGGCCATGCCCGCGAACATCACCCGAGCCTAGGCTCCGAAAGGCACGTCACCGGCAGGTCGGCACGACCCGACGCCATGGCCGGAGGACCGATCGACCTGGTCAGGGGGCCACCGCCCCGCCTGACAACGGTGATTGACAAGCTATCTGCCAATGGGGAGAATGAGCCAGGCAGGAGGGTCGCGACGGGCCAGCAGACGGTCCTCGGACCGGTGGCCCGGCGGTTCGCCACGGTCCATGACAGGGGGAACCAGGGATGTATCGCACCGGGCAGGTTCGAGCGATGGGTGCTGCAGCTGTCCTGATCGGGGCCGCGACATTGCTGATCCAGTTTGCACAACCGGTTGATGCGGGGGCCAAACCCCTGTCCCCACCGGTGTTCTCCAGTAAGGCGGCGGCCAAGGCCAAAGTCGACGTGCCGTTCGCCTTCACCGTCAAGGCCAAGGCGAACCCGATCGCCGCCATCACCGAGATCGGCCCCCTGCCGGTGGGCGTCACCTTCGGCGACAATCACAACGGCACGGCCACCCTCTCGGGGACCGCGCCGTTGGCAGGCACCTACACCATCTGCCTCCAGGCCGCCAACGGCCTCGGCACCACCGACCAGACGCTGACCCTGACCGTCAAGTCGAGGCTGCCGTTGATCCGCCACGTCTTCGTGATCATGCTGGAGAACCAGGGCTACGCGGCAACATTCGGGTCTCCGGCCAGCGACCCCTACCTGGCCACCACCCTGCCCGGCCAGGGCGCGCTCCTCGAGAACTACTACGGCACCGGGCACTTCTCCAACGACAACTACGACGCCTTCGTGTCGGGCCAGCCCCCCAATGCCTCGAGCCAGCTCGACTGCGGCACCTACAGCGAGTTCCCTCCCGGGTCGGGTCAGGACGCCCAGGGCATCCAGCAGGGGACGGGCTGCATCTATCCCAGCGCGGTCAAGACGGTGGCTGACCAGCTGAGCGGCGAAGGACTCAGCACGAAGGGCTACATGGAGGACATGGGCAACGTCCCGACACGGGAGTCCGCCACCTGCGGACACCCGGCGCCGGGCGGAGCCGATCCCTCGTTCGCCGCGGTGTCCGGGGACGGATACGCAACCCGGCACGACCCGTTCGTGTACTTCCACTCGATCATCGACAACCCGGCGGTGTGCAACCAGAGCGTGGTTCCGCTGGGCACCACGACCGGGGCGCTGCCGGCGGGGACGCCCGCGGGAGTCACCGGCCTGGCCACCGACCTGGCCTCCATCGCCACCACCCCGAATCTGAGCTTCATCACGCCCAACCTGTGCAACGACGGCCACGACTACCCGTGTACCAACCAGCCGACCCCGTCCACGTCGGCGGCCGGGGATGTCAACTCGTTCCTCGCCACCTGGGTCCCGCTGATCACCAGCTCACCGGCCTTCCAGAAGGACGGCCTCCTCGAGATCACCTTCGACGAGGCCGAGAGCCCGGCCCTCGACAGCACCGCCTGTTGCGGCGAGACCCCCGGTCCCGGGGCCAGCGCCGGTGGCAACGGCATCACCGGTCCGGGGGGAGGAAGGGTCGGCGCCGTCCTCCTCTCGCCGTTCATCACACCGGGGAAGGTGATCAAGAGGACCGCCTTCAACCACTACTCGTCGCTGGCGTCCATCGAGGACCTGTTCGGCCTGGCCCGGCTGGGCGAGGCGAAGACCGTGGCCACGACCTTCGACAGGGGCATCTACACGAAGTAGCCGCGGCACGGTTCGAGCCGTCTGACCCGCCCTGGGTTTGCCGACCCCCGGGTTCGGCCGTCAGAGGCGGTACAGGCGTGCCGCGTTCTCACCCCAGGATCTTGCGCTGGACCTCGGGGGTCAGTCCGGACATCTTGTCGGCGACCGTGCCGAGCGGATCCGGGTAGAGGCAGGTGGGATGCGGGAAGTCGGTCTCGAACAGGACATTGTCCTCGCCCACCGACGAGATCAGTGCGGGCACGTTGTCCTTCTCGAAACCAGAAGGTGGCATAGATCTGCCGTCTGAGGTACTCGGAGGGCATCATTCCCAGCTTCTCGAGGTCCTTCGGGGCGTTCTCCGACATCTCGCAGTCCAGGGCGCCCAGTATGAAGGGGATCCACCCCACACCGCTCTCGACCGAGACGATGTTCGGCTCCGGGTGCCGGTCGACCATTCCCGACAGGATGATGTTCGTCACGACCCGGGCGTTCCCGATGAACAGCAGGGCGCCGCCGATGGCCAGCTTGGTGTCCTCGGGTTGGCAGTCCCACGGAGGAACCGAAGTAGGTCATCGTGGTCAGGCTGGCGCCGATATGGAAGTGGACGGGCAGGCGGAGGGCCGAGCAGGCCTCCCAGAGCGGATACCACGCCTGGTTGGCCAGGTCGGGCGCGCCGAGGTCCTGGGGGTCCGACGTCAGGTTGACCCCCCGCAGTCCGAAGTCGGCCACCCGCCCCGCCTCCCGGATGCAGGCATCGACATCCCACGCCGGGAGCACGGGCATCGGGAGAAGCCGGTCCTTCGACTCGGCCTGGATCTCGGCCATGGGCGCCGGCAACCCGGCGGCGGGCACCGGGTCGAGCTCCGGATCGGGCGGATCCCATGGAGCACCGCCGGCTGCGGTCACCGTCCCTCCGACGACCGTACCTCCCTGACCATTCCGACCAACGGGTGAAGCCGGTCTGCCAGCGACCTGCGTCGTCCGGCCCTCGACAACCCCAGCTTGCCCTCGTCCGGGCCGTGTAGGCCATTGCCTTCCTCTCGGTTCGGCACGGGTCTGCTTCAACCGCAGGGGCGTGATGAGCTGATCGCCCATGGGTGGCCCGGTCCTCAGACCAGCCCGAAGGTATAGGTGGTCACGCTCTGGGCGGGGACCTGAATGGCGCCGTCAGCTCCGGCGACGGCCACCGGGGCGAGGTCCTGGGTGGCGCTGGTCCGGAAGCCACCGGTGCAGTGTGCGCCCACACCACCCGGCAGTGCCATGCGCAGTCGGGCGGGAGCGGCCCCTGCCCCGTTGTTGTTCACCACCACCACCGTCCAATCGCCGTGGCGCTCGAAGGCCAGGACGTCGAGCCCGGCGGGCACACCCGACACCCGATGGCGCACGGCTCCGGGCCGGACGTACCGGCTGAAGTTGCCGAGCACCGAGTAGCGCTTCGTCCGATAGACGGCGTGGTTGCCGTCGCTCCGGTAGTTGGGGTCGTAGTACAGCAGACCGTCGTTCCATCCCGATCCGTTCAGGACCGCCGGACAGGACCGTTGGGCGACAGGATCGCATCCGAGCTGGCTGGAGAGGGCCGTCCACCAGTCGAACTGGGAGTCCCCGATCACGGCGATGTCCTGGTAGATCGTGTCGGCCAACCACAGTCCGCTGGTCATGGTGGGGTCGTACTGCTGGCCGAACCCGACGAGCGGCCCCCTGCCGTCATAGCAGCAGATCTCGGTCATCCAAAGGGGCAGGCCGAATCGGGTCCCGAGGGTGGCGACCGGGGCCGCCTGGGCGTCGGTCGGGTACTCGTAGGCGTGATGGGCGAGTGCCGCCACCCATCGGGCGGTGCCCGGCACCGGCAGCCACTGCGGTACCTCGGGCAGGAACTGGAAGGCGGCCAGACTTGACTCGTCGGCGATCACCCGGGCGAAGGGTGCCCGTTCCTCCAAGGCCCGGCCCAGGTCCGCTACGACGGCGGCCCGCTGACCGACCGGGACGGCCATACCCTCCTGCCCGCATGACCCGAAGCTGTTGTCGGGCTCGTTCATCGGGCTGATGTAGGACAAGGTGATGCCGTCCGCCGAGCGCAGGTGGCGCGCCACCTCGGCCAGGTAGGCGGCGTAGGCGGCTTCGTCACCGGGGATGAGCTCGCCGCCACAGCTCTTGCCGTCGGTGGTCAACGATGGAGGGGCGCTGTTGACGAAGCCGGTCAGGACCGGCACTTCGTGGTCCCGGGCCAAGCGGAGGAATCGCATGCCGCCCGGGTCGGCGGACCAGTCATAGACGCCGGGAGCGGCGAGGAAGGTCTGCGGCGCCCGGGACGGATCGGTCACCCCGACTCCCCCACCGCCGATGTTGTAGCGGTAGGAGCTCAGAGCGATCCCGGTGCGGGAGAAGAGCAGATCGGCCACTCTGTCCTGGACCGCCCGGGGGAAGTGCTCCAGGTCGCTGGGCCACCACGCCCCCGACGCACCGAATCCGTCCATGGTCTGGGCCGCGGTCGGGCTGACCACGGCGGCAGGTACCGTGGCCTGGACATCTGATCGCCGACCGGAGCCGGAGGCCGCCGGGGCGGCGGTCAGGGTCCCCCCGATCAGCACCGAGGCCGCCACGGCCGTGACCAGGGCGCACCGGCCGCCACTCGTCGTCCACGGGGTCACTGCGAACTCCTTCGCTCGGGATCCGGTGTCATGTCGTAGGTGATCCAGGTCGTCCGCTTCGCAACCTTTTCGTAGGCGCCCCGGGCCCGGTAGTTGCCGTCGGCCGTCGTCCATCTGACGATATCCCATCCTCGCTCGAGAGCAAGCCGGTTCATCTCCGCAAAGAGCGCCTCGACGGCTCCGCCTCCCCTCCACTCCGGTGCGACGAAGAGATCGTCAAGGTAGCCGCAGACAGAACCCCTCAGCGGACGGACCCATTCGCGGAGATGGGCCAGTCCCCTGGGTGGGCCAATCTCGATGCCGGTCTCGTCTGCCTCCACGGCCACCAGGGCCTCGACCTTCCGGTCATCGTGGATCCATCCCCAGATCAGGCGCTGGTGCTCGTCCGACGTCGGCCACCGGTAGAAGTCCGAGTAGCCCCTGAACAACTCCGACCACGCGTCGAATTCGTCTTCGCGCACGGGGCGCACTGTCCAATCCGAGGGCAAGGGGAGGACCTCCGCGGGCCAGGGTCGGGAACGATGGTAGTGCCGTCCCGACCGGTCCCCGCAGCCCATCAAGTCAGAAGGGGAGGCCTTCGATCTGCAGCTCCGAGGCCGGCGGGGAGGCACCGTCGACGAACCCGGTCCAGCAGGTCACGAGGGGCATCGTCACCCGCCCCGAGGGCTGATCCGCCGTGACCCCGTGCCCGAAGACCTCCCATCCGAGGCGCCGGTAGAACGGCACCCGCTGGGTGCGGCAGAACAGCAGGCCGATAGGACTACCCAGGCTCCCCATCCTGTTCATGGCTCCCGTGACGAGCTCTCCGCCGACGCCCCGGCCCCGGTGGTCCCGGTGCACCAGCACTCCACCCAGGCCGACAGCTTCGACCGCTCCACCCGCGGCGCGGACCCGCACCGCCACCCAGCCGGCATGGGCGATCAGGCGGCCGGCCTCCATCATCCCGACGTGGCCGCTCTTCTCGCGCCAGGCAATGCCCAGGGAGTCGGTCCCGTAGGGATCGACCTCACCGTCTTCGATCAGTGCGTTGTCGCCCGGACCGAAGTCGGGGAGATCGGCGAGCTCCACGGAGCTCAAGGTAGCCGACCGGGCCCTGCGGCTCGCTCAACCCGTCGCGATCGCCCCCACATGGGCTGCGTCCCCGAACTGCGCAGACTGGTTCCCCCCCCGATCCTTGGCGACATACATGGCGCGATCGGCTTCGCTCAGGAGCTGATCGGTCGAGGCGCCGGGGCGGTGGAACGTGATACCGATGCTCAGCGTGGCGGACAACGCCCGCCCCCCCGCCAACACCGGTCGACCGGCCGAGGCCAGCATCCGGTCGACGAGCTTCACCACCTCGCCGTGGTCGGCGAACTCTTCGACGAGCACCCCGAACTCGTCTCCGCCCAGCCGCGCTGCCGTATCGGACTTCCGCACGCACCTGGCCAGCCTGGCCGCAGTTGCCTGGAGGAGCAAGTCCCCCGATGAGTGGCCCAAGGTGTCGTTGACGGCCTTGAGGTTGTCCAGGTCCACGAACAACACCGCCAGGTGGCCGCGGGTGCGCTCGATCCGGGCGACTGCGTGCTCGAGGTGGTCCTGGAAGAGGGCACGGTTGCCGAGCCCGGTGAGCGAGTCGTGGAACGCCTGGTACGACAGTCGCTCCTCGAGGCGCTTGCGGTCGGTGACATCTCGCGAGCTCCACACCCGTCCGACGACCTCACCCCCCACCCACTGGGGCTTCGAGGCGCATTCGAAGACCCGGCCGTCGTTGAATTCCACCAAGTCGGAGCTCTCCGCCTCGGGAGCACGCTGGAGGTCGTCGAGCTTGCCCACGAGCGCCTCCGGAGCGACCAGGCGATCGCTGAAGAAGCTTCGTACACCCCTGATGGCGCCCTGTTCCGCGGCCGAGTCGGAGAGTCCCCACATCTCGGCGAACCGGCGATTGAAGCTGACCATCCGACCTGTCCGGTCCACGACGACGATGCCGTCAGCCGTCGAGTCCAAGGTGGCCCTGAGAAGTGAGAGGGCATTGCGCAGCTCGAGCTCGGCGAGCACCTGTGCGGTGACCTCGTGGCCGGAGACCACGTAGCCCCCGACCGTTGGGTCATCCATCAAATTGACCAACGCCAACTCGAACGGGACCGCTTCCCCTTTCCGGTGGAGCAGGGACAACCGCACCTTCACCGGATCGGCGGCTGGTGCACCACCGGTGGCACGCTTCACGGCCGCCTCCAGGGTGGAGCGGTCCTCAGCGTTGACCAGCGAGGCAAACGGACGGCCTTCGATCATCTCCGGATCGTGCCCGAGCACCCGGGTGAGGGCTCCGGAGACCGACTCGATCGTCCCGTCCGGCGAGACCAGCATGGTGACCGCAGCCGAGTTCTGCACCAACGAACGGGAACGGGCGTCGTGGTCGTGGGCCAACTCGAACCGCCTTCGCTCGGTCAGATCGCGCAGGCTCAACAGGACCGCACCGTCCTCGAACCACGGGACGGGGGCGCCGATCAACTCCACCAGGCACCAGCCGGCCGGTGTGGCCAGGCGAACCTCGATGGGTGACCCGATCTCCTTGCTGTGCACGCTCATCAACGACAGCAGCACGAACTCCAGGTCCTGCGGATGAACGAGGTCGAGCCCGGACATGCCGACGGCATCATCGAGAGGCTGGCCGAACAACCCCTCCGCGGCCCGGTTCGCCCACTTCACCCGACCCTGGGCGTCGATGACGATCGTTGCATCGGGAAGCTCGGTGATCATCCTGGCCAAGGAGCGATTATCTTCCGCCACACTCATGCATCGACCACACGCGGGGTGGCCTTGAGCCGGGTTCGGTGAGTTCCGAGATGGATCCAGCCCCATCCGGCGTTCCAGGGGAGAGGCGCTGGCCGATGGCGGCGACCTTGATCGTCGCCATCGCACTGCCGCTTCTCCTACCTGCGAGGTTCAGCCTGGGTCCGAGGTGGGTGGTCCCCATGGTCGAGGCGGCCTTTCTGGTGGCCCTGGTCCTCCGCCGACCCGGGGCGCATCGATCGCCGGTCGACGCTGGTCCGAGCCCTCTCCGTCGGGCTGGTGGGGATCCTTGCCCTGGCGGCCACCGGCGTCACCGTCCGACTGGTGATCGACCTGGTCAGAGGCGGTCCGGAGACGAACTCACCCGGGCAGCTGCTCCGCGTCGGCGCCGTGGTGTGGGCCTACACCGTCATCACCTTCTCCTTCCTCTACTGGGAGCTTGACCGGCAGGGACCCGAAGCCCGCGCCCGGGCGACGCCGGAGTCTCCGGACTGGGCCTTTCCCGAGCACCTGAACCCCCACCTGGCCCGACCCGGATGGCGACCCGAGTTCTTCGACTATCTGTATCTCGGGTTCACCAACGCCACCGCGTTCAGCCCCACCGACGTCATGCCGCTCTCCCATCGTGCCAAGCTGGTGATGGCGCTCCAGGCGACGGCCTCCCTCGTCGTGCTGGGCCTGGTCATCGCGTGGGCGGTCAACAACTTGAAGAGCCCTACGGGGCGAGGCGAACGACCTGGTGCAGGTCGGCGATGGCCATCCAGCCACGGGTACTCACGGCAATTCCCCGGAAATCCGCGTCCGTCGTGGGATCGGCGGCAGCGGACAGACCGGTGTAGACGACCGCGGTGGTGGGAGCGGGAGCACAGTCCACACCGGGAGCGCACACGGACGACGCTGCCTCCCAGGTGGACAAGTCGACGTAGCCGATCGTCGAGGCAGCGCCGAACGCCGGCTGGGCGTCGTCGGAGAGGCTGAAGTACAGCTTGCCGCCCGAAAGGGCCAGACCGTAGCCCTGCTCGGTGTCGGATGTGAGAGGTATCGGCACCTGGTCGGTCTGCCCGTTGGCCTTGTTGACCCTGATCAGATTGCTGTCGCCGTAGTCGATGACATAGACGTAGTTCGTGTCCGCCACCACCTGCCAGGGTTCTGCGCCGTGCTGTGAGTAGGAATTGGTGGACGGATAGGTATGGGGGGTGATGGCTCCTGTAGCGACGTCGACCCCGTCGACCGCACTGCCGAGGAAGTCGGTGACCCACAAGGTCGTGCCATTCGGGTCCACGGCGATCAGTGCAGGAACGTCGTCCTGAGGCCAGGGAATCCGCCTGAAGCTCCCGGATCCGCTCAACGAGTAGTCGTTGGGGCAACTCTCACCGACCTGAGAGGGTGAGAAGGAGTCGATCGACGGATGCCCGCCCTCGAAATCGGATTCGATGAACCAGACGAGGGCTTTGCGTCCCTTCCCGGTGACCGCCATGCCGATGACCTCGTTGTCGTTGCCCGGCACGAGGTAGGTGCAGAAGGCTCCGGCCTTGCGGTTGTAGGCGACGATCTCGGAGTGGTTGGCGACGGTCCCCCCGGGGAACCCCAGCCAACCGCCCTGGGTGAACCAGACCAACCCGTTGGCATAGACCACTCGCTCGCCCAGTGCACTCCAGCTGCTCGCCGTGCACGGACTCGAAAAGCAAGTGGCGAAGGGTTGGTTGGCAACGTCGGCTGGATCAGGGATCGAGGTCAGGGCCGACTTCTTGGCGCTCTCACCGATGGCGTCACTGAACTCGCTGCTGTTCCAAATGGTGCTGGCTCCGGAGAAGGCCACGTCCAGGGGACTGCCACTGGACTGGACCATGGTGCCGATCTTGGAGAATCCCTGCTTGTAGCTGGACACCGCCCAGTTCGCCGCAACGGTGAGTGAGACCTGGGCGCTCCCGGCCCCACCCGGAGAGTTGGAGCAGAGGCCGCTCACCGAGTCACAGGTGTAGAGCTGGAAGCGGTAGGTGGTCCCCGCGGCAGCCCCGGAGGGGATCGCCACCGTGACCGCCCCCCCCGCCGTGGCCCACCACTGCCAGGTGCTGTTCCAACCAGCACCCGGGCTGGCCGGCCAGGTCACGGCAGTGCTCGAACCGAAGTTGGGCAGCGCGTCTGGCGCCGCCGAGGTGAGGAAGAAGTAACGCCCGGCGGCGGTTCCCCAGTGCAGGGACACCTGGGATCCAGCCGTGACCGCCATGGCGGACATGGCGAACGTCTCCACCGGCGGCGGGCTGGAGGCGCCCGCGGTCCCGCTCGCCCCCGCCGATGGACGGCCGCCCGTCGAGCAACCGGAGGACAGGCAGTACAGCGGACTGCTGATGCCCGGACCGACGTGGCCGGTCACGCCCGGTCCACCCGCAGGAGCGGCGCCCGCGGACTGGGGCACGGCCAACCCCAGAACCCCCAGGAGAACCCCGGCAACGATCCCCGTCACCCAAGTGTGAGCGCTCCGATTTCCCCACATGTCGCCACCTCCCGCCGGCGGGCCTGCCCCGATTCCACCGCGGCAACACCCCCTGAGCCGGGCCCAGGGTACCCGGAAAGGGACAGAGCGGGCAAAGGACAACCGGCGGGGCCGGCCTTCGATCGGGGTGCGCATGCCGAGAGCCTCCCGACCGACCGGGATCAACGACGCCCGCGGGCCCGACGCGGCCCCTCGCACCGATCCGCTCGCCCGGTGCGTCGATGGGTCGCTCCCTGAGCGGTCGGATGGCGGGGATACAGTGGAGGCCTGTGGAAGTGAGCCTCCACGTCCCCACCACGGTGATCGATGCCGACGGCCACGTGGTCGAGCCGATCGAAGCCTGGGACGGTCTCCCCGAGGCCCACCGTCCGGTCATCCACCGGGACCGGTCCGGCTATGAGCATGTCGTCGTCGGCGGGCAGGAGATCCTGGCCGTTCCCCTCGGCACCCTGGCCACGCCCGGAGCCGACTTCGCCGATCCGACCCGGTTCACCGCCCTGGCCGACGCCCGGCCCGGAGGATCGGATCCGAGCGCCCGTCTGGAGGACATGACGCTCGAGGGCATCGACCAGGCCGTTCTCTACCCCTCCATCGGGCTCTACTTCTGGGCCCTGGACGAGCCGGGGACGGCGACCAGGGTGGCAACCGCCTACAACGACTGGCTCTCCGGCTACTGTGCCGCGGACCCGGCCCGCCTGTTCGGCGCGGCCATGCTGCCGATGCAGGATCCGCGGGCGGCGGCCAGGGAGCTCAGGAGGGCCGTGGGCGAGCTCGGCTTCAAGGCGGCATTCGTTCGGCCGAACCCGTGCATGGGACGCTCACTACCGGACCGGGCCTACCAGCCGGTCTGGGAGGCGGCCGAGGAGCTCGCCGTCCCCATCGGCATCCATGAGGGGAGCTCGGTGATCGTGCCCACGCTGGGCTCGGACCGGCCCTTCAACCCGTTGATCCTGCACGCCGTTTCGCACTCGTTCGAGCAGATGCTCGCCTGCGCGCAGCTCATGGCGTTCGGCACGCTCGAACGCCACCCGGGACTGCGGATCGTGTTCCTCGAGTCGGGAGGAGGGTGGGTGCCGTTCTGGCTCGAGCGACTCGACGAGCAGGCCGAGACGTTCGGCGGGTTCTGCCCCCGGA
>Ga0307374_10005858_pt1 | contig 19653 bp, 13 predicted proteins | sample OX3MG_FD_202532 | JGI IMG/M metagenome (GOLD analysis project Ga0307374, IMG submission 202532) | Soil microbial communities from Risofladan, Vaasa, Finland - OX-3 | ecosystem: Environmental > Terrestrial > Soil > Coastal area > Acid sulfate soil | place: Finland: Risofladan, Vaasa | collected...
CCCGGCGCCGCGGGGGCCGCCTCCCCCCCCCCCCCCACGCCGATCGGGATCGGGGGGTAAAATCTTCCAGGATCCCAGGCATAAATGCCTGGGCTAAGTAAAAGAACGCCTGCGGCGGTCAGGGCGCGGAACAAAATCGACGTGGACTTGGCCCCGCATCGGACCCCAACATCGCAAATTTTGCGCAGCCCAGGCTCAAGCTGGTAGAAGCGATCGCCCGTAGTAGAAGTTATGCTGAAGCATAACCTACGGTTTCCCACGATCGCCCTGCTCTCTTGCCTTCGAGGAATCTGCCATGAACCTTCGCTGCTGGCTGCCGCTGGCGCTTGCTTTGATTGCTCTGCCCGGCCTGGCCCGGGGCGCCGAAGAAACCTATACGCGCACCGAAGACGTCATCTATGGCCGCAAATTCGGCTCGGCCCTGACGCTCGACGTGTTCGCGCCCAAGGAAAAGGCCAACGGGGCTGCAGTGGTGTACGCCGTCAGCGGCGGCTGGTTTTCCGACCATCGAGCGATCAACCCGGCGGCCTATGCCGAGTTTCTCAAACGCGGCTATACGGTGTTCGCCGTCGTCCACGGCAGCCAGCCCAGATATACGATCCCCGATTGCATCGCCGATATGAACCGGGCGGTGCGGTTCATTCGGGCCCATGCCGCCGATTACAAGATCGACCCGGAGCGGATCGGCATCACGGGGGGTTCGGCGGGCGGACATCTCTCGCTGATGCAGGGCACGGCCGGCGACCTGGGCAACGAAAAGGCGAAAGATCCGATCGACCGTGAGAGCAGCCGGGTGCAAGCGGTCGGCTGCCTGTATCCGCCCACCGATTTTCTGAATTACGGCACGCCGGGCGAAATCGCTCTGGGCAACGGCACTTTGAAGGATTTTCCGGCGCCGTTCGATTTCAACGTCTTAAATCCGGAGACCAAGCGGTTCGAACGGATCACCGATGAAACGAAGCGGCAGGAGATCGGCGAGCAGATTTCGCCCTTTTATCACGCCTCGGCCGACGATCCGCCGACCTTGATCATTCACGGCGACGCCGACAAACTGGTGCCGATCCAGCAAGCCGAACTGATCCTCGACAAGCTTAAGGCCGCCGGCGTGCCGACGAAACTGGTGGTCAAAGAGGGCGCCAAGCACGGCGGCCCGCAGTTTGCCGATAGTTTCCAGATTATCGCCGACTGGTTCGACGAGCACCTGGCCCAATCGCCCGCCAGCAAGGCGCCGGCGGAGAAATAACGCCTTGCCTGCCGCAACTTTCTATTGACCCGTCGATAATCTCGGGATAACCTTCCGGCCGCACTAGCCCGGATTATTCACAGCCCGGCTATTACTTGACAAATCGCTCGATACCAACCCGAAGCGCCAGCGAGGTAAGTGCGTTGCTCTACCTCGCTTGCGCTTCGGGTTAGTGTGGGCTGATGAATAATCCGGGCTAGCTCTCGGCGAACGAGTCGCCCGGGGGGCGTTTCGTACAATCCAAGCGGCGCGTCCACGGATGGACAACCAACGACAGATCGCCACGGTCGGCGTACTCGCCGTGTTGGCTTGCTCCGTGCAAGTCTGGATGATCGATCGCGCCGTCGTGCCGGCCCAGGACGCCCTGCGATATCTGATCGTCGCGCAGAGCATGGCCCGCGACGGCCTGGTGGCAACGCTCGGCATGCAGTACGAGCAGCCGCTGTTTCCGGCGCTCGTTTGGCTGACGCACGACTCGCTCGCCTATCTGGGGCTGATTTCTCCGGCCGATTGGGCCGCCAGCTTGCAATGGTCGGCCGCGGCGCCCTTGGTGCTGGCGGTCTGGCCCTTGTACTTCTTATTGCGGCGGCTGCACGATCCGCGCTCTGCGGTCGCGGGTTGCTTGCTGTTCGTGTTCGTGGGGGCAATGGCCAGGCTCGGCGCCGACGGACTGAGCGACAGCACGCATCTGTGTTTGTGCCTTTGGGCGCTGTGGGCAATCTCGGTTTATTACATGTCGGAACGCCACGCAGGGCGTTCCCTACTGGCCGCGGGATTGTTTTGCGGCCTGGCGATGTTGGCTCGCGCCGAAGCGATCGTGCTGCCCGTGGCCTTCATGGCGACGCTGGTCCTGATGCAGTCGCGCCGCTGCTGGCGCCTGCCGTGGGCCGAGGCGGCGACTGCAGTGCTCTCGCTCGTGGCAGGCATGAGCTTCGTCCTGGTTAGCTACCTGGCGTTGTGCGGCGCCTTGCGGCCCGACGCGGCGCTCGAACGGCTGTTGAGCCGCCGCGGCGTGGTGGAAACGGAGCCCTTGAATGTCACGGTTCGCGGCGACGCGATCGGCTCGGCGGTCGAACAGCGTTGGTATCTCGACGAAACCGGCCAGTTGGTGTTCGGCCGCAAGGACTTCGCCACCAGCAGCCGCTTTCATGGGATCGGCGCGGCGACCGGCCATCTGATCGCCGAGTTGGTGAAATCGCTGCAATACTGGATCGGCGCCTTGGCCCTGTTCGGCCTGTGGCGCCGCCGGCGCCGAACGGCGGGGCTGATCGACCGCTGCCGGGCGAGGGCGCCCGGCCCTCCATGGCGCCGCCGGCGCCGAACGGCGGGGCTGATCGACCGCTGCCGGGCGAGGGCGCCCGGCCCTCCATGGCGCCGCCGGCGCCGAACGGCGGGGCCGATCGACCGTTTCGTGCAAATCCTGTGCGGCTTGTTGATCTCGGCGACGTGGTCCATCGCCGTCCGCAACGGTTATCTTTCCGACCGCCACTTGCTGCTCGTGATCGTGTTCGCTCTGGGCTGGGCCGGCGTGGGCGCGGTCGAACTGGGCGAAGCGTTGGCCGCGGTCTGCCGGCAGAGAAACTCTCGCGTTGCGCCGGTCGCGGTTCGCCGCGCGGCGTTGGCTGCGGTCGTGTTGGCTTGTCTTCCGGCGCTGGCCCGGCCGCTACACGCCAGCCGCATCAATCATCGCGAGGCCGCCGCCTGGTTGGCCGAGCATGCCCGGCAGGACGACGTGGTGCTCGACAGTCGCGGTTGGACGGCGCTCTACACCGGCCGGCCGACGTATCGCTACGAGGCGGCGCAAGCCGCGTTCAGCCATCCGCGGCTGGCGTACGTCGTCGTCGAGCAAGCCGAAATGGAAATGGCCAGCCGGCGCGGCGAGACGATGCGGCGCCTGGTGGCCGAGGCGGCCGAACCGGTGGCGAGATTTTCCGTTCCAGGGGCCAAGCCCCAACGCGACGTGGTGGTGCATCGCTGGCATCCGCAGCGCTTTCGACAACTAGGAGATCGGCTTTATGCGCGGTAACGTCCGAGCCTTCGTGCGGCTGGCGGCCGAATCGTTTACGCTCCGCGGACCGATCTTCGAGTTCGGCTCGTATCAGGTCGCAGGCCAGGAGGCCGAGGCCGATTTGCGGCCCTGCTTTCCGGGCTACGATTACGTCGGCTGCGATTTGCGATTCGGTCCCGGCGTCGATCGCGTCGAGGATCTGGCCGATCTGAGCCTGCCCGACAATTCGGTTCCGACGATCATCTGCGTCGAGACGCTGGAGCACGTGTTCGAGGCCCGCAAGGCGGCGGCCGAGATGGTGCGGGTGCTGCAACCGGGCGGCATGCTGCTGGTCGCCGCGCCTTTGGACTTTCACATTCACGACCATCCGAGCGACTACTGGCGGCTGACCCCAAGTTGCCTGGAGCGTCTGCTGTCGCCGCTCGACGGCGTGCTGGTGGGTTGGCAAGGCAGCGACAAATTCCCGCACACCGTGTTCGGCATCGGCTGCAAGGCGCCCCTCGAGGCGGACTTCGTGCGCGGCGCCAATCAGTTCATTTCCGGTTTTCAGCAATGGGCCGCGGCCTCGGCCGCACGCGAGCCGTGGCCGCGCCGGCTCAAGCGCTGGGCCGCGCAACTGCTCGGCAGCAAATCGGAGCATTATCGCCGCCGCGACTATCACCAGGTGCGATTCGCCTTTCATCTGCCAGTCAACCGCCATTGGAAACAAGAACTGCTGTACCTGCCGCACGCCGACGCCCACGCCGGCGCCCGGCTCGATTTGATTTGATTCGCGGGGCGATTCTCGCCCCAACGGGCGTTCGCCCGAGTCGCCCATGATCGCTCGCTCGCACATCTCGTCAAGGACGCCTCATGAAGCTTACGAGCCCGCCCGCTCCCCGAGTGCTGGTCATCGGTCTGGACGGGGCGACCTACGATCTGCTCACGCCCTGGGCTCGTTCGGGCCGCATGCCGAACCTGGCGCGGCTGATGCAGAAGTCGGCCTTGGCCGTGGTCAATTCCACCCGGCCCTACATCACTCCGGTCGCCTGGACCACCTTTCAAACCGGCTGCGATCCGGTCGAGCACGGCATCCTCGACTATCGTTACCTCGATCATCGCCGCCGGCGGCTGCTGCTGAATCACGCCGGCCGCATCCCTTGCCCCACCTTGTTCGATACGGTTTCGGCGGGCGGCGGCGAGGTGGTCTCGCTCAACCTGCCGATGACCTATCCGGCCTGGGCCACGACGCGCGGCATCGTGGTCGGCGGCCTCGACAGCCCCTCGATCGAAGCCGCGCTTGAGCCGTATCCCGAGTTCGCCGCCCGGCTCAAAGCCACCGGCGCGCGGTACGATCTGTCGACCGTCTGGCGCCGCAAGCCGACCACGCTCGAGGAACTTTCCGAAGGCGTCGCGCACACGGCGGCCAGCTTCCGCGCGCAGGCAACGGCGGCGCGCGTGGCCGACCGCATGACCGATTGGCGGCTGATGGTCGTGCAGTTTCAGGTGCTCGACGCCTTGCAACATCGCTGCTGGCACCTGCTGGGCGGCGAATCGGACGAACGGGCGCCGGCCAAATGGCGCACGAAGGCCCGCCAGGCGCTGGCCGCTTTGGACGACAGCCTGGGCGAATTGATGGAACTGGCTTCGCGCCGCAAGGCCGCGGTCGTCGCGCTCAGCGATCATGGCTTCGGGCCGTTTCGCGAGAAGATCACGCTGCCCGAGTTGCTCGCGCGGCGGGGCTTGCTGAAGCTGCCGGGCTTCAGCGCCAAGGGAACCTATCATCTGCGCCGCGGCGGCTGGAAGCTGCGAAAGATTCTCTGGCGCCGGTTGCGCCCGGGTTGCAGCACGGCCCAGCTCACGCGGCCGCTCGACAGCTTGCTGCCGGTCGATTGGCGTCGCAGCGTGGCCTTGGCCTTGCACGGCGACTTGGGCGGCATGATCTATCTGAACACGCCCGAGCGTTTCGGCAGCGGGCCGGTGGGCACGCCGCGGCAACGCGAGCAAGCGCTGGCCGACACGGCGGCGGCCTTTCGCGAATCGCGGCATCCGGAAACGGGCGAGCGGCTGTTCGTCGAGGTCACCGATACGGCGTCGCGGTACGGCATCGATCCGGTCGAACGCATGTGGCCCGACCTGGTGACCATTCCGGCGCCCGGCTTCCATACGCGACATAAGTTCGACGCCGCGCCGCAACTGCTCCGCAGCGATCCGACGTTGACCGCCACGCACCGCTTGGAGGGCGTGTTGATGGTGGATGCCGCGGGAGTCGCTCGGGGCCGCAGTCAAACGGCCGAGCTGCGCGACGTGGCGCCGACCATCCTGCACTTGCTCGGCATGCCCGCGCCCGCACGGATGAGCGGCCGCGTGTTATCGGAGATTCTCTCTGGCCCCGCGCCGGCGCCCGCCGGCCAGTCGATCGACGACGCGCCCGCCGCGTTGCAATTGGCCGGCATTACCGACGCCGATCAGGTTTGCGTCGAAGCTCGCTTGCGAGATCTGGGTTATCTCGATTAACCCCTGGGCAAGGTTCGGGCGCGAACATCGCGGAAATCAGCCCCTGGGCGTCGTCGGCGGCGCGGGAGATGCGCGTCATCCACAGCGATTGCACCAGGCCGGTGGCGTCGAACAGTTCGGGCGGCAGACAGGCCAGCACGCCGGCCGCAATCCGCTGGTTGAGATCGCCATTGGGGCTTGCGCTCGAACTCTTCTGCCGGAAGGCGGCCCGCAACGAGGCCAGCATGATCGGCCAGGCTTGGTTGTCGGCCGACCAGGCCTGATGATGGCGGAGATCGGCGGCGAATTCGCGGGCCGTTTCGGGATTGGCGGCGAAGCGGCTGACGTCGTGTTCGAGGCAGATGTGACCGACCAGCAGATCGGTCCACCGTTCGGCGCGGCGCCGAAGCTGATTCAGCGCCAGTGCATCGCGCGACGAAACGCCCGGACCTTGCACGAGCAGCGTCAAGGCGCCATGCCGGGCCTCGGCATGACCGGCCAGCACGCTCTCGGCGACCGGCGCGTTCTCCGTCTGGCCGTGCCGCTCGTCGAAGGCGGCCATCAGCGCGGTCCAGACTCGCGTCAAAACTTCGCTCAGCAGAATCTCTTCCAACACGCTCTTCAAGGACGCGTCGTAGGATGGCGCGGCGGCGCCGTCCGGGCTTTGCGTCAGTCGTTCGAGCCGCGAGATTTCCGGCGTCGAGATTTCCGGAGCCGAGGGAACTGCGGCCTTGAGCGCGCGGCTCCAGCGATCCAAGCGGCATTTCGACGCCGACCAGTATTGCCCCAAGCCTTCGATCGGCAACGAGGCGTCGTCGTTGCGGATCAACACGAGCCCGTGGGCGGATGCCAACGCGGCCAATTCGACCAATTCGCGACCGTGCATGAAGAACCTGTGGTTTGTGGGCGGAAAAGACCGCCGGCAGTGAAAAGCAAAGCCGGCGCCGCGAAGCGGGACGCGCGGTGCAATGGTCTAGGTTTTCGTTGCAAAGCCAGCGGCGAGGCGAAGTTCCGACGATCACTGCGAAAGGGCGTCGCGGCACGGCCTGAAGTGCGGCTGTTGCAATTTGGCAACGCCAGCGTCGAAAAAGAATGCGCCTTGGCGGTGTCATGGAGTTTCGGGCGCCCTCGCCCGTTAGGCATCGCGCCGGACAAGTCATGGAGGCACGGGCGCCCTCGCCCGTTAGGCATCGCGCCGGGCAAAGTCATGGAGGCACGGGCGCCCTCGCCCGTTAGGCATCGCGCCGGGCAAGTCATGGAGGCACGGGCGCCCTCGCCCGTTTCGCATCGCGCCGGGCGAGGGCGCCCTCCAGCGTACATCGCGCCGGGCGGGGGCGCCCGGCCCTCCAGCGTACATCGCGCCGGGCGGGGGCGCCCGGCCCTCCAGCGTACATCGCGCCGGGCGAGGGCGCCCGGCCCTCCAGCGCGTCAAGACGCCGCCCAAACTTGCGCCAGTTCCACGAGCACTTCCGACGCCTGCGCCATTTCCTCCAGGCAGGTCCATTCGAGCGGCGAGTGGGGATTATGCTCGCCCGTGGAAAGATTAGGCGTGGGCAGGCCGAGTTCGGTGAACCGCGAGCCGTCGGTGCCGCCGCGGATCACGGTCAACCGCGGCTCGCGCCCCAGGCGCCGGAAGGCCGCTTGAGCGTAGGCCACGGCTCGCGGCTCGCGCGCCAGCCCTGCGGCCATGTTGCGATATTGAGCCAGTATTTCGACGTCGATCGCCGAGCCGGGCCAGGCCGCGCTGGCCGCCCGAGCGGCGGCTCGCAGCGTGTCGGCGTGTTCGGCGAGCAGCGCCGTGTCGAAATCTCGTAGCAAGATGGCGATCATCACGCGGGCCACGCCGCCTTCGAGCTTGTAGGGGTGCAGAAAGCCCTGCCGCTTGTCGGTCGTCTCGGGCGAAAGCGTCTCGCGCGGCAGCCGCGCGAGAAAATCGGCCGCGACCCGCACCGCGTTGACCATCCGTCCCTTGGCGATCGAGGGATGAATGTTGACGCCGCGGACGGTCACGGTCGCCAAGTCGGCGGAAAAGGTCTCCAAGTCGATCTGATCGACGCCCGAGCCGTCGAGCGTGTAGCACGCCGTGGCGCCGAGCTTTTCGAGATCGACGTAGTCGACGCCGTGCCCGATCTCCTCGTCGCAAGTGAAGCAGACGCGGATTGGGCCGTGCTCCAACTCGGGATGTTCGGCCAGGTGGGCGACCGCCTCCATGATCGCGGCGATGCCCGCCTTATCGTCGGCGCCCAGCAGCGTCGTGCCGTCGCTGGTGATGATCGTGCGGCCGGCAAGCCCGCGCAATTCGGGGTTCGCCTCGACGCGAATCACCTGGCTCGGATCGCCAGGCAAGGTCAAGTCGCCGCCCTGGTAATTGCGCCAAACCTGTGGCTTGACGTTTTTGCCGGTCGTCTCGGGCGAAGTGTCGACGTGAGCGTTGAAGGCGATTGCCGGCGTTTCGCGCGGGCAAGTGGCCGGCAGCGTGGCCATCACGATGCCATGCGCATCTTGTTCGGCGTCTTCAAGACCGATGCCGCGCAGTTCGTCGACGAGCAGCCGCCCGAGTTCGAGCTGGCCCGGCGAACTGGGATAGCCCGCCGAGCCGTCGCCGGCCGTGGTATCGATTTGCACGTAACGCAAAAAACGCTGTAACAGTCGCTCGTCGTTCATGGGCAATTCTTGGATTCCTCGAAGTCTCCCGGGGGACGGCTGATCGCGTGCCGCTGAGCTACACAACTCATGTTCTGGCATTCCTGGTCGACAAACGCTCCGCCGGCGGCTTTTTCGTAGCCCAGGCATTTATGCCTGGGAGACTCGAACGGCACTCACCCCTTTTTTCCCGATTGGCGCCTCGCGGGCCGCCCGGCGGCCCGCGAGGCGCCAATCGGAACTGGGGTCTTTAATTGATTGCCAGCCCCAGGCATAAATGCCTGGGCTAATTGAAAAGAAAATCATTGCTGACATGCGAAAGCTCCAATCCGCCGGGGCGTCATTCGATTTGACTCTAGCGTTCGGCAATCGGAAAAAGCCAGTCGCGACGCTTGCACGCTCGCCCCTGGCGGGCGTATCCTTCGTGGCGAGATGCGCTGGGGCGATTTTTCAGCTTGTCCAATATAGTCCGCCATGTCGACCGCCCGCTACCTGGTCTTCGATATCGAAAGCGTCGCCGACGGCGAGCTGGTTTCGCGGCTGCGCTATCCGGGCGAGCAGTTGGCGCCGCAAGAGGCCATCCGCCGCTATCGCGACGAACTGTTGGAAAAGTACGAGAGCGACTTCATCCCCTACACGTTCCAATTGCCGATCTCGATTGCCATCGCCAAGGTGGCGGCCGATTATCGCCTGCTCGATCTGGTCACGCTCGACGAACCGCAATATCGCCCGCACGTCATCGCCGAGCATTTCTGGCGCGGCTGGGAGCGATACGGCCGGCCGACGTTGGTCAGCTTCAACGGTCGCACGTTCGACCTGCCGCTGTTGGAACTGGCTGCGTTTCGCTACGGCATCGCCGTGCCGGGCTGGTTCAACCTGTCGGCCAAAAGCTTCGAGCAGCCCCGCTACCGCTACAATCTCGAAGCCCACTTCGATCTGCAAGAACTGCTCACGAATTTCGGCTCGACGCGGTTCACCGGCGGGCTCAACCTGGCGGCCAACCTGCTCGGCAAGCCCGGCAAGATGGACGTGCAAGGGCACATGGTGCAGGATCTGTTCGATGCCGGCAAGCTGGCGGAGATCAACGACTATTGCCGCTGCGACGTGCTCGACACCTATTTCGTTTTCCTGCGGACGCGAGTCGTGCTCGGCCAACTCGCTCTGGCCCAAGAGCAGGAGCTGATTGCCGCGACGCAGTGTTGGCTCGAAGAGCGAGCCGCCGATTGCCCGGCGTATCGCTTGTACCTCGATCGCTGGGGCGATTGGAACAATCCTTGGGAAGCTCAATCGAGCCACGGATGAAACACGATCCGATCCGTGTTTCAGACGTTCTGTTTCTTTGCGGGCCACGAAGACTCTGTCAACCAATGTCGCTTTTCGCTCCGCGAAAAGGCGCCTTTTCGCGGAGCGAAAAGCGACATTGGTTGCGGCTTCGCCGCGCTGGGTTTCATCCGTGGCTCGCGGTTTAAGCGAATAATTGCAGGAAATGCCCGCTGAGGCAGCCGGAAAAATTTCCTTGCACGGCGAAATCTTGAGCTATAGTTCCTAATGCCAGGGCGTTTGGTCGGCTGCTTCACCGCCGGCGCTTTGGCAGGGACGCCGCACGAAGCGTCAGAAATTACCCCGCGGCGTGAGCCCGGCGAGCGTCGATTCTGACAGACTCTCGCCGGGTTTTTTCATGCGCTGGCGACATCCATCGCGCGCCCTCGCCCGTTTCACATCAGGGAGTCACGGGCGCCCTCGCCCGTATCGTATCATGGAGTCACGGGCGCCCTCGCCCGTATCGCGTTGCCGGGCGGGGGCGCCCGGCCCTCCCTTCGCCGGGCGGGGGCGCCCGGCCCTCCCTTTGAGAACGAAGCGAACAGGCCTGTTCCCTGGCGGCTTGCCGCACCGGCGGCCGCATCCGCTGGAAGGCGGCGGCCGGGTGGATTATGCTTCCGATGATGCTGAACTGGGCTTGTTATGCGCCTTTTCGATTCTCGAAGCTACAACCTCAAGGTGATTTCGCATGCATTCCTTCTGCCGTTCGCTTAATGCTCGCTCGTCGAAACTCTTTGCCCGTTGGATGCTGGCTGCCGGCGCCGCGATGACGCTCGTAGCCGCCACGAACCTTGCCGCCGCCGAGCCTCTGAAGCAGGGAGAGCGAATCGTCTTCTTGGGCGATTCGATCACGCAGGCCGGCGCCGCGCCCGGCGGGTACGTGACGCTGGTCAAAGAGGCGATCGCCGAGCGCGCGCCCGATTTGGGCGTCCAGGTGATCGGCGCCGGCATCAGCGGCCATAAAGTGCCCGACTTGGAAAACCGGCTCCAGCGCGACGTGCTCGACAAAAAGCCGAGCGTCGTCGTGATCTACATCGGCATCAACGACGTTTGGCACTCGCTCAGCAACCGCGGCACGCCGAAGGACGTTTACGCCGCCGGCCTGCGCAGGCTCATCGGCAAGATCCAAGCGGCGGGCGCCCGCGTGATCCTCTGCACGCCGAGCGCGATCGGCGAAAAGACCGACGGCTCGAACCAGCTCGACAAGATGCTCGACGAATACAGCCAGCTCAGCCGCGACGCGGCCCAGGAAACCAAGGTCCAACTGCTCGACCTGCACGAAGATTTTCGCAGCTATCTCAAGCAGCACAACTCGGCCAACGCCGAGAAAGGCGTGCTCACCACCGACGGCGTACACCTGAATGCGGCCGGCAACCGCTTCGTGGCCGACCAGATGCTCGCGGCGCTGGGCGTGCCGGAGAAGGCCGGGTTGCTCAGGCATATCGTGCTGTTCAAGTTCAAGGACGAGGTCACGAAGGAGCAGGTGCAAGAAGTCGTCGACGCGTTTTCGGCGCTGCCCGAGAAGATCGACACGATCGTCGATTTCGAGTGCGGCACGGACGTGAGCGTCGAGGGCAAGGCCGCCGGCTTCACGCACGGCTTCGTCGTCAGCTTCCGCGACGAGGCCGGCCGCGCCGCCTACTTGCCGCACGCCGCGCACCAGGATTTCGTCAAGCTCGTCGGCCCGCGGGTCGACAAGGTGCTGGTGTTCGATTTCAAGCCGTAAGGGCGGCGGTCCGCGCTGGCCGCTACGAAACGAGAGGAATGGCTCACGCGGAGAAGTTCTCGTGTCTTCCGCGGCTTGGCGTGAAATCATGTCCGATGCGTACCAATGTGCTTGGAATCAGCGGGCGGCAAAGAGATTCGACGACCGCGAGCGGAATTGCACCGGCAACGCTTGCCACCAGCTTTAGCTGGTGGTAGGAAAGCCAACCATGAAACGTCGTCTAGCCGGCTTTAGCCGGCTTCCTCTTGAGGAGGACGCACAAGCCGGCTAAAGCCGGCTCAAAGACAACAGGCGCTTTTGCTCGAATACCACCAGCTAAAGCTGGTGGCAGACAGCAAAGGAGATCAGCGGCAATTTCCGAATTCTTTTGAAGAAGCGTGGCCGGTGGCCGACTTCAAGCCGAGGTATACGCGAACGAACGCGAGGCAAGACGTTACCATGCGAAAACCGGTCAGCGCGCGAACGATTGGCGTCGGGTTGATCGTCGGCCATTTGCTGCTGGCGGCGGTGGCGGCGATCGGGCTGCATCAACGCGCCGCGGCGCTGGGGACCACCCAATCTGAAATGCTGTTCGTGGCCGTTCTCGCAATCTCCATCAGCCAAGCGGGGTTGATTGGCTTATGGGCGGGGCTGGCCAAGGCGCCGGCTGCCAGGCGGTTGGCGGCGGCGATCGGCGGAGGCGTGGCCGTTTACAGCAGTCTCAGGATCGCAGTCCCGATCGCGGGAGGCGTTAGGACAAGCAGCACCGAGAACTGGATTTTTCCCGCAGTATTTGTGTTGGCGCCTTTCGTTGCCGTCGCTCTGTTCGCCGCTGCGATGCGCCGGCGCGGGTTTGCCATCGAACGGCTCGCCCCCGGCGAAGACCGCGGCGAGCGGCGCGAAGCGCAATTCTCGCTGTTTCACCTGTTCGCGATTACGTTCGTCGCCGCGATCTTGTTTACGCTCGTCCGCCAACTTCGAGATAAGTGGGATGGCGCTGCGACCGCGTGGGAATTTTGCCCGATTGCCGCATTCAACGCTCTCATTTTCGTCTTGCACACGCAGATTTGCCTTTGGTCCGCCTTGGGAGCCGGGCGTCTGGCTCTGCGTCTCGGCGCGTTGCTGTTCTCGACCGCTCTCGCCGCGGCAGTCTACGGTCTCGCCACCGGCGGCCCCCAAAACGCCTATCTGATTTTTCTCGAGTTGATGACTATTTATTCAGTTTTGGTCGCGGGCACGCTGGGGGTGCTCCGCCGCTTCGGTTATCGCTTGCTGAGGCGCACCGCGCCAGCCAATGCAGGGTAGGAAGAGTAGTTCACTCTCCGCGTCTCCGCGTGAAATGATGCTTGGCGCCTGTAAACGCGATCGAGCGACGTAGGTTACGCTTCAGCGTAACCAAAGTAGCAGGCACACTCCGTGTGCCGTCGCGAGCCCCGTGATGGTACTCAATCGCAAGTCCGGTTACGGCACGCGGAGCGTGCCTACTACTTTGGCGCAAGCGCCGTTCGCTCTCAAACCGCTTCGCGGTTCCGCCGCACCCACTCTTGCAGATCGAGCGGCGTGTCGTTCTCGCGGTTGATGCTGGGAAACAGCGATTCCAAACGCAGCGAAGGCTTGGCCAACTCGGCGACCGAGTCGAGCACCAGGTCGGGCCGGTAGGCGTGATGGTCGAGGTCGGAGCTCTTGGTTCCGCCGGAGAGCACCAGAATGGTGTGATAGCCCATCTGCACGCCGCCCAGAATGTCGGTCTCCATCGTGTCGCCGATCATCACCGTTTCGCTCGTCGCCAGCCGCAGTTCCTTGCGGGCCGCGCGCATCATCACGGGGCTGGGCTTGCCGACGCTGAACGACTTCACGCCGGTGACGGCTTCGAGATAGGCCACCGTCGCCCCGCAGCCGGGCCGCAGGCCGGTGGCCGTCGGGCAGTTCGGGTCGAGATTGGTGGCGATCAGCTTGGCGCCGCCGAGAATCAATCGCACGGCGGTTTCCAGCGTCTCCAGCGTGACCGTTCGCCCTTCGCCGACCACCACGTAATCCGGGGAATGGTCGACGATCGAGTAGCCGTTGCGGTGCAGCGCGTTGAGCAGGCCCCCTTCGCCGATCACGTAGGCCGTGCCGCGAGGCTTTTGTTCGGCCAGAAACCGGGCCGTCGCCATGGCGCAGGTGAAGATGTGACTCTCTTCGACCTCCATGCCCAGCCGCTGGAGCTTGGTCGCCACGTCGCGGCGCGTCCGCTGGCTGTTATTCGTCAAAAACAAGAAGGGGATTCGCTCCTGCAGCAACCGGCCGATGAATTCGGCGGCGCCCGGGATCAACTCGTTTCCTCGATAGATCACGCCATCCATGTCGATCAAAAAGCCGAGCCGCATCGTTGCTTGTTTCGTCATTGAATGTTCTACTGCGTCGATCATCTTGCGTGTCATCCGTTCCCGGCCGCAGTGCCCTGAGCCGCAGTGCCCTGAAGAGGGCCCCTTCGATTGCATCCGGCAATCCGAGCAACGCGCTGCGGTTGCGCTTAAGCTGTGCCCCGAATGCAGACCGCGTGCCGCAAACGTCCCTTCGTAAAAAGGGGGCTCGGCGGGTGGCAATCGCAAAGAGCGGCGCCTTAAGGCGATACGTCTTGTACCGCCCGGGCGGATGGAACATGTTTTTAATGTGCTGGCCCTGATCGCATCGGCGTAACGGCGCCAGCCATGCCTAGCTTTTAGGCGCCAGGGGCCCCAGCCCGGATTATTCACAGCCCGGCTATTACTTGACAAAGCGCTCGATACCAACCCGAAGCGCCAGCGAGGCAAGTGCGTTGCTCCACCTTGCTTGCGCTTCGGGTTAGTGTGGGCTGATGAATAATCCGGGCTAGCGGCGTTGCGCAACATAATGCAAGTTGGCGATCGGCGGCAGCGCATAGGCGATGCCCTAGCGAACTGGGGCTTCGCTTAGGCTCATTCCCAGCCACCCGTCACCTGGACCTACATCGATGCTCGTCTTACAAAGCCCCTACGACCGGCTTTGCATCAAGGCTTCGATTTCCTCCGCCTCGACGGGAATTTGGGCCATCAAGTCGATCGGCCCCGCTTCCGTCACCAGCACGTCGTTTTCCAGGCGGATGCCGAACCCTTCTGCTGGAATATAGAGGCCCGGTTCGACCGTCAGCACCCAGCCTGGGGCAAACGGCTCGTGCATCAGGCCGACGTCGTGAACGTCGAGCCCCAGCGGATGCCCTAGCCCGTGCATGAAGTATTTGCGGCAGGCCGGTTCGTCGGGCGTTTGCTTCTGGATGTCTTCGGCCGCGAGCAGCCCGAGGGCCAGCAGTTCGTCGTTCATCATCATCTGGGCTTCGCGCGTCCAATCTCGGTGCAGCTTGCCGACGACGGCGCCCGCGGCCGAAGCCCGCATCACGCGCAGCACGGCGTCGTACACGGCCCGCTGCCGCGGCGTAAAGCGGCCATCGACCGGAATCGTGCGCGTCAAGTCGGCGTTGTAATTGGCGTAGTTGGCGGCCACGTCCATCAACAGCAGTTCGCCGGCCCGGCAAGGCTGGTCGTTGGAAATATAGTGCAGCACGCAGGCGTTCGCGCCCGAGGCGACGATCGGCGTGTAGGCGAATTTCGCCCTGCGGCGCGTGAACTCGTGGGCGAACTCGGCCTCGACTTCATACTCCGTCACGCCGGGTTTCACGAAGCCGAGCACGCGGCGAAAGCCTTGATCGGTGATCTCGATCGCCCGCTTGAGCAAGTCGATTTCGGCCGGCGATTTGGTCACGCGCAACTGGTGCATCAACGGCGCCAGCCGCCGGTAGTCGTGCAGCGGATAGCGGGCCTGGCAGTCTTCGATGAAGCGGGCATCGCGCGTCGGCACTTCGACCATGGCCCGGCGATGCTCGTTCGTGTTCAAGAACGCCTGCTCGGCGTCGCACATCAGCACGTGGAACGTTTTGGGAAAATCGCTGAGCCACTTCACCGTGCGGACGCCGGAGATCTGCGTCGCTTCTTCCTTCGTGAGCTTGTGTCCCTCCCAGGTCTTGAGCAGTTCGTTCGGCTCGCGCAAAAACAAAACTTCACGCAGCTTCTCGTCGTGCGCATCGGGCGACAACACCAGCATCGACTCTTCCTGTTCGATGCCCGAGAGATAGAACAAATCGTTGTTCGGCACGAGCGGCAGCGAGCCGTCGGCGTTGGTCGGCAGCACGTCGTTGGCGTTGACCACCGCCACCGATCGCGGCGGCAGCAATTGTTTCAAACGGGCGCGATTCTCGACGAACAACGAAGCATCGATCGGGGCATGTCGCATGCAGAAGACCTTGTGGCAGGGCGTTTCGGTTCAGCGTTGGTTCTTCGTCAGGCCAGGGCGGCGGCCCAACGTATAAGAACAGCATCGAGCCTTCACATTTTGCGATATGAGAGCGGTTCCTCGCAATGGCGCCTTCCCGGCGCCCCGCGGCCTAGAAGCCGCCGACCGCGGGGCCTTTCGGGCGGCGGTGATTTATATTTTGGCCGATTCATTTATATTGCCGCGCGGGCGCGCGTTCGAATCGGCGTCGCATCGCAAAATTCTCCGAGAAAACACGCGGTTCGCGCCGCGAGCGGCCCTCGCGGCGGCGCTCAAAACAGGGCGTTTCATGCCCGATCGCCGCCCGTTTGGCGCCCATTTCGACGCCTTTCGATAAATCATCGCGACCAGCGTTTTCGCCCGCGGGCCGAGGTTTTGGCCGTTTTCTTGCGTCGCGGCGGCTTATCATTTCGTGTGGCGTATAAATCATGCTTTTTGCTCCCCTCGCACCGGCCGGCAAACCGACCTTAACGCGCCGCCGGCTTGCTGATATTGCGCGCGGCCAAGAATGAGGCATGCGTTGGCCGTGGGGCGGCCTTCCAGACCGTCGGCGATTGACGGCCTAGAAGGCCGCCCCACGAGGCATCAAACGTCTCGTCGGAGCCCGCTGCAGTGTATGATCGCCAGCACATACCAGAAATCGATTGCCTCCGCAGCCTCACGGACCAAGCCGCTGCGAGATGACACTGCACGCGCTGCGTCGCTCAGACCAAGGGCGTTAGCGACCAAGATTTTGGTGGTGGGCGCCTGAGGCGCAAGAGCGACGAGGCCGACGAGCGTTGTCGCCCTGTCGTCGAATCCAGCCCATTGCCTCCATCTCCCGCAGCTTGCCCGGAAATTGAAGGATTGCCTGAAATAAGGCGGCTGCGCCGCTCGATACCATCGGTAGGATCCGGCAGAACGTCGTCTGGTTTCCAGGAGTTCGATGCGCCAGCTACTGAGCAGTCTTTGCCTATTGAGCTGCCTTTTCGAACAGGCCGCGAGGGGCCAGCAACGCACGCCGCTTCGGGGTCCGACGGTTCGTGCTGCGCGTTCGGAGCGGTTCGTGCTGCCGCCCGGCGCCGAGCCCATTACCGCGAGGGCCGCCCTTCCGAGGCCGCGGCGTCTGGCCTTGGCCGACCTGGAGGCTTGGGCGCTCGGAAACAATCCGACGATCGCCGCCGCCGAGGCGCTGGTCCGCCAGCAGCAGGGCATGTGGCGTCAAGCGGGCCTCTATCCCAACCCGACCGCCGGCTATCTGCGCACCGATCCGAATCAGCCGCGGCAGAGCGAAACGCAAGGCTTGTTCCTCAGCCAGGAGTTCGTCACCGCCAAGAAGTTGCGGCTGGCCCAGGCAGCGGAACGGCAGGACATCGAGTGGCGGCGCTGGCAGCTCGCTGCGCAGCGCCGTCGCGTCGTCAACGACGTGCGGATTCGCTTCCATGAAGTGCTCGGCGCGCAGCGGGCCATCCGCGAGGCGGCCGCCATGGAGCGGCTGGCGGCCGACGGCGTGCGAGCGGTTCGCGAAATGGTCGAAGTGAAGCAAGCCAGCCGGCCGGAACTGCTGCAGGCCGAAATGCAACTGCACGCCTTTCGCATCGCGCTGGCCGATGCCCAATACCGACACCTGACCGCCTGGCGCCAACTGGCGAACGTGGCGGGCGTTCCCCGGCTGCCGCCGACCGAGTTGATCGGCGACCTGGAGCGCATACCCAGGCTCGAATGGGAGGCGAGTCTGCGGCGATTGTTGGCCGAAAACCCGGTACTGCGGTCGCAGCGGAACTTCATCCAGGCGGCGCGAATCGACGTGCGGTTGGCCCGCGCCCAGGCCGTGCCCAATCTGAACGTGCAGATGGTCGTGCAGCACGATCAGGTGATGAAATACAATTCGGTCAGCACGCTGGCGGCGCTGCCGCTGCCGATTTTCAATCGCAACCAGGGCAACATCCAGCTCGCGCAGGCGGAAGTGCAACAGCAGCAGCAGGAATATCAGCGGATCGAGCTGGCGCTGCAGGACCAACTCGCGGGAACCTTCAACCAGTATCTCAGCGCCAAGAACCAGGCCGAGCAATTGCGGCAAGAGATCTTGCCCCGAGCGAAAGAGAACTTGGACCTGACCGTCGAGGGGCAAAAGCTGGGGGAATTCGACTTGGCAAGCGTGCTGGGCGCGCGGCAGAAGTTTTTCGACGTCGCGCTGGCCTATGTCGATGCCTTGACCGCCGTGCACAAGGTGGCGATCGAGATCGACGGACTGCAGTTCACCGGCGGCCTGAACCCGACCGAGATCGGTACGGCCTTGCAGCATCAGGGCGCGATCGGCGGCGGAACGCGGAGCGTGCTGTTGCAACAATTGCAGCAGCAGGGGCTGCAAGGCAGCCAACTTCTGCCGGGCTCGATCCAGGGGACAGCGCGGTAGGCGCCGGTTTCGGGTGAAAGGGGCCAACGTCTCATCGATAGCTGCTACAATTGATGGTGGGCGCCCTCGTTGTACTACATAAGTTACAAGCTAGCATTTCAAGCGTTGTGAGAGCGCGTGGATGCTGCACTTTTACATAGCCCAGGCATTTATGCCTGGGATCCGCTCGGCCTCGCGAATGAAAGTGAACGATTAATTGTCCCGATTCATGAAGCACGAGCGAACCGTTGCCAGCCTGACGGCAATCCTCATCGTAGCTGCGGCCTCGGCAGCCTGGTTCCTGCCCGATGGGCTGCCTGCCTGGAGGAGCGGTTGGGCTCATCCGGCCGCGGCAAAATCGCCAACCGTTGGCGCGGACCATGACGACGAAGAGACGCCCGAGCTGGTCCGGCTGGCTTCGGCCGATCTGGCGCGGCAAATCGGCATCGAGACGGCCGAGGCCGACTTGGTGCGCCACGCACGTCGTTTGACGTGCAACGCCGAAACGGCGTTTGCCGAGCAGCGTGTGGCCGAGGTTTTGGCCCGCGTCGACGGCATCGTCCATGACGTCCGCGTCGAGTTGAGCCAGGTCGTCAGCCGCGGCGACGTGCTGGCGGTGATCGACTCGGCGACGGTCGGCTCCGCCAAAACGCAATACCGCACGGCGCTGGCCAACCTCGATCTGGCTCAGACGACCTACGAGCGCATCCGCAAACTGGCCGAGAAGGAAATCTTGGCCGGCAAGAGCGAGTTGGAAGCGGTCACGGCCTTGACGGCGACCAAGAACAACCTGCTGGAAGCCGAGCAACGATTGCGGAACCTGGGCTTTCAGTCGGACGATCTGGCCAAGATCGCCGCCGCGAAATCGGCCGACAACCTGTGGGAGGTCGTGGCGCCGATCGACGGCCACGTCATCGCCTGGGAGTCCACGATCGGCGAAGCCGTGGCGTCCGGCACGCAGCTTTTCGGCTTGGCCGACACCACCAAGATGTGGCTCTGGATCGACGTCTACGAGTCGGACATCGATTCCATCCAGATCGGCCAGCCGGCGACGTTCACGATCTCGGGGACGCAAGAGCCGCTGTTCGCCGGAAAAATCACGGCAATCGGCGCCGAGGTCAATCGCATCACGCGAACCACGCGCGTGCGCGCCGAGCTGGCCAACCCCGAGGGGCGGCTGCGGGCGAACCAGTTCGGCCAGGCGAGCATTGAAATCGTCCCCGAGCACGAGGCGGTCGTCGTGCCCGCCGAAGCCGTGCAGCGAGACCAAGAGAACCGCGAGTTGGTCTTTCTGCCCGAGGGAAAGAGCGCCTACCGAGCGCGGAGCATCGTCGCCACGCCGACCGATGATCCCGACAAGTTGGAAATCGTCCGCGGCCTCGAAGCCGGCCGGACCGTCGTGACGACGGGCGCCTTCCTGCTGTTGTCCGAGATGCTCAAGGACCAAATTGCCGAAGACGTCGATTGAGCGTCTCGGGCCGGTTTTTTAATTAGCCCAGGCATTCATGCCTGGGATCCGTGAGTTATTCGATCCCCGCTTCCGATCGGCGCCTCGCAGG
>Ga0307374_10005861_pt1 | contig 19648 bp, 17 predicted proteins | sample OX3MG_FD_202532 | JGI IMG/M metagenome (GOLD analysis project Ga0307374, IMG submission 202532) | Soil microbial communities from Risofladan, Vaasa, Finland - OX-3 | ecosystem: Environmental > Terrestrial > Soil > Coastal area > Acid sulfate soil | place: Finland: Risofladan, Vaasa | collected...
CCAGCATAACGATACCGCCGTCCCTTTTCGCGGGTTCCGCCCGTATTACCAGCATGCGGAGCATCACGCGCAGCGCGTTTGGCGCCGTCGCGATCATCGCCGTGCTTGCTGCGTGCGGCGCCCCATCGATCACGCCGAAGGTCTCGCCATCCACCCCGACGGCGTCCGATTCGCCCAGGCCGACGCGGACGCCCAACACCTGCTCGAACGCGAGCGTTCTGGCCACCTGGAACCTCAATCAGCTTGCTGAGCAGACGCTGGTCATCCCGGTGAGCGAGACCGACGTGACGTCGATCACGGCGGAGATCGAGGCCGGAGCGGGCGGCATCATCCTCTTCGGCTCGACCGCTCCGACCAACCTCGGCGAGGTCCTGAAGACGCTCACCGCGACCGCCCCGGGCGGGATCGCACCGTTTGTGATGACCGACGAGGAAGGCGGGGCCGTGCAGCGGATGGCCAATCTCGTCGGGTCGATTCCGTCAGCACGCTCGATGGGCGCAACCATGAAGCCCGGGCAGATCCAGCAACTCATCACAACCAGCGCGAAGAAGATGCGAGCGGCCGGCATCACGATGGACCTGGCGCCTGTCCTGGATCTCGACGCCGGCGACGGACCGAACAATGAGGACCCGGACGGCACGAGGTCATTCAGCCTCAACGCGAGCACCACGACCGTGGATGCGGCCGCCTTCGCCGCCGGGTTGACCGCGGGAGGCGTCATTCCCGTCATGAAGCACTTCCCCGGGCTGGGACAGGCGACGGCCAACACCGACGTCAAGCCGGCGACGACGCTGCCATGGACCACGCTCGAACGAGCGGGGCTGCTCCCCTTCGAGTCCGCCATTGCGGCGGGAACGCCCGCGGTGATGATCGCCAATGCCGTCGTCCCCGGATTGTCGACGCTGCCCGCCAGCATCTCCCCCAACGTGATCACCGGTGAGCTGCGGCATCAACTCGGCTTTCAGGGGCTCGTCATGACGGATTCTCTGTCCGCCGGAGCGCTCGTCGACATCGGCTACAACGTGCCGAAAGCAGTCGTCGCAGCAATCACGGCCGGTGCGGACATGGTGCTGTACACGGCCGCAGCGGCAAGCGTTGCGTCGCTCACCAACAGCACGGTTGCGGCAGTCGTCGCGGCTGTCGGCGGCGGAACGCTCGACCGCAGCAGGCTGGAGAACGCGGTCGGACACATCCTCAGCGTCAAGCACGTGGACCTCTGCGCCGCCTGACGGGCGCTCAGCTGTTGGTTTCGTCCGGTGGGAACAGCGCGGGATCCGGAAACTCCGCCGCGGGCGCATCCACCTCATCGCGCTGCGGACATACGGCATCAAGTGTGTACGAGGTCATTGACAAGGAGCCGAACGTATATCCGTCGACGAGGACGTCGAGAGTCTGACCGCCCACACCCGCCGCGCCGGCGAGGTACAGCAGCGGCAGGAAGTGGTCGGGGGTCGGCACCGCGAGACGGAACTCGGGACGTGCATCCACCGTGAGCACCTCCGTCGGCGCATCGAGCATCTTCTCGCGCACGGCGCTGTCAAAACGCTCGGCCCAGTCGAACGCGCCGTCGGGATTGCCGAAGTCCATGCCACCGAGGTTGTGCACGACGTTGCCACTGCTCACCAACAGCACGCCGGCATCGCGTAGCGGCGCAAGCCTCGCGCCGAGGTCGAGGTGGTAGTCGAAGGGCTTCGCCGCGTTGATGGAGAGCTGCACCACGGGGATATCGGCATCGGGAAAGGCGTGGGCGAGGACCGACCACGTTCCGTGATCGATGCCCCAGCTGTCGTGATCGAGTCCCACCCAGACCGGCTTGGCAATCTCCGACACCTCCTCCGCGAAGCTCGTCGATCCCGGTGCCGGGTATTGAAAGTCGAACAGCGCTTGCGGGAAGCCGTAGAAGTCGTGGATGGTGCGCGGCGTCGGCATCGCGGTCACCGCGGTCGAGCCGATGTACCAGTGCGCCGAGACGGCGAGGATCGCACGCGGCCGGGGTACCGACCTGCCGAACAACGCCCACGCAGCGGTGTATCGGTTGTGCTCGAGCGTGTTCATCGGACTGCCATGTCCGAGGAAAACGGCGGGCATCGGAGCGGCCGTCATCGCACCCATCCTACCGGTGCCGCCCGCGCTGGACGCGTCAGCCACCGGAGCGCTCAAACGTGAGTGCCATCCCGTCCTCCGAGATGGTCAGCGATGTGCCGGCGATCCACGCGTGACCAACGTTCTCTTTCCCGGCCAGTCCCGCATGGAGTTGCCCCTGCGCGTCGACCGACCAGCGGCCGCTCGTCTGACGGCCGCTGGGCGCGGTGGACGTCGCCGTCCCGTCCGCCGCGAAGGTGACCGTCATGAACGGGTTGGTCCAGGTGCCGACGATCGCCTCCGCGAGCGGTCGCGAGTCACGCTGGTCCGGCGGCGGTTCCACAGCGTTCCGGTGCATCTGCGCTGTGAATTGCGTCGCCATGGCGGCCATGTTCGCCCGCGCCTCGGCGCGCGAATTCTCGTCGTGACCGTGATGGGTGAGCACATCCTGCACCATGCTCTGTGCGGTGGCGGGCGTCAGCGCCGGCATCACCGGATCGGGCAGATGCTCGAGGTTGACGACGCGACGGCTCTTCGGCAGGAAGTACACGCGAACGTAGCCCGCTTCCGGGGCAGCGAGATATTCGGAACGATATGCTTGCAGGCGCTTGCCGTTGACGTCGATGTAGTAGCTGGCCGTGCCGCTGCCGCGGCCCTCGGTCTGGCGCTCGAACTTCGTGATCGCTCCCTCGACCGACTCGACGCGGCCGGCGCGCACGTCCTCGCTGACCGCATCGCCACCGGTGAACGCACGCACCAGGAGGAGGGCCGCGATGACGAAGCAGACGATGCCGATGATCGGCTTGATGGTCGCGTCCTTCGCGGGACCCGGGGCGAAGGCGACGAGCGCGCCGATGATCGCGACGATCACGGCGAAACTCAACTCACTCTTGCGATATCCCCGCGAGTTCGCGCGCCACTGACGGCGCTGATCGTCGGTGAGCTGCCCGCCGGCGTTCGTCGCAAGCGCACTCTGCGGAGAGGGCCCGGCATCGTGGGTGGATACCGTCATGTCGTACCTCCTCACCTGGCTCCGCCCGAACCATGGTCGCTGCCGCGCAACATATCAGCCGTCCGCGTTGTCCTGCTGAATCGCGTAGCGAACCTCGGCAATGGGGAATCCGCTCCGGTCGTCGGTGCGTTCCTCGCCGGTGAGCGACCATCCGCGCGCTTCGTAGAAGGCCCGCGCGTTCTCGTTATCGAGGAGGACCCAGAGGAACACGCGCGTGAAGCCACGGGTGACGAGGCGCATCAGTGCGTCGTCGAGGAGCATGCGGCCGACGCCGGTGCGGAGCGAATCGGGGCCGACGTGCAGCGAGTAGATCTCGCCCGCAGTGGGATCCCTCGGCTCCGTGCGCGGCCCGAAGCTGCAGACCCCAAGGATCCGTTGCCCGTCGACCGCGACGGTCGTCTCCGTGGTCTCCGACGCCGGCGGCCTGAACGCTCCCTCCCAGCGCCTGATGCGGCCGTCGAGCGTGATCGAGTCCATGAACCCGGCCGGTGTGATCGAGGTGTACGTCGCTCGCCAGCTCGCAAGATGCATCGCGGCGATTGCGGGGACGTCGGCCCAGGTCGCGATTCGGAGCATGTTGCGTGCGTCCGGTGGCGCCACCAAGCGATGGTACCCAGATCCGGCAGCGCTGCTAGCATGGCCGCTCCACGGAACACGGAGGGCGGCGGATGGCGGCGTGGCGAACGAGAAACCTGTTGATCGCGGCATCGACGCTCGCGTCGTTGTTGGTCGCGCAGCAGGCGCACGCTTCGTCAGCGCCAGGTGCGCTCCAACCGGCGGCGGCACACCCCGCGTTGTGGGGCATCGACACCACCGACAACGTGCAGACGAGCGGCGACATCACGCAGACCAAGGCCGACCTCGGCGCGCCGGAGTTCGTCGGCCGCTACCTCATCTACAGCAGCAGGCTGTCCGCCACCGAGGCCGCGTACATCCATGGTCAGGGCTTGTTGATTCTCCTCATCGACGACCCGAATCATGTGTTCACCTCGGGAGCCGTTGACGCGCAACAGGCGATCGCGCAAGCGAAATCCCTCGGCGTGCCCAACGGCATCGCGATCTTTCGCGATGTCGAGACCAACGATCCCATCACATCGACGTACATCGCCGCGTATTTCGCCGCATTCAGCGGCTCGGGCTACACAACCGGCTTCTACGAGAACGCGATCAACGGACCGTTTGACGGCGCCTATTGTGCTGCTGTCGCCGCGGACAAGAAGATCGCCAACAACTCGTTGCTGTACTCGAGCGAGCCCGAGCACACCGGCAGCAATCCGCGTCGCTCCGCCAGGCCGCGGTTCGGCCCGAACGTCCCCGGATGCGCAAACCGAACCGCCGCGTGGCAATACCTGGAGCGCGGACTCTTTCCGGCCGGAACCTGGCCAAACGTCGACGTCGATGAACTCGCGGGCCGCTTCTCCGGCTTTCTCTGGAGCTGAACCGAGGCTGGGGCTCCGCGGGGAGTTCCTCCGCTGCTGTCAGGATCAGGCGGCAGAAAGCCCAAGAGGGCGGCCGCCCAGGCGGTGGCGAGTGGGATCGCCACGCACCTGACGGCAGACATTCTTCACGCTGAGGCCGGTCGCACCGACTAGCAGTCGGTGCAGGGCGTCAGGTCGGTCGAGTGCCCGTCACCCGCTGCGGCGCGGCTGACCTGCCCGAAGTCGCCGGCTGCCCAGAAGGCGGCCCACGCCCGAGCAAGCCGTCCCGGTCCACGCAGGAGGCGCATCTCATACCGCTGCTGCGCGCGGGTCCTCTCCATCATTGCCTTGAGCATGTGCTCCTGCTCGGCCACATGGGCCATCTCGATCAGTTGGGGTCCGTACATGGTCGCTGCCTCCGTTTGGTAACCACCTAACGTGGTTTACTAGTGACATCGTACTCTATCAACAATCACTTGTCAAATGGGTATACTGGTGACGAACCGATGAGCGAGCCAGAACCCCGTGCCCCTTCCCCCGGCTCGCTGCTGCTCGTCCAGCGGTTCCTGAACAGCACCGAGATGCCCGACGGGGTCGATGAGCTCCGGACCGCGCCACTCGCCGCGGAGTGGCTCGAGCGAGCCACCGGAGTGTCCGTGCCGGTAACGGACAAGGAGCGCTCGCGGCTGGTCGCGACGCGCGAGGCACTTCGCGATCTGCTCGAGGCTCACACAGGAGAGAACGTCGATCCCGGCGTGCGTGTGAGATTGCAGAAGCTGCTCGGTCATTCCCCGCTGCGTCCGGTCTTCACCGACGCCGGCGCGACCCTCGCCGTCGACTGCGCCGGCGTCGACAGCTTCCTGGGCATGATCTCGACCGCGATCGTCGAAGCGACCCTGATCGGGACCTGGGATCGCCTGAAGGTCTGCCGCCGCGACACCTGCCGCTGGGCCTTCTACGACCACTCCAAGAACGGCTGCAGCCGCTGGTGCTCCATGCGTGTCTGCGGTACCCGTGAGAAAGCGCGGGCGTACCGAGCCCGTCGGCGTCCGGCGGCTGTCGCCCCCGGTTGACGGTCATCGGCGTCGCCGTCGTCAGCGCTGCCCGCGCCGGAGAGTCTCAGATCTCCTTGCGCCGGTAGTTCCAGACCGCGAGTCCGACGATGCCGAGGATCCAGCAGGCCGTCCAGAGCAGAAACGCGATCGACGGTGGCGACTGGACGAAGAATGGATTCCCGGCACGCTCGGTGGTGGCGCCGAGCACGTCGCGATAGAGCACCGGCTCGAGCTCGTACACGGAGCCCCGCCACAGCGCGTCGGTGGGGAGCACGAGCTGGCTGATGGTCCCGGCGTTGCTGATGCCCGCATTCCCGAACACCTCGCCGATGGCTCCGGCAATGCCGCCGATCCACGCCACGAAGAAGAGCACGAGCGCGATGACGCCCGCGGTCATCCCCGAAAGCCACGTGCTCAGCATCAGCGCCAGTGACATCACCACGATGCCCTCGGCGCTCAGGAATGCGGCGAGGGCCACCGGTCCTGGCGGGACGTAGTTGCTCGTGATGTTCACGACGATGAGTTCCAGCGCCGTTGTCGCCCCGACGTAGACAGCGATGAGCGTCGCAAACCCGAGCCACTTCCCCACGACGATCTGATACCGGCTCACCGGTCGCGCGAGCATGGCGAGCGCGACGCCGGACTCGACCTCACTCGAGATCGATGGCGACGCGGTGACCACCGCACTGAGCGCAAGCACGGCGCTGAACATGAACTCGACGAGGACCAGCACCTGCGACGTCGCCAGTCGCACCTCGGCACCCGGTATCCGCGTCCCATTCGCATTGGTCAGCGTCGCCAGGTGCTGGAAGCCCCAGCCGGTGAGCCCGATCACGACAAGCGTGAGGATCGCCAGCGCCAGGAGAAGCTTTCGCCGCGACGCCTCGCGGACGGTCAGCCTGGCAATGGTCAGGACGGCCATGCCGCCTCCTCGTCCCGAAGCAGCGCGAGGAACCGTTCCTCGAGCGTCTGGCGCACCGGCTCGACAGCGTAGACGCGCGCGCCGATGCCGACCAGGTCGGCGATCAGTTCGGGAACCGCCTCGCCGCCGACGCCCGTGACGATGAACCAGCCGTCGTGGTCGCTGACGTTGCCGCGCCGCGCGAGCGCCGCTCGCACGGCGTCAGTGACCCCCGTGAGCCGCATCCGCACGCCTCCGCTGCCGAGCAACTCGTCGAGGCTCCCGGTCGCGAGCACGCGACCGTTGGAGATGACGGCGACACGATCGCAGATCTGCTCGACCTCGCCAAGCAGGTGCGAGTTGAGAAAGACCGCACATCCGCGATCGCGAAGCCGCCGGATGATGTCGCGCGTGTCTGCGCGGCCAACCGGATCGAGCGCGGACGTCGGCTCGTCGAGCACGACGAGCGCCGGGTCGCCGAGCAAGGCGACTCCGAGTCCGAGGCGCTGCTGCATGCCTTTCGAGAATGTCTCGACCTTCGCGTCAGCGTGTCCCGTGAGACCGATGGTGGTCAGTGCCCCGGATATCTGCGCCGGCCACTCGGCGCGAGCGATCCCGGCGAGCCGGCAGTGCAACGCGAGCACCTCGCGCGCGCTGAGCCAGCCCTGGTAGCGGAACAACTCCGGCAGGTAGCCGATCCGGGTGCGGGTCTGCCGGTTGCCGGCGCGGGCTCCCAGCACCCACGCCTCGCCGCCCGTCGGACGGGTGAGACCGAGGAGCAATTTCACCGCAGTTGTCTTGCCGCTCCCGTTCGGTCCGAGGAAGCCGAAGACCTCGCCACGCGGAACGACCATCGAGAGGCCGGAGAGCGCTACGGCGGGACCGTAATGCTTGGTCAGCTCCAACGTCCTGATCGCGGGCTCCTCCTGCGAGACCGCGGTGGTCGTGCCGTCGGGCATCAGTGCAGGGAGCGAGCCATGCCGAGTGCGTCAGTGGCGCTGACCGTTCCGGCAACCACGTACACCACGCCATTGTGCTGCCAGAGCACGACACTCCCGAGCCCCGTCGAGTCGCCGATGAGCAGCCCGGAAACCCCGTTGATGCTCACGGTTGCAGCGCTCGCGAGGTCGATCGGGATGGGGATCGGCACCGTCTGGTCCGGGTTGCGAATCGCGCGAATCTCGGATGCCACACCGGCGGGGATCCCCGGGACGGCGAGGAGGTAGTCCTCGAGCGCCTGCACAGTGACCCCGGTCGACGAAACGGTGGGAGTCCGCGAGGCGACGACGACGATCGCCGGTCCGCTCGAAGGCAGCGTGCCGCCACCCCCGTAGAGGGCGCTCACGTCGAGGCCGTACGAGATGATCACGGCCGGGTTGATCGAGACGGTGAGCGTGCTGCCGTCGAGTCCCGAAGGCATCGCCGGCAGCTGGCCACCGGACCGGGCCGCTGCTGCGCGGGCGAGCCGCGCCAGAAAGGTGAAGGAGACGACCGTGCCGTTGACCACCGCGTACCGCGGTGCGACGGCGACCCCCGCGGGCACCGAGATCTCGGGCGCGACAATCCCTGCCAGCTCCCCGGCCGCAGCGGCGTTCGCCTCGGGCGTGATCTGGAGTGGGGTCGACCCGCCATTCACCGTCCCATAGCCGGTGAGGCCCGCGAGGGATCGCACGTCGGTGGCGGTGACCGGCACCGCGGCGAACTGCGACGGCTGGAACAGGCTGAGGAAGTCCTGCGCGCCGCCGCTCACGACGAGCAGCACGCTCGCCGCTGCTGCGCAGGCCACGCCCGCCATCAGCCGCCCACCCCACGTGCCGAGGGGCCGCCGGGGTGCCGGCGCGTGACGCGCGTTCCTTCCGGGAGCGGCGATGCTCGCAGCTGCCTCGGACCCTGCAAGACGCAGACGTGCCGCCTCGACATGGACGGCAGGCTCACGCGAGGCGAACAGCGCTCCGGCCCTGGCTGCGTCAGCGCTGACGTCCGAGAGCCGCCGGCGGCAACGTTCGCACGATTCGAGATGACCCCGGGATCGCGCATCGATCGCTACCGGTTCGTCCAGACTGCGACGGAGTGCTCCGTCAGAAAGATGCATCGCCGACCTCCTTGCGCAGGCGCGCCTCAGCGCGCCGCAACCTCGTTCCCACCCCGTTCACGCCAATGCCGAGCGCCGCGGCCGTCTCCGCATAGCTGAGTCCGCTGTAGCGGAGCGCGAGCACGCTCGCGTCTCGCGCCGGAACACGAGCCAGAGCGGCCCTGATCGCCCGCCGTGTCTCCGCAATCTCGACAGCCGCCTGCGGATCGTCCGAGAGCGACGGCTTTGTCGCGAACCGCTCCTCCCGTGCGCCACGCCGGCGCCGGCTCCGGATGGCGTTGAGCGCCGTGTGCACCGCTGCCGCGTGCAGCCAGGCCGGCGCCTGCGCGCCCGGATCGTTCCCGAAGCGCCTGTGCAGATCGAGGAAGACCTCCTGGGCGACGTCCTCGGCGGCTGCCTGGTCGTCGAGCACGCGCGCAGCGATGGCGGTCACACGCGCGTACTCAGCGACGAAAAGCCGCTCAAAGCCCGTCGACGCGATCGCGATCGGCATGGGAGCCGGTCTGACGCTCACGAAGGGGACGGCGCGAGCCGGGGCGGCACGGGAATCAACCACATGAGAGAAGCACCGCGGACCCCATCTTTGTGACACCGCCGCCGGCTAACCCGCGCGCACGGCGGCACTGAGTACGCTTCGCGGCGATGTCCGTCGCGACCAGCAGCCGCATCCGGCGCGTGACTCCGGGCTGGCTCGTCCTTGTCGCCGCCTTCATCGTGATCCTCTGCGTGATCGTTCGACGGGGCGGTGACCCAGACATCTTCTGGCACATCGTCACAGGTCAGTGGATGGTCGATCACCACCAGGTCGTGTCGCAGGATCTCTTCACGTTCACGGCGTCGGGCAAACAGTGGATCGACCCTGAATACACCACCGAGATCATCGCCTACCTGCTCTTCAAGGCCGGCGGCCTGACGCTCGTCTCCCTCGGTTTCGCGGCGGTCACGTTCCTTGGATTCCTGCTCATCTGGCGGCGTGCCGGCCTCGAGATGACCAACAAGGTCATCGCGGCGATCGCGATCGGCATCGCCGGCCTCGGGGGCGTGGAGGTCTGGGGACCGCGTCCGCAGATGATCACGTTCGCCTTCACCTGCCTGGAGTTGCTCTGGCTCGATCGCTACCTGCGTGGCAAGTCGCGCGCCATCTACTGGCTCCCGCTCGTGATGGTCGCCTGGGCCAATCTCCACGGCGGCTTCCTCTTCGGACTCGTGCCGGTCGGGATTGCGGCATTCGTTGAAGCCGTCCACTGGATTCGCCGCGTCGACCGCGACGAGCACAGGCGTCGCGTCCGCAATCTCGTGATCATCTTCGTGGCCTGTGTCGTCGCGGCCGTGCTCAACCCGCGCGGCATCAGCCTGTACGGATACGTCATCCAGCCGCAGTTCTCCGGGGTGCAGCAGAGCTTCATCGCCGAATGGCAGTCGCCCAACTTCCACGTGCTCGAGGAGCGCGGGTTCGAGTTCATGCTGCTGCTCATCCCGATCGCCTTCGCGCTGCGCCGCCCATCGCTCTGGGATATCTGCCTCACGCTCGCCGTCAGCTACCTCGCACTGTCGGCGGTGCGTCACTCGGCGTTGTTCGTCGCCGCCGAAACGCCAATACTCATCTGGTCATTCTCCGCCGGGTGGCAGCGCATGGAGCCGGCACGCCGGATCAGCGAGTGGATGACGCTTCGGTCGAAGGCGATGCTCGGGGGTGCGGTCGCGGTCCTTGTCGTCGCCATGGTCGGGACGGGTCTCTTCGTGCGCTCAACACTGTCCGGACAGACGAAGGCCACGGCCGCCAACTTTCCTGTCGGTGCGTCCAACTGGCTGGCGGCACACCCCACGATCGGGACCCACATGTTCGACCAGTATGGCTGGGGCGGCTATCTGATCAGCCGCTTCTATCCCGACGCCAACCGGCGGGTCTTCTCGTTCGGTGAGGCGACGCTCCTCGGTACCAAGGTGATGCAGCAGGTGGCCGACGTGGAGCTCGGGAATCCTGACTGGCAGCAGATCTTCGCCGAGTACGGCATCGACTACGTCATCGACGTCCCCGAGGCACCCGTGGTGCTCGCGCTCGAGCTCGATCAGCAATGGACCAAGGTGTACGACGACGGACTTGCCGTCATCATGGTCAAAAACTCCGCGCTCGGCTGACGCCGCGATGCCGATCGTGACCAGGTCGCCGCAGCACCCGGCGCTGCGCGACGCGGCGCCCAAGGTGTTCTGGCTCGACGATCCCGCGGCGCCCCCGCCCGCAGCGCCGCTCGACGGCGACAGCGAAGGCGACATCGCCATCGTGGGCGCCGGATTCACCGGCCTCTGGTCCGCGCTGCTCGCCAAACAGCGCACGCCGTCGCTGGACGTCGTGATCCTCGAGGCGCGACGCACCGCCGCGGCCGCCTCCGGACGCAACGGCGGCTTCTGCGACGCCAGTCTCACGCATGGTTTCTCCAACGGCCTGAGCCGGTTCGCGTCGGAGCTGGACACGCTCGACCGCATGGGCCTCGACAACCTCGACGCCATCGAAGCTACGGTCGCCACGCACCACATCGACTGCGGGTTCGAGCGCACCGGGATGCTCGACGTTGCGACCGCGCCCTGGCAGTACGACGAGCTCACCGACCTCGCCGGCGTCATGCGCGAACACGGCCACAGGGTCGACGTGCTCGACGCCGCCGCACTGCGGGAGGAGGTGGTCTCCCCCTCCTACCACGGTGGCATCTGGGTGCACGGCAGCACCGCGATCGTCAACCCGGCGCGCCTCGCCTGGGGGCTGCGCAGCGCGTGCATCGACGCCGGGGTGCGGATCCACGACGGCACTCCCGTGAGATCGCTGCACCGCGCCGGCGATCGCATTCGCCTCGACACGCCGCATGGCACGATCACCGCCAAGCAGGTGGCGCTCGCGACCAATGCGGATCGACCGTTGCTCGCCCGGTTGCGGCCGTTCATCCTTCCCGTGTACGACTATGTGCTCGTCACGGAGCCGCTGTCGGCCGCGCAGCTCGACTCGATCGGATGGAAGCACCGCCAGGGCATCGGCGACAGCGGCAACCAGTTCCACTACTACCGCCTCACCGCCGACTCGCGCATTCTCTGGGGCGGATACGACGCCATCTATCACTATGGCAATCGCGTTGCGCCGAAGCTCGAACAGCGCGCGGCGACATTCGACAAGCTCGCGGGGCATTTCTTCGCGACCTTCCCGCAGCTGGGCGGCGTTCGCTTCACGCATCGATGGGGCGGCGCCATCGACACCTGCAGCCGCTTCTGCGCCTTCTGGGGAACGAGCCATGGCGGCCGCGTCGCATATGCTCTCGGCTACACCGGACTTGGTGTTGGGGCGTCTCGCTTCGGGGCGCGCGTGATGCTCGATCTGCTCGACGGCGAACCCACCGAGCGGACGCGACTGCGTCTGGTCCGGACCCGGCCCGTCCCCTTCCCTCCGGAGCCGCTCCGCTACGGTGTTGTCCAGTTGACACGCTGGTCGCTCGACAACGCGGACCGCAACGCCGGGAACCGCAATCTCTGGCTGCGGACCCTCGATCAGCTGGGGTTGGGCTTCGATTCCTGATCTCGAGAGTCCGCGAGAAGCTTCATGGCGTGTACTATCCGGGGCATGAAGCAACAAGGAGCACGTCCGCCCCGATGACCAGCCGGTTCTTCACCGCGATCGGGAACTTCTCGGTCCGCTTCCGCTGGCCGGTCGTCATCGGCTGGCTTGTCATCACGATCTTCTCGGTCAAAGCGTTCCCCGGCCTCTCGGACGTCGCCAAGGACTCGCAGAGCAGTTTCCTGCCGGCCAACTCCCCCTCCGTTCAGGCGGAGAAGCTGGCCCAGCCCTTCCAGGACTCGCAGCACGGCGTCGCCACCCTGGTGGTGGCTCGCGATAACGCGACGCTCTCGGCGGCGGACCTCCAGCAGATCGCCACGGAAGAGGCGACCATCCGCTCGATCTCCGGCGTGCTGCGCGTGCAGGACTTCGGGCTCTCCCCGGACAGGCACGCCGAACAGGCGCAGGTCGTGACCGACCTTCCCCCCTTCAGCGCCGGCAGCCACGCGATCTCACTCGTTGCAGCGATCCGCCATACATTCCCCAGCGGGTCGGGGCTCGCCTTCCATCTCACCGGATCGATTCCTGGATTTGTCGACCAGCAGAGTCAGTCGAAAAGCTCGATGGGCGACATCCAGAAGTTCTCGCTGCTCTTCATCATCGTATTGCTCCTCATCGCGTTCCGGGCACTGCTCGCGCCGCTCGTGACGCTCGTCCCCGCGGCGTTGGTCCTTGCGCTCGCGAGTCCCGTCATCGCCGGCGCAACGCATCTCGGCGTGCAGGTATCCGCCATCACGCAGTTCATCCTCATCGTGCTCGTGCTCGGTGCCGGCACCGACTACGGGTTGTTCCTCGTCTTCCGAACACGCGAGGAGCTTCGGCGCGGGCTCGAACCGAAGGACGCTGTGCGCCGTGCGGTGGCGACCGTCGGTGAGTCGATCACCTTCAGCGCGCTCATCGTCATCGCCGCGCTGATGTCATTGGTCATCGCGCAGTTCGACTTTTACCAGAGCCTCGGGCCGGCGCTGGCGATCGGGATCGCGCTGATGCTCATGGCGGGGCTGACGCTGCTGCCGGCGCTGCTCGCCATCTTCGGACGCGCCGTGTTCTGGCCGTCAAAGGCGCGGCTCGTGGAGAATCCTCGCGCGAACATCTACGGACGCATCGCGGCAGTCATCGTGCGCCGGCCGTTGCCGGTGGCGGTGGCGGGCGCGGTCATCTTCGGTGCCATCGCCCTCGGACAGATCGGGACGACCACGGCGGGATTCGCCGACCAGTCCGCGCCGGCGGGAACCGACTCCGCAGCCGGCGACACGCTCATCTCCGAGCACTACGGCAGCGCGAACCTGAACGCCACGGAGTTCCTCTTCAAATTCCGGACTCCACTCTGGTCGCACGCCGACGACTTGCAGACGCTCCAGATGTCACTCGCTACGGGCGGCGGCTTCGCCACCGTGGAAGGACCGCTCGCGTTCTCCGGTCAGCCGCTGACGCCGGACCAGCTCGTTGCGTTGCACAGCTCGGGAAACCCGCAAGCCCTGCAGGCGCTTGCGCGTTTCGTGAGCCCGGACGGGCGGACCGTGCAGTACATCGCGGTCGAACCCGGCGGCCGCGCGTTGCCGATCACCGACATTCCCAAGGTGCGCACGCTTGCGACCAACTCCGGTGCGAGCGTCAACGCGCAAGCATCGGGCGTCTTCGGCATCCAGCCGTTCGCGTATGACGTCGATCAGCTCTCGTCGTCAGACCTCTGGCACATCATCCCGGTGGTGGCGATGCTCATCGCAATCCTGCTCGCGATCGTCATGCGCAGCCTCGTCGCGCCGCTGTACCTGGTCACGAGCGTGCTGCTGTCGTACCTGGCGGCGCTCGGCCTGACAGCGATCATCTTCGTGCACCTCGGTGGCCAGGACGGCATCAACTTCGTCTTACCGTTCCTCATGTTCGTGTTCCTCATGGCCCTCGGGTCCGACTACAACGTGCTGGTGATGACGCGCATACGGGAGGAGTCCCATCTCCTGCCGACGCGCGAGGCAGTGCGCCGTGCCATCGGCGCGACGGGAACGACGGTGACCACCGCCGGTCTCATCCTTGGCGGGACGTTCGCCGTGCTTGCGTTCGCCGGTGGCGGCGCGTCCGGCGGATCGCAGATTCAGCAGATCGGCTACGGTGTTGCCTTCGGCGTGGTCATGGACACATTTGTCGTGCGGACCATCCTCGTGCCCGCAATCGTCGTGGTCCTCGGGCGTCGCAACTGGTGGCCGTCGGGACTGTGGCGTCAGGGCGAGCCGGCGCCCGTCGATGCGGTCGCACCGGATCCGGCGCCGAGCGAACCCCTCGCAATCGGGAGCGACTGAACATGAGGTCGGCTTTGCGGGAAGGTTCCTTTCGCCGCCTCGACCGGTGCCGAGGACATGCGCTATTTCGCCCGGGCACCGTCCGGCGACGCGGGCTGCGTGGCCGCGAGATAGGCTACCGCGCCCGCGATCAGGATCGCCGCTCCGATGCTCACTGCTCCGGTCCCCCAGCTGAGGCCACCGCGCTGGTGTGACACGCCCAGCCAGTCCGCAAACGACGCCCCAAGCGGACGGGTGAGGATGTAAGCGAACCAGAACGAGACGACGGCGTTGAGCCCGAGCCAGCGATGCGCGATTGCCGGCACTTCGATCAACGCGGTGAAGAGAATGCCGGACACGAAGTACCCGAGGTGGAGCGTCGTGGCGGTCATGTCGCCGGCGGCGGTGCCCAGGGCGAACGTGGTCATGACCGTCAGCCAGTAGAACGCCTCGCGGCGCGGGCTGTTGATGGTATGGATGGACAGGGTCCGCTCGACCCCGTACCAGACGGCGAAGACCGCCGCCAGCGCGATGGCGAAGAACACCGTCGAGACGACGTACGCGATTCGCAGCTCGATGTGAAGGAAGTCCGCGGCCATGGTGCCGAAGATCGCGACCAAGGCCACGGCAAGCCAGTAAATCCATGGGTTGTAGCGGCGCGCGGCGAACTGCAGGGCGAGAGCCGCACCCAGTCCGACCGCGCCGAGTGCCACAGCGACCACTGGAAGGATCTGGTGGACGAGGTAGTCTGACGTAGCCTCCCCCATGCCGGTTGTCAATACTTTGGTGGTCCAGAAGGCGGGGGTGACCTCCGGAACTTTCCGGTGGCGGGGTCGCCCGGTAGGCGCAGGAATACGGGGAAGATCAATCACGATGCTGGAACTCGATCATCTGTCAAAGCGCTACGGTGACCTCCATGCTCTGCGCGAGCTGAGCCTCACGGTGCGTGAGGGCGAGATCTTCGGGTTCGTCGGCGCAAACGGGGCCGGCAAGACGACCACCATGAGGGTGGTGCTCGGTGTCCTCGAGGCCGACGCCGGCAGCGTGCTCTGGAACGGCGCCGGGATCACCTTCGCGATGCGGCGCCGCATCGGCTACATCCCCGAGGACCGCGGCCTGTACCCGAAGATGACGGTGCTGTCCCAACTGGAGTATTTCGGGCGGTTGCACGGGTTGAGGCGTCAAGACGCACGGACCGCGTCGAAGCAATGGCTCGAGCCCCTCGGCCTCGCCGACCGCGGGGACAGCCAGCTCCAGGCGTTGAGTCACGGCAATCAGCAGCGCGTGCAGCTCGCTGCCGCCCTCGTCTTCTCGCCCGATCTGCTCGTGCTCGACGAACCGTTCGCGGGCCTGGACCCCATCGCCGTCGATGCGATGTCGGACGTGCTGCGCGCTGAGGCGGACGACGGCAAGCCGGTGGTGGTCTCGAGCCACCAGCTCGACATCGTCGAGCGGCTCTGCGATCGCGTCGGGATCATCAATCACGGGCAGATGGTCGCGACAGGGACCGTCACGGAGCTGACCGACCGCGGCCCGCTCCGGTTCTGGGTGGACGTCCCCGGCGCTGCCCCCGGCTGGTACGGCGGCCTTCCAGGCGTGAGCCTGGTCGAGCAGGACGGCACCCGCTGGCTCCTCGAGCTTGCCGACGCGGCCGGCGAGCAGGCGGTGCTGCGAACGGCGCTCGCGATCGGTCCGGTGCACGAGTTCAGGCGCGATCGACCGGCGTTGACCCAGTTGTTCCGAGACGTCATGAGCGGCAAGGCGATCGATGAATAGTCAGGCGTTGATCCGGGTGATCGCTGGGCGTGAGTTCGGAACGCGCATTCGTGCGCGGGTGTTCATTGTCACCACCGTGCTGATGGTCATCGCGATCGGCGGCTACATCCTGCTCCAGGCATATGTGTTCAACAAATCGACGACGGCACTCGATGTCGGGTTCGTCGCGACAACGCAGGCGATCTCTGCGCCCGTGCGCGCGGAGGCGGCGAGTCTCGGCGTCACGATCAACGTCCACCCCTACGCGTCGTTTGCGGCCGGGAAAGCGGACGTGGAGGACAAGACAATCGACGCCCTGGTCAGTGGCGTGCCGACGGCGACCATCGTCACCGTCAACGAGTCACTCGACCCCACACTCCAGACGGTCCTCAACGACTCGGTCCGCGAGGAGGTGCTCAACCAGATGCTGCAGCAGCACGGTGTCGACCCCACCACCATCGATAACGCGATCGCCGCGACATCCGTCCATGTCCACGAGCTCTCACCAATCGACGCAGCGCGGGTCCAGCAGATCGTCATCGGCCTGCTCGTTGCCGGAGTGCTCTACACCAGCCTGGTCATCTACGGGCAGCTCGTCGCGGCAGGCGTGATCGAGGAGAAGTCGAACCGCATCGTCGAAATACTCCTTGCGACGGTTCGACCGTGGCAGCTCATGATGGGGAAGATCATCGGCATCGGTCTCGTCGCGGTGGTGCAGGTCGTCATCATCGCGGGTGTCGCTCTGGTGCTCGCGAGTGCGACCAAGCTGGTCTCGATCCCCACGCTCGGGGTCGACGTGGTCATCAATGGCGTGGTGTGGTTCGTGCTGGGTTACCTGATGTATGCACTGCTCTTTGCGGCCGCGGGTTCGATGGTGTCGCGACAAGAGGACGTGTCCAGCGTTGCCATGCCGGTGATCTTCGTGCTCGTCGCCGCGTGGATCATCGCGCTCACTGTCGCCGCACCCGATCCCGGGAGCACGGCGACCACCGTCCTCTCGTTCGTCCCGCTGTTTTCCCCCGTCATCATGCCGATACGGATCGCGGCGGGTGTTGTCCCCCTCTGGGAGGTCGCGATCAGCGTCGTCCTCGTGATCGGAACCATCTACGTTCTGGCGGCGATGGCTGGACGCATCTATCGAAACTCGGTGCTGCACATCGGTGGCCGCGTGAAGCTCCGCGATGCACTCGGGCTTCCGCCCATCGAGCAGGGAGACACCAACAACGCCACCACGTGACGGGTTGGTCGCTCGCAGACTTGCTCAGCCGATGGGTGCGATGGCGATGCGATCGCGGCCGTCGCGCTTGGCCTGATACATGGCGAGGTCGGCAGCCGCCACGACATCGTCGAGTTGTTCCCCATGGTCCGGGAACACCGCCACGCCGATCGACGCCGTGACCCGCTTCATCTCTGATGACGGTGCGCGCAGCTCCGCCATCGCGGCTTGCAGCGCCTGGGCAACGCGCATGGCGCCATCGACGTTCGAGTTGGTGAGCACGATGAGGAACTCCTCGCCACCGTAGCGCACTGCATAGTCGCTGTCTCGAACGACGCGCCGCAGCGCCCTCGCGACCGCACGAAGCACGGAGTCGCCGGCCGCGTGCCCCGCACTGTCGTTGATCTGCTTGAAGTGGTCCAGGTCCATGAGCAGGATGCCGACGCCCGACCCGGTACGGAGGCTCTGCGCCATCACGCGCGGACCCATGTCGCGCCACCAGCGGATGTTGAAGAGTCCGGTCAGCGCATCGGTCAGTGCGCGACGTTCGAGCTCGCCATACATCTGGGCGTTGCTCCACGCGGCGGCGGTGATGAAGCCGAGCAGCGCAGCGCGTTCGAGATCCTCCTCGCTGAACGCGTCCAGACCATCGCGCCAGACATCGAGCATTCCGAGGCGCTGGTCGCCGGCGACAAGCGGAATCGCGAGCATCGACTCGGGCTCGCGTTGGGTCCCCGGGATGGTTGACGCCGCGGGATGCGAGTCGGTGTCGGCGCAGCGATACGGCTGGCCGCGAGCGAACGCCCAGCCCGTGATGCCCTCGCTCAGCGAGACGTCGTTATCGATGAGGCCCTCGGTCCCCTCGCCGGAGAGCACGCGAGCGCGGAAGCGATGGCGTTCCCAGTCCGCCTCGAACAGGGCGAGCCTGTCGAGCGGGAGCACCTGGGCCAGCCGATCTGCGGCCGCGTGCAGGATGCGTTCGGGGTCGTGCTCGGCCTGGAGCGTGCGCGCGGCCTCGACGAGAAAGCGGGCGAAACTCCGATCGTCGAGGCTGACACCACCCGACGCGGGCATGGGGACCATCTCGATCGGGGCGCGGAGCGTGTTCCCGCGTTCGTGGAAGACACGGACCTCCCTGCGCTGAAACCAGGCGACCGGCACGACGTCGTCGGTGGCCTCGGCGGACGATGCGTCAACGACGAGCGGCCTCGCGAGATGCGGACCGACCCCGTACTGAACGCCGACCTCCGTGACGAGCGACGCGACGACCTTGCTGTCGATGCCGCGAGCGACGATCCGTCCACCGAGGCGGGCGACGTAGACCACGGCGGCGGCGAGATCAGCCTTGGCGACTTCGTTCTCCGCGAGCCGCGCCGGCAGCGTGGGGTCGAGGAAGACGAAGTCCGCACGCAGTTCGGCGATGAGATGCTCGTCGCGTGTTGGGGAGACGACGCCATCGACCGCGATCAGGAATCCAAGCGTTCGAAGCTCGCGAAGCCGCGTCAGCGCCATCTCGTCCAGCACCGTCTCGGTCTCAGAGCGGATGGTCCAGGCAAGTTCGCTCGGGTTCAGGCCGAGCCGTCGCACCGTGGCGGCGACGGTGAACTCGGGCGCGGAGAGCACCTCGTTCGAGAGCGGCACGAGCAACACGGCCGGTCCCGTGTGCTGGGCAAGCGCGAGCGACGCGAGCACCACCTCGTCTTCGTCGGCGCCCGCTGGGCGTGGCAGCGCTTCATATCCGAGATCGACACCGTCGATCAGGTCGATGACCGGCTGCAGCGCGATGCCCGGACGCTTTGCCTCGGTTGCTCGGTCGGACGATCCGTTGTCCATCATTGCTGCTTTCAAACTGTCCCTAAGATTCCTGCTCTACAGGGAACACTTCCCTTGTGGTCCCGGTCACACGTTCGCACCGAGCGTCCAACGAAACGGTGTCATCAGAGCGCGTCCACCTCCACCTTCGCGTGCTGCCGCATGGGTTGCCCGACCGAGCTGGAGGAGTGGGACGCCGTCGCTTTCGATGCCGGCGGCGTCCACGACTCGCTCCGTACTACTCCGGGGTTCGCGCGGTTCAAGCGGCGGCGCCCCGTCTCAACCAGGTCCCGTTCTAGTGCACCTGCACCGAGGCCGCCAGCATCCCCAAGCCAAGACTGCCCACGGTGATCACGCTCCCCAGCCCGATCCGGTCGTGCAGCCTGCCCATGATTTCCTCCTTCGGGGCGGTGCCCCATGTGGCGTGCAGC
>Ga0307374_10005869_pt1 | contig 19635 bp, 16 predicted proteins | sample OX3MG_FD_202532 | JGI IMG/M metagenome (GOLD analysis project Ga0307374, IMG submission 202532) | Soil microbial communities from Risofladan, Vaasa, Finland - OX-3 | ecosystem: Environmental > Terrestrial > Soil > Coastal area > Acid sulfate soil | place: Finland: Risofladan, Vaasa | collected...
GCGGGGGTCGAGATCACCGATGCCTCGTTCGAGAACCTTCATGACGGCCTCTTTCGCCGCCCACTTCCCGGCTAGCCCTTCCGCTTGATTGTTGGCGTCTCGCTGTTCCCGGGCGGTCCAGGCCGCGCCAAGGAATACATCGCCGCCGGCTTGGATGAGTAGGCGGAGCGGTTCGACCTCCACCAGGTCGATGCCTGCTCCCGCCGCTTGGTCGACGAGGTCCACGCTGGCATTCCAGGCTGACCGCAGGGCGCGCTTCGGCGACACGGCGGTCACCGGTGAGCTCCAACGGTGACGGGCTCGTCCGATTCGAAGGCCGCCCGGGCATCTCGGGCCAGCTTGAGTGCGCGGGCCCGGCCTTGGGTGTCCGCCAGGGTGGCGTGGACCACGAGTTCGCCGAGTTCATGGCCGGTCTGCTGGCAGAGGAACTGCATCAGCCACGACAATCCGAGCAGGTTTCCGTACGCCTTATGAAACAGGTATTGGTGTCGGTATACGGCCGTCGCGTGCAGGCGACCCTGGTACAACGTCAGATCGACGTGAGTCAGGCAGGGGAAGCTTCGGATGCGTCGGTCGGCGGCTGCGTAGACCTGCAGCCCGCGAAGGTCCTCCTCGTCGGTGAGCGCGTCGGCCGCCACGTCCATGTCGAGCGCATTATGGGTGCGACGGCCGGCCAGCTGTTCGCCGCGGAGTCGCTCGATCCTGGCCGCCAGCTGGTTTATCCCTCCCGCTTCTTTGCCGGGCCATGAGATCATGCGAGAGAAGTAGGTGCCGCTCTTGTTCGCGTTGACCGTGCGCAACAACGGCAACATGCCCGTGTACGCCTCGTAGAGCGTTTCGGCGGCGGCGTCGAGCAGCGCGCACTCCGCTGCCGGCAGCTCGGGTGACCAGTCCCGTTCCGGATCGGGGTACAGCGAGGCAGGGAAGATGGTCTCTGCCACCGTGTCGACCGATTGGGCGCCAGCCGCGTCGAGCGCGTTGTCCAAGACGCGTCGGATCGAAGCGATCTCGGTTCCGGGCTCGGTCACGGTCGAGACCACGTGGACTGCTCGGCCGCCGTCGGTCTCGGCGGTTCGCTCCAGAGAGAGCAGCCAGGCCTCGCTGACCGAAGCCGCTGCGGGCAAGAGCTCGCTCATGAGGCCAACGGCCCTGCCGGGACCGAGTGCAGCGTCCGATGAACGAGTCGGGCCACGCCGCCCATGCTTCGCAGGTCGACCTTGTTGACCTGCGACAACTTGACAAGCTTTGGTCGGCCGACCGACGTCCCGACCTGGTTGATCAGGAAGACGGCGATCAGGCTCGGGATTTTCGGTGAACCGTCGTCCGCCATCTCGGTGAGTCGCCGATTCGGCTGTGCCGCTCGCAGTAGGGCCGTAAGGTCCGCCTCGAGCTGATCAACCGTCCTGGTGGCCACGCCCACAAGGACGGCCGCTCCCCCCGGAGCGCTTCCTGGCGGCGGTGGCGGTGGTGGAGCCACGGAAGGGATGTCGGTCTTCACGACATCTAGTGTCGGATATTCTGACGTCCTTGTCAAGAGATGCGTTATGCCGGCGTCGCAGCTTGTGCAGGCGTGTCACCGCTGGCCGGCGCGACGGGTCCGATCGGACGAGGCTTGTGCGGGGTCCGGTTGGGCGGCCAGTCGCAGCGCGGTGACGGTCGCTTGATCGTCGCTCGTCGATGCAGCCAGGTCGGGGTCGCGCCTGGCCATCCAGGCGCGGAGGCTGGGGGCGGTGAGCTGGGCCGTGCGCCGGCCGGGAACTTGGTCGAGGACGCCGGCCCGGACGAGGTCCATGAGCGCTCGGGGGGTCTCACCGGTGAAGCGGGCGACTTCGGCGACGGGCACGGCGGCGGCGGGCTGGGCGGTGCGGCGCTTGGCTTCGTGGTGGGCGATCCAATACTGCTTGACCGAGGCGCGGGTGACGAAGCGCAGCCCGCTGCTGTCGGTCTCGGGGTCGACGTCGAGATCGCCTCGCTCCGCCAAGATCCGCACGGTGCTGGCCGCCAGATGGAGCTGGACGGCTGCGGCAGGGAGCTTCATGGACCGGCCGTACAGCGCCTGGATGCGCTCCAACTCGGCCCGCAGCGCGTCGGCGGCATCGGGGGTGACCTCGTAGACGCGGCTGGTCGGGTGCTGCTCCAGGTCGAGGTCGAGGCGACGGATCATGTTGTAGGCCTCGTGGTAGCGGAGGCCGAGTTGCTCGGCGAGGTCGGGCAGCAAGATGCGCCGGGCGAGGCGGTCCCGGTGCGCCCACACGGTGCTGAGCCGGGCGTAGCGGCGGGGCACGCCCTGGGCGTCGGGCGTGACGAGGGTGGGCAGGGTGCCGTCGGACATCCACCGACGGGCGGTGGTCCTGGCGATGTCGAGCTCGGAGGCAACCCGCTCGGCGTCGCACAAAGGATCGTCCGCGGTGCCGGGATTGACCAGCCAGCCAGTGGTGACCAGCGTCGCGTTGACGTCCTCGGCCCGGTCCCGTAGCGGGTTGTGCTTGCCCCAGGCCACCTTGCGGGTAGTCGGGGTGAGCAGGGTACCGATGCTGGCGGTGACCTTGTCGTCGAGGACGGCAGCCACCTTGACGAGCGGGGCGATCTCGGGGTGGTCGAGGGTGTAGATCCGCCCGAACACGTCGTCGCCGGCCCGATGGCCCATGAACCGGCGGCGCACGGTGTCCTCGATCCCTTCCTGCCAGGCGAGATCGGTGGCGAGGCTCTTTCGCAGCAGGTGGGTGGAGACCCGGAACCCGAGATCGGCCGTGGACAGTTCCTCGGCGACCACGGCGTCCTCGAAGGCGTGGCGGTAGCCGTCCTGGCCGGAGCGGTTCTTCTGGTAGATGCCGGGCACCAGCCGGTCGGCCGGGTTGACGGTGCCGGTGGCCGGGTCGGCGTGGAACGCCTCGACTGCGGCGTGGATGAGGTCCAGCATGCTGGCTGGCACGACGAGCACTCGGGAGCCGGCCGCGGTCTTCATCGTCGCCTTGTACGGGAGGGCCACCACGACGCCGTGGTCGTCGCGGACGTTGAACCGTCGGCCTCCCTGGCCTTGGGCCGCGAGCAGGGCGGTGTCGCCCAGCTCGATCACGTCGCCGAGCAGGACGCCGAACGCTTCGGAGATGCGCAGGCCCATGATGCGCTGCAGCCACAGCACGACCTGGTGGGCTGGGTGGAGGTGGGCGGCGATGCGGGCGCACTCGGGCAGGGTGAGCGGCCTCGGCTGGCGGGTGGGCCGGCGAGTGCGGGCCGCTGACGGGTCGGGAGTCGGCGCGTCGAGGCTCTCGGTGGGGTCGAACCCGGGCGGGAACAGCCCGTTGGCCCGGGCGAAGCCGAGGACCCGGCGCAGCACACACAAGGCGTCGGACACGTACCGCTGCGACAGGCCGGCCGGCGCCCGTCCTCGTTTGTCGCGCACCCCGTCGAGCGCGGCGACCGGAACCCGGATATGGCCGGCGGGGTCGCGGTAGGCGCCGGGCAGCTCACCCTGGCGCCAGCGGCGGCGCACCGTCGGCAGGCTCACCCCGCACAGCCGGGCCACCGCGGCCAAGCCCAGCTCGTCCGTGTCCGGGCCCGCGCTTCCCGCCAGAGGAGCGAGCCCGGGCGTCGCGGATCGACTCGTCGGAGTGTGCTCTCGGCCGACGAGGTGGAGCAGCCAGTCGTGTGCCATGTAGTAGGTGATGTCCGAGACGGTGGTGGTGCGAGGCGCGAACCACGGGACGAGGTAGCCCTCGACGATGCGCCGGACCCGTTCGGCTCGGTCGGGTCCTCCTCGGCGGAGGTCCTCGTAGGCGGCTGCCATCCACGCCTTGGCCACCGAGGCGATGTCGGGCTGCACCGCGGCCGGTGCCGGTCTGGCGGCTGGCTTGGCCCGCTTGGTGGACTTGGTGATGCGGAACCGCTCGGCGTCAGGCAGGGATCTGCCTGCCTGCACCGCGGGGACCGCCTGGGCCAGCCACGCCCGAGCGTCGTCCTCGGCGAGGAAGGACTCGTAGTGCCGGCCCGAGGTGGCCGCCTTGTCCGGGACGCTGGCCCACCACCGTCCCCGCTGGAAGCGCAGCCCGCCGTTGAGCGGCCGGGCCATCAGTCCGCACCCCGCTTGGCGAGGGTCTCGACGGTCAACTGCCGCAGGAACGCCAGCTGGTCGTCCTGGCGAACCACGAGATCCTCCAGCGCCGCCACCCGGGCCAGGGCGCGGGCCAGCTCCACTGCGATGGGCACCGTCGGTCGCCCCTCGCACTCCCCTGGTGGAGCCGACCCGTCCGGATCGGCGGGATGGTACATGCCGGCGGCGAGCAGGTCGTCGGTGGGGATCGTCCAGCGGTGGTCCCGGAGCCGGGCGTTCGGGAACCGGCCGCTGCGGCGGGCCCGGACGATGGTGTCCTTGCTGCACCCGGCCATCCGGGCCGCTTCCTGCTGGCTCACGAGCTGCTCGGTCACCGCCGACACGCCCCGCTCCGAGCGGGCGGGCCCACCTCCGGGGCGGCCGGCCGCTTCGAAGCCGGGGCGGCCGTCGATCCTTGGCGGGCGCACCGCCGTGCCAGGCCGGTGGGCACAACGGGTGAGGGTCGCCGAGGCTCTTGTGGCGTCGGTGGCGTGTCGCTCCCACATGGCTGCTCGGCCTTCCTCCCGGTTCGTAGATGTCGGAGATTCCCCGAGGTTGGGGGCTCGACTGGAGGAGGCCACATCCCCGCCGAGGAAGTCAAGGCCTGCGGCACAAGGAGGATCCGGGGCACCAGCATCACTTGGCTCCCGTGTGCTGGGTCGCCGTAGCGGTCCGGTCGCCAACGGTCCGGGCCAGCCGGAACACCAGAAAATCCTCGTGGGCGATCACCCGGCGGGGCACGCCAGCGGCCCTGGCTTTGCGGACCTGCTCCAGGGCGAAGAACGAGGTCCGGGGCACAAGCTGGTCGCCGCGCAGGCCGGCAAGGAGGGCCACGTTGCGTTCGTAGAGCACCAGTCCGGATGCTTCGCCGACCCTGACCATGGCGCCGGGGAGGTCGACGAGCTGGCCCGCGTGCCACCAGGGCCGCACGGTCATGGCGACGACGCCGTCGGGGCGGAGCAGGCGGGCGCAGCCAGCGAGGATGGTTCCCATGGCGTCGAGGAGGCCGTCGAGGCCGACGTGGGCGAGGTTGGCCGGGTCGGTCGAGTAGCGGTGGTGGCTCTTGGTGATGCCCAACCCGGGTCGGGCGGTGACCCGGCCGTGCAGGGACGGCCCATACGGCGGTGAGGTGAGCACCAGCGCGACGAGCCCGCGCACGGCCGAGTCGACGACGGTGCCGAGGTGGCGGGCGTCGCCGCAGACGACCTCACCGTGACCGGTCGCGCCGTTCGAGCGGGCGAAGGCGAGGTTGGCCTTGGCGAGCTCGGCCCACTCCGGCTCGTACTCGACGCCAAGGGCGTCGCGCCCGAGATGGACCGCCTCGACAAGGGTCGACCCGATCCCGGCCATCGGATCGAGGACGAGGTCGCCGGGCTTGGTGTAGGTGGCGATAGCCCGCAAGGCGATGGCGGGGAGCATCTTGGCCGGGTGGTGCCCGGAGATCTCCACGTACCGCCCATTGCGCTGCGAGCGGGCATTTTGCTGGGCGGTGGCCCAGACCGAGAGGGGAAGATCAGCGGGCACGGGTGTTCTCCTTCGGGGTGCGTGGGTGCTTGACGTGGACGGTGACGTCCTCGTGGGCGACGAGGTGGGCGGGTTCGCCGCGCTGGCGGGCATGACGGATCTGCGTCATCTGCCAGTACGACGGCCGGGCCGCCAGGTCGCCGTCTCGGATGGCAGCGTGGAGGGCGACGACGTGGCCGATGTAGGTGAACCCTGCCGCCGTGGCGAGCGCGACGGTGAGGCCGGCCAGGTCGAGGGTGCGGCCCTTGCGGCGGGTGTTCTTGGTGACCACGACGAGCCGTCCGCCGGGTCGCAGCACGGCGTGACAGGCGGCGTAGACCTCGGCCATGGCCGCCTCGTAGTCCGGACCGCGGGCGTGGCCGAGATTGGCCCGATCGGTCGAGTAGTTGAGGGTGTCGTCCGGGCAGAGGCGCTTGCCGGCCAGCCATGCCCGCTTGTCGATGACCCCGGCGTCGCACCCGTACGGCGGTGAGGTGACGATCAGGTCGACCCGCCCGGCGAGGTCGCCGAGCAGCTCGGGAAGCCGCCGGGCGTCGCCCCGGCGGACCTCGGCCAGATGGCGCCGGCTGTCGTCGAGCATGTGGTCGAGGTTCTGGGTGGCGAGGGCCACCCAGCGGTCCTCGAGCTCGACGCCGACGGCACGACGGTCGAGCAGAGCGGCCTCGGCGAGGGTGGTGCCGATCCCCGCCAGCGGGTCGAGGACGAAAGCGCCGGGCTCGGAGTACTCGGTGACGATGCGCCGGGCGAGCTCGGGGAGCATCTTGCCGGGGTGCGCGGTGCAGGCCGGCAGGTAGCGGCCGGCCCGTTGCCACTGGACGGTGGTCTGGGCGACCGGCCAGATGGCGAGCGGCACATCAGGTCGGTCGGGTCGGGCGGGACAGCGGGGGGTGGTGGGCGTGGTCATGGGCGGCCCACGACCGGACAAGCGTCATCTAAAGAACAGGGGGTACGGCCCCTGTATCCAACAAAATCCCTCTCGCGTACGCCGGTTCTTTCGGCTGTCGACGGGGTTCGAGAACCCTCTCTTTGGCCTTGAGGTGGGCTCGGAGATGGAGGTAGGTCCTTCGAGGAAGAGCCCACTCGACCCCGAAGGAGCCACCATGGCACGCCCGCTGCAGATCACCGACGACGAAATCCTCGACGGCCTTACCGCCCGCCCCGAGGTCACCTCGGCGGAGCTATCCGACGCCCTCGGAATCGGCCAGTCCACCGCCGGAAAACGGCTCGCCGCGCTGGAGGCGGCCGGCTCGGTGCGCCGTACCTCGGGCGGCCGGGAGGCCGGACGGCGAGCCCCGGACCGCTGGTCGGCGGTGGCCACGCCCGAGGTTGCCGCCACCGACGTGACCGGCGGAGAGCCCGGCGACGAGCCCGGCGGCGGCGAGCTTCTTCCCGCCGCTCGCGAGGAGACCCCCGAGCCTCCCGCGGCGGCTGGTCGGCTGGGGCGGGGCGAGCTGGGCTCTCTCGTGCGGGACTACCTCGCCGCCCGCCCGGGCGAGTCCTTCGGGCCGGCCGCGCTCGGCAAGGCGTTGGACCGCTCCCAGGGTGCCATCTCGAACTCGCTCGCGACCATGGCGGCGCGTGGCGAGGTGGTCCTCGTGGGTGACAAGCCCCGCCGCTACCGCATCGCCGAACCCCGGTAGTCCCGGCCCGCCGGGAGAAGGCATCCCGGCCGGGTGGGACTAGTCGCAGAGGTGGGACCTCGGGTGCAGACAAAGCGCGGGAGTCGAGGTCCCACCCGCGGGACCAGGGCGACGCAAGCGGCGGAACAGAAAAATCTGGCGGCGTCCGAGCCTCGGAGTCCCGCGGCAGGTCCCATCTCTCGGGACGAGCAAGTCCCACCGCGCTGACCTGCACCGACGCGCTCGACTCCGCGGAGAGGTCCCGCATGGGTCCCGCGTGCGGGAGGTCAGTGGGGACAGGCGAAGTGGGAGCGATCCGGGACTGATCCGGGTCCACCTGCGTGGCGCGATGGCGGCCCACCTCAGCAAAGGAGCCGCCCATGTGCCCTCGCCGCATCCTCACCGACTCGCCGTTCGACACCTTGGAGAAGACGTTCGATCTCCTCACGACCGGCCCGCGCCCCCTCGCCCTGGACGGCACCGGCCTCCCTGGTCTGCCCGACCGGCCAGTCCCTCTCGGCGAGCTGAAAGCCCGGCTGCTGCACCCGTCGACGCCGTTCGCCATCCGCGACGCCATCGTCGGCGAGCTCGTCGCCCGAGCCCAGGCCGAAGGCGGCCGCTGGAGCGTCGGCCTGGCCGGGGTGCTCCTGCCCGGGCTGCGCCGGGCGGTCTGGGCGCTGACCCAAGCCTGTCCGGACAAGGCCGACGAGATCGAGGCCGAAGCTCTCGCCGCGTTCTTGGCCGCCGTGGCCAGGGCCACCCCGGGCCGGGCCCGCCTGGCGTCCTGGCTGTGCTGGCTGGCCCGCACCGGCGCCGCCCGGCTGCTCCGGGCCGAGCTGGCCGAGCGAGCCGGGCCGGGCGCCGAGCCGGTCTCAGCCGCACCACCCCGGCCGTGGGGGCATCCCGACATCGTCCTCGCCCGGGCCGTCGCTGCGGACGTGGTCAGCGCCACCGATGCCGAACTGATCGCCACCACCCGCCTCGAGGGCGCCAACCTCGCCGCCATCGCCGAGGACCTCGGCCTCGACTACGAGACGTGCCGGATGCGTCGAAGCCGCGCCGAAGCCAAGCTGCGCGACTACCTGAACTCGGACTGGTACGAGCCGTTCGATTTTGTTGGAAAAGCGGCCGAGACCCCTTGTTCTTCTAGTAGGGGTCGCCCCCGGCACGGCCGGCCAGCGGACCGGCGACCGGGCAAGCGTCGCTCGAGCCCACCACCGAGGAGGGGAGAGTGCCCACCCCGGTCCGAACCGGACCACCGGGGCGACCCCCGACCCCACCCCGGTCCAGCGCCCGGGGAGCCGACCAAGGAGGCCACCACGACACATCGCTCCCGCACACAACCCACCCCCACACAACCCACCCACGCAGCGCCCGCCGCAAGACAGGCAGCCACACAGGCCGCCGGGAGACCGACCGCTCGAGGCGCCGACGGGACCACCCCTGCCGCCGTCCACTCGGGCGGCCGACGACCCGGGCGGCAGATGGCGAGACGTCTGGTCGTGGCCTGCCTGCTCGCCGGTGCCCTCGCCGTGGTGCTCGCCTCGCCGGCCTACGCGGCCGGTGGGGGCACCCAGACGCTCAGCGGGCTGATCTCGAACCTCACCACCTGGATCGTCGGGATCCTGGCCGGGGTCGCCACGCTGTTCCTCACCATCGGCGGGCTGCGCTACCTGACCGCCGGCGGGGACCCCGGACAGGTCGAAAAGGCCAAGACCGCCCTCAAGTCCGCGGCCGTCGGCTACGCGCTCGCCGTCCTCGCCCCGCTCATCGTGTCCATCCTCGCCTCCCTCGTCGGCGGCGGCTGATGCGACGCCTCCCCGCCTGGCGACCGAAGCACCCGATCCGCCTCGCCGCCGGCGTCGTGTTCGCCGTCCTGGCCCTCGGCACCGCCGGGCATCACACGGCGTCCTCCGGCCATGGCAGGACAGGGGCGAGCGATACGGCAGTAGTGCTCACCGCCGCTCGCACTGCTTCGCCCACGACGACCGCCCCGAGCGCGCCCGCACCCGCTGCGACGACCGGGGCAACGACCGCGAGCTCGCAGACGTCAGGCTCTGCCACATCGGGCTCAGGGACGTCGGGCTCGGGGACCACCGGCGAGGGCCCGCCACCGATCCAGGTCGGCCCTTCCGGCACCACCGCCCCGAGCACGCCGACGTCGGGGAGCGGCGGGACGGTGAGCGGCGGCACCCAGCCCTCGCCGGGGCTGTTCGACATCACCGGCCACATCGAAGCGGCCATCGACGACTGGTTCAGAAGCCTCGTCACCGACGCCTTGGACCCGGTCCTCACCCTGCTCGGCCACACCCTCCTCGCCACCCCGAACGTCACGGCCCAGAGCCGGGTCGGCCAGCTGTGGCGGATGGCCGAAGGGATCGCCGACGCGTTCCTGGTGCTGTTCGTCTTGGCCGGCGGGGCGATCGTCATGGGCTACGAGACGTTCCAGACCCGCACCGCCCTACGTGACATCCTCCCCCGCATCGTCGTAGCCGCTGTCGCGGTGAACGCCAGCCTGGGTCTCGCCGGGCTCGCCATCACGACCGCCGACTCGCTGTCCGCAGCGGTGCTCGGCCAAGGCGTCGACGCGGCCAACGCCGCAGTGGTGCTGCGCCAGCTGGTCCTCGGCTCGCTCGCCTCGGGCGGGATCTTCATCGTGCTCTTGGGAGGGGTCGTCGCCGTACTCGCAGTGGTGCTGCTCGCCACCTACGTCGTGCGCCTCGCCTTGGTCATCCTGCTCGTGGTCGCCGCCCCGATCTGCCTCGTCTGCCATGCCCTCCCACAGACCGAGGGTCTGGCCAAGCTGTGGTGGCGGGCCTTTTCTGGCACGCTCGCCGTCCAGGTCGCCCAGTCGCTGGTGTTGATCACCGCGCTGCGGGTGTTCCTCGCCTCGGGCGGCCCGTCCAACTTGGGGATCGCGTCGACTGGCGGGGTCGTCGACCTGCTCGTCTCGGCGTGTCTGTGCTGGGTGCTGGTCAAGATCCCCGGCTGGGTGAGCCGTGTCGTGTTCTCCGGGTCCCGGGGCCGTGGCGGGATCGGCCGGGTCGTACGAGACGTGATCATCTACAAGGGCGCCAAGGCCCTCGCCGCGGGAGTCGGGCTGTGAGCCCCGCCGCCGGACGCCGGCAACCCACCGAGGACACCGGCCGGGTGCGGATCCCCGCCGATGTCGACCGGCCCGACAAGCTGCTCGCCGGCCTCACCGCCCGCCAGCTCGCCATCCTGGCTGTCGCCGCAGTCGTGCTGTGGGCGGGCTATGCCGCCACCCGACACGTCGTTCCGCCCGCCGCCTACGGCGCCGTCGCCGTCCCCGTCGCAGCCGTCGCCGCCCTCCTAGCCCTCGGGCGGATGGAAGGCGTCCCCGCCGACCGGTGGGTGCTCGCGGCGTGGCGGCAGCACAGATCGCCCCGTCGGCTCGTCCCCGCACCCGACGGCGTCCCGGCTGTCCCTGGCTTCCTCGCCAAGGCGGCCGGGCCCCATCCGCCAGCGCTGCCCGCACCGCTGCGCCTCCCGCTCGCCGGGATCGACGCCGGTGGCGTGGTCGACCTCGGGTCCGACGGCCTGGCGGTGATCTGCCGGGCGAGCGCAGTCACCTTCGGCCTGCGCACCCCCGCCGAGCAAGAGGCACTGGTGGCAGGGTTCGCCCGGTTCTTGAGCTCACTCGCCGAACCGGTCCAGGTACTCGTGCGAGCCGAGCGACTCGACGTCCGCCCCGCCATCGACGCGCTCTTGGACGCCGCACCGGGCCTCCCCCACGTCGCACTGGAACGCGCCGCACGCGACCACGCCGCGTTCTTGGCCGGTCTCGCCGCCAGCCGGGACCTGCTGCGCCGCGAGGTGCTCGTCGTGCTCCGCCAGCCGGCGGGCCAGGCCAGCGCCGAGGGAGATAGGTCCGGGCGTCTCCTGCGCCGGGCTGCCGAAGCGGTGACTGCGCTCGGCGCGGCAGGGGTCAGCCTCTCGGTCCTCGACGCCGTGGCCGCAAGCGGTGTCATCGGTCGCTCCCTCGACCCGGCGGGCCCGCCCCGGCCCGGAGGCCTCGCGGGCGCCGCTGACGACGAGCCGGTCACCCTCGCACGCCATCGCACTCCACCCGACCCGACCGGTAGCCCTACGCAGAAAGGAGCCACCCGATGAGCAAGCTGCTCTCCCGCATCCCCCGCCCAGCGGCAAAGCCGGCGACGCCGTTCGGCCCCGACTCGGTCGAGGTCCACCCCCGGGCACTTCGCGTCGGGGACGGCTGGTGCCGGAGCTTCGCCATCACCGGCTACCCCCGGGAGGTCGGGCGGGGCTGGCTGGAGCCGCTGTGCGCCCACCCCGGACGCCTCGACGTCGCTCTGCACATCGACCCGGTCCCCGCCGCGCTCGCCGCCGAGCGCCTGCGACGCCAGCTTGCCCGCCTGGAGTCGGGCCGGCGCGCCGACGCGGCCAAGGGGCGGCTCGCGGATCCTGACGTCGAGGTCGCAGCCGAGGACGCCCGCGAGCTCGCCGCCGGACTTGCCCGGGGCGAGCAGAAGCTGTTCCGGGTCGGCCTCGTCCTCACCGTGCATGCCGGAGACGAGAAGCAGTTGGATGCCGAGTGCGCCCGGGTGCGAGCCCTGTGCGCGTCGATGCTCCTCGAAGCCCGACCGGCCACCTGGCGGTCCTTGCAGGGCTGGGCGACCACGTTGCCCCTCGGGGTCGACGCCCTCGGCCAGCGCCGGGCGTTCGACACCGACGCGCTCGCTGCCAGCTTCCCCTTCGCCTCCGCCGAGCTGTCGGCCACGACCGGCGTCCTCTACGGCACCACCACGAGTGGCACCGGGCTCGTCTCTTGGGACCGCTTCGCTCAGGACAACCACAACTCGGTCATCCTGGCGCGCTCGGGCGCGGGCAAGTCCTATCTCGCCAAGCTCGAAGCGCTCCGCTCCCTCTACCAAGGGATCGAGATCGCGGTCGTCGACCCCGAAGACGAGTACCGGCGCCTCGCGGAGACCGTCGGCGGCGCCTACGTGCACCTCGGCGCCCCGGGGGTGCGAGTCAACCCCTTCGACCTCGACGCCGGGACCGAGACCGGTGCCGGCGACGGCGGGCCAGGCAACGACGACCCCCTGGGCGACGACCCGGGGGATGAGCCCGGCGACGCGCTGGCGTCGGGCCCGGTGGTGCGCCGGGCGCTGTTCGTCCACACCCTCGTCGCCGTGCTCCTCGGCGAGAAGCCCGACCCGGCGACCGCCGCAGCGCTCGACCGCGGCATCGTCTCGGCCTACGAGTCGGCGGGGATCACCGCCGATCCCCGCAGCCACGCCCGCCCCGCACCACTGCTCACCGACCTCGCCGCCGCACTCGACGCAGACGGCGACCCCGCAGCCCACACCCTCGCCGCCCGCCTCGCCCCCTATGTGTCGGGCACCCACCGGGGGCTGTTCGACGGGCCGACCACCACCCGGCCCGACGGGCACCTCGTCGTCTTCAGCCTCCGGGACCTCCCCGACGAGCTCAAAGCAGCCGGCACGCTGCTCACCTTGGACGCCATCTGGCGGCGGGTGTCCGACCCGGCGAAACGCAAGCGGCGTCTCGTCGTCGTCGACGAGGCGTGGCTGCTCATGGCCGAGCGCTCGGGGGCGGAGTTCCTCTTTCGCATGGCCAAGTCCGCCCGCAAGCACTGGGCCGGGCTCACCGTCGTCACCCAGGACGCCGCCGACCTGCTCGGCTCCCCCCTCGGCCAGGCCGTCGTCGCCAATGCCGCCACCCAGATCCTGCTCCGCCAAGCACCCCAGTCGATCGACACCCTCGCGGAATCCTTCGGGCTGTCGGCCGGCGAGCGGGCCTACCTCCTCGGCGCGGCGAGAGGCCAGGGACTGCTCGCCGCCGGAGTCGACCGGGTTGCCTTCAGTGCGCTCGCGAGCCCGGCCGAGGACGCCATCTGCCGCACCGGGATCAGCGACGCCCTCAGTGACGTCCCCGACCTCTGACCGCCACCCGCCAACCCTGATCGCCCCAGCCGTACCGACCACTGCCGCATCGAACACAGCCACCCAGGAGAACCCAGCCCACTCAGGAGAACCCAGTGCCGACCACCGCCCCGACCGCTCCCGTGACCCAGCCATCACCGCCGGCACCCCACCTGCCGTCGGGCCCACTCGCCCGCTACCTCGCACACCCCGGACCGACCACCGCCCGCCTTCTCCACCACGTCGCCCACGTCTTGGCCCACGTGGCCGCGACGGCCGGCCCGGTCGCCCTCGGCGTAGGTGTCGCCGCCCTGTTGGCGCTGTCGGCGTCACGGCGCGCCCAGGACCGGAGGATGGCCCGGGGCGCCCGACTCGTCGAGGTGCTCAGCCCGCCCGTCGTCGATCCCGAAGGGGCGGCCACGCTGTGGACCAACCTCGTCGCCCTGCTGCGGCCCGCCTGGCGTCGCGTGCTGTTCGGCCAGCCGCACCTCGGCTTCGAGCTGGTGGCCTCCGACGCGGGGCTCACCATCTCGCTGTGGGTGCCCGGCGGCATCCCCCCGGGCCTCGTCGAGCGGGCCGTCGAAGCCGCCTGGCCCGGAGCACGCACCGAGACCCGGGCCGCCACCCCGCCGCTCACCGGATCCGGCGTGGCGACCGGCGGGAGCCTCACCCTGGCGGTCGGCGAGCAGTACATGCTGCGCACCGGGCACAAGGTCGACCCCATCCGCCCGCTCCTCGGCGCGCTCGCCGCCCTCGGCGAAGGCGAGACCGGGTGCGTCCAGGTCCTCGCCCGACCCGTCACCGGCCGGCGCCTCGCCCGGCTCCACAAGACGGCCACGGCACGGCGTGCCGGGCGCCCCGCCACCCGGGTAGCCCGTGTCCTCGACCTCGTCACCCCCGGACCGGCCACGAAGCCCACAGCCGTCGACCCGACCCGGGCAGGCGATGTGGCCGACATCTTGGACAAGGCAGCCCAGCCCTGCTGGGCGATCGCCATCCGCTACGCCGTTGCGACCACCGCCACCGACCGTCAGGCCAAAGCACGCCTGCGTGGCCGGGCCCATGCCGTCGCGACCGCGTTCGCGCTGTTCTCGGGCCGCAACCGCCTCGAACGCCACCGCCTCGCCCACCCCGCCCGGGTGCTCGCCGAGCGCCAGCTCGGGAAGGGCAACCTCGTCTCGGTCGCCGAGCTCGCCGCCCTGGCACATCTGCCGACCGACGTCTCGGTGCCAGGGCTCGCCCGAGCCGGCGCCAACGCCGTGCCCCCACCCCCCGCCGTCGCCCGCCCCGCTGCCGGCGTGGACATCCCGGACGCCTCCCGGGCGACCGGTGCACCGAAGGTGCTCGGCGACGCCCAGGCCGGCGGGCGCCGACCGGTCAGCCTCGCGGTCCCAGACGCCCGCTACCACCTCCACGTCATGGGGGCGACCGGCTCGGGCAAGTCGACGCTGCTCACCAACCTCGTCCTCGAAGACGTCGAAGCCGGCCGCGGTGTGGTCGTGATCGACCCCAAGGGCGACCTGATCACCGACCTATGCGACCGGCTCCCCGACGGCGCCGAGTCACGCACCGTGCTCGTCGACCCCGAGGACCCCGACGCCGCCCCTGTCCTCAACGTCTTGTCGGGGCCGGACCCCGACCTCGCGGTCGACAACCTGGTCGGGATCTTCCGCTCCATATTCTCCGCCTTCTGGGGACCGCGCACCGACGACGTGCTGCGATCGGCGTGTCTCACCCTGCTCCGCCACGCGGCCGCGACGGGCGTCTCGACCAGCCTCGCGGATGTGCCCCGGCTGCTCTCCGACGACGAGTTCCGGGCACCTCGGGTAGCTGTGGTCTCGGGCGACACCGTCGGGCTCGGCGGGTTCTGGTCCTCCTACGAGCAGATGTCCGAGGCGAGCCGGGCCCAGGTCATCGGGCCGGTGATGAACAAGCTGCGGGCGTTCTTGCTCCGAGACTTCGTCCGCTCGGTCGTCGGGCGGCCCGACTCGAGCTTCGACATGGGCCAGGTCCTCGACGGCGGCATCTGCCTCGTGCGCGTCCCGAAGGGCATCTTGGGCGAGGAGACCGCGCGGCTCTTGGGCTCGTTCGTCGTCGCCAAGGTGTGGCAGACCGCCACCCATCGGGCCCGGCTCGGCCAGGCCGCCCGCGTCGACGCGTCGCTCGTCGTCGACGAAGCCCAGAACTTCCTCCACCTCCCGCGCTCCTTCGACGAGATGCTCGCCGAAGCACGCGGCTACCGGCTCTCCATGGTCCTCGCCCACCAGCACTTGGGCCAGCTCCCCAAGGAGCTGCGCGACGCGGTCTCGGCGAATGCCCGGACCAAGGTGTGGTTCTCCATGTCCCCCGAGGACGCGCATGTCCTCTCCCGCCATGTGGCCCCCGAAGTCTCCGAGCACGACCTCTCCCACCTCGGGGCGTATGTCGCGGCGGCACGCCTCGTCGTCGGCGGCGAGGAGACCCCCGCCTTCACCCTTCGCACCCGACCCGCACCACCGCCCCAGCCCGGCCGGGCCGACGCGGTCCGTGCCGCCAACCGGACCGCGCACCACCGGCCCCGCCCCGAAGGCGCCAAGCCCCTGGCCGGACGCACGCTTCCCGCCGGTACGCGCACTTCCACCGCCGAGGACAACCGCGGGAGGAGTGCCGGCACGGTCACCGAGATCGCCGCGGCACGAAGCGCGCGGGCCGCCCGGGAGGCCAGGCCACGCTCCGACCCGGACAGCGTCCAACCGGGGCTCCACGAGGGGCTCCGTAACGGGCTCCGTCAGGGGCTCCACGAGGGGCTCCGACCTGGATTGGAGCCCTCGGGACCGGCTGAACCACCAGCACGCGGTGCCGGGGAGGGCTCCGCCGCGCCGGCGGACTCAAGGGGTAGGGGGGTATGAGCGCGCTCGATAATGCCGGCCGGGGGCCGGTCCGCACTGGGTCGGCGGGTACTGCGTCGGTCAGCACTGGGTCGGGCTCGGCTGTAGCCGCTGGGCCGCTCACGCCGGCAGCTGGTCCATCCGCTCCGGTATCACCGGCATCGCCGGCAGCTCCAGCCAGCGCCGCTCGGTCCTCGCCAGCTCGGCTCCCGTCCGCATCCGCCTCGGCAGGTGGTCGGGCGCCGTCAGGCGCTCCGCATCGCCTCACGCCACAGCCAGACGGCGCTCCGCATCGCAGCGGGCCGCGCGACACCAGCCGTCGTGGCTGGCGGGACCTCGACTCCCGGCTGCTCGCCGTCCTCGGCCGGCTCACCGAACGCGACCGCCTGCTCTGCCGACTCCTCGACGACCACCGGGTGCTCACCAGCTCCCAGGTCGCCGACATCTGCTTCACCGGTGAGCGCCGGGCCCGGATGCGCCTCGCCGAGCTGTACGCCCTCGACGTCCTCGACCGCTTCCGACCACGGCACGGCGGCAGCCCGGTCCCGTTCCACTGGGTCCTCGGCCCGCTCGGTGCCGCCCTCATAGCCGCCGAGCACGGCGTCGAGGTGGCCGACCTCGCCTGGCGGCGCCGCCTCGCCGGTGACCTCGCCGCCAGCCAGCGCCTCGCCCATCTCGTCGGGACCAACGGCTTCTTCTGCGCCCTCTATCGCTCGGCACGCACCAGGACGGGCTGCCGGCTCGAGGAGTGGTGGTCCGAGCGGCGCTGCGCCACGGAGTGGGGCGAGGTCGTCCGACCCGACGGCTACGGCGTCTGGACCGAGCACGCCACGAGCCTGCCGTTCCTCGTCGAGTACGACAACGGCACCGAACGCCTCGAACGCCTCGCCCGAAAGCTCGACGGCTACGCCCGTCTCGCGGCCGCGGCGGGGCATCCCAACTGGGTCCTGTTCAGCTTCCCGAGCCCCCGGCGCGAGGCCGAGGCCCGCCGGGTGCTGCGCCACCCGGTCGTCCCGGTCGCCACCACCGCCCGCGCCGGCCGCGTCGCACCAGACGGCCCGGCGTGGCTCCCCGCCAGCTCCACCGGCATGGCACGCGTCCGCCTGGCGGGGCTGGCCGGCCAGCCCATCCACGGCGCGTGAGCATCGCCCTCGACGACAGCGCCACCTCCGGGTTCGCCAGCAAACTCACTGCCGCGGCTGGCGGGCTCGTCCTCCTCGTCGCGCTCCTCGCGGCAGGAGCGGGGGCGGGGATTGCCTCGCTCCTCGGCGGCGGGGACACCGCCCCCTCGGCGTCGGCCACGAGCGCGATTCCCCCGGCGATGCTCGCCCTCTACCAGCAGGCCGCCACCACCTGCCCGGGGCTTCCCTGGACCGTGCTCGCCGCCATCGGCACCGTCGAGTCCGACAACGGCCAATCCACCCTGCCCGGCGTTCAGTCCGGGGCCAACAGTGCTGGTGCCGAAGGTGACATGCAGGAGCTCGCCTCCACGTTTGCTGAATACGACCAACCGGTCCCGCCCGGCGGCGCCAACCCGCCCAGCCCCTACGACCCGACCGACGCGGTGTACGCGGCAGCCCGCATGCTGTGCGCCAACGGCGCAGCGAACGGGGCCAATCTCAACCAGGCCATCTTCGACTACAACCACGCGACCTGGTACGTCCATGAGGTCCTCGCCCTCGCCCAGACCTACGGCCAGACCCAGGCCCAGACCGTCGCCGCCGGCACCGCCGGAGGCGTCGCCGTCGACTGGGCCCTCGCCCAGGTCGGCACCCCCTACATCTGGGGCGGCGAGACCCCCGGTGTCGGCTTCGACTGCTCCGTACTGGTCCAGGCCGCCTACAAGGTGGCCGGGATCAGCCTTCCCCGGGTCGCCCAGGACCAGTACGACCGCACGGCCAAGCTCGGAGCCGGCAACCCCGTCGAGCCAGGTGACCTGATCTTCTTCGGTGCAGGACCGAGCGACGTCACCCACGTCGGCATCTACGTCGGCAACGGCCAGATGGTCGATGCCCCTCACACCGGCGCGGACGTCCGAGTCGAGGCCACGCCGACTACCCCAGGGGCGCCCTGGGGGACCGACGTCGTCGTCGGCGTCACCGACCCGGCGGCGTGAGAGCCACTAGGTTGTCAACTTCGCGTATCGCGTTGCCGACATTCCTGATACGATGTCAGCCATGAGCACGACGAGCGTGGCACCGGAGGTCCGCAAGCGGATCCTCGCCTCGCGGGACCGGTTCTGGCGTCCCGAGGACTTCGACGGCTCCCCCGGCGCGGTCGCCCAAGCCCTGTCACGGATGGCCCGCTCCGGGGAGGTGCGCCGTGTCCGCCGCGGCCTGTACTGGCGCGGCGCGCCGACCCGGCTGGGCATGGCTCCCCCGCCGGCGGGTCGCCTCGCCAGCGCGGTCGTGGGCGGCACCGGCTCCGGTCCGGCCGGATGGAGCGCCGCCCTGGCGCTCGGCCTGTCCACCCAGGTGCCCCGCCGGGAGGCGATTGCGGTTCCCGGCAGATCACCTCGCAGTCCCGGCTCTGTCCGCTACGTCAGCCGAGCGGCGAGCACCAAGCGCCGCGACGAGCGGCTGCGCCCGACCGAGGTCGCGCTATTGGAAGTGCTGCGGGACTGGGACGGCCTCGTCGAGGTCCCCCCCGCCGACGCCGTCGCGCGGATCGCTCGGCTCGCCAACGACGGCACGGTCCGTCTCGACCGGGTCGCTCGGGCATCGGAGACCGAGCCACCCCGGGTCCGCGAACGCCTGCGCCGCCTCCTCGCCGCGCTCGGCCGGCCAGACATGACCGACGTCGTCCGCCCAGCGCGCAGCCGGTCCGTCCGCCGCGACCCGGCGCTCGCCGGCTGAGGCGATGGCCCGCTTCGCTGACCTGAGCGAGTTCGCCCCGACCCTCGATGCCGCCGCCGAGCGGCTCGGCATCAGCCCCACCGCGGTCGAGAAGGACTACTGGGTCAGCCAGGTTCTCCGCGTCCTCGGCCGTGACTTCGGCGGCGATTTCATCTTCAAAGGCGGCACCAGCCTCTCCAAGGGCTACCGGCTGGTGGAGCGATTCTCCGAAGACATCGACGTCCTCGTCCTGCCCGGAGAGCGGGGGAACGGGGACGGGGGACGACCGACAGGCTCATGAAGGCCATGGCCGACGCCGCGGCCGCAGATGTCGGCGGCTCGGCGACTGGGGTCGGAGGGAGCGAGACCGGCCGGCACCGCTCCTACGAGATCGCCTACCCCGCCACCCGAGCGCCGACCGCGCTCATCCGCACCAGCGTGCTCCTCGAGATGGGCGTCCGAGGCGGGCCCCATCCTCACACCTACGTGCCCATCAGCTCCCTCCTCGGCGACGCGCTCGTGGCCGCCGGGACCGATCTCGGCGAGTTCGACGACCTGAAGCCGTTCGAGGTCGCTGTCCTTCACCCGGGACGCACGCTCCTCGAGAAGCTCGTCCTCATCCACGCCCTGGCCCAGCAACTCGCCGCCAGCGCCGCTGCGTCGATCGACCGGCGCAGCGGCCGGCACTTCTACGACGTCTACCAGCTCTTGGGGGACCGACAGGTGCTCGACCTGCTCGCGGATCGAGATCAGACCGAACAGGTGATGCGC
>Ga0307374_10005870_pt1 | contig 19635 bp, 25 predicted proteins | sample OX3MG_FD_202532 | JGI IMG/M metagenome (GOLD analysis project Ga0307374, IMG submission 202532) | Soil microbial communities from Risofladan, Vaasa, Finland - OX-3 | ecosystem: Environmental > Terrestrial > Soil > Coastal area > Acid sulfate soil | place: Finland: Risofladan, Vaasa | collected...
GGATGCGGCCGGGCCCAGGCCGCCGGTCTGGGACGTGGCCTATTGCGCTGTCGGCACGGTACCCATCGCTCCTTCCGCCGCCGGCGCCGGATGGCCAGAAGGCGCCCCGGTGCCCCGGCGCCTTCGTGCCCTGGCTCGGGGCTATGGCCTGTCCTCAGCAGCAACTCGGCGTCTTCCGGAAGTCATCGTCGCCAGGATCGCCAGCAGCTACAAGCATCTCAAGCTCCGAGCCGAGGCTGGCATATCCCCCTGGGATGACCTGTGGCGGGACGGCCACGGCGAGGGCTGGCGATCGATGCTGGAGTTCGCAAAACAGAACGCCGCCAAGTGGGCGGCTGCGCTCTGAGCCAGCGTTCTGCGGGGAGACACACCAGGTGGGGCCTGATTTGCGGGGGATAGTCAAAACCCGGCCGGGCTCACAGCAGAAGGGGCGCCTATCACGCCCTGAGGAACGCGACGATCTCCTCGATTGATGGCCGATAGCCACCTGAGGTGTCAACGTCGATTGTCGGCACGGGCATCGAAGCTGGGTCGAACCCGTCGTAGTAGCCGGCGCTGGCGAGGAGAGACGCATCGGCATGGGCAGCTCTGCTGGGCCGCTCCACCACACGCTGGCGGGCGACTGCCGGGTCGGCCTGACAGCGGACGATCTTGAGTCGGCTTAGGTCGCCCAACGGCTCCAGATTGGGTCGCCATACGCCGCCTTCGAAGGCGGCTTCGGCGACCACAGTTACCTCGGCTTCCAGGAGGAAACGGATCAGCTGGAAGAACACCACGAACGTGCGCCGAGTCAGCGGATCCCCGGGAGCGGGCTCGAAACGACCGTCCAGGGCGTGGACCATGCCCTCTTTGATCTCGTCCCGGCACACCGCCGGACAGCCGATGGCCTCGGCCAGATTATGGGCGAGAGTCGTCTTGCCCGTAGCTGCCGGGCCACTGACCACGATCAGGGTCGGCTTGCCCATGCCGTCCAGCTTGGTCCAAATCGGTTGAGGGGGACAGCGTCCCCAGGTCGGCCGCGTCGAGGGCTTGATTTGGCGTTTCCTCAGGCCTGGGCAACCTGGTGGCCCCCTCGTGCGTCGAAGACTGCGGGCGGCGCGGTTGATTTCGGCCACCTGCCGCCACTAACTGGCACCGACCGCCTGTCGAGGCGACCGGAATCGGAGGGGGACAGCTATGGGCATCAGAGATCGGGGATTGCAGGCCTTGGCGGCGTGCCTGGCGGCTGGATTGGGCCTGGCGGCCTGCGGATCGGCGTCGGTACACCGGTCTTCGAGTCCCTCCGATCCAAGCTGTCCCGCCGGCACGGCCACGGTCACCAGCCAGGCCCAGGGCACGGTCACGGGCACGCCCGACCTACTCACCGTGGCTCTCGGGGTGACAATGGGGGCTCCGAGCGCGGCGGGCGCCCTGGCCCAGGATTCCTCCAGGGCGAACGCTCTCATCGCCTCACTTCACCAGAGCGGGGTCGAGGATGCCGATATCCAGACCTCGCTCCTGTCCATCCAGCCCACCTACTCGTCCGGGTCTCATCCGGTGCTGACCGGCTATCAGGCGGCCAATGTGGTCACCGTGCAGCTCCACAACCTCGCCGGGGGCGGCAACCTCATTGACCAGGCCGCCCAGGCGGCAGGGAACGCCATCCACGTCGACAGCATCTCCTATTCGATCTCGGATACGACCGCCCTCAACCGCCAGGCTCGCCAGGACGCCGTGGCTCAGGCCACCAGTCAGGCCCGGGCCATGGCCACAGGGGCGGGCATGCGCCTTGGAGCCCTGTGTTCGGTGACCGACCTCCAACCCCAAACTGGCTACGCGGGAAGCGGTAGTGGGCTGTCGGCCGGAGGCTCTGTCGGCGGCTTCTCGACGGTGCCTCCCATCGAGGTCGGGACCCAACAGGTAACGGCGCAGGTCACGGCCGTCTACCAGGTCCTCAGATGATCGAACCCAGTCAGTAACCGACCCGTCCTGGCCGCCGTGCCCTAGCCGAGGATCAGTCAGGTGACACGGGGTCACCATGCCGGCGGATTGGGGCGGGCGGCATCGCCTGGAAGACCGACTTATCGGGACACCCTGGCGTGGTGCTTCGGGCCCAACCACCGCAGCTCGGATGGGATCCTGTCATCCGGAGAGTCACCGGTGTGTCCGTGCCCGAGAGTCGGTCGAGCTGTACGTAATGACCGAAGGTGCCCATCGGGTCTGTGTGGGTTCCACTCACTGGAGCAGACTCCGAGTCGAGGAGCAACGACCTGCCGCACTAATCCGGAGATGGCCAATCTGTCGCTTGGCTGGCCAAGAGTTGAGCTGCACGGACCCGGCCGGATCAGGTTCCCAGCGCACGATCAGGCTCGGAGTTTCGTGAGCCGGTAGGGCGGGAATGGCCCGTACCTCTTCAAGGGGTCAACCTGGTCTACTGGACCAAAGATCATGCCCCCGATCAATGTGTCGCCGACGGTGGCCGCGGGGCCGTACCACACCTCATCCTGGCCCGAATAGAACCAGCTTGGATGCTCTGCGGAGAATCTGCCGCCGATTATCTGAAAGTCGCCTTCCATTCGGACACTGTTTGGGATTACCACCGCGGACAGGTTCTTGCCGACCTTCGGGTTCGAGTCGGAGACTTGAGTGATGTGCTGGAAGAGGGTCTCCACCAGTGCCGGCACGACGGCCTCGCTGCGCAGTGCCAGTTCGACCGATGAGTCGAGACTTTGCCGCCAATGCTGATCGGGCATTTGCCCGGCGACGTGCATGCTGAAGTGTTCGTTGGACCTGAGCGGCGCGATGAGGGCGGTGAGCGTCGCACTGGCTGTGGGGCGCCACGAGTCCGGTGGTCGGAAGAAGTTGGAGATAACGGCGCGAAACGGCTGCTTGGTGCCGTCCCCGGCCGGAGGGCGGAACTCGGCGAACCCGACGCCGACCACAGCTAGTCGGCGGTCTGCTCGGCCTGGAGGCCAGGTCCTCAGCCGCTGACTGGCCGCGTCCCGGATCCGGAAGGTCGCCTCCTGGAGCTTAGGCTCCTTCTGGAACTGGGTTGCAAGCCACTCATCCGTCCTCCACCGCGAGGACATCATGGCTGGCCCGGTGTAGGCCCAAGCGGATTGCCGGTTGAAGATCACTGCCTTATTGGCACGGTCCTCGACTTCTCCAGTGGGCAGGGAGACGCGGCGGTCGGAGGCCATGACTGCCACTTCAGCGCTGAGGCAGCTCACCAGGAGGGTCAAGGAGCTCATCCCTTCGAGTCGGGTCCCTCCGATTGCACCACATCCGCAGCCCTGGCAGTGGAACGCCGGCTCGCGGTTCGCGGACGGTGGCGCCCGCCCGGCAAAGGGGGCATTGTCTCGGCTACGAGATAACGGCCCCGTATTGGGCGTCCGCTGCCGCGGCAGGCGCTCTAACCTTCGGCAAGGTGTTCTGTCCTGGCAGCCACATTCGAGTCCGGCGGCGGGCTCGATTCGTCCGCCTCGCCTATTGGCATCATGGCCTATATGTCGCCGCGTCCGAGGTCATCGAGTTCGGCGGCGGCGACCTGCTCCATAAGGGCCAGACACAGGTCAGGAGAGTCCGACTGACCGACTTCGCCAAGGGTGGCTCTGCGGAATCGGTACCGCACCCGATCACCTGGAGCAGGCTCACCTACTCACCGCCTCTGCCATCAGAGCAGGTGGTCGATCGTGCCGAGTGGTTGCTGCACAACCAACCGCCCCGGTATCGCCTCGGCTATCGAAACTGCGAGTCCATTGCGATCTGGTGTGCGACAGGTGACTTCGAGAGCTTCCAGGTCAAGGCCTTCATCCGGTGGCGGGCGTTATTCAGCCTGCCCATCATCTTCTTGCTGACTAAGAGGCCCGCGATCGGGTTCCCGATCGCGCTAGTTGGCATAGCGACAACGGCGCTGACGGCCTTTCCCTACAACCTCAACCGGGCATTCTTCAACCACGCTCGTAAATATCCAGGGATCGGGAATTGGACGGCGGAGTGAGGGCAAACGGCGTCATCGGGCTAGCTATAGCTAAGCTAGGTACGGACGTCGGCCAAGCCCAGAGTGGGACGGGCTCTGTCTTCTTCCCCGACCCCTTCCGATACCTGCCCGGAGCCTTAGCCCAGCGCTGGACGAGCCACCTCGACGCCGGGGGCCTCAGGGGTGACATCACGCTGGGAGCTCCCGCCCCCCAGGGCGCCGCCACCGTGGTCCCTCTGGCCGGTACGGGCCCTCCTGGGCGGGATCGGAACTGGGATGACGCACCGGTGCTCTGCTGGCGGATCGATGCTGTGGCGCCATGGTGCGTGCCGACCGTCTTCGACACCGGATCAGACGGCATGCTCGCCCAGGGCTTCCCCGGCGCCCTTCCAACTCTCTCTCAAGGGACGACAAGCCTCACGGCCACCCAGGCTGAGGCTGGTCTCGGCATCGCCGGCTCGCTTCCAGGCACTAGCCAGTCCTTCTTCTACACGACGACCAACTTCGATTCCCGCGCCCTGTACCTGCCCCAGGGTCCAGCCGAAATGGTCGTGGGTACCGGCGCTCTTGACGGCCACACGCTGTTCTACGACCTTCGACGCGGAGTCCTGTCGCTGTCCAAGTAGCTCTGGCCAGCTCCAGGCCCAGGGGGCGCCTCCCTGGGAGTGGAATCGGGAACCCCGGCCACTCCCGAGCCGGCAATATGTCGCGGGTTGGGCGCCCCTTACGGTACATTTCGGACCGTGGTCGGAGAGAAGCCGACGTTGACCTGGCGAGAAAAGCTTGGTCCTGACTGGCTCGACGAACACCCACCTGAGCAGTGGTTGCCCTATGCCGTGATCACTTTCTTCCTGATCAATCTCCTCGGCATGATCCTGGAGCTCGGCCACGTTCATCGCTTGGGCCTCTGGTGGATGGTGCTACTCGCTGCCGTTCTGTTGCTGGCATATCTCGGCTTCATTGTCCAACGTGTGCGCTCAATCAAACGGACTTCAGACGGGAGTGACCAGGGATACTGAGTGGACCTGGGCCTCGCTTCGCCGCCGGGCTCCCTTTCTGGTCGGGATGTGCGGCCTCGCTGCAGGATGCCGGAACGGGGTTGTCGCTACCACGCATACGTGCCGCTCGCGGCCAGGTGGCCGCTGGGCTCGCCTGCTCGGAAATGTCGACCACCGCTGATCTGGAGCGGCGGTCTCCGTGCCGGCGTGTTGGGATACTGCGGTCGTGGCGGCCCGGCCGGATATCGGGTCATTGCGTCACGAACGCGGAAGGGAGAGTCATGTAGGAGACACTTTCAGAAGCGATGCTGTGCAAGAGATGGAGGATTGTTGGCCCTCCAGCGTCGGTCCACGGGGGCAGGCGCTAAACCACCCTGTGCTGCGTTGGCTGAAGACCGTCGTGGTGAGCGACAGGGAAAAGGCGCACTTTGATGCGTCAGGTGGGGATCAGGAAGACGTGCCAGAAGCGTCCGGGCGGGGTCACCCGGCCGGGCGCCGCTGTTGAAGCGTCGTAAATATCGGATGACATCGAAACCGGGGGTCCTTGTCTCTCTCCCGGGAATGAGCCTGGCGGTTACCCGTTTGCTGGCCAGGTGGTGTCCGGCGCGCAGGCGGCGTGAGCCTGGTCTGCGGCTCTTGCACGGAACGTGAGAAGGCGGACGTCGATACCGATCGGCCGTTCAACTGGGTCCTAGGGCCCCCCGGCCGACGAGAGGGAGCCTGCCGAGGCTGAAAACCGAAGGCAGTGAGTACCGATGCGATGCCCGCCGGCGGACCGGCCCGTAGTAGCTGAGAAGCCCCTGCTGTCTGGAGGTGGGGGTGGAGCCAAGGGGCCGGCTCATCAGGAAATGCCCATTTCACTCAACCGGGGGGCCCTGCCCGTCGGGAGGAAGGGAGAAGGACATGCCAACGTCACAAGTCAAGCCGTTCGACATTCCCAAGCCGATGGTGTGGGAGGCGTACAGGGAGGTCGCGGCCAACAAGGGTGCCCCGGGAGTGGACGAGGTGACCCTGCGCGAGTTCGAGTCCGATCTAAAGGACAACCTTTATGTGATCTGGAACCGGATGAGCTCGGGGTCCTACTTCCCACCCCCGGTGCGGGCGGTGGAGATACCCAAGCCGCACGGAGGAGGCACCAGGACGCTGGGAGTGCCCACGATCGCCGATCGGGTGGCCCAAACGGTGGTGGCCATGCATCTGGAGACAAAGGTGGAGCCTCGGTTCCATCCCGACTCCTATGGCTACCGTCCGCGCAAGGCCGCCTGGGACGCGGTCGAGGTCTGCCGGCAGCGGTGCTGGAGGAAGGACTGGGTCATCGATTTGGATGTCCAGAAGTTCTTTGACACCGTGCCCTGGAACCTCGTCGTCAAGGCGGTGGAGGCCGTCACCGATACGCCCTGGGTGCTGCTGTATGTCAAGCGGTGGCTGGCTGCGCCGCTGCAGCGCCGGGATGGCACCCTCATAGAGCGGGACAAAGGAACTCCGCAAGGATCGGCGGTCTCGCCGGTCTTGGCCAATCTGTTCATGCACTTTGCCTTCGATAGCTGGATGGTCCGGAACTTTCCGAACTGTCCCTTCGAGCGCTATGCCGATGATGCTGTCGTGCACTGTGGGACCAGGAGGCAGTCAGAGACTGTTCTGGCTGCCATCGCCGCGCGGATGGAGGAGGTGGGCCTCAAGCTCCACCCGGACAAAACGCGGATCGTCTATTGCAAGGACGGGAAGCGCCGGGGGGACCACGAGCACACGTCCTTCACCTTCTTGGGGTTCACCTTCCGGGCACGGGAGGCCAAAGGGGCGAGAGGGGAGTACTTCAACAGCTTCCTTCCTGCCATGAGCCCCGAGGCGCTCAAGGCCAAAAGCGCCGAACTCCGTGATATGCGGATACATCGGCGCACCGACCTGACCCTTAACGACCTGGCCCGATGGCTGAACCCCATCGTCTCCGGGTGGATGAACTACTACGGCCGGTTCTACCGGTCGGCCATGGAGCCCCTCCTCCTGCGCGTCAATGCCTACCTGAGGCGCTGGGCTGGGATGAAGTATCGGCGGCTACGGACCTTCAAGCGGTTCATGCGGTGGTGGGTGGGACTGATCGATCGACAGCCCCGCCTGTTCGCCCAATGGAAGTGGGTTCGGGGCTATCGACTGACAGGCGGATGAGAAGAGCCCGGTGACGGGAGACTGTCACGCCGGGATCCGTGGGAGCCGGGGGGTGCGATTCCCCCCGGCGACCCGGCGGGCTCACTCGGGCCACCGAGCCGACAAACGAGGATCCCGCGCGGCTCGATGACGGCCTGCGCCCGCTTCAGCTGGGGAGCCGGCCCTGGTCCATAGCCCAGACGTATACCCGACGTCCGGGAACGACGGCCGGCCAGCATCAGCACGAGTTGCTGGCGCCCCTCGAAGCGCTGACTCTCGATGACCACTGCCCGGCGGGCTCACAGCCCTCCACAGCCTGGGCCGTTGGGTGTCCTGTACAGGGCGGTGTCCTAACTCTACACTGTCAAGTTAGGAAGCGGAGATGATCACCATGAGCACCGCATTGGAGATGAGCCGGATCGAGCAGGCCAGGGTTCGGACTCACAAGCTCGCCCGGCCGAGCTGGTTCCCACTTGCCGTATTCGGGCTCCTCGTCCTTCTTGTCTCGCCTCTCTACACCTCGGGTCCGCCTCCTTGGGGGCTGGCCGGCCATTCCTCCGCACCCCTGCCGTGGCTTCCCGGAGTGTCTATGGGTAGCGAGCCGTGGTTTCCTTCCCTTACCTGGATCATTGGCTTGCTCGCCGCCGGCGTGGCAAGTTTCGGCTACTACCACCGCCGTACTCTTCGGGTCGGAGTGCAGAGCCAGATCCTCGCATCCCTCTTGGCCGGCGCCGTGGCCATGGTCTGCCTGATCCTGGCCTCTCCGGGCGCGGCAACGCTCACTGGATGGAACTGGCCCTACGACTTGATCGTCGGCAGGGTCCCGGACCTCATGTTCAGGGGTACGGCACCCCTCTTCGTAATCGCGGTGGTGATCGGCGGGTTGGCCCTTCAAGAGCGGAGCCGGGCTCTAGGCGCCTTTGCCGGAGGCTTCATCGCCTTGGTGGCACTTGTCAGTCTCTATAACGTCGAGAACCTCTTCTACCGCATCCACGTCGAGGTGGCCGCTCCGACCATCAACCTGATACTGCCTGGGGTGGCCCTTATCGGTGCTGCCCTGGTGAGCGCGGTTACGCGCGAGGTGCCTTGAGCCACCCAACCCGGGGGCTGGACGACCTGGTTCACCAGCCCACTCGACTCGGGATCCTGGCCGTACTCAGCGAGGCCGGAAGGGTCCGGTTCGGCTACCTGCGGGATGCATTGGAGTTGACCGACGGCAATCTGTCTCGTCACCTCCAGCTCTTGGCCGACGCCGGCCTGGTCGAGATGGAGAAGGGCGCTGAGAACGGTAGACGGGGTACGTGGGCCAAGCTCACCCAGCCCGGCCGCAAGGCTCTTGCCAAGGAATTGGCCGCCCTGCGGCTGCTGGTCGCATCCGCGACCGAGGCGCCCGTTCGGTAGGTACGCACAGCTCGCAAGCTATGGAGCGAGGGCGTCGAGCCAAGCCGGCAGCTGGGCTGTCGCGTGCTCGGCGTTGCGGCGCCACGCTGCGTCGTGTCCCTCGGCAAGGAGTCGCACGAAGCCGGCGACGCCCTCCGAGGCCCGCTGGCGGAGGAAGCGAGCCACCTCCTGGCATCGGTCGCCAACAAGGCCCATGGTCGCGGCCAGCTCACCGTCAGTGAGGCCGTAGCCGGCGGCGAAGCGCCGCATGCGGCGAACGGCCTCCTCCGGCGAGAGGGCGCGGTCGTGCCACAGGTTGCAGAACGTCATCAGGCAGTAGGCGACCTCCCACCGCGGCGTCCCACGATGGGTCGAGTCCCAATCGATGGCGAACCACCGGTCGCCATCCACGATCACGTTCCACGGCCCGAGATCGCCGTGGAGGCTGACCGTCTCGTCCGCGTGGCGGGGCAGGGCGGCGTGAAGCTTGGCGACAAACTCGCCAGCTCGCACCAGGGTCTCGTCGAACTCGAGGAGGTCGAGATGGTCAGGGGAGATCGTTGTGCCCGGGAGGTAGGTGAGGATCTCGCGATCCCGTTCGTCGATGCCGAGGACCCGCGGCGCCAAATCGCAGCCGACGGCCTCGAGGTGCCGCAGCAGCGCATGTACCTCGGGCGTCCACGGTCCGGTGGAGCGGCGGACGGTGTCTCCGAGGCGCACGACCTCGGCGATGGCCCCGCCTTCGAGCGGTATCTCCTCGTTCACGTGCCATATGATGCCGGACTTCGACCTGGCGTCGGAAGACGATCCTCGCTGCCTGGCCGCCTCGCCGTCCGCTGGTCGACTCGAACAGCCCACGTCACGGGCCGCCGACTAGTCGAGATCAGGCTACGTTGCGCCTGGGGGCACGTCTTCAAGCACCTAATTCTGGCGCCGGCAGAGAGTCCCTCCCGCGGCCGGCGTTGGGGGCGACCCCAGACCGAACGTCCGGCGATGTTCGGGGGCACGCGGTAGCGACGTACACGTCAGGTGGCATCGAGAAGGTCACCGAACGTCACACTCGAGGTCAGCTCATCCAACTCGGCCTGATCCGGTCGCCACGCCTGGGTCGCCTGCATCACGGTCCAGATGGCGGCCCAGCGCTGTGCTCGGTCAGAGTCATGGCCCATCCGACGGGCAATAGCTGCGGCCCGCGCCAAGATGCCCGAGGCCGAGGGGTGGCCGGCTGAGAAGAACCCGATATCCGAGCAGGGATCGCCGATGGACGGGATGGGATCTATGGCCAAATAGCAGCTTCCCGCCCACAGAAGGTTCTTGTCACAGAAGTCACCGTGGAGGAGGACCGGGGCGGGGACGGACCCGGACAAACTGAACGCCAGCTCACGAGCGGACCCCAGCCGGCTTAGCCCCGCCTCTCCCCGGCTGGGCTCAGCGCGGTATTGCCGCTCATAGGCGCAGTCGGCCCGAGCCCGCGCCTCCCAGGCGGGGTATGTCTCCTCCAACGTCGGAAATCCAAAGCTGCTCTGGCCGCGGTGGAGTCCGGCCAGCAACTCGGTGGCTACCGCGACCGCGACCGTCTCGTCTCCGGGCGGAAGAGGCGTACCAGGCTGGACCCGCTCCAAGAGGAGTGCCTGGTTGTCCCCGTCAGCGTCAATGAGTGTCACCGCCGCTCCCGAGCCGGACCAGGCGCTGAGTGCGGCCACCTCGGCTTCCCCAGCGCTCGGCGTGACGACGAGCTTGACCACCACCTCGGTGCCGTCGCGGCGGGTGGTCGCGAAGACATGGGATCGGAAGCCTCCGGCCAGCGCCTCACCGGGCTGGAGTTCCCAGCGTCGGGCCGAGGCCTCCAGTCGCTCGGCTATCCGGGCCGGGTCGGGTTCGACGTACTCGAGGAATCCAGGAGTCTCAGTCATCTCTACTCAGCCAAGCCTCTGGCGTTGGAGTGCGCCCGGATTATCGCGGATGTGCGTATGATCTTCCCAGGGGTGTTCCGGACTTTCCTCTCCGGGCCGGCGCTTCGGGACACTGTCTACCTGTTGACGCTTAGATATTGGGCTACCCGTGCGGCCAGGAACCTCCCCGGGATCATTGGCCAAATCGCCCCCGGGGTGGCCGGTACCGTCGGCGGTCATGTTGACCAGCGAGGAGTTGTGCAGCTTCGCCATAGGCGGCGCCCTCGCCGAAGAGCGGCCCCCTCCCGGCACGGTTGGCCACCACTTCTACTTCCGGTCCGCCTACCCGCCCGCCGCCGACACCGCCCCGCGCTGCTCCGCCGATCTCGAGACAGCTGACGAGCCGGTGTTACCCTCCGACACGACACTTTCAACGTCAGCGTCCTGTCAGACGGGGTGCCCCTCTGGGCGAAATGCCTTGAGGCGCAGCGCCGGGTAACCGATCGGTAACGGGAGAGTCGGTGGCCGAGCAGAGTCCTGAACTGTTTCATCGTCGAGAAGCTCGCCTGCGCCGGACGCACGCCTACCGCGCCGTTGTCATGGCATACGGCACCCTGGAGGACATGGAGGCCCCCGAGCTTCTGTATCTCAAGTTCGTCATGGCCCCGCTGGACGACCGGCACAAGTTCGCCGCCGACGCCCCCCCCCTGTGGCCAGCCGTCTCGGCGCCTTCGAATGCCAATTGGGGAGCGATCGGATGCTGACTGCAACGCCTCTAGAATACTTCCGGGGCCCAGATGAAGGAGAGAGGGCTCTCCGGCCGCACTTGTCCCGCTGGGAGGCTTACTCGGAGCTTACTCAGGCCATGCCGATACGGTTCGACCTACGCAACTGGGCGGTTGTGAACCGGCATCCCAACCCGAAAGGGTCGGTCAACTGCGTGGCCTCCGTATCAGACGCCGTCGTTCCAACGGACCAAGCGGTCGTCGATCACCCCAGTCTTCCGATTCCGCCACCCGACAGCTTTGATCAGCCGGCACCCGTAGAGATCCTTAGAGAGCGCTGGCGAGACGTGATTGAGTTTCGAGCCCTCCCTACTGTCGAGGGATATTTCATGCTGACGTATCTGGAAAGCCTCTTTGGCAGCCGAGCCCAGGCCGCCGAGGAACTGCGGATCGATCGGGCCGTGCTGCAGATGCTCGGCGCTATCACCGTTGCGCCAGACCCGTTCAGGGGACGGAAGGCTCGCGGGGAACGCCCTAGGACCGTCCGTGGCAGGGTCGGCCCCGTGAGCTCAGAGGAAGAGCATTGGCTAGTGGCGCTCGCCCAACAGGTCATGCTCCGTCTCGCCGACCCTCAATTCCGAAGTTCACGACTGACCCGGGGCGACTTGCCGCCGTTGGATTAGACCTGACTCAAACGTGCCCGCCGCCGCAATATCGGATCGCGCAGTTGCTACCCGGACGTCCCGCCTCTCCGTCAGGTGAGCCGTAAGCAAGATATTGAAGGCACTCGCCAAGAGTGCGAGGCCAGCCAGGCCGGCCGTAAGCCATTGGACTGCGGACGTCGAAGCGAAGACCGCTGCTGTGGAGGGCACGGCGCATTATCAGAGGAGATAACGCCTCTTTGCTCGCCAACGTCGGGGGTCCTGGTTGGCCGGCCGCCGGCTCCTCGCGTGACTCCGTTGGAAGGGTACTGGCCGAGCGCCGAGGGAGAACGGTCCTGGCCAGTTCGCAGGCGGCCAAGATCAGGTCTGTGATATCCGGTGTCGTCGTCATGATCGGGCGGATCTGTCCCTTCCCGACTGTCGGGACGGGCACCACACCTCATTGATACCCCCATAGGTGGCTCAGCGCACGGCTCTACTTCTGGCAGAGTCGGGAGGGTGCGGGCAGTCGTCACCGTCCTCGCTGTCTTGGCCTTCGGCGCTGAGGCCGCCGGCGTCGCTTTGCTCTTCGCCCAGGTAGCCGGCGATCGCCGCTCGGCCCGTCAGGCCCTGGCGGTTCGGGGCCAATGGCCGGCGACCCTCGAGCGGGCGCTGCAGACGGTCAATACGTCCGTTGATGGCCTGCAGGCGATCGACGACCTGGCAGCCCTCAAGACCTTCCTCAGCGCCTGGATGGCCGGAGGGGCCCGCCGCACGGCCGCAGGTGCGCTGCTAGCCGGGACCGGGGCTGGCCTAGGGCTAGCGGCCACGCTGGTGGCCATCTGGGGGTGATTCCGCTTCCCGGGTTGGGCACTCGGCGCCCAGGATATCCTCCGCTAGGGTCGGAGCGAGTGCCCAACGGCTCGAGTTATCCGCCCAGACTCTGGATCGGGTGTATGACAATGACGCTGGCTACCGGGTCCTTTCCCACGTGCTATTTCAAACCTCGTTCCAGGAGCTCGAGAGGCGGTATCCGACGGTCGCTCGAGACTGGCTCGACCGCATCATCAGGTGGCGCCTGGCGACCACGGGCCTTGACGAACAGCCCAACACCCCCTGATGCCCACCCCGCCGTCCAAGGAACTCTTCGACGTTTCGCGGAGAGCGGCTGAGGCAACCAAGGGGGCCATCAGAGGAGCTGACCGGAACCAGGCCGTTGGCTTCGCTGCCGTCAAGCGATGCCGCCATCTGCTCGGGGGCATGGTCCGCTTGCATAAGAGCGGAGCGGATGACCTGCTCGGGGTCCTTCTACGAACGCTCTATGAGACCTGGGTCAGGGGAGGATACGGATGCCTTGGCGGAGCTGAGGCCATCGAGGCGCTCGAGTCCGACGAGCTGTACCATCGGAGCCGGATCGACGCGGACCTGGGAGGCGTCGGCCCCCCGGCTGGTCAGCAGCTGTACCTCAGGGCGGTCGCCCGGCGATTCGCCGGCCTCTTGGCGGAGAGAGGAGTGCCAGAGCCGGGTCCTCAGTTTCCGATCGAGGGCTATCGGGTCCTCTTCCGCGCCGAGTCCTTTGTCAACGTGCACGGGGGGCTCGGCGCCTTGAACGGATTCATGCAGGAGCAGAGTCTTGGTGGACGCTGGACTGTCGCCGACGATCGACCCGCCCGACCGGAGCTGGGGCGACACCGTCTGGCTCTCGGCGTTGCCATGTTCGTCTCTTGTGCTGATACTGCCCATCGGGCCTCCGGGTTGCCCAACCCGGAGATCGACGTCCTCGGAACGCGCATCCAGGGCTGGAGGGAGCGGTACGGCCCAGTCGAAGAGGCGTGAACCCGGGGCCCGTGAGACGGCGATTTAATATCGGATGAGTTCGCCCAGCAGCCCGGCGCCCATCGGTAACGGTTTAGGGGAAATACGATGGTCAGTCCTCCTAGGATGATCCGGGTGCCGCGATCCTGGAGTTCTTCGAGAGTTTCGACACGGTTCGATGACTGGGAAAGCAGCTTGAATGGGGTCTTCTCGGGTTTGATTGCGTACCGCTAATACTCAACCTGATCGAGAGCGCCCGAACGCGATGAATGAGCCAACCAGCACGCCCCGCTTGACGCCCGACATGGCCCGACAGACCGTCTGCCCTCACTGCGCTCGCTATCTCCACGAGGCCGGTGTGGTGAGTAGAGACCATGTCCTCCCCCACTCCATGGGCGGTACGCGGACCGTACCGACGTGTAAGAGGTGTAATGAAGTGCTCGGAGAGGCAGTCGAAGCTCGGCTTCTGTCGCGGAACGGTTGGTTCACGCTTCTGTCTCAGGCTGCCGGCTATACGGAAGGCCGTGCGGACGGCACAACAGCGCTTGGTCAGCGAGCCATATTCCGGGTCGGCGATTCGGCCGAGCTTACGATGCTTGATCCGGTGCACCAGCTGTTGGCCGATGACGGTCGGACAAAACTTGTCGGAGTAGTCCTCCCGTCGCACGTCCCTGATGACTACCTGCGCAGCCTCGCGAAGGTCTATGGACAGGGCGAGGTCGCGATCCGAAGGCGCAGCCGACAGCCGCCGACGTGGACCAACGCGAACCTCACCATCAAGATCGACGACCTGCGGCGGCTGGCAGCCAAGATCGCTCTGTGCACAGGAGCGGCCGAATGGGGGGACGAGTTTCTGAAGAGCGGTTTCGGGGATTGGTTGCGGGTCGTGCTTGATGTATGGAGCGATTGGCCGGAGCATGATCGCCCCGCCCCTCTCAGTAGTCCGCTCGCCGGAGGGCGTTGGCCGTTGACGGCAGAGGAAGTGGATTCGATGACGTCACAGTTCAAGCAGCGGGTTGAGCCGATCCTGGCAAAGGCGGCAGTAGCGAGCCGGGAATCGACCGCTCCACCGGTCCCACCCCTGACTGCGTTCCTTCCGGCCGACGCTGGGGTCCGCGTTCGGTCAAATGTCCTTGGCATCGACCTTCCCGAACTTCTGGTGCCGCATCCGTTGCCCGAGGGGGTGCGGCCCCCGGTGTTCATCCCGCACGCCGTCCGAGCAGCGAGTGCCACCGTCCCCGAGTAACCGATGAAGACGCAGTTACGAACAGGGTCGACCGCTGCTTTACGGGGCCGGAAAGCACGAGCCCTCTCGATGCGGTACTCACCGAGGGGCCCCCGACCCCCTTTGGGTTTTAGCTGCCGTTTAGGGAGCCTGCCGCCGGGTCCGTCCCATACCACTCAAGAATAAGGTCCCAGGATCGCGGCAGGGGCGTCCCCGAGGTGCCGGTCTGGGATGGTTCATAACCCACCGCACGCGGGCCGCCTCGAGGCCGCCGCCATCCGCCGTGGCGACATGAGTCCGGGGCTACCCTTCCGTGGCGTGGAAGGGTCTTGGCCGCTGCGGGTTGCGTCGCATGAGGTGGTACCCGTCGAGCTCGATCTGGCCTGGGCGGGCAAGGTGCACCTGGCGGAGAGAGCGTCCCCGGGCGAGGAGGTCGCCGGCGCCACGTTCAACGACGCCGACGATGGCTGCTCGCAAGAGACCGGATCGCCGGCGACACCGGTCGATTGGACCACGACCGCCTGGCAGACCCGCACCCTGTGCGGGCGGACCAGGGGCGCGCTGGTCGATGAGGGGTCGCTCGATCTCCTCGGCGAGGACCGCGGGCTGTTGTGCCGGGGATGCTGGCGGACCGTGGAGGGATGGTTGAGTCCGCCACCGGCGGCAGCCGGCGAGGACGATGTCGTCGCCTGGGTGCTCGGCGCGGTGCTGGAGACCGGGGAGGCACTGCTCGAAGGCGTCCCCGTGCCGCGGCTGGAGTCGCTTCGGCGCCGGATCCGATCCGAGCTCAAGGCCGCCGTGGGCGGATCGGTCCGCACGACCAAGGTGGGCGAGGGCGGCCTTTGGGTGTGGTCCGGGCTCGTCAACGGTGCCAAGACCCCGGAGGCCTGGCAGGACGAGATGCGCGCCGCGGTCGATCGGATGGAGGCGCTCGACGCCGGCCACGCCGTTGCGCCCGCCAGGTCTCGGAAGCACTGGTCCGACATCACATCTGACCGGTAGCCGCCCGAACGGCCCCAAAGCGTGGGCCACGGATCGCCTCCGGCCGAGAACAAGACGATCTGTGCCGAGGTTCAGGACTGCGACAGCGCGATTCGACTCACTTCAAGTGAGTCTGACGGAAGGGGTCGGGGGCCCAGGGCCAACTTTCAATTGGGATGAAATACGTTCCTCTCATGCACTGATGTGGGCGCGCCAGTAGAAGGGGCGGAGCCCCTTGGTTTTCGTCTTGGTGATGCGACCCGGCCTCTGCTCAGGCGGCGGGGCTGAGCTCCACGTTGTGGCCGAGAGCCTCGAGGCGGGCGATGAGCCGGGCGGTCTCACGCTGAGGGTCGTGGCGGTTGGCCAGCCAGTCCGGCCCCAGCTCCGTGTAGGTCTGGCCGGTGGTGAGCATGTGCCAGGCGATGACGATGATGGAGTGCGCCACGGCCACGGTGGCCTTGTTCTCGCCACGACGACGAGCGATCTGGCGGTGCTGGGCGGCGAGGTAGGTCCCCTTGGAGCGGGAGGCGGACTTGGCCGCTTCCATCAGGACTCGGCGCAACCAGGTGGCGCCGTGGCGGGTCCCGCTCGGGCGGCGCTTGCCGGCCGACTCGTGATTGGCCGGAGCCAGCCCGGCCCAGGCGGCCAGGTGCCCGGCCGTGGGGAACCGGGACATGTCCGCCCCGGTCTCGGCCACGAATGTCTCGGCCACGACCTGGCCCACCCCGGGGATGGTCTTCAACAACTCGATGGCGGATTGAAACGGGTCGAGCCGGTCGACCACCTCCGCGTCCAGGCGGGCGATGGTCCCATCCAGGAAGTCGATGTGGTCCAGGATGGCCCGGGCCACCGCTCCGTGATGGGCCCCGAACCGTCCGGCCAGGGCCTCGGACAGGGCCGGGATCTTGGCCCGCATCCGGGTGAGGGCCATCTCGGCCAGCACCGCCGAGTCCCGCTCCCCGGCGATGAGTGCCTCGATCATGGCTCGGGTCGACTTGCCCAGCACCTTGGAGGCCACCGAGGAGATCTTGATCCCGGCGTCTTGGAGCACCTTGTCCAGGCGCTGGATCTCCTGGGCGCGCATGGTGATCTGGGTCTTGCGATACCGAGTCAGCTCCCGGAGCTCTCGCACCGGCGGCGGGGGCACGAAGCTAGGCCGCACCATCCCGTGGGCGGCCACGTCGGCCAACCACTCGGCATCAGCCATGTCGGTTTTGCGGCCAGGCACGTTCTTCACGTGCCCGGCGTTGACCAACCACAGCTCGGGGAAGAGTCCCTCCAAGGGGTAGTAGTAGGGGTCGGACCAGGGCGCGGTGCTGGCCTTTCGGCCGGTCCGTTTCCCTGGCCCGCCCTCCGAACCCGACGTGCGACTCTCACCGCATCGGGCTCTCCACATGTCCATGCCGGCCGGCTATGCGGCTTCCTGTGTCATTGTCGCCCACGGCGAGGGGATGGCCGTTCCCCGGTAGCGGTAGCGCTCGATGGCCACCGTGGCCGGGTTGAACAGCCGGACCTCGTCCTGCTCGGGCCACCGTCTCCGGAGATAGCGCCGTTGCAGTTCCCGCTGTCCCGTCTTGGGGTGTTTGTGGCACAACCAACACCACACCCGGCGCCAGGTGAAGGCGCTCAGGTAGGAGAAGGTCTTGGCCGACGCCCCGTGACGGTGATAGTTGGCCCATCCTCGTAGCATCGGGTTCAGCCGATGGATGAGGACAGGGAGCGACTGGTTCGTTGACCTGCGAGTGATGCTTCGCACCTTCGTCTTGACCGCCATCAAGGCGGCTCTCGACGGGTAGGTGTACACGAAGCGTCTGTTCGAGCCCCACTGCTTGTGGCGCTGGATGCGCATACCCAAGAAGTTGAAGCCCTGGTCAATGTGGGCGATCACCGTCTTCTCCTCCGAGAGGCGGAGCCCCATGGGGAGAAGCACCTCTGCTGCCTCCACTTTCAGGCGCTCGGCGTCCGCTTGGGTCCCAGCCACCATGAGTACCCAATCGTCCGCGTAGCGGACGATCCGGTAGTTGGCCAGACCTTTGCGTCGGCGTTGCTCCCGAGCGTGGGAGTCCCCCATCTGCTCCCAGGCCTTGGCGAAGTGCTCGTCAAGGACCGAGAGGGCGATGTTGGAAAGCAGAGGCGAAAGTATCCCGCCCTGGGGAGCACCAGCACTCGACTCTCGAAGCTCGCCATCCTCACCGAGGATGCCGGACTTCAAGAACGCCTTCACCAGCCCCAGGAGGCGCTTGTCCCCGATCCGATGCCGCATCCGGCCTAGAAGCGCCGGATGCGAGATTTCATCGAAGCACGCTTTGATGTCGCCTTCCACGATCCACTCGTAGGAGCGGCTCGTGAAGAAGTGAATCTCGGCGATGGCGTCCTGGGCCCGGCGTCCGGGACGGAACCCGTAACTGCACGGGTAAAAGTCCGCCTCGAAGATCGGCTCGAGCACCGTCTTGAGGGCGGCCTGGACCACCCGGTCGCGCACGGTGGCGATGCCAAGACGGCGGCGCTTGCCACCGGGCTTGGGAATCATCACCTCCCGCACGGCAACTGGTTGGAACCGCCGGGCCTTGAGATCATCTCGCAGCTCGGACAGAAAAGCCTGCTCGCCCCGGATGGCGGAAACGTAGAAGGCCGACTCGCCATCCACGCCCGCCGAGCGAGCCCCTCGGTTGCTCCTCACCCGCTCCCAGGCATTCACCAAGATCGCGGGGTCATAAACCAGATTCCACAAGTCGTCGAATCGACGATCAGGATCGTCGATAGCCCACTGGTGCAGCTTGGTCTGGATCTTCTGTACCCGCCACCAGGCCGTATCCGGCTCTGGCCACGGATCGTCGGTGTTCACCGTCGACCTCCAGGCATTCCAGTACCTCGTCTGCGAACACGCTGTCCCCCTTCGCCATGTACGTGGCTTTCCCACGCTCGGACTACTACGAGGACTCCGCCCCACCCCGGGGCTATCGGCTGACGACGAGCCTTCCCGTCCCCGGCCTGGCTGGCCGAGGGGAAGGGAGACCCCAGGATGGTTCCCACGTTCGCTGCTGACCGTTTGACGGGTGAGGCGCCCAGCTTTTCCCCTGCAGCATCGCCACGACTACGCCGCAGACCTTCATCGTGGCCTCCCCACCGGCCCAATTCACCGGCTTCGGAGTCGCCCGGATAGACCTCACCCGGGCGTGCACTGCGGTCCGGCCCACATCCGCCAGGTTGGAGCCGGTTCTGGCCTTGAGGGGGTTCCACCACTGGTTTCTGCATTCGTACACCTTCCCGTCTTGCTTGCCGGACCCGGGCCGTCTGGCAGTGCCGACCCGTCCCGTCTTTGTCAGGGCTGCTCCCACCCTCCCCTGCGACTCCAGGATCAGGCTGCCCTCAGCTTCAGCGGACCGCTGCGACGGCCCGAAGGAGGGGTCCTTTCATCCCCTCACGGTCAAACAGCGCCTCGTGGCGCACGACCGGCTTCCAGTAGACCCCGGTGGACTCCATCACCACCCGGGTGACCTCGAAGTCAGCCAACCAACCCGCCAGTTGACCCACCCCGGCGGTGGTCGTGGCAAAGCTGGACTTGTGGACCTTGGGCTCTGGACCCTCTCCCACCCGCACGGCGGCCACCACGGTGTCCCGATGGACATCCAGCCCGGCTACCCGGGCCGCTTGCTGTTGCACCTGATCTCCTCTCGTCGCTCTGTTTCAGCGGCGGGAGCAGGGACCCAACCATAAGAAATTGGGATACGCGCTCGCAGCGCACTACAGGGTCCCCCGGAATCCCCGCGCCATATTTACAACGAGCTCAACAGCACCAATCGAAATCGACGTCGGCTCCCACCGCCGAGAGCATTTCACTTCTCCAGGGTGGGGCGCAGCCCCATGGTCATTTACAT
>Ga0307374_10005871_pt1 | contig 19634 bp, 16 predicted proteins | sample OX3MG_FD_202532 | JGI IMG/M metagenome (GOLD analysis project Ga0307374, IMG submission 202532) | Soil microbial communities from Risofladan, Vaasa, Finland - OX-3 | ecosystem: Environmental > Terrestrial > Soil > Coastal area > Acid sulfate soil | place: Finland: Risofladan, Vaasa | collected...
ACGACTGGGTGATTCCCTACTACCGCGACATAACCCTGGTGCTGGTTATGGGGATGGAGCCCCGCGACCAGTTGCTGGCGGCTCTGGCCAAGGCCGCCGACCCCAACAGCGGCGCCCGCCAGATGCCCGCCCACTACTCCTCGAGGCGGCACAACATCGTCACCGGGGGCAGCCCGGTGGCGACCCAGATCCTCCATGCCGTGGGGGTCGCCCAGGCATTCCGGTATCGGAAAGAGGACCGGGTGGTGGTGGCCTCGGTAGGGGAGGGCGGGACCAGCGAGGGCGACTGGCACGAGGGCCTCAACTGGGCCGCCATCCACAAGCTTCCGGTGGTCTTTCTGGTCGAGAACAACGCCTTCGCCATCAGCGTTCCGCAGAGCCTCCAGATGGCCGTCCCCCATGTCGCCGAGCGCGCGGCCGGATATGGCATGCCGGGCCATACGGTCGATGGCGGCGACGTCCTGGCCGTCTATCGGGCAGCCACCGAGGCGGTCGAGCGGGCTCGGCGGGGAGCCGGACCGACGCTCTTGGAGGCCACCTGCGTCCGCCTGCAGTCGCACAGCAGCGACGACGACCAACGCCGCTACCGCAGCGCCGAGGACCTTGAGGCGATGCGCCAGCAGGACCCGCTGGAGCGGTTCCGGACTGACCTCGAGGCCAGTTCTATCCTCGCCGACGGCGATGCGGACGAGATCCGCCGCGAGTGTCAGCTACTGATCGACCAGGCCCAGCAGGAGGCTGACCAGGCACCGATCCCGGATCCGGCGACGGCGCTTGAGCACGTCTATGGGGACGCCTGAAAGTGCCCGAAATCTCCTACGTGGAGGCGGTTCGCGACGCGCTCCGCGACGAGATGCGCAGAGACGACCGGGTGATCGTCATGGGCGAGGACGTGGGGGTCAAGGGAGGTGTTTTCGGGGCCACCCAAGGGCTCTTCCAGGAGTTCGGTTCCGAGCGCGTGATCGATAGCCCCCTCGCCGAGGCGTCGATCGTGGGCGTCGCCATCGGCTGTGCCCTGGCAGGCCTGCGTCCGGTGGCCGAGATTCAGTTCCTCGACTTCATCCCTCCGGCGATGGACCAGCTCATCAGCGAGGCGGCCAAGATCCGCTACCGGTCAAACAACGACTGGAGCTGTCCGATGGTGGTCCGGGCCCCCTGCGGGGGTGGCGTCCACGTCCACGGGGCTCTCTACCACTCCCAGATGTTGGAGGCGCTGTTCGCCCACGTACCCGGACTGAAGGTAGTTCTACCTTCCAATCCCTACGACGCCAAGGGACTTCTGCTGGCGGCGCTGCGCGACCCGGACCCGGTGTGCTTCTTCGAACACAAGGGCCTCTACCGCTCGCTGCGCCAGGAGGTTCCCGACGAGGAGTACCTGGTACCGATCGGCCAGGGCCGGATCGTGCGCCCGGGGCGCGATATAAGCTGTTTCACATACGGGGCCACCGTCCACGAGGTCGTCACCGCAGCCGACCGGCTAAGCCAGGACGGCGTTGAGGTCGAGGTGGTCGATCTGCGCACGGTTCGGCCGCTTGACCGTGAGCTGATCGTCGAGAGCGCGAGCCGAACCGGCAAGGTCCTGGTGGCGCACGAGGCCAATCTGGCCGTCGGGGTCGGGGCGGAGGTGGCGGCCCTGGTCGCTGAGGAGTGCTTCCAGGCCCTGGACGGGCCGGTGATGCGAATTGGGGGACCCGAGATACCGGCCATCCCCTTCGCCGAGTCCCTGGCCGGGGTCTATTGCCTTGGCCCCGAGAAAATCGAGGCCAAGCTGAGGGAGTTGGCCGCCTACTGAGGTGGGCCATCAACAGAGGAGAGCGGATGTCGATCACGGTCACGATGCCGCAACTGGGCGAGTCAGTCACCGAGGGGACGATCGGGACCTGGTTGGTGGCGCCTGGCCAGCGGGTGGAGCGCTACGAGTCCCTGGTCGAGGTCATCACCGACAAGGTCACCGCGGAGGTGCCCGCTCCGGCGGCGGGCACGGTGGGCGAAATCCTGGCCGCCGAAGGGCAGCGCTTGTCGGTGGGTGAACCTATCTGCACTCTCGAGGGGGCGAGCGAGGAGGTCTCAGACGAGGCGTCCCCGGCCGCGGCCGTCGAGGTATCCCCGGCCACGGAGGAGGCGGTCTCCGAGGCGGGGGCACAGGCGCCGGCGACGGTCGCCTCTCCAGCCGCGGAGCCTCCTAGAGTAGGCGCTCAGCTGGCGACGGCCCCGGCCCCGGGCTCACCTCGAGACGGGGCGAGCGGGTTCATCAGTCCGGCGGTGCGGGCGCTCGCCGACGAGCACGCCGTCGACATAACCCAAGTCATCGGCACCGGGTTCCAGGGCAGGATCACCAAGCGGGATGTGCTGCTCTTTCTCGAGTCCGGCGCAGCGGCGCCTAATGGGCCGCCTCGACCGCCCCGGGACGCCCCGGTGCTGCCGGGTTCGCGAATCCCGCTCACCCCGATGCGGCGCGCCATCGCGGAGCATATGGTGCGCAGTCGGCGAACGTCCCCCCATGCCTGGACCATGATGGAGGTGGACATGAGCGGAGTCGCCGCCGCCCGCCAGGCGCGCCGGGCCGAGTTCAAGGCGGCCACCGGGCTGGAGCTCACCTTCCTGCACTTCGGGATGAAGTCCACCTGCCTGGCCTTGCGGGCGGTCCCGACCATGAACGCGGTGTTTGACGACGAGGCGATCCAGCTGCAGACGGAGATCAATCTGGGGCTTGCCGTAGCCGTCGGGGACGGCCTCATCGTCCCGGTGGTCCGGGGTGCCGACCGCTACAGCGTGGCCGGGCTGGCCCAGGCCTCGGCCGTTCTGATCGAGCGAGCGCGGCAGGGCAAGGCACGGTTGGAGGATGTCGAGGGAGGGACCTTCACCCTCAACAATGCCGGCGCCCTAGGGACGGTGATGTCCCAGGCGATCATCAATCAGCCTCAGGCGGCGATCCTGGTCATGGACGCGGTTATCCGCCGCCCGGTCGTGATTGGCGACGGAATCTCGATTCGCCCGATCATGAATCTCTGCCTCAGCTTCGATCACCGCCTGAACGACGGGGCGGGCGCCGCCCGCTTTCTGGGGGCGGTGAAGGGTTCGCTTGAGGCCGTCACTCCGGACAGCGCCCTGTTCTGATTCGGACCCCAGGCGAACGGGCCTCGGCGGCGACGGCATTAGGATTGCGGAGTGGAAAGCCCCCCTAAGCCGCGGGCGGCCAGGCCGAAGCTGAGTCTCCCCATGATCCAGGATCGACGGCCCGACCTGGTGCCGGGTCGCGGACCGGTCGGTGATGGGCGCCCGATCTGGCAACAGCTGCTTCCGGCGGGGGTGGAGCGCCGGCCAGCTTGGCTGACGGTCAAGATGCCCGTGGGCGGCCGTTACCAGCAATTGGACGAGATCATGCGGGGCCGGCGGCTGCACACGGTCTGCGAAGAGGCCCGCTGCCCCAACATTGGTGAGTGCTGGAGCTACGGCACCGCCACTTTCATGATTCTGGGCGAGGTCTGCACCCGTGCCTGTGCCTTCTGCGCGGTCACCTCGGGCCGACCGAATGGGCTGGACCTCGAGGAGCCAGATCGGGTCGCCGAGGCGGTCGCGGAGATGCGACTCAAGCACGCGGTGATCACCTCAGTGGACCGCGACGATCTTCCCGACGGTGGGGCCGCGATCTTCGCCCGGACCATCGAGGCGATCCACCGCCGGGTGCCCGGCTGTCAGGTCGAGGTGCTCACGCCCGACTTCCAGGGGTCGGAGGCTAGCCTGGCGACGGTGATGGAGGCTGCCCCCGAGGTTTTCAACCACAACATCGAGACGGTGAGCCGCCTCTTCCCGCGGGTCCGGCCCAAGTCGCTCTATGCCCGGTCTCTGACCGTGCTCCGCCGGGCCGGCGAGCTGGGGCCGGGGTCCCAGACCAAGTCCGGCCTCATGGTCGGGCTGGGCGAGTCCATGGAGGAGGTCAAAGAGGTCCTGGTGGACCTCCGCCGCCATGGCGTCCGGCTAGTGACCATCGGGCAGTATCTGCGCCCCTCGCTGAAACACATTCGCTGCGATCGCTTCTGGCTCCCCGAGGAGTTTTCTGAGCTGCGCGACTTCGGCATGTCGCTTGGCTTTGCCCACGTGGAGTCCGGCCCGCTGGTGCGGAGCTCGTACCACGCCCACCAGCAGGCGGTGGCCGGGGCCGGGCAGCCTCCCGTCGGGGTGGGGGTAAGGTAGCCGTGGCCGGAGTCTGGCGACGGCCGCTGCGAGCGCTCTGGTGCGGCACCGTGCCCTACCAGACCGCCTGGGAGTGGCAGCGCCGGCTGGCCGGCGCCCGGGCCCAGGGGGAACTGGAGGACGACCTGCTGCTGCTGATGGAGCACCCCGCCGTGTACACCATGGGGCGAGGCGGGAAGCCTGAGCACCTACTTCAGGGGGAGGCGGGTCTCCGAGCCAGCGGGGCGGAGTACTTTGAGGTCGACCGAGGGGGCTCGGTTACCTACCACGGACCGGGCCAGCTGGTCGGCTACCCGATCGTGCACCTAGATCAGCTCGGGATCGACCCGATCGCCTTCCTGCGGGCCCTCGAGGACGCCCTTATCGATGCCTGCCAGATGCGCGGAGTGGACGCCTTCCGCGAGCCCCCCTTCACAGGCGTCTGGGACCGCCAGGGCAAGCTCGCCGCTCTGGGGGTGAAGCTGAGCGGTCGCCAGGTCACCTATCACGGTTTCGCCTTGAACGGGACCACCGACCTGAGCGCCTTCGAGCTCATTCTCCCCTGTGGAATCGAAGGTCGCCGGGCCACCTCGCTGGAGGCCGCCGGCGCCTCCGGAGATCTCCGCCCCGAGGCGCTGGGAGAGCTCGTAGGCCCCTTCGTCGCCCATGCCCTCGGGTTGCGCTGGGAGTTGGCCGATGCCGCCCGGCTTGGGCTGAACCTCGCCCTCCCCGAAGTCGCGCCCGCCCCCGGAGGCGGGCGCCTTTGATCTCGCTGCGGGATTGCCTCTTTACCTCCCGGCTCGGTTCGGGCATATTTCTACCGACCAAGTCGTGGCTACGATTGAGGAGCGGGGGCGGACGACGCGAAGCCGGGCGGTGCCGACTTTGACTTGGGAAGGGGAGAGTGGGTCGCAGCGTGCCGACCGCCGCTCCCACCTGGGCCAGCTCGACCGCGTCCTGGAGGTGCTCGAGGAGCTCAATCTGGAGGGCGAGGTCAGGGTTCCCTTGGAGGTGCGACGCCAACTCGAACTCTGCGGAATCATGACCCGGGTGGACGAGAGCCCGTCGGCGGTACTGGAGCGCGTACTGAATGGCCAGGAGGTCTACCTCCTCCACCCGGTGGCGCTCATGCCCCCCAAGCCGGAGAGCCGGCGCGGGCGGCTCCCCCGGGAGGACGGCTGACCCGCATTGCCCGGCGATCTCCTGGCACCGGCGCCCGCTCTGTAATCAAACCGTCACCCTTCTGATGGGCTGCGCCCTCCGGCACTGGCTACGCTCCCCAGGTGAGTTGGAGCGAGACCGTATTGGGCCACAGCGCGCCTGGGACAGGGCGCGACAAGCGCCACCGGCAGGTGATGGCTCGGAGCACCGAGGCCCCACCTGGGCCGTCTGGGCAGGTTCGGGAAACTCCCCTTGCCACCCTGGGGATTCGCCCACTCCGCCTCGGACGTAGTCTCGCCCGGCCCCTGACCCGACCGACCCGCGAGGGTTACGCGCTTGCGGCGATCGTCCTTATCGGCTTCGGCGCCGCGACGTCGTTTGGCTACAGCCACTCCGTATCACTGCTCGCGATCACCGGCGGAGGGTGCTTCGCCGTGCTCAGCGGGACGGGTGGGAGCGGGCGGGCCGGTCGCCTCTCGTGGAGCCTGGCTGCCTTCTGCGGAGCGATGAGCACCGGGTTCCTGCTCGCCCAAGGCCCGGTCGACTGGTTGCTTCCGGCGGCAGGAGGACTTGGTGCGATCGTGGCGATCGCGGCGACACCAACTGCGGCCCGACTCGGTGGTTGTGTGCTGGCGGCCCTGCCGGGGGCGCAGGTGCTGGCCAGGGAGGTCCGCTGGGGTCAGGTAAACATCGACGTCTTCGCCTTCACCCAGAGGGCCAGCTGGCAACTACTCCACGGCCAGGACCCCTACCAGGGGGCCTACCAGACGACCTCTCCCCACCTGGCGCTGGCCCACTACTTCTATCTCCCGGCGGTGTTCCTGCTCTCGGTTCCGGGCCGCCTCCTGGGAGACATCCGGGTCAGCAATCTGCTGGCCGTAGTCGCCCTGATCGTGGCGCTGACGGTTCTGGCCAGGCGCCACGGCGGAAGGGAGCAGGGGTGGCGATGCCTGGCCCTCGGCCTCACCCTTCCCTTCCTGGCGCCCATGATCTACTACGCGTGGGCCGAGGTCTACCTAATGGCCGCGATCGTGCTATGGCTGGCCTTGCGCGAGCGCCACAAGGGGATCTCGGTAGTGATCCTGGGGGTGGGCATCGCCACCGTACCAACGGCCCTGCCGCTTCTGATCCTGCCGTTTCTGTGGTGGCCCCGGCCTCGACGAGAGCTGCTGAGTGCGGCCGGGGTGGCGCTGCTGGTCTGCTTCCCGTTCGTCGTCTGGGCCGGTCCGGAGGAATTCGTCAAAGCGGCACTCCTCGTCAGTGTATCTCTGCCCCCGCGCCTTGACGGCCTCGACCTCGATTCGGTTGCCAGGTTCCTGACCGGGAGCTGGCTACCATTCTGGGTCTGGCCGAGCGCTTCGCTGGGGGCCCTGGTGCTGGTGATCAGGTCTCGAGAGCGCAGTTGGGCGCGGGCCTTTTATCTCGGTTCGGCCCTCCTCCTGGTGGCGTTTGTCTTCGCCAAGTGGGCATTCTTCAACTACTACTTCCTGGTCGCGGTGGCACTGGTGCTGGCCATGGCCCTGGCTGGTGGTGTCACCGAGGAGACGGAGTCCCATGGGGAGGGTAGGGGCGGCCGCGTCGATCCTGCCGTAGTTCAGCCCGCCTAGAGTTTGTCGACGAAGTAAACCCCAGTCGGGAGGAGATGGATAGCCCGACCACCATCGGGATCCCTGGGCAGCCTGCCTTCGGGGCCGCTCTCCGACCGGCCGACACGTCGTTCGCCCGAGGGGCCAGGCTCATGTCTGTAATCAACCCGTCACCGGAGCGCTGGACTTTCCTGCTCGTCCGGTCGGTACTCTCGGCGAATGAGTCGGCGGCCACCCGTCCCGGATCTTCAGGAGCGGGCGATCGAGCCGCCGATGCGGCCCGCGTCGTCTGCACCCAGCGGCGGGGCTAGCCGGGAGGACGGGAGTGCGCCTCGGCTTCGAAACGGGCCGTCGGCCGCGAGGGCGGTCCTGAGGTCAGAGCCGGGATGGGTGCCCCTCAGCTCCCTTGGGATCACACTTCGGCCAACCCGGGAGGGGTGTGCCCTGGCCGCCGTCGTTCTGATCGGATTCGGTTCGGCGGTCGCCTACGGTCGCTATCAGCCCTATGCCCTGGCGGCGATCGTGGTCGGCGCCGGTATTGCCCTGTTCGGTTCATCCGCGTCCCGCCTCCCTTCGGGAACTTCCACTTGGTCGCTGGCCGCCTTCGCCGGGGCGATAAGCTCGGGATTCCTGGTCGGGTCCAGTCCGGTCGACTGGCTGGGTCCCGTGGCGGGCGGGATCGGCGCGATCCTCGTGATCTCCGCTCGAGGCCGGCTGCTCCGCATCGGTGGCTGCGTGGTGGCGGTCACGACCAGCCTGCTGATCGTCGCCAAGGACATCACCTGGGGTCGGGCCGCGGTCGACGTGTTCACCTTTACGCAGCGGGCGACCCAGCAGTTGCTGCTGGGTCGGGACCCCTACGGGTTCGCGTATCCGACCACCACTCCGCACCTACCCCTGGCCCACTACTTCTACCTGCCCGGCGTGCTGCTGCTCTCCATCCCCGGCCGGCTGCTGGGCGATATTCGGGTCAGCTGCCTGCTGGCGGCGGTGGCGCTGGTCGGAGCGATCACCCTCCTGGCCCGGCGTCACGGCGGTTCCGAGCAGGGCTGGCGCTGCCTGGCGCTCTGTCTGACCCTGCCCTTCTTCCCGCTCATGGTCCTGTACGGCTGGACCGAGATCTACCCGATCACGGGGATCGCCCTGTGGTTGGTCCTTCGCGAGCGGCATCGGATCAGCTCGGTGCTGGTCCTCGGGGTCGGAGTAGCCACCGTCCCCACCGCCCTGCCTCTTCTAGTGTTGCCCTTCCTCTGGTGGCGCCAGGCGCGGCTCGAGATCCTGGGGGCCGCCCTGGTGGCGGCGACGATCTGCCTGCCATTCGCGATCTGGACAGGTGCCGGAAACTTCGTGTACGCGACCCTGCTGCTAAATCTGCACCTGCCTCCCTCGACCTTTGGACTTGACCTCGACGCCGCTTACCAGCGCTTCACCGGAACCTGGATGCCGAATTGGATCTGGCCGCTCGTCGTCGCCGTCAGCTTGGTGTTGCTCGCCCGAGCCAAACCGCGGACATGGCCGCGTGCGTTCTACCTCGGCTCCGCCCTCCTTGCGGTCGCCTTTCTCTGGGCCAAGTGGGCGATTTTCAACTACTACTTCCTGGTCGTTGTCGGCTTGGTCCTGGCGCTCGCCCTGACCCAGAGCGGTGGTGGGGTCAGCCCGCTCGGTGCCCAGAAACCTGGCCCGGCGAGGTCGCTAGGTGCTGAGCCGGAGCTCGAAGCATGAGCCGCTCAGGATGGCCGGTCGCTCGGAGCCCGGCCTCGGCAGCCGGTCGCGATAATCTGGGGCTTCCGGGGGCGAATAGCTCAGTGGAAGAGCGCCTCGCTTACACCGAGGATGTCGCAGGTTCGAACCCTGCTTCGCCCACTTCTCCGGCCCCGGGAGGGAGCTTATGACCCCGCTGGGGGGGATTGATTCCCAGAGGGGACCCACATCCATCGTGGTGCATGCGGGGCGCATTCTCATCGTGCCGCTTCTGGCGCTGGCGCTGATCCCGCTCGCTCTCACCGAACTCAAATTTGTCTCGCTGCACGACCTCGTCGGCTCGGCGGTTCCGGACGTCATTTTTTTCGAGCACGCGGCGCGGGGGCTGTTCCAGGGGCACCTGCCCTACAGTTCGCACTTCCTCTCGGCTCCGGACAGTCGCTTCGTCTTCGTCTACCCACCACTCACTCTGCTGCTCGCGGTACCGCCTCTGCTCGCCGGCTCGTCGTACGCCTTCGGGTTTGCCGTGGAGTTGGTGGTCGGACTGGGATTGGGGCTCTGGCTTTTGGGTCGCGCATGCCGAGGGGACGAGATCGACGTTCCGGTCGCTCTCCTGGCGGCGGTGCTGCTAGTCGCCCTGGGTCCGTTGTTATTCAGTCGCGTCGACGGGCTCCAGGGGTTGGCGCTGGCCGGGGCGGCACTGGCCTTGCGCGGGCGGCGCGTGTCTCTGGCGATCGCTCTGATCACGCTGGCGGCCCTGGTCAAGGAGACCGTCATAGTCGCTGCGGTGCCTGTCGTCGTCTGGGCTCTCTGGCAGCCCGCAGGCGAGGGGGAGAGGAACTCGCGCTGGCGGAGACTGGGCGAGGTCGGGGTGGGGATGGTGCCGGCCGGCTTGGTGCTGCTGGTCTTCGCGATCTGGTCTCGGGGCCGGGTCTTCAGCGCGGCCTTGGCCAGCGTCCACCGAGGAGTCGAGGTCGAGAGCCTGGCAGCCACGATCAGCTACCTCACCCATCCCTTCATGCGCCTGACGAGCTACGTCGGCAGGCTGGCGTCGGTTCAGGTGGCCGGCCCCCAGGTCTCATTGATTGCCGGAGTGCTCACCGCCGGGGGCGTCATCGTCGTCGTCTGGGGAGCCGTTCACTTTGCCCGGGAGCGGCGCCGCCCGGTCACCGCGATCGCATTCGCCGTGGCAGTCTCGCTGGTCGCCACCCCGGTATTCTCGCCCCAGTACCTGCTCGCCCTGATGCCTCTCCTGGCGCTGGCGGCAGCCACCGAATTCGCACCGGGCCGCGCGAATCTGCTCCTGGTGCTGGCCTTGGCGACCTGCCTGCTGACTCAGCTCGAGTTTCCCTATCTTTTCGCATCGGTGGCAGCGCTTCACTACCAGGGCATGGCGGTCGTTGCCCTGCGCAATCTAGTCCTGATCGGGATCGCGGTGAAGCTGGTCCAGCCAGTTGGGGAGCCCGCCTTGGCGCCGACGGTGCAGGCGGCGACTTCGTCGCTGACATCCCCAACCGGGTAGTCCAGAGCGCGGCCGGCAAGGCTCGCCCGCAGTGAATCCGAGGCGCCTCCGATGCTAGCCTGGTGCCCCCGGGCAGATCGAGTGACGCGGATGTGGGGAGGCAGCCCTTGACTCAGGGCGAGGCGGTGACGGGCGATCGCCCGCCCCGGCATGGCACTGGTTGGTGGGCTTGTGTGGCCGTCCTGCTCCCGCTGGTAGCGGTCGCGATCTCGGTCCGGGCGAGCTACCCGCTGGGACCGAGCGCAGTGCCTCAGAACGGTGCCGGCGGGGTCTTCTTGAGTTCGATCGCCCAGGTCGCCCTGGTACTCGGCGTGGCCGCATTCGAGTTGCTCTTGATGCTGGGCCTCGTCTACGCCCCCTGGCGCCGGCTCCGCGAGGCGGGTCGGGCGGGGGCTCCGGTCGCTCAGGTCAGCCGGCGGATGGCGCTCCGGCTGGCTGCGCTGCCCGTGATCGTGCTGCTGATCCAGGCGGCGGTCCTGATCCTGGTTCTGCGGCGGCGCACCGGGCTGCCCAAGGGCAGGGTCGGGCTGGGAGCCGTCCCGCATCTGGGCCAGCAGGTCGTGCCCCCGGGCCTGTCGGTAAGCCTCCCGGAGACGACCGCGATCGCGGCCGGACTCGGCCTCGTAGTCCTGGTTGTGGTGGCCCTCGTGAAGCGGCGGGGCCGCCGCCTGGCCCATCCTGCGGCGGGCTCAGGCTCGCTTCTGCAGAGCGAACTCGCCTCAGCCATAGATGAGAGCCTCGGCGACCTCGCCCTGGGCGGTGATCCCCGCCAGGCGGTGATCGCCGCCTATGAGCGCATGGAGAGAGCCCTGGCCGGGGTTGGCCTCCCGCCGGAGGCGTTCGAAACTCCGCTTGAGTACCTGGAGCGGGCCCTGCATCGGCTGCAGGCGAGCCGGGCGGCGCTGACCCGGCTCACCGACCTCTTCGAGACCGCGCGATACTCACGCCGGTCGGTTGGCCCGGAGATGCGGAGCGAGGCCGAGGCGGCTCTGGCTGGGCTGCGGGCCGAACTCGGCGGCTGACCGCCAGGTATCCTCGTCGGGCCTGCGAGCCCGGGTCGGCGACGATCACTTTTGGTGGAGGGAAGTGCGGTGGCAGTCGGCCCGCGAAGAGGTTTCCTCGAGCGCTACAGCCCGGGTCTGGTTCTGATCGGCGCGGGCACGGTTGCCCTCCTGGTGGTATTGGCTCGAGGCGGGGTTGACGCCGGCCAGATCGGCCGGGTCTACGTGCTCTCGGTGGGAGCGATCGTGGTGGTCGGGTTGCTCCTGGAGCTGCGGCGGGTGGGGTCTGACCGTTGGTCGAATGAACCCCCCCCGACGCGGCCGGTCGCCCCGCTTCCGGCCCAGCTGGAGATGCTCCAAGACGCACTGCGGGCCGGCCGGGCCAACCGGTCCCAGTTCCAGCGCCAGGTGGTGCCGTTGCTCCGGGAGGTTGCCGCGGACCGACTCCTGCTGCTGGGCGTCTCCTTGACTCGCGAGCCGGAGCGGGCGGCTAAAGTCCTCGGCCCTGAGCTCAGTTCGGCGCTCCGCGAGGAGCCCACTCCCGCTGGAGGGCTGCCCGCAGGGCGGATGCGTCCGGGGGAGTTGGAGCCGCTACTCGAGGCGCTCGACGCGGTCGGTCGATGATCCAGCCCCAGGACCTGCAGCGCTCGGCCACGGGCCTCCTCGACGAGCTGGAGAAGGCGGTGGTCGGCAAGCGGGCCGTCCTGGAGATGGTCTTGCTCGCCGTCCTCGCCGATGGCCACGTGTTGATCGAAGATTTCCCCGGGCTGGCCAAGACCCTGATCGCTCGCTCCTTCGCCAGTTGCTGTGGGCTGAGTTTCGCTCGGATCCAGTTCACCCCCGACCTGATGCCATCCGACATCACCGGGTCCTCGATCTACAACCAGCGCAGCGGCGACTTCGAGATGCGCGAGGGTCCGATCTTTGCCAATCTGCTTCTGGCGGACGAGATCAACCGCTCCCCCGCCAAGACCCAGGCGGCCCTGCTCGAGGGGATGCAGGAAAGGCAGGTCACCATCGAGGGCGTGACCCGGCCGCTGCCCCGCCCCTTCCTGGTCCTGGCCACCCAGAACCCGATCGAGTACGAGGGCACCTATCCACTCCCCGAGGCGCAGCTCGACCGCTTTCTGATCCGGATCGGGGTCGGCTATCCCAGCCGGGAGGAGGAGCGCCAGCTGCTAGAGCGGCGCCGCCTACGGGGCTCGGACGAGCCACGCCTCGAGGAGGTTGTCGGCCTGGCCCAGCTGCTTGAGATGCAGCAGGTGTTAGAGAGGGTCCACGTCGACCCGGACATCGAGCTGTACATCGTCGACCTGGTCGAAGCCACCCGCCGCCACCCAGGGGTCCAGGTGGGCGCCAGCCCGCGCGGGTCCTTGGCCCTGCTCAAGCTGTCCCGGGCCCGGGCGGCACTGCAGGGCCGGGAGTACGTGGTCCCCGAGGATGTCAAGGCGGTCGCGGTGGCCGCTCTCGCCCACCGCCTCTCACTGCGGCCGGAGCTCTGGGTGCGGCGCATCAACGCTGAGGACCTGGTTGGAGAGTGCCTGACCACCGTGCCCACGCCACCGACCCGGTCACCGGTCGGGGCCGGGGGCGCCGCCGACCGGTGACCGTTCGGCCGACGCCGCGGCTGGCCGGGTATGCGGCGCTGGTCCTGCTCGGCGCCTTCGGTGCCGTGACCCTGGATCGGATCGCGGTCCTCGCCTTGGTGGTTCCGTTCGCCGTCTGGCTCGCTGTCGGTCTGGCCCGAACCACCCCACCTCAGCTGGAGCTCGGCTGCCGGCTCGACCAGGATCGGGTCGCGGAAGGGGAGGAGGCGACCCTTTCGGCGGAGGTCAGCTGCCGGGGCGGGCTAGGCTGGCTGGAGCTCCGCGCGGAGCTGCCCAGCAACGTAACCTGCGCTACTCCCGGCGCCCGCCACCGGATCCGCGCCCCCCGGGGGGTCCCCGCGACCCTGATCTGGCCGATTGTGCCGCGCCGCTGGGGGTCCTACATGTGCGGGCCGATCGCGGTCAGGGCCCGCGATCGGTTGGGATTGGTCTACTACACAGTTCGGCTGGGGGAACCCCAGATGCTGCGGGTCTACCCCGCATTCGAACGGCTGCGCCGCTTGGTGCCGCCCGCCCGGACCCAGCTCTTCGCCGGCAATCGGATCGCCCGCCGCCATGGCGAGGGGATCGAGTTTGCCGACATCCGGGCCTTCACCGCCGGCGACCGAGTCCGCCGGATCAACTGGCGCGCAACCGCCCGGACCGGGGCTCCCCAGGTCAACGACTTCCACCTGGAGCGGAACGCCGATGTGATTCTCTTCATCGACAGCTTCGCTGACATGGGCGCGGATCGGGAATCGGTGCTGAGCCTGGCCGTACGGGCCGCCACCGCGCTGGCCGACGGCTACCTCGGGGAGCGCGACCGAGTGGGGGTCGTGGGCTTCGGCGGCCTTCTGCGCTGGCTGTTGCCGGCGATGGGTCCCCGGCACTTCTACCGAGTGGTGGAAGCTCTCCTGGACACCGAGGTGGTCACCAGCTACGCGTGGCGGGAGATCGATGTGATCCCCCCGCGGGTGCTCCCCCCCTCAGCGACTATCGTCGCCCTCACTCCGCTGCTCGACCCGCGCAGTCTCGGAGCACTGGCCGACCTCCACCACCGCGGTTTCGACCTGGTCGTACTGGAGATCACTCCCGAGCGTTTCCTGCCCCGCTCCGGGCGCCGGCTGGATCCCCTCGCGGTCCGGGTCTGGGGGATGCTCCGGAGTGCCCGCCGGCGGTCGCTCGAGCGGGCCGGCCTGATCATCGTGGAATGGCCCGAGGGCGTCGAGCTCGAGACCGTGCTGAACCGGGTCAGGGAGTATCGGCGATTCGCCCGCCGCTCGGTCGCCTGATCCCGTCCGGGGCCGCGCTGCTCTGCTTGGGTTCGGCCCTGGCGGTGACCGGGTTGAGCTCGGCCCAACTCCCCCAAAGCCTGCTCTTGGGGGTCGAAGCGGCCGGCTTCACCCTCCTCGTCGCAGCCCTGGTGCTGGCCCGGGCTGACTGGGTGGTGCCGGCGGTGGCGGTCGTGATCGTCCCTGAGGCGGTCACCGTGGCAATCGGCGGGCCCGCCCAACTGGCGCCCGTCCTGGGCACTCTGCTCCTGGCCGCGGCTGAACTCGCCTTCTGGTCGATCGAGAGGAGCTCTCCGGCCCAGGAGGCGTCTGGCGTGGGGCTCGTCCGGCTGCTCTGGCTGTTGGGGGTGGGGCTGGCAGGCTGTGCTGTCGGGCTCCTGATGGCGACGCTTTCGGAGCTGCCGCTGGCGGGCGGATTCGACCTCACCGCACTCGGCATGGCGGCGGCAATCACCGTCGGGTGTGCGCTGCTCTGGCTGAGCCGAGAGGCGGTCCGCGGCTGACGGTCAGGCTCGCCCGCCGGCGACCGTCAGGCCGTGCCGGCGCGCCGCCGGCCGCGGTACCGGACCGGCACTACCCGGCCGAGCGCCTCGCCCGCCTGGGTGGCGTCGCCCACCATCACGGTGGTGACGCTGGCCGGCGACAGGTAGCGGGCCGCGACCTGGCGGAGCTGGGTGGGGGAGACCGCCGCCAGGCGATCCGCGTAGCCCTCCAGGTAGCGATGGTCCAGGCCATAGGCGCGAACCTGGGCGAGTGAGCTGGCGAGGCCGGCCTGGGTCTGCAGGAAGATGACCCGAACACCGGCGAGGTAGTTGCGGGTCTGCTCCAGCTCGTCCTGCCCCACCTCGACCGTCGCCAGTCTTCCCAACTCATAGGCGAGCTCGACGAAGGCGGCGGCAGTCACCTCGGTCCGGACGTCCAACGCGGCGCCCACCAGGCTGTCCCGAATATGGGACACGGTCATGGTGTGCGGGCTGTATGTGTAGCCCTTGTCCTCGCGCAGGTTCGACATCAGTCGGGAGCTGAAACTGCCGCCCAGGACCGCCGAGGCCAGGGCCAAGGGGATCTGGTCGGGGTGGCCGACCGGAGGACCGCTAGCGCCGGTCAGGATCACGGTCTGGACCAGCCCCGGGCGATCGATGAAGGTGACCCGGGAATCGTTCTTCGGATGGACCCGCGGGACCCGAACTGTGCGGCGGGGGCCGGTCCAGGCGGCGAACGCCCGGCGCAGCCGGGCCACCGTGCGGCGGGGCTCGACATCGCCTACCACGGTGAGCTGGCCCGAGCTGGGCAGGAAGGTGGCCCGGTGGAGTTCCCGAAGCTGGCGCCGGGTCGTCTTGCGGATTGCTGACTCGGGGGGTTCCGGCCGTCCGTATGGGTGGCTGCCGTAAATGATCTGCTGGAGTTCCTCCTCGGCCGGGAACTGGGGGGTAGCCCGGGCGATCCGGAGTCCCTCGATCAGCTTGACCCGCTCGGTCTCCAGCTCCTCTTGAGGAAATGCCGGCTGGGTCGTGATCTGGCAGACCAGGTGGTAGAGCTCGGCCTCGGCCTCCGAAAGAGCCGACGCCGATATGTGGATCCGGTCATGGTCCTGGTGCACCTGGAGCGAGCCGCCCAGGCGCTGGATGGACTCGGAGACCTCCTCCTGGTTGAGCTCCCGGGTCCCGAGCAGGATGCCCGCCCGCAGCAACGCACTGGCGGCGGAGCTGCCGCCGATGGCGCTCCCCGCCGGGAGGCTCAGGCGCAACTCCACCCTAGGCACGCTGGGCCGGGCGAGCACCATGACGTCGAGGCCCTCGTCGAGACGTGCCCGGGTCGGACGGCCCACCCGAAGGCGCGGCACCGGCCCCGGCTGGGGAACTTCGCTGGTCAACTCCAAGGAGCGGTCGGGCGTGGTCATCCTTTCCCGCGCTCCAGATCGGGCAGCCAGTGCAGCACGGTCGAGCGCTCCGGGCGCAGCCAGCGGCCGACCGCCTCTTGAACCTGCCGGGCGCTGATCTCCTGGAAAAGTAGGGGCAGCTGATCGGCCAGCTCGGGCTGATCGTGCACCGCCGCCAGGACCCCCAACTCGCGTAGCCGGCCCAGTCGGCTGTCCGTGCTGGCGTGGTAGGAACCGAGCTCGCGGCGCTTGGAGCGAAGCAGCTCGTCCGGGCTAGGCCCATCCTCTGCCATCCTGGCCAGCTCCTCGTCGATGGCGGTGACCGCGCGCTCGGTGCTGACCCCGGGCCGGGGGGTCGCCTCGAAGGTGAACAGGGCGGGACCCTTGAACTCGAAAGCGTCTCCGATCGGAAAGTGAGGCCCGCCATCGATCTGGAGCAGCAGCTCGCGCTCCCGGATCAAGCGGCGCTGGAGCCGGGACGACCGGCCGTCGGTGAGCACCCGTGAGGCGAGGGCGAGGGGCAGGTGGTCCTTGGTCCCGAAGGCGGCCGTCCGGTAGCCGACCGCGACCCGCGGATTGGGCGCCAGCGGGTCCAGCCTCCGGTGCTCCGAGCGGGCGCTCGGAATCGGCTCCACGAGGTCAGGCACCGGCGGGGCCGGCCGGGTCGGCACCGGTCCGAAATGGCGCTCGACCAGCGCCATCGCCTTGTCCTCGTCGAAGTCCCCGACCAGTACCAAGGTGGCGTTTCCAGGCCCGTACCAGGTCTTGTAGAATGCGCGGGCGTCGGCCACTGTGGCCGCCTCCAGATCGGCGAACTCGCCATAGAAGTTGTGCGCGTTGGCGTAGCTGGAGAACGCGTACTGGGAGAGCCAGAGCCAGGAGAACCCCCCGTAGGGCCGGTTGAGGACGTTGACCCGGACCTCCTCCTTGACCACGTCGACCTGGTTCTGGAGGGTCTGCTCATTGATGTCGAGGTTCTCCATCCGATCGGCCTCGATGAAACAGGCCATCTCCAACGCGGAGGCTGGGAGCACCTCGAACAGGTTGGTGTAGTCGTGACGGGTGGAGCCGTTGAGGACCCCGCCGGCACCGGTGATCAGCTGTCCAAAGTCGGCCTTGGGAACCCGCTCGGTTCCCTGAAACATGAGGTGCTCAAAGAGGTGGGCGAACCCAGTCCGTCCCTCCTCCTCAAGCCGGAAGCCCACCCGGTAGTAGAGACCCACCGCCACCGTCGGCGACGTTCGTTCTGGGCTCAGCACTACCCCCAGACCGTTGGACAGGACCCGGGTGGACAGGCGAGGTGACCCCAAAGAGGAGGATCGGGGCCTGGCCGTCCGGGGGGTCATCACGCGAGATCGTAGCGAGGAGGGGTGCGGGCCGGCCGAAGCGGTCGGGCCGCCTCGTTCCAACTGCGCTCCAGGGTTGGGTTCGGATTGTTCTGGTGGGACTGTATTTACAGAAGGTGAGAGGACTCCCCGGCTGGCAAGGTCCGCAAATCGGGCCCGGCGCTCCTTGCGAGGGGCCAGTGCCGACTCCGAGCCATCCTCGTGAGCTTGCCCTTTCTCGTCACAGGCCGTAACAACTGCTACAGTGGCCGTTACTGGATGGTGACGGCTCGACTTGCCTTGAGTTGGGACGCCACCGAAATCCGCGCCTTCCCGAAGGGCCAGCCGGTCCGGGGGCGGGGCGGGGCATCCAAGGAGGAATAGGCGGAGTGATGGGCGCAGGGCTGCTCCCCGGGGACGGTTATCCGCTCCCGGCTCCTCGGAAGCGCGGTTTGGCTACCGCGGCTGAGGACCCTCCCCTGCCCAGCTTTCGATCTGACGGGAGAGCGGCCACGGCAGCCCTCCTGCGGAGTTTTTCGAGGAGTCCAAAGTGATCATCAAAGCATCCGGGCGACAGTTCGGAATCCTGGCCGGAGCGGCGGCTCTGGCCAGTGCCGGCCTACTCCTGCTCCCGGCGGCGGTTCCCTCGGTCGCCCTGGCCGATGGGACGACGACCTTCTCCTGCGACGGCAGCTCCATTTCAACCATCAACAGCTTCGCCGCCACCAAATACGCAGCCAGCTCGGATTTCGGTGACTCCGCTATCGCGACCACGCCCAGCAACCTGCCCAGCTCCATGCTCGGCATCACCGGGCCTAGTCCAGCCACCGGCAGCAGCACCAGCCCGGTCGCGGTCGGCACCTTTGCGGCTGGCTTCGGCGACGAGACCCAGCTCTACGAGACGCTCAACAACGGCACTTCTGGGGCGAGCCCGAACGGTTCGCCGGGTGCCTATGACACGGCCCAGGGAATACCGCTCTCGACCCTGCCGTCTGGAACCGTTACCACCCTGGCTGGCAGCACCAACCACGCTCCCGGGCTCCCATTTGCGCAGGTCTTTCCGGTGAGCGGCGGGACCCCCAATTTCAACGACCCACTGATCACTGGCGGTGTCCCGACCAGCATCTACTACGAGAGCTACACGACCAACCCGACCGCCTGGATGCCCAACGGCACCCAGCCAAATTCGAGTTGTGGCGACAACATCTACGCTATCCTCGACTTCAACGTTTCCTCGTACATCGGCAGCCAGCTGACCGCTGGTCAGACCTACGCCGCCTACCTGCTCGTCCGTGACACCGATAGCTCGGGCCCTCTCGCGGACCACGTCTGGTACTTCCGGGCGCCGGCCGTTTCGCCCGCGACGCCCACCATCAGCACTAACCTTTCAGCGACCAGCATCACCGCCGGTGGCTCGGCGTATGACACCGCCCAGCTCAGCAATACCAGCGGGACGGCCACCGGAACGGTCACCTACACCGTCTACAGCGACACTTCCTGCGCCACCGTGTTCGCGTCGCCGCCCAGCGTCACCCTGGCGGGCGGTTTCGTGCCGAATTCGGCACCCGTCGCTTTCCCCACGACGGGGACCTATTACTGGCGGGCGCATTACTCAGGGGACGGATCCAACAGCCCGGCGACCAGTGCATGCAGCAGTGAGCCATTGGGGGTGACTGGCGGCAGCGGACAGCTGGGTGCGACGACCTTGACAACCCGCCTTTCCTCCGGATCGATTGACGCCGGTGCATCGGTGTTTGACAGCGCGACGTTGGGCGGGGCGACAACGAACGCGAGCGGAACCGTCACCTACACCGTCTACAGCAACAGTGGCTGCACTAGCGTGGTCGCATCGCCTGCCGCGGTGACCGTGACCGGAGATGTGATCCCCAACTCGGCAGCCGTGGTGTTCTCGGCGGCCGGGACCTATTACTGGCAGGCGATGTATTCGGGCGACAGCCTGAATGAGAGCGCAACCAGCGCCTGCACCAGCGAGCAGCTGGTGGTGAATCCGGTGGGTGGCCAGCTCGCCGCCAGCACCGGTACGCCGGTGACTGGGGCCGACCTGTTCGGCCCGGGGTTGCTCGGGGTCATCGCGCTCCTACTCGGTGGGGTTCTGGTCATCACCGGCCGTCGGGTGGGAAGGGTCCGGAGCCGCTGAGGCGGGAGCCAACCTCCTCCCCCGAATTCTGAGGTGAGCCCCGGGTGCGAACTGCTCGCACCTGGGGCTCACTGACTACCCGATCTAACGGGCAGCTGACCCCGGCGGCGGGGAAAGGCCGGGTCGCGCTCCGGCGCTCGAGCCTCCTAGCCGCACTCACCCCGCGGCCCCGCTCTGCTGGGGCTCTCCGCGGTCAGCTCCGGTAGGCACCTGCAGCGCCGACCTCCTCGTCAGCCTTCTAATTCGGCGG
>Ga0307374_10005872_pt1 | contig 19634 bp, 18 predicted proteins | sample OX3MG_FD_202532 | JGI IMG/M metagenome (GOLD analysis project Ga0307374, IMG submission 202532) | Soil microbial communities from Risofladan, Vaasa, Finland - OX-3 | ecosystem: Environmental > Terrestrial > Soil > Coastal area > Acid sulfate soil | place: Finland: Risofladan, Vaasa | collected...
CGTGATGCCGGTGATCTTGGCGGCCACCGCCTCGGCCACCGCTTCGGGCACTTCCACCAGGGAGTGGCGGTCGCGCAGTTCCACGCGGCCCACGTCGCCGCCCGAGAGCCCGCCGATGTTGGTGACCGCGCCCACCAGATCGCCGGCCCGGATGCCGTCGGATTCGCCGGCCGTGATGAACAGGCGGCGCATCTTGGGCGCGGCGAACGTCTTGGGTGCCGCGGCGCGCATCCGCTCCACCTCGAGCATGCGCAGCGCGGCGGCCGCGATCTCGATGCCGTCGAAGTCGGTGAGCAACGGCTCGAGGGCGAGCAGTTCGCGGGTGAATGCCCCCGACACCAGGACGTGGCGCAGCGACTCGCGCAGCTGCTCCTCCTTGGTGCGCGCCCGCGCGATCGCTTCGGGCAGGGTGAGGGGGCTGGCGGCGCCGCCGGCCACCTCGCGCAGGGCGGCGAGCTGCCGCGGCTGAATGAGCGCGATCACCTGGCGCGGGGTGCGGCCGCCGGCCACGTCACGCAGCTCGGCGCGCGAGACCGGCAGGTCGTACAGCACCAGGGCGTCGCAGTCGGCTTCGGCGGCGCGGCCGATGCGCACCGGGCCGTCGGCCGCGTAGCCGAGCGTCTCGAGCGTGGCCAGGACTTCGATGTGCGACATCGGATCGCGCACGAAGATGAACGCCGTGGGCGGATCCAGCTCGTCGAGCAGCCGGCGGAGGGCGATCGATCGGAGGGTGTCGTGCACCGCCACGTACTGCACGGGCATGGCGGCCACTTCCTCGCCGGCCGCGGGGACCACGCGGCGGGCCCGCCGCGCGTAGCGCTCGATGAGGCCCTCGATGGCGGGCGACAGTTCGCGGGTGACGATGGTGCGCGCGGCGTCCTTGGGCGCTTCGGCGAACAGCGCTTCGAGGGGCGCCTCGTTGCCTTCGAGGGTGTCGTCGAGCCAGGCGATGACGAGCTGGCGCACCTGGTCGAGCTTGAGCGCCGAGCTCTGGAGCAGCCCCACGAGAGCGGCCGGATCGCCGGTCACGATCTGGGCGGGCCGGGCGCGCAGGGCGCGGCCGGCGCGGCGGCTGGACGTGGCGGCCAGCGCGGTCAGGCCGCGGGCGCGCCCGAGGGCGTTGGCGGCGGCCGCCATGGCCACGGCGGCGTCGGCATCGGCGGTGATCACGAGCATCTGCACCGCCGGCAGCGCGGCGTCGAGGCGCTCGATGGCCGGGGTGAGGAAGGACGGCGCGTGCGTCCAATCCGGTGGGAATACAAACGCCGCATTCAGGCCGCGGGTCACGCCCGGGGTCTCCACTCCGTCCTGTTCCACAGATCCTCACCCATGTCGGGGCGGCGCGAAGCCGCGTTGTCAACGTCGATCACCTGAAACATACCCAGGAATGGGGTCCGGACAGCAGGTGCGGCCCGGCCGCGGGCCGCGCGGCTTCCGGCCGGGCGTTCGCGGAGTATGTTTGCGCGGACGGAACGGGTGTTCCTGCAATGCGAAGACGCGGGCGGGGCGAATTCGAGTCGTGTGTCGGGCGGTTCCGGCGCGACATTGGGGGCTCGCCAACCACGGAGACAGGGACGTGAAGATCGCCGTGCAGCTTGGACCGAGAGACGGGGCGGCGCCGGAGGTCGCGTACCGGTGGGACTCCGACACCGACATCCTGTCGGCGCAGTTGCGCCCGTTGCCGTCGTCCAACGGGAGCAGCGGGTCCGTGGAAGTGGAGGGGGCCGACGGTTCGTGGATCATTCTGGACGTGACCGACGAGCACATCACCGGCATCGAGATCGCCGTCTGGCCCGAGGTGACCAAGCGGGCCGCCCTCGCGCCGCCGGCCACGGTGCGGGAGGCCACGGTGCGGCTGCCGCCCAATGCGTCGGACACCGCCGTCACCGCGCTGGAGGTGGAGACGCAGATGGCGGCCGAGTCCGACGCGCAGGAGCGTATCTTTCACTTCCGGCTGGGTTCGCAACGCGAGGCGCAGGCGGTGCGCGTGGCGCGGGATCTGCTGCTCGAGGTGGATCCCACGGGTCACGTAGCCGGACTGTGGCTGCTCAACGTGCCACCTTTTCCCCGAGAACCGTGATCACGACCATCGTACTCATTCGCGTGGAGCCCACGCAGATCCCCAATGCCGCCAGGATGCTGGCCGGGGTGGACGGTGTGGCGGAGGTGTACTCGGTGTCGGGCGATTGGGACCTCGTGGCGATCGTCCGCGTGCCGGAGTACGACCAGATCGCGCGCGTGGTGACCGAGGTGTTCCCCACCGTGCCGGGCATCCAGCGGACGCAGACGCTGACGGCGTTCCGGGCCTATTCCAAGGGCGATCTGCAGCAGGCCTGGGACATCGGCGTGGAGTGACGGCGGGCCGCGAGGCCCGATAGCTTTGGGCATGGTACTGGCGGCGGCCCACCCTGTGCATTTCCGGCTCGACGAGCTGCAGCGCGCGCTGGGCCGCGCGCTGCCCTCGGCGTCGCTCAACACCGAGGGGGGCCCGCCGCTGGAGCTGTCGGCGGCGGTGGATCCGCCGTTGATCGCCCGGGCCGACGTGGTGGAAGACGACGCGCTCCGTGCCCGCGCGGTGGTCGGCGATCCCGAGCCGCACTTCACGGCGTTCCTGGACGGCACGCAGCGCAGCGACCTCATGGCGCATGCCGAGGACGGGGCGCCGATCGTGCTCGGCGTGACGGCGGCCGTCGTGCGCCAGTGGACGCGGGGGCGCGCCGCCACGTGGGCCCATGTGGTGCGCCAGCGCCTGTACGCGCCGCGGCGGGCGATGCGCGCCGCCGAGTGGGACGCGCTCGAGGCGCTCGGCCCGGCGGCCATCGACACCGCGGCGGACGACCCGACGCTCGCCGACGCGCACCCGCTGGCGCACCGCGACGCGGCGCTCAAGCAGATCCACCGGGATCGCGAGCAGCTGGAACAGCAGGTGGCGCAGAAGTGGTGCGCCGAGCGTCCGGAGGCGCTGTACGTGGACGGCGGGCTCCGCGGCTCGGTGATCCTGGCGCGCGCGGCCCAGACCGTGGGCGTGATCAAGAGCCATCGTACGTTGTACGGCGACGGTGCGGCGCGGCGCGTGATCTTCGCGCTCGACGAGCGCGAACGGTCGAGCGTGTTCGTGGTGGCGTCGCCGAGCCGGGTGCCGGTGGCGAGTTGGTACCTGCGCCTGCGTCCCCGCGCGGGCCGCGATCCGTTGTGGGGGCTGGTGCGCGTGGAGGTGCGCCACGAGCCCGACATGCCGCGGCCGGCGATCACGGCGCGCGCCGACGACCTCTCGCGCCGCATCCTGGCCGAGCGGTCGCCCACGGCGCATCCGGACGGGCGGTGGGACACGATGGCGTACGGCATCCGCGATTGCGAAGTCTTCCTCAAGGCCATTCAATGAGCGATTCCCCGGTCCTCGGTCGCGTGGTCGCCACCGAGCGCAAGCCCAACACGCCGCACGAGTTCGGATTCTGGACGGCGCTCGATTCGCCGGTCGGCATCGGGACGATCGTGCGCGTGGAAGGCCCTGACCCGGTGAACGGCGTGATCCCGCGCATCTACGGCGTGGTGGTGGAGGGGTTCAGCTACAGCGATCTGCAGACGCCGCTGCACGACGTGCTGGGCCACGACGGCGCGCCGGCGTCGGAGTCGCTGTCGGCCACGCGCCGCGCCGAGATCCGGCTGTACACGGCGGCGGTGCTCCGGCACGTGCCCGAAGAGCCGCTCCAGCCGGTGCCGATGGGCGAGGTGTTCCTGGCCGACCGGCACGACGTGGCCGTGGCGCTGCGGATGGACGGCTACCTGGCCGAAGGCGCCGACACGGGAATCCCGGTGGGGATCTACCGGGCCGGCGGCATCGAGGCGCCGATCTATTTGGACGCGGACTTCCTGATGGGTCCGGAGGCGGCGCACCTCAACATCACCGGCGTGTCGGGTCTCGCCACCAAGACCAGCGCCATCGAGTGGCTGCTGGCGTCCACGTTCGCGCACTTCCCGGCGCAGAAGGGGTCGGTGGCGGCGGTGTGCTTCAACGTGAAGGGGCCCGACCTCTGCTTCCTGGACCAGCCGGGCGCGCTGGACGACGCCGATCGCGCGCTGTACGCGGCGCTCGACGTGCCGGCTGAGCCGTTCCCGAACGTGAGATACTTCGCGCCGTACACGGCCAAGGGATTCACGCTCAACACGCTGCGCTCCAATGAGCAGCTGGCCGGCAACGTGTTCCCGCTCACCTGGGGGCTTCGCGAGGTGATGCAGTACGCCGAGGTGCTGCTCAACAAGGACGACGTGGACGCCAAGGCCGACGCGTTCATCGACTTCATCCGCGAGCGGGTGCTCGACCGCGAGTTCACCGACGACGGATTCGCGAAGACGCACCGGGTGCAGTCGTTCGCCGATCTGGAGGACTGGTTCCGCGATCTGCTGCGCACGGTGGAGCAGCAGAACCGGGGCGAACACTGGCGCACGCACCACGTGGCCACGATCCGCAAGGTGCGCAACCGGCTGTCCAACATCTCCATGCGGTGCGCCGGCCTAGTGACCGACGAGGGGACGGTGAGCGATCTCCCGTTCGGCGCGTTCGACGACCGCGCCGTGTACGTGGTGGACGTGGCGGGGCTGGAGGAAGACGCCCAGGATCTGGTGTTCGCGCGCGTGGTGACCAAGCTGCGCGAGCATCTGGAGCGGCGCGATCTGGGCGTGAACCACGTGATGGTGTTCGTGGACGAGCTCAACAAGTACGCGCCGGCCGACGGCGCCGACACGTACGTGCGCAAGATGCTGCTCGACATCGCCGAGCGGGGACGGTATCTGGGGCTGGTGCTGTTCAGCGCGCAGCAGTTCCGATCGCAGGTGCACCGGCGCGTGGTGGGCAATTCGGGGACGTCGCTGTACGGCCGGATGGACGCCGACGAGCTGGCCACGCCGGGGTACGCGGTGCTGAGTCCGGCCACGCGCACCAAGCTGGCGACGCTGGAGAAGGGGCAGTTGATGGTGCGGCATCCCCACTTCACGCAGCCGGTGTTCGTGCGGTTCCCTCGGCCGGCCGTGATGCGCGGGCGCGACGGCGTGGAGCGGTATCCGCAGGCGCAGGAGATGACGCTGGAGGCGGCCGTGGCGCGGGCGCTGCGGACGCTCGACGCCTCGATCACCGTGGGGTGGGTGCAGGAGGTGGCGGCGCTCCATGACGAGGTCGTGGTGCTGCGGGCCCGCGACGCGACGCTCCGCACGAGGCCCGACGACGTGAAGGCGTACTTCGCGGCGCAGTTCAAGCGCGTCGTGCCGCCGGAAGCGCCACGGCCCCGCAACCCGCGCAACATCCGCGTGCCGCGGGGCGGCAATCCTTATGGCGACGACGAGCCGCCCGAGGAGCCGCCGTTCTGAGGCCGGGCCGCCCGACGATTCGGCGCGCCGCGGGGCGGCGCGGTATGGACAAGCAGCAGAGTGGCGGTTAGCGATTAGGGATTCCACGCCCCCGCGCGGGAATTCTCCCCTCGACCCCGGACCGGTTTGCGCCTCGTCCATCTCTCGGACCTGCACCTTGGCTTTCGCCAGTACCAGCGATTGACGCCGTTCGGCGCCAACCAGCGGGAAGCCGACGTTGCGGTGACGTTCAGGCGCGCCGTGGACCGGGTGATCGCGCTGGCGCCCGAGCTGATCGTGGTCGCCGGCGACGTGTTCCACAGCGTCCGGCCGGCGAACCCGGCCATCCTCCACGCCTATCACGAATTCAACCGGCTCACCCAGGCGCTGCCCGAAGTGCCGGTGATCATCGTGGCCGGCAACCACGACCTGCCGCGATCCAGTGAGACGGGGTGCATCCTGCGGTTGTTCGAGCAGGAGAACGTGTACGTCGCCGATTTCGAGGCCCGCCGGTTCTCCTTTCCCGAGCAGGGGCTGTCGGTGCTGGCCGTGCCCGACGTGGTGGGCGGGCGTCCCGAGCTGACCCCCGATCCGGCGGCGCGGCGCAACGTGCTGGTGATCCATGGGGAGGTGGCGGGGCTGCTGCCCAAGCGGGCCGCGGCGATGGACCGCGCCACGTTCGAGATCACCGAGGAGGAGCTGGGCGCCCCGCGCTGGACCTACGTGGCGCTGGGCCACTACCACGTGCACCGCGAAGTGGCGCCCAACGCGTACTACAGCGGCTCGATCGACTACTCGAGCGCCAACGCGTGGGGGGAACTGGCCGAAGAGCGGGCGGCCGGGCTGCCGGGCAAGGGGTTCATCGAGTACGATCTCGACACGGGGGTGCACACCTTCCATCCCCTGCCGCCGTCGCGCGGCCTGGTGGACCTGCCGTCGTTCAGCGCGCGCGGCATGACGGGCGGCGAGGTGGACGCGGCGATCCGCGACGCCGTGGACGGCTGCCCGGGCGGCATCGCCGACAAGATCGTGCGCCTCGTGGTGCGCGACGTGGCCCGCCACATCAACAACGACCTCGACCACCAGGCGCTGCGCGAGTACAAGCGGCGGGCGTTCCACTTCCAGCTCGAGACGCTGCGGCCCGACGTGCGCCCGCTGCGCGGCGAGGCGGCGCCGGGTCATCCGCAGTCGCTGGCCGAGTTCGTGCGCGAGCGGCTGCTCACGCGCACCGTGCCACCCGAGGTGGACCGCGCGCAGCTCATCGAGCGCGTGTTCGAGTATCTCGATCAGGCCACGGCGGCCGAGCTGGCGGCCGGCGAGGCGGAGGGCTGATGCGCCTCAACTCGCTGCGCATGACGAATTTCCGCCAGCACGTGGACACGCGCATGGAGTTCGAGTCCGGGCTCACCGGCATCATCGGGCCCAACGGCGCCGGCAAGTCCACGATCCTCGAGGCCATCGCCTGGGCGCTGTACGGATCGCTGGCGCTGCGCACCGACAAGGAGAGCGTCCGCACCATCCGCGCTGCCGGCCGCGCGCCGGTGAAGGTGGAACTGGACTTCGAACTGGGCGGCCACCGCTACCGCGTGGAGCGCGGGCTCACCAGCGCCGAGCTCTTCCTGGACGGCGGCCTCGAGCCGGTGGCCAACTCCGTCACCGCCGTCACCGACTTCCTGCGGCGACGGATGCGGATGACGCGGCAGGAATTCTTCAACACCTACTTCACCGGCCAGAAGGACCTGAGCGTGATGAACGCCATGGGTCCCACCGAGCGCAAGCACTTCCTGTCGCGCGTGCTCGGCTACGACCGGCTGCGGGCGGCGCAGGAGCTGGCGCGCGAGCGCCGCCGCCTCGTGACCGCGCAGCTCAACGGCCTGCGCAGCGCCATGCCCGACCCGGAGAGCGTGGAACGCATGCTCCGGCAGGCGCAGGAGCGGCTGGTCGCGGCCACGGCGCGCGCCGCCGAGGCGGCGGCGCGCACGGCATCGGCGCGGGCCGCGGTCGCCGAACTCGAGCCGCGGTGGACCACCATCCAGCACGAGCGCGACGCCATCCAGCGGGTGGTGAGCGAGCTCCGCGTGCTCGAGAACGAGCAGGCGAATCTGGCCCGCGACGCCGAGCGGCTGGCAGGCGAGACGGCGGAGATCGCGGCCGCGCGCGGCGAGCTCGACCGCCTGGCCGTGGAGCTCATGCCGTTGGCCGATCTGGCGCTCAAGCTGCAGGGCATGGAGGAGCTGTACCGCGCCGAGGGGCGCCGGCAGACGCTGCTCGACAACGACCGCGTGCTCACCGAGGAGTTGGCGCGACTCCGCGAGCGGCTGGGTCGCGTCGAATCGTCGCCGACGCTCGAGGAAGAGGTCACGGTCGCGCTCGAACAGCAGCGCGAATCACTGCAGTCGGTGGAGGGCACCCTCGAGGCGCAGCGCACCGAGTGGGTGCGCGATCGCCAGGAAGCCGAGACCAAGATCCAGGCGCTGCGCCAACAGTACACTGAACTCAAGCAGCAACGCGACACCCTCGTGAACCTCGGCGAGAACGGCATCTGTCCCACCTGTGCGCGGCCACTCGGCGACCACTACCGCAACGTGCTCGATCTGGTCGACGCGCAGATCGAGACGGTGCAGGTGGACGGCAATTATTACCGGCAGCGCATCGGCCAGCTCGAAGACATGCCCGAGGAGGTCAAGGCGCTGGACGAGCAGCGGCGGCGCGAGTTCGAGGAGGTGGGCAAGCTCGAGCGCCGGCTGGCCAAGGTGCAGCTGGCCGTGCAGGAACTGGCGCAGCTGCGCCGCGACATCGCGGAGAAGGAGCAGCGCCACGCCACGCTGCAGCAGGACCTGGCGGCGGTGCCCAGCGGCTACGACGCCTCCGCGCACCAGGGGCTGCTCGACGAGCGCGCGCGCCTGCAGCCGCTCGACGCCCGGGCCACCAAGCTCAGCGCGCTCATCGAACGCGAGGAGCCGGTGCGCCGCGCGATGCTCGAGGCCACCACGCGCCTGGAGCAGGTGCGCGACCAGGTGGCGGCCCGCTCGGCCGAGCGCGTTGCGCTGCACTTCTCCGAGGACTCGTTTGCCGAGCTGCGCCGCCGCTACGAGGAGGCGACGGCCGAGTTCCGCGTCGCCGAGTTGGCGTCGGTGGCCGCCGACGGCGAGGTAGCCACCGCCGGTCTGGACGACGAGCGCGCCCGCACCGCCCAGCGCGATCTCGACGCCCAGCGCGCCAAGGCCGACGCTCTCACCGCCGAACGCCGGTTGCACGACGAACTCGACGACGCCTTCGAGGACCTGCGGTTCCGGCTCAACGAGCAACTCCGCCCCGAGATCTCGGCGCTGGCCAGCACGCTGATCACCGACCTCACCGACGGCCGCTACACTGAGTTGGAACTGGACGACGACTACGCCATCTGCGTGCTCGAGGATGGCATCCGCAAGCCGGCCATCTCGGGGGGCGAGGAGGACATCGCCAATCTGGTGCTCCGGCTGGCGATCTCGCAGATGATCGCCGATCGCGCCGGCCAGCCGTTCTCGCTGCTCGTGCTCGACGAGGTGTTCGGCTCGCTGGACGAGGTGCGGCGCCAGAACGTGGTCGAACTGCTGCGCCGTCTGCACGACCGGTTCGAGCAGGTGATCGTGATCACCCACATCGAATCCGTGCGCGAGGGGTTGGACCGCGTGCTCAACGTGCGCTACGACGAGGAGGCGGGCGAGTCGCGCGTGCGACTGGAGCGGCCCGGCGAAGGCGGCCCGGTGCTGGAGGCCGCGATGGCGGCGGGGGTGGAGGAATGACCGCCGCGTCGCGCGCGTGGAAGTCGGGGGTGCCCGTGGAGGGGCCGTTCCGCGCTGGACGGGACGACATCGCCGGGCTCAATCAGGTGTTCAGCGACGCGTTCACCGAGCGCTATCGGCGCGACGGCATGGTGGGCGTGCGCGTGCCGTATCTCAATCCGGTGGTCTGGCGGTACGCCATCGACGACGCGGCCGACGGCGCGCTCTGCTGGCGCGACCCGCGTGGGGAGATCGCCGCCTTCAACATGGTGCACCGGTCGGGCGCCGAAGGGTGGATGGGCCCGCTGGCCGTGCGGCAGGACTACCAGGGCAGCGGCGTGGGCAAGGAGATCGTGCGCCAGGGCGTGGAGTGGCTCCGAGCCACCGGCGCCACCGTGATCGGACTGGAGACGATGCCGCGCACGCTCGACAACATCGGGTTCTATTCGTCGCTGGGGTTCATTCCCGGACGGCTCACGCTCACGACCACCCTCGAGGCGGCCTCGGCGCCCAATCCGCCGCGCCTGTTCGGCCGGCTCTCGGCGGCGGAACAGGACCACGTGCTCGAGGAATGCCGCGCGCTGCTCGACGCCATGTTGCCCGGCTACGACCACACGCGCGAACTCGTGCTCACCGACGAACTGTCGCTTGGCGACACGGTCCTCCTGCGCGAGGGCGACCGGCTGGTGGGGTTCGCGCTCTGCCACACCATCCCGCTGGTGGAGGGGCGGCCGCGCGAGGAGCTGCGCGTGCTCAAGTTGGCGCTCGACGACGAGCGCCACCTGGAGGCGATGATCGCGGTGCTCCGCGACTTCGCGCGGCGGAGCGGCACCCGGCGGGTGGCCGTTCGCGTGCAGGGCGAATACGCCGCGGTGTATTCGCGGCTGATCGCGCTCGGAGGGCGGGTGCGATGGAGCGACCTGCGGATGTCGCTCGCCGGCTACGAGGAGCGCGCGCCGGCCCGCGGCCTCGTGCTGTCCAACTGGGAGATCTGACCGGCGCTACTGGTGTTTGGGCGTCTTGTCGCGCACCGCGACGCGCCAGATCAGCATCGTCACGCCCACCGTGAGCAGCAGGTGGATCCACCCCGGCCCGTTGAATCCGAGCGCCACCACCGCCCACACGACAATCAGTCCGAGTGCCGCCAGGATACCGAGATCCATGAATTGCCCCGTCGCTAGATGAGGGATAGATTCAATTCCCAGAGTACAACACCCACGGGCGAAGAGCATCGTTTTTGAGCCAACAAGTCCTCCGAGTGGGTTCGATAATCTATACTGACGTCACGCCCCCAGTGCGGGGGAAGGCGGAAAGTGTGGTGAGGACCTCATACATTCGACTGGGCTTCAGAAAACCCTCTTCGTTCCGTCTCCTTCGAGCCCCGCGGGCAACCGCGGGGCTCGTCGTCTCCGCCGGCGCGGGCAGTAGCGCGCAGGGAACCGCCGGCGGCCCCACGGGGTTGATGCACCAGGCGAGGACCAGATGCCACAGGTAACGGTCACGCGGCGGCTGCACTTCAACGCGGCCCACCGCGTTCACAATCCGGCGCTGTCGGACGACGAGAACCGGACGCTGTTCGGGAAGTGCAACAACCCGAACTGGCACGGGCACAATTACGTGCTCGACGTCTCGGTCGCCGGCGCCATCTCGGAGCGCACGGGGTACGTGATGGATCTGGCCGCGCTCAAACGGATCGTCGAGACGCAGGTGATCGACGAGGTCGATCACAAGAACTTCAACCTCGACGTGGACTTCATGCGGGGCACGATTCCGACGAGCGAGAACATCGTCGTCGCCTTCTGGCGGCGGCTCGCGCCGGCGGTGGCGCCGGCGACGCTCACGCGACTCGTGCTCTGGGAGACGCCGAACAACTATGTCGAATACCAAGGGCAGTAGGCGCCCCCCGGGGGCGACGGTGATGTCCATCCTCGAGGCCTCCACGGGGCTGCCGCGGCGCGTGTCGCACGAGACGGCCGACCCCGAGTTCGCCCAACTGGTGCGGCGGCAGATCGAGCTGCTCGGCGAGGACGTCGAGCGCGAAGGCTTGGCCAAGACGCCGGAACGCGTGGCCAAGTCGCTGGCCTGGCTCACGCGCGGCTACCACGAGCGCGTGGAGGACGTGGTGGGCGACGCGCTGTTCGCGTCCGAGGGCCACCGCAACATGGTGATGGTGCGCGACATCGAGCTGTACTCGCTGTGTGAGCACCATCTGCTGCCGTTCTTCGGCAAGGTGCACATCGCGTACATCCCCAACGACCGCATCGTGGGACTGTCCAAGCTGCCGCGCATCGTCGAGGTGTTCGCGCGCCGGCTGCAGGTGCAGGAGCGGCTCACCGAGGAGATCGCGCTGGCCGTGGAGCGCGTGCTCGAGCCGGTGGGGGTGGGTGTGGTCATCGAGGCGTACCACCTGTGCATGATGATGCGCGGCGTGGAGAAGCAGAACTCCAAGACCATCACCAGCGCGCTGCGCGGCTCGTTCCGCGACAACCCGATGACGCGCGACGAGTTCCTCCGTCTGGCCCACACGCCCGTGGCCGCGAGCTGAACCATGGCCGGCCTGCTGGCGGGTCGCACGGCGGTCGTTACCGGCGCCTCCCGGGGCATCGGGATGGCGTGCGCCGCGACGCTCGCCCGCGCCGGAGCCCGCCTGGCCCTCGTCGCCCGGTCGGCCGAACCGCTGCGGCGCATGGCGGCGGAGTTGGGCGGTGACGCGTTCGCCGTGCCCTGCGACGTGGGCGACGCGGGCGCGGTGGACGCCGCGCTCGGCGCCCTTCGCGAGGCGCTGGGCGCCGACGCCCCCGACATCCTCGTGAACAACGCGGGGATCTTCTCGGTGCAGCCGCTGGAGCAGACCTCGCCCGAGGACTTCGCCCGCGCGCTGGGGGTGAACCTCGTGGCGCCCTTCCTGCTGACGCGCGCGCTCCTGCCGGGCATGAAGGCCCGCCGCAGCGGCCACATCGTGACCATCGGTTCGATTGCCGATCACGCGGCGTTCCCGGGCAACGCCGCGTACGCGGCCAGCAAGTACGGCGTGCGCGGCCTGCACGAAGTGCTGCGCGTGGAGCTCCGCGGCACCGGCGTCCGGGCCACGCTCGTGTCGCCGGGCCCGGTGGATACCGATCTCTGGACACCGGCCAACCTCGGCGCGCGGCCCGGCATCCCGGCGCGCCCCGAGATGCTCCCCCCGCAGGCCGTGGCCGACGCGGTCCTGTTCGCGGTCACGCAGGCGGCGGCCGTCAACATCGACGAGCTGCGCCTGTCGCACAGCTGATGTTCATCGAGCTGGTCGATTCGCTCCGCTGCCCGCACCCGCACGAGGAATCGTGGCTCGTGGCGGCCGCCGATCGCATGGACGGCCGCAACATCATGGAGGGCGTGCTCGGCTGTCCGGTGTGCAAGGCGCAGTTCCGCATCACCCAGGGCGTGGCGGATCTGCGCGTGACGCCCGGCCCCCGCCGCGCCGCCGCGCCGGCCGTCGCGCGCGATCCCGAGCAGGCCATGCGGCTGGCGGCGTTCCTCCATCTGAGCGACGGCCGCGGCTACGCGGCGCTGGTGGGCGAATGGACGGCGCATGCGCCGGACATCCAGACGGTGGCCGAGACGCATCTCCTGCTCGTGAATCCGCCGGCCGGCCTGACGATCGCCGCCGGAACGTCGGGGCTGCTCGCCGACGCGCGGCTGCCCGTGGCGGCCGGCAGCGCGCGCGGCCTGGCGGTGGATCAGGACGTGGGCGCGGACTGGCTCGCGTCGGCGCTCGCCGGGGTGCAGGCGGGCGGGCGCGTGGTCGCGCCGGCGACGATGCCGCTGCCCAGCGGCGTCACCGAACTCGCCCGCGACGCGGCGGTGTGGGTGGCGGAGCGGGCCCCGGAGCCGAGCGGCCTCGTGTCGCTCGGCCGCGGCGGCCGCTGACCGCTCAGGCCGGGTCGCCGGGCTCAGGTTCCTCGCGATACAACTCGTCGATCACCGATTTGTACGCGCGGTCCACCACGCGGCGCTTCACCTTGAGCGTGGGCGTCAACTCGCCGCGCTCGAGGCTGAAGTCGTGCTCGAGCAGGCCCACTTTCTTGGGTTGCTCGTAGCGCGCCAGGTGCGCGGTCTTGGAGAAGACCTCCTTCTCCATCTTCGCCTGCACGGTGGGCATCGTGAGCAGTTGGGCGCGATCGGTCCAGAGCAGGTTCTTGTACTTGGCCCACTTCTCGAGCTGCTCCCAGTTGGGGACGACGAGGACGATCGGGAACTTCCGCTTGTCGCCGATCATCACCACCTGCGAGATGTACTTGTTGGTCCTGATCTCATTCTCGATCGGCTGCGGGGCGATGTTCTTGCCGCCCGCGGTGACGATGATGTCCTTCTTGCGATCGGTGATGCGCAGGAAGTCGTTCTCGAGCAGCCCGATGTCGCCGGTGAAGAACCAGCCGTCCTTGTCGAGCACTTCGGCGGTGGCGTCGGGTTGGCCGAAATAGCCTTTCATGACGTGCGGGCCGCGGGTGAGGATCTCGCCATCGGCCGCGATCTGCACTTCCACGCCGGGCACCGGCTTGCCCACCGAGCCGATGCGGAAGTCCTTGGGCGTGTTCACGCAGATCACTGGCGACGTCTCGGTGAGCCCGTAGCCCTCGAGGATCACGAGGCCCGCCGCGTAGAAGAACTTGTTGATCTCGGGCGCCAGCGGCGCGCCGCCGGACACGAAGTAGCGCATGCGCCCGCCGGTGCGGGCCTGCAGTTTGGAGAACACGAGGTGCTGGGCAATGGTGTACTGCAGCGCCAGCAGGCCACCGGGCTCGCGGCCGGCCAGCTTCTGGTCGGCCCATCGGTCCGCCACGCGCCGCGCCCAGAAGAAGATCTGCTTCTTGGCGCCGCCGCCGGCGAGCGCGTTCTCGAGCACGCGGGCGTACATCTTCTCGTACAGCCGCGGCACGGAGAGCACGAGCGTGGGGCGCACCTCGGCGAGGTTGATCGGCACCGTGTCGATGGACTCGGCGTATGCGATCGACGTGCCGGTGGCCAGCATCAGGTAGTGGCCGGCCATGCGCTCGAACACGTGCGACAGCGGCAGGAAGCTGAGGCAGGTATCGTGCCCCGTGAACGGGATGACCTCCCTGGCGGCCATCACGTTGGAGTACAGGTTGTCGTGCGACAGCATCACGCCCTTGGGCTTGCCGGTGGTGCCCGAGGTGTAGATGATCGTGGCCAGATGATCGGGCTCCACCGCCATCGCGCCGCGGCGGAACGCGTCCTCGCGCGCCGGGGTCAACGCCGCGGCCCCGTTGGCTTCGAGTTCGAGCAGTGTGTGGTCCACTCCGGGTTCCCGCACGTCGTTGAACCCGATCACGTGCTGGAGCGTGGGACATTCCTGGCGGACGGCGGCGATCTTGGCCGCCTGTTCGGCGGTGGAGACGAACGCGGCCACGGCGCGGGAATCCTGGATGATGTAGGCGGCCGCTTCTGGCGTCTCGTTGGGATAGATCGGCACGTCGGTGACGCCGCTGGCCAGACAGGCGAAGTCGGCGATCGCCCACTCGGGACGGTTCTCGGACAGCAGCACCACGCGGTCGCCGTGGCGCACGCCCAGCTCGGCCAGTCCGATCGCCGCGTGGCGCACGCGGCTGAACAGCGTGCCGTGCGAGATGGGCTCGTAGCGCCCGTTCACCTTCACCTGCAGCGCGTCGGGCTTGTCGTATCGCGTGACGGCGTCAAAGAACAGGTGATTCAGCGTGCCCGGTTGGGAATTGCGGGGGCCTCCGGTCGCGATCATCGACGCCTCCAGCAGAGTTGATGAGCGGGCGGGTTGCTGCTCGCTCTCCCCAAGTTACGCCGAGTTCACCAACGGATGAAGGGACGCCCGCGGTCGGGATTCCGTTCAGCGAATCCTGGAGCCCGACGCCACGGTTGACTTGATCGGCACGACGAACCGGATGGGGCTGCCCCGCAGCGGCACTCCCCGGTAGCTGGCCGTGGCGGTGACCACGAAGCTGTCGGGGGCCGACGGGACGGCCAGCGCGGCGGGGCGCACGCGAATGGTGGGCGCCACCTGGCCGCTGGTGTTGGTCGTATCCGCGGTGGTGGGCGTGCCCGACGCGCCCAGCAGGATGCCGGTGACGGCGTTGTTGAAGCCGGGCGGCGCGCTCACGATGGCGTAGCGGACGATCACCGCCTGCACGCCTTGCGGTGGGACGAGTCCGGTGGCCAGCACGGTGGCGCCCAGCGCGGCACTCCTCGCCGTCGTATCGGTGGGCGCCCAGGTGACCGTCGCGAGGGTCGTCGCGCCGGTCGGCCCGATCGAATCGGGCAGCGGCGTGACGCTCAGATTCGCGGCCGAGGTCTGCAGCGTGCCGACGGTGGCCACGATGCGCACCGGCGACGGGCGCACGCTGTCGCCGATCACGTAGCCGTCCGGCGTCACATGGGCTCCCGGATCGAGCACCACGTACGTGGGCACCACGGTCGTGATCGTGTCGCCCTCGCCGTGCAGTCCGAACGCCACCACGCGCAGCGGCGCGGCGCGTCCCGTGCTGTCCCGCAGGGTGTCGCCCGCCACGACGCCGGGCGACGGGAGCAGTATCGGCGAGAGCGCCAGCACGCCGTCGACCGGCGCCGGGATGGCGCGGCAGCCGATGCCGATCGCCGCCGCCGCGGCTGCCAGGGCCACGAGACGATACCTCATCCGGCCATCCGTGTGGCGAGCACGTCGGCGAGGGCGGTGTATGCCACCGACGCCTCATCGGCCGGGGAGCGCACCACCACGGGCTGGCCGGCGGCGAACGCTTCCACCGTGGCGGCGGTGCGCGGAATCGTCACGTCGAACACGAGATCGGCCGGCAGATGCTGGCGGACATAGGCGGCGATCCGCGTCGAGAGGGCATTGTGTTCCTCGAACATCGTGAGGATGATACCCTCGAGCTTGAGTTTTGGATGCTCGGCCACGGCGGTCCGGATGCCTTTGAGGATCTGCGACGTGGTCTGGAGCGCCAACGGCTCGCACTGGAGCGGCACGAGGACGCGATCCGCCACGCCGAGCACGCGATGAACCACGGGTCCGAGGCCGGGCGGCGTGTCCACGATCACCAGGTAGCCGCGATCACGGGCGAGTGCGAGCAGTTCGCCGAGCCGGGTGGAGCTGGCCACCAGCGCCTGATAGGCGCCGTGATCGCCGCTGTCGGCCACCGAGCCCGCGAGGAGCACGCGCAGAAAGGGCAGCGCCGTGCCGCGCACGATGTCCTTGAGCTCGCGGGCCCCGGTGAGGTAGTCGGCGATGCCGGGTCCGGTGCCGGGACCCTGCAGCCCCACGCCGAACCGCACCGAGCCCTGCGGATCCATGTCCACGAGCAGCGTCTTCACGCCGCGCTGGGCGAACGCGGCCGCGACGTTGATCGCGGTCGTCGTCTTGCCCACGCCTCCCTTCTGACTCACCACGGCCAGGATGCGCTGCACTTATGGCTCGAGTTCCGGGGGGGTGGCGTCGGCGCCGGACCGCAGTTCGGACAGCGTCTGCCGGGCGTGCTGCACCCAGCGCTCGGTGTCTCCCCCCGAAGGCGCGATGCCGAGAAACGCGTCCAGGTGCTCCATGGCGCCGGCGCGGTCGTCGCGCTTGAGCAGCAGGAACGCCAGTCCGTAGTGCGCGCCGCCGAGTTCCGGCGCGAGTTCGAGCGCGCGGCGGTAGCAGCGGACCGCGTCCTCCAGCCGCGAGGTGCGGGAGTACGCGATGGCCATGTTCTGGAGGATCTTGGGGTCGTTCGGGTGATCGCGCAACGCGAGCCGGTACGACGTCAGCGCGGCGTCGTAATCCCCCTGGCGCTCGAGCGCCAGCGCTTCGTTCAGATAGTCGAGGCGCTGCGGCTTGAGGTCAGATTTCGACTTGCCGCCGAGTAGGCGGCTCCACCAAGACATTCGGCGATTGATGAGGCGGATGAGGGATGCATGGCGAACGCACGCCGACGTGCGCAGCCCGAGCGCAAAGCTACCGAGTGTGACCACCCGGAGCAACGGTGGTGGCGTGGCGCCGCATGCTTCCAGCGCCGCCTGTTGCCATGTACCTTCCCAAAGAACCGTCTGCTCCCCGCCCCAGGAGGACCCATGTCGCCGCGCAAGACCACGGTCGAACCTTCACAGGGCGTGTTCAATGTCGAATGGCCGCTGTTCGGGGAGCTGTCGCGCAGCCTGGCCCTCAAGGTAGCCCGCGGGTACGCCCCGGACATCGTCATCGGGGTGGCCACGGCGGGGGTGGTGCCCGGCGCCGTGATCGCCGCCATCCTCGACGTGGAGTTCCACTCGATCCTGGTGAGCCGCCGCTACCGCTCGGACCATGTGCGCGAGACGCCGGCGGTGTTCGGGCAGGTGCCGCACGAGGTGCGCGGCCGCAAGGTGCTGCTCGTGGACGAGACCTGCGATTCGGGCGCCACGATGCGCCTGGCCGTGTCGGCGGTGGTGAACGCCGGCGCCGCGGAGGTGCGCACGGCGGTGGCGTTCCGCACCGGCGATTACGTGCCAGACTTCCACGCCATCGCCACGCAGAGCACGGTCATCCTGCCCTGGGACCGCGAGGTCCTGGTGGACGGCGAGCTCGTGCCCAACCCGCGGTACGCCGAGGCGCTCGAAGAGCTGGGCTAGCTACACCGAGGCGGCGACGGCGTCTTCATAGGCGACGCCGCGGCTCATCTCCTCGTACACGTGGTGCAGGGCGTCGGTGCTCCCGAGCAGGAACCGGCAGCGCGGGGCGCCCATCGAGCGGCACTCCACTTCCATGACCGCCATCGGCGTGTCGGCCAGCCGGCCGAAGAAGTCGGCGAACATGCCGGTGGTCAGATGGCACCCCGGAAATTCCATGGCCGCCTGCGGGTCGGCCTCGCCCCAGTCGGCGCTGTCGAGCGTGCCCACGGCGCCGTGCAGCGTGCCGAGGGCGATCGAGCCCCAGCCCAGGTCGCGGAAGAACTCGCTGGCGCAGCGCTGGAAGTCGTCGGCGGCGATGGACGCGGCCGGTCCGTAGCCGTTGCGCACGCTCCATTCGCCGAATGCCGAGAACAGCGCGCCGCCGCCGGCATAGCCCGCCTCCTGGAGATAGTTGGCGGCGTCGGCCCCCAGGTCGCGGAACAGCGCGGCGCGCAACGCGGCCAGTGCGTCGCGCGTGAGCGCGATCATGCCACTGCCGGCAAGCGGGATGGATTGGGTCATCGTTGGTCTCCGGTTACGGGGCTACGCGTCGCAACAGCTCCGCTTCATCGATCGCTTCCACACCAAGGGCCACCGCCCTCTCGAGCTTCCCGCCCGCCTCGTCGCCGGCCACCACCGCGGTGGTCTTCTTCGAGACGCTCTCCGTCACGCGTCCGCCATTGGCCTCGATCAGTTCCCGGGCCTGGCTGCGCGAGAGCGTGGGGAGCGTTCCTGTGATGACGAACGTCTGCCCCGCGAGGGCACTCCCCGAGCCGGCGGGCGTGGGTTCGCTCGGATTGACCCCGGCCGCGGCCAGCCGCTCCAGCAGGTGGTCGGCCGCGGGATCCCGCAGGTACGCCACCACCGAATCGGCGATCGTCTGGCCGATGCCGCGCACGGCCACGATCTCCTCGGCGCCGGCCTCGCGCCGGGCGGCGTCCTGCAGGGCGCCGAGCGTGCCGAAGTGCCGGGCCAGGAGCTGTGCCGCCCCCGCGCCCACGTGGCGGATGCCGAGCCCGAACAGGAGCCGCGACAGGGGCTGGGCGCGCGATGCGTCGATCGCCGCCACCAACCCCTCGGCGCTCTTCGCGGCGAACCGCTCCAGCGCCGTGAGATGATCGGCCCGCAACGTGTAGAGGTCGGCGGCGTCGCGCACCAGTCCGGCGCGCACGAGTTGCTCCAGGCGCGCGTACGACAGGCCGCGGATGTCCATCGCCTCGCGCGACGCGAAGTGCGCGAGCCCTTCCAGCCGCCGGCCCGGACAGCCGACGTTGGGGCAGTAGATGGCCACCTCCTCCTCGTCGCGGCGCACCGGCGTGGCGCACACCGGGCACGCCGCCGGGGGCACGAACGGAACCGGCGGATGGTCGGGGTCGCGTTGCTCCGGGATCGGCCCGATCACCTGGGGAATCACGTCGCCGGCGCGCTTGACCTGCACGCGGTCGCCCTCCCGCAGATCCTTGTCGCGGATGCGGTCGAAGTTGTGCAGCGTGGCCATGCGCACCGTCGTGCCGCCGATCTCCACCGGTTCGAGCTCGGCATACGGATTGAGCGAGCCGGTGCGTCCCACGTTCACGCCGATGCGGACGAGGCGCGTCTCGGCGATGTCGGGCGCGAACTTGCGGGCGATCGCCCAGCGCGGCTCGCGCCCGCCGATCACCCCCAGCTCCTCCTGCAGGGCCAGCGCGTCGACCTTCACCACGCCGCCGTCGATCGCGAAGTCCAGTTCGGCGCGCACCTCGTGCTCCACGTGCCGGGCCCAGGCGTGCACGTCGTCGAGCGTCGCGCCGCGGGCGCGGCGCGGCGCCACCGGAAAGCCCCACGTCTCGAGCAGGTCGAGCAGTTCCCACTGCGTCGCCACCGGGAGCGCGGCGCCGTCGGGGA
>Ga0307374_10005873_pt1 | contig 19631 bp, 22 predicted proteins | sample OX3MG_FD_202532 | JGI IMG/M metagenome (GOLD analysis project Ga0307374, IMG submission 202532) | Soil microbial communities from Risofladan, Vaasa, Finland - OX-3 | ecosystem: Environmental > Terrestrial > Soil > Coastal area > Acid sulfate soil | place: Finland: Risofladan, Vaasa | collected...
AACTCGGAGAGAATCCGCGGCCGCATGACGCCAAGAAACTGCGGGGAGAACAGGGCGTTTACAGAGTAAGGGAAGGGGACTACCGGATACTGTATGAAATTTTTGACAAGAAGTTACTCATATATCTCCTGCAGGTCGGTCATCGGCGGGAAATTTACAGATAATGTATACAACAATTAATCGTATATGTTTGTTTATTTCAATATTATCAATGAGATATATGAGATCATGTGCAACTAAATAAGCTGTTTATTAAAAAATTCTTTATATGGGCTAGCACATATGGAGCCCCAAATTCGGGCCCCGGAGGGCAGGGCGTGCCCAACTAGCCCCTTGCTCAGGTACTTGGCTATATAGCCGATAGGACTGCGGACCTACTTGGCATTACTGCTCCCGTGCTTCTACCAGCCCTGTTTGTCGGGCATCGGCGGTGTGAGCCCTCGGGGGAGCCAAATGAAGATGTGATAATGAATCGCCCCACGCTGCTGCAGCTCTGCTACCCAGACATACACCAGCCGAATAGCACGGCGTCTTGCCCACGTGTCATAGCACTGGAGAGTATCGGTCACATGCCGGGGCGACCATGCCACACCTTCCCGATAGGTCAGGGTGATAAATGCTTTGCGGTACAAATGACCTTCACGTTGAAACGTCTCCTCAAGTACCCTGGTCGTCGTAAACACCCCACGACGCATCCGCCTGATACGGCTAGCCTGGCTATCAACAGATAACGTGGTACTTGTTCCAATACAGACAAGCCCAGTAGAAGCCAGCCCAGCGCTGTCGCTTACGCTCAACTCTGTGCCGGCTTCGATCTGGCCAGGGGGTGTAGCGGACGCAAAGGCCACCGGGTGGCATGGGTCTTCAGGGATAGCTGGGGCCAGGCGGTCCGGCGCGGTAGATTGGTTCGTGTCGCCAAGCCTTAATAATGTCATCTGGCAGATTCATTTCTAACCTCCTGATATTAATCAACATTGATGCTACTGCATCACCGCCAATCCCTACAGGGAGCTAGGAAATGACACGGTTTGGTCAACAATTTTGACTAAATGACATCATTAAAGAGTCTGTGGGACTCGGGCTTCCCCCAGATCCAAACTAGTTGGTACAGTCATTTCTAATTACTTTGTTGGTTAACATGTGGTGGGTTGATCAGACACTAATAGCGTTTAAACAGCCACCTTATCCGTGATAGGGCACATGTTCCCCGGTCTTAGGTTTATTGCATGAACATGGACTGCAAGACGAATTTGGCTTGTTACTGTGATCGAGGAGTTCCACAGATACACGCGCGATCATGAAGTCATCAAAATCAGTAAAGCTGTTTTCTATTCAATGCGCAGGGGTTGCCAAAGTCGCGGAGACCATTGGCTTGCTACTGATAGCCGTTATTTTATTTTCTGCGGCTCTGGCACACCGCCCTCTCGAAATAAAAGTAGTGGTGCCAAGCTTGGCCGGGGCAGTCATTGCCTACGGTTTTGCGATATGGCTTCGAAGAGACTAGGAATAGCCCACATGGTGACGAATTTCTGCGTAATTCCAGATTATCTGAGTCACCCAGTTTGGAATTTCATCAAAATTTCACACATTAACTTTCAAGGGATACCGATCGTATCCCGCAATAGACGCGGTACGCATTAAAGGCCAGCGTCACTAAAGAGAAGTGAAAGCCTCACCCCCAGACCTTCCGCGATTCTCGCTAGGGTATTCAACGTGATGTTTCGCTCGCCACGTTCTATCGCACTGTAATACGTTCGGTGCATGCCCAGCAGGTCCGCAAAGGCCTCCTGGCTGATGGACTTTTCCTCACGGCGCCTTCGGATTGCGTCTGAAAGCTTGCGTCTGATCTGGTCATTTTTCATGGCCAGACACTAGGCGAGTGACGCTTTTAGGGCTACAGTATAATAGGCTGTCTACTTATAAGAGGCTTTTGGCACAATATCGAAATCGAGAATCTTTATCATCAACGTGTGGAATATAACCGCCACCGACATTAATACAAAAATTCATTCTTCTCATTACCACAGACGCACATTAAGGGTGCCTATAAATTGTAGTTCTGTAATGTTGGGCCTATTTTAGGTTCTAATTTTTCAACGAGTTATTCGACTATTAACGAATTCGGCCCTATGTGTTAATAGCGAGATCCGTTATTCACGCTAATTAGAGCAACGCCACGTTGCGCCGGCCGACCGGCCACTAGGAGGTCGATCCCACAACAGGTCAGCGACGGGTCTTCGATGTGTCTTAATTGAGGTGTTTCGTAAGGCTCTGATTACATTGTAGTAGGCGTAACCAAAAAATGATCCAGGTTGGGGCCATATTCTGATCCAGAATACATAATCCAATGTTTTATTAATTTCACAGATGCCATTAAAAATCTACATATGTGACGACCTAACCGAACTTTTTGGTCTAAAAGTGCGAGCAACATTACAATACGTTTAATGGTCAAAACCTGTTGCCGAGGAAGCCACCGTGGCAACTCACAAACCATCTCTAAAAGAAGTCACCCGTGCGCTGCAACGTGCCCAGCGCATTGCCCGAAAACACAAGCAGGGTAGACAAACTTATATCAGAAGAACTCATCTGCGAACGTCGAGCTGATGCAAAGCGCAAGAAATAAGTTCCCATCACTGACTGGGTTGAATGCTTTGTACCGAGTTTCATGTAGTAATCCGGTCAACTGGAGAGTCTCCGATATCGCTTGATTGTATGAATGATATGAACACGCTGATTGAACGCCGGGGCTCGCTGTTTCAAGCGCTTGCGTGGTATTAAGGATACGACTTTATTATTTGCCTACACCATGTTACGGTTGCGAACAAGTCTGCCTCAATATATAGTCATAAACTCTGAGCATGGCATCATACGGGATGCTCTTGTCAACCTTTGAATTGCCGAATCCTGGAATTTAAAAATATTCGAATAGTCATGACAAGCGCTTCAACTTGTACGCTACCGATGGACATCCGAGCTAACCCTGGGCACCGATTTATTGCTTCGATGGTACTACTTGCGTGGCTGGGCTGGTCGTTGGCTTGTCCACAGGCGATGGTCGGTGTCGAAGGTTTTGTGGCTGGTGCTGCCGGTGAGGTAACGCAGACATTTATCGGCTCACATCCCCCCGTCAGTGCTGACGAGGACATTTGCTGCACGGCGCTACAGCATATCTCGTTTATCCCACTGACCTATGCTTTTAATATTCCAAATACTGTTCACGTTTTTCATGCGCTGTTGCCGCTCCACATTGGGGGTATGGCAGCGGTATTCAAGAGAGCCTCCCATGATTTTGGATCCGCTCAATCACCGCCTTTAATCCAGCGACAATCACCGTCTCTCGGTGCTCTCTGGCCCCAGGCCCCTCCTCAATAATCCCACTTCCGTTGAGATGCACTAGCTGATTCAACGCTAGCTTGCGCGAACGGCACGTCAATCCGTGCTGTTTCGTCGCATGCATTTCGATGACTTCGTCCTTGAATCGTATTTAGGAGTGGGATTCCCATGTCAATAACGTTTTCATTATGCACACTTAAACGACCGAATTATGTCCTCGGTGTCTTCGTGGCACTCCTGTTTCTGAGTCGCAGCGCATGGTCAGCTAACCTGACACTCAAAGATGCAATTAGTTCAGCCATACAAAATAACAAGGAACTGCAGGCCGCACGACAATCCGTCGAAATCGCACGTGCACAACTCATGCAATCAGGTCTCTGGCCAAATCCGCGCTTGGAGATTGGCCGCACGACCGACACCCCATTCAATAATGAAGGTGAGAACTCCACCAGTGTAGTGATCAGTCAGGACTTTCCAATTACTGGGCGGCTATCAAGTCAAAGAGACGTAGCGCGCGTGGATGTGGCACGCGCGCTCGCCGAGGTCAACGATGTCGAACGCAAGCTCGCGGGAAACGTGGCAGATACATATTACGGCATGGTTATATTGGATAAACAAATTGAAGTCCGAGACCGGCTCATCACTATTGACGAGCAACTGGTGAAGACCACCACTGAGCGCTACAAGGCGGCGGAAGTCTCCGAACTTGATGCCAACACGGCCATGCTGGAATTGCAACAGCTGACACAGGAACGCATTGAGCTTGAGACTCAGAAATCAACACTTGCAGCTCAACTCAATAACCTCTTGGGTGGTACTGTCCGTGAAACTGTTGAGCCCAATGACACAATACCAGAGGCAGTAGAGTTACCGCTTCTGACCGAACTTCAAAAAAAGGCTATCGAATCCCGTCCCGATCTGCGCGAAGTGCTGCTGAACGTAGATCGAGCACAAGCGGAACAAGCACTGGCTTCGGCCTCGCGCTGGGAGGACTGGACTGCCACACTCGGCGTGCAGCAAGAACGTCTGTACATCAATGGGGCGCCACCACAGAACACCGATAAAGTGTTGATGCTGAGCCTCTCGATTCCATTACCACTCTTCAATCGCAATCAAGGTAAAGTCGCGGCGGCACAGGCCTCCACTACACAAGCAAGCCAGAGCGCCAGTGCATTGAAGTTGCGCATTGAAATTGAAGTCGCCAGTGCTTATCAAGAAGTACAACGGCTTGAGAACATACTCACCAGTTACACTGGCAATATGCTGCCCCTGAGCGATCGCAATGTGAACCTCGCCCAGCAGGCCTACGCACAAGGGCAGATTCCCATTACTGAAGTTGTTCAGGCTCAACGCCAGCAGAGTGATCTCCACATCGCCTATCTCAATGTGCTCGACCAATACTTGAAGGCACGCGTTCGGCTCGCCACGGCGACCGACGCATACAGCACCTATGCGACTCACGCTGAAGAAGTCTCAACCACCAACAGTGCAGGATACTGACATGAAGATACAGATCAATATTTATCATCACATGTTTTTTATTCGCATGATCATAATTCTAAGTCTGAGCTTATTACTCGGTGTGTTGCTTCCTTTGAATCAGGCCCAAGCACATGGCGGTCAGATCGAAATTGGCAATGCTGCCCGCGGTCCGGTGACACTGACACCGGACCAGGAAAAGGCCTTGGGGTTGACGATTGTGGAAACGGTTTTCCGACCCCTCGACGCCGTGCTCGATCTTAATGGTGAAGTGGAACTGCTGCCGGACAAGCAAGCCGAGGTGACACTACGTATCAGCGGCCAGATCAAGGCCTTGTATGCCAACTTGGGCGATCACGTCCATGTGGGTCAGAAGCTCGCACTCGTGCAATCGCGCACAGTCGGCAACCCCCCACCAAGTGTCGTCATCACTGCGCCGATGAGCGGCATCATCGATCGGCGACCAGTGATCCTGGGGCAGGCGGTTGACCCCAATACGGTGCTTTTTCACTTGAGCGAGCGCTCTGAGATGCGTGTCGTAGCGCGTGTGTATGAGGAGGATCTGGGCAAGGTGAAGGTAGGCTTGACAGCTCGTGTGCGGCTTTTGAGTTACCCCAACAAGCTACTCACCGGCAAGGTGATATTTGTTGATCCGAATCTCGATCCTGAGAGCCGCACCGTGAATATATGGGTGCTGCTCCACAATCCAGACGATCTTCTCAAACCCAATATGTTCGCCCGTGTCGCCGTGGTGTTGGCACATAAGGAGGGCGTGCTCACGGTGCCTAACAACGCAATTCTTGAAGCCGAAGGTGAACAATTCGTGTTTGTAAAGGAAGGCAATAAGTTCCATCGCGTCGACGTAACCCTTGGTGCAAAGGATGACGAGTACAGCGAAATTATCAGCGGTCTGGTGCCAGGGGATCAAGTTGTGACGCAAGGGGCGCGCGAGATTTATACCCAATGGTTGACTGGTGGCCAAATGAAGGCCGAGGAATAATCATGTTCAACCGCCTCATTGCCTTTGCTCTGAACAATCGTCTTGTGGTTCTTGCGGTTGCGTTGGTGCTATTCATAGCCGGCGGATTCGCGCTCTCCAGGATGCCTGTGGATGTATTTCCCGAGTTCGCGCCACCTCAAGTCGTACTTCAGACTGAGGCGCCAGGCATGGCACCCCAGGATGTCGAGACTCTTATAACTTACCGCATTGAGAGCGCCATTAACGGCACCCCGGGTGTTGAGGTTGTGCGTTCCAAGAGTTCCGTAGGTCTGTCGACCATCACGGTAGTTTTCAAGACAGGCACCAATATTTACATGGATCGTCAGCTTGTGAACGAGCGCGTCCAAAATATCGTGAGTGAATTGCCGGCGGGTACCCAGCCGCCGGTGATGTTGCCGGTAACCTCGGCTGTCGGCTGGCTCGTCAAGTATGCACTCACCAGCAAGTCTGTCTCACCCATGGAATTGCGCACAATTTCCGATTGGGAAATCCGGCCACGCCTACTGTCGCTGGGTGGTATTGCCTCTGTAGTTTCCATAGGCGGAGAAGTCAAGCAATACCAGGTGCGGCTCGATCCGACCCGCATGCTTGCGTATCAGATCAGCGCAGAGGATGTGCGCCGGGCCTTACAAAAATCCAATTCAAACGTGCCGGGCGCTTACCTCGATAAAACGGGTGAGGAGATGATCGTCACCGGTGTTGGCCGTATCACATCGCTGGACGATTTGAAAAACACCGTCATTCTGACCCGTAATGGTGTACCGGTCACTATTGGCAATTTGGCTGATGTGGGGTTTGGAAGTGAGATCAAGCGCGGCGATGGGGCTTTCGGCATTCAGAATGCTGTCATCGGTACTGTCTCCAAGGTCTATGGTGCAGACACCTTGACAACCACCGCCAAAGTTGAACACGCGCTTGATCAAATTAAGCAGCAACTGCCGTCAGGCGTCGATATGAATACGGACGTATTCAAGCAGGCGAGCTTCATTGAAGCGGCAATCCATAACCTGAGCGTCTCGCTGGTCGAAGGCGCGCTGATCGTGATTGCCGTGCTGTTCGTGTTTCTGATGAACTGGCGCGCCTCATTCGTCACATTCATCTCCATGCCGGCCTCATTTGTGGGCGGCATTCTGGTGATGTACACCTTCCACATCGGCATCAACGCCATGACTCTGGGTGGCCTTGCCATTGCCATCGGCGAAGTGGTGGATAACGGCATCATCACAGTCGAAAACGTGGTGCGAAGGCTGCGGCTTAACCGCAATGCAGTGAAACCGTTGCCACCCAAAGAGGTGATATTCGATGCCATCCAGGAAATATTGAATTCCGTGGTCTACGCTACGTTCATTGTTATTCTCATTTTTCTGCCGATCTTCTTCCTGCAGGGACTCGCGGGCCGCATCTTCAGTCCTTTGGGGGTCGCTTACATTGCCTCTGTCACGGCTTCACTGTTGGTCGCGGTCACTGTAGTACCCGCACTGTGTTATGTAATGCTGGTCAGGAAATCCGAGCGCCCACAGGATGAGGGACTGGTATTGCACAGCTTCGTTGTACATGAGCGGGAAGTGGAACATCCGCCACAAACATTGGATCAGGTACACGAAAAGGAAACCCGGTTTGTGCTCTGGCTCAAGCGGCATTTTCTACGGGTACTGCATCTGGCCCTCAACCACGTCTGGTGGGTCGCGGGATTGTCCGCGGGCGCGCTGGTTTTAGCGCTCGCCTTGTTGCCGTTCTTCGGCCGGTCGTTCCTGCCGGAATTTCATGAGGGCAACTACATCATCGCCATGACCACCTTGCCGGGCACTTCTTTGCAGGAATCCATGCGGCTTGGCGATCAGGTGCGTAAGGACCTCTTGAATTACCCACAGGTGATTTCAGTGGACCAGCGGGCTGGCAGAAGCGAGCTTGATGAAGACGCCCAGCCACCGAATTTCAGTGAGTTCGACGTGCGGCTCGATTTTGCAAAAGACAAGCACATGACAGCCAACGAGTTGTTGGCCCATATTCGCCACGATCTCGATCAGATACCGGGCGCGGTGTTTAACGTCGGGCAGTTTATTTCTCACCGCATGGACGAGGTGCAGTCCGGCGTGCGTGCCCAGGTGGCGGTAAAGGTCTTCGGCGACAGCCTCACAACACTCTACCAGATCGGTCAACAGGTTCAGGGCATTTTGAATTCGATCAAGGGTGCCGTGGATGTCAACTTGGAACAGCAAATCAAGGTGCCACAGGTAATCATCAAGATTGACCGCCAAAAAGCGGCTCGCTACGGCATTCAGGTGGGTAACCTCATGGATGACATCCAGATGTACCTGAACGGTGTGACGGTCTCGAAAATCCTGGAAGGCCAACGTACATTCGATCTCTATGTGCGGTTGCAGAATACTTCACGCAACAGTATAGAGGCTATCCAGAACATGTTGGTGGATGCACCGGGTTTGAATGCTTCGGGCACTGGCAAACTCCCTTTGCGTGAAGTGGCCAATGTATCCGTACAAGATGAACCTTACGCCATCAACCGAGAGAATGTGCAGCGGCTGATTGTTGTGAGCTTCAACGTACAAGGTGCGGATTTGGGTTCCATCATTAAGCAGACTCAGACAGAGGTTACGGCACAGGTAAAACTGCCGCCCGGCTATTACATCGAGTATGGCGGCCAATTTGAGAGTCAGCAGCAGGCAAGCCGCACGCTTGTCGATTTCGGCGCGCTGGCGATATTTGGCGCCTTTATCCTGCTATTCAAAGTGTTTGGCACTTTCCGTGAAGCACTCCTGGTGTTGTTTAATCTGCCGCTCGCCATGATCGGTGGCATCGTGGCATTGTTTCTTGCCGGTGCGGATATGAGCACCGCAGCCATCATCGGGTTTATCACACTATTCGGCATCGCAACCCGTAACGGCATCATTCTGGTAACTCACTACAACCAGTTGCGCCATGAGGGACGGTCGTTGGACGAAGTCGTCATCCAAGGCACCCTCGACAGATTGGTGCCGGTGCTCATGACGGCGGCTACGGCGGCTCTTGGTTTGATCCCACTCTTGTGGGGTTCGGCCGTTGGCAAGGAACTGGAGCGGCCACTTGCCCAAGTAGTGCTCGGCGGTCTCGTGACCTCGACTTTCTTGAACATGGTGGTAATTCCCACCGTGTACAAACGCATGGAGCAATGGCGCGAACGGCGCCAGTTGGCAGAGGAAGCATCCATTCAGCCTAAGGAGGCATCAGCATGAAGATATTGTCGAACCCCAGAATGATTATTGGCGCCTTGGTTTTAGGCATTGCAGCGATATTTAGCGGCTACTCTCTGACAGGACGGGCCGCCGAAGTCGAGGAAAGCACGCAGACAGCCATCCCCCCCACCGTAATGGGTATCTGGAACGCTATTGATGTACAGACCGTCGCGCTCACGCGGGTGATCCAGTCAAATAAACTGGATGATGTGCATCACTATGCTTTTGCAATCCGGGATCTGGTACGAGCATTGCCAGAGCATTATCAAGAGCTCACCACCGAACAGAAGCAAAAACTTAAGGAAGACGTGAGGTTCGTAGACATTCTCGCGACCCGACTTGATCAGACAGGTGATGCCAAAGACAAAGCCGGTACCCAATCGAATTTTCGTAAACTTGAAGCCGTACTCAAGTCGATTCGCAATCAGTACCGTATTGTTAAATGAGAGCAAAGGAGTACAAGTTATGCAGATCAGGACATTCATGAAGTTTGGAGCAGCGATGCTGGTCGGAATCGCGAGCATTCCCACGTTTGCCCATAACGCGGCGCCGGATTCATTCCCATTTGGGCATCCGGGCGACGCAAAAAAGGTAGATCATGTGATTACGATCCAAGCGGGCGATATCTTCTTTGAACCTAAAATGCTTACGGTGCAGGCAGGCCAGACGGTAAAATTCATTGTTATCAATATCGGCAAGCTACCTCATGAATTCATTCTCGGTAACAAAAGCGAGCAGGAAGAACACGAAAAAGAAATGCTGGCCAAACACAACACCATCATGATGGAAAACGACGCGAATGGTATAGCGGTTGCGCCGGGCGAATCCGGGACGCTCATTTGGAAATTCACCAGTCCGGGTACGATTAAATTTGGCTGTCATGAGCCTGGTCATTACGCCGCCGGCATGGTCGGCACCATAAAAATACTCTCGGCAGATCGCAGGTAACCCGGGTCTTACTGCGAAATAGCACTCGTCAAAAAACTACCCATAATACTGCCCATTTACCCTATCTTTACCCGCGTTTGGCACTATCCATAGGCGGGATGGGTCAATGCGATGTCGTCGGCGTCCTTACATTTTCTATAAATGAGTCAGCCCTCATCCTTGATTCAAATTATCGAGTATGGGACAGTGCGTTGAATCACCGTTGCAAAGGTTAAGCAATAGCCTCAGCTCGCCGTGCACCTTGGTCAGGACTTGTAGCTGTTCGCTGATAGCCTCGCACTTTTGGCTCGCGAGCGCACGAATTGCCTTGCTGCACCTGACTGGATTTTCACGAAGCTTCAGCAATTGACCAATCTCACTCAGGCTAAAACCGATGCTCTGGGCGCGTCGTACGAACCGTAATCGTGCAAAGTCTTTTCCTGAATATACGCGCCGTCCCGACGGGTTCTTGCCTACACGCGGAATCAGACCAATCTTTTCGTAATACCGCAGTGTGTCGGGGGAGAGTTTCAGGGTTTTCGCGGCATCGCCGATCAGGTATTGCATGGTTCATTGGCCTCGGTTTTCAAGATGCTCGAGCAGGGTCTGACGAAAGCGGTTCGCTCGCCAACTCCGGATCGCGATCAACCTGCCTCCGATGGCAAGCGCCGGCGTCCCTGTCACCCCGAGCGCCACCGCGCGTTCCAGATGTTCCAAGACATTGCGTTCCTGGTAACGGACCGTTGCTCCCGGCAAGCCGGACAGCATTGCCTGCAACGTCTTGCGTACCGCCGCGCAGTGGGTGCAGTAGGGGGAGATAAAGAGTTCGACGTCCACAGATTGCGGTATTCGCTGATTAACCCTTGACATGGAGTTTACTCCAGGTTGTAGGCTGGGTCACAGTCCAGCCATATCGGGTCTGAATCCATGATCGTACGCGAACGTCTGCGTGATACGGCTGTTAGCCTGCTGACGTTATTACTGACCGGCGGCACGCTGTTGTGCTGCGCACTGCCGCTGTTGTTGATCACGCTGGGGCTTGGTGGGACGGTGGCCTTTCTCACGGATTCTCTGCCCTGGCTGGTGTCGCTCAGCCACTTCAAGGTCTGGATGTTCATCGTCTCAGGGGCGTATCTCGTATTCACCGGCTGGGTGATCTATCGGCCGGGGCGAGTCTGTCCGGCCGATCCGGAACTTGCGCGACTATGCGCGCGGGCGGACCGGTTCAACCGCAGCATCCTCTGGATCGCGGTAGTGATTTTCCTTTCCGGTTTTTTTGTCGCGTATCTTCTGTTCCCGTTGCGCCAACTGGTTGGAAGCTAGTCTAGGCATGAACCATGTTATGTTTATCCGTTTTGTCTTTAACGTCGGTTGTGGCCTCTTGCTGTCTTTACCCGCGATAGCTGACAGCCATGGCCCTGCATTTGGTCTTGCGACTCCCACCCTGGCCGAGAATGGATGGAGCAGCGATGCGGTCGTCATGAATCTGGAAACCAGCCAAGGCACGGCACTCATGTACCGCGACATGTTGGGCTATGGAATAACGGAGGATTTGCAGGTCAATCTGAGTTTCCCCCTGGCGACCGGGAACACACTCAGCATGCCACCTCGCACGCGCGTGGACAGCATGATGGGAGCTTTTCAGGATATCGAGGGCTCGCTGTTTTGGCGATTTCATCGCGTGGAACCCGCGATCGGTGAGCGCTATGAGAGTACGCTGCTATTCGGCGTATCGGACGGGCAAGGCTCGCGACGTGATGGCTTAACAGTGGGGCAGGGTGTGAATTTCGGTGCCGTGACCGGTTATGCCTCGCGGTCAATTTACTGGTGGCTGGGTGGCGGCATACAGCATTATTTTCCGTACACCGATGCCCAACTCGGCGATCTCTACTACATCAGCGCCGTGTGGGGCTGGCGGCCGCCGTATTTCAGGCACGATTATCCGGCAGCGGATTGGCGACTTTTTATCGAAACACTCGGTGAGTGGGCCGCACGAAATGAACAAGACGGCCGGCCGGTTATTGACAGTGGCAGCCGCAAGCTGCTCATGGGGCCATCGGTGCTGGGGCTCTATGGCGCGTGGGGCATCGAGGCCGGCGTGCTGTTTCCGGTAATCCAGTCCCTCAATAGCACTCAGCCCCGAGAACATTACCGAGCTAAACTGGATGTCACGTATTGGTTCTAAGTGGAGGGATGCAATCATGTTTAAAGGTATTATCAGGTTTCATTCAAAGCTATGTATCCTGTGCACATCCGCTGTCCTGCTTTTGTCCGTGTCGGCACACGCCGACGGGCTACAGCACGTACAGCAGATTATATTCGGTATGGATTGCGCGCCCTGCGCGTATGGCATCCAGCAGGGTCTGCTGAAGCTGCCAGGCGTCCAGCATGTCACCGTTAGTCTCAACGACGGCAACGCGAGTGTAGATCTCGCGCCGGTCAATAAAGTGACACTGGCTGAAATCCAGAGTGTGATCCGCCACCATGGTTTTACGCCAAAAGGCGCCACCGTCACGCTCTCAGGTCATCTTGTAAAGCATGGAAAACAATATTATCTATCCGTGCAAGGAGCTTCTGACTACCTATTGCAAATCAGCCAACCGGAGATTTTGGCAAAACTACCAATCGGCCGCGAGGTAATAGCCGAGGGTCATGTCAACGCAGGTGATGTTAAAAGTCCGACGTTGCATGTTTCACATATGCAAATGGCTGCGAGTTTGTCATCACAAAAATAACCCATGTCCTCTGAAATTACTCTTCTGTCAGTGATCCGCTGTCTGCACTGTGGCAATCAGAAAGCGGAGCGCATACCGGAATATGGTTATCAACTTTTCTATAAGTGCAGCCAATATCATAATTTCTTAAATTAACCTACCGAAAGAAGTGGAGTTGCCTTAATAAGGGCCCCACACAATTTGTGCAGTGTGCGAGCTGTTATTACTGATTGCTAAAATGGAAGCGAACATGCAGATGAGATAACGGAGACAGCGATGAACTACGGACCACAACTTCTCTTAATTACCGCTGTCGCCGCTGTCGGTGTATTCCACACCATGGTCCCAGACCACTGGGTGCCGATTACGTTGATTGCCAGGCAAAGGGGCTGGACAAAATCGGAGACGGCTCGTGCTGCGTTTCAGGCGGGTATTGGTCATGTACTGTCCACGCTGCTCATTGCCATATTTGTGTGGCTTGCAGGTGCCACACTTGCCGACCGGTTCGGCCGTATTGTCGATGCAGTATCGAGTCTCGCGCTCGTTGCGTTTGGCAGTTGGATTGCCATCACGGCATGGCTAGATCTACGGAAACAGGGTGCGCATGGCCACAGTCACCAAAATCATAATCACGAGCATGGGCATGGTGTCGGCCGAGAAGTCCTCCCTGAAGCTGATCCACTGTATGCACCCCTTCGAGATGAAATGTCGGTGCTTACACGGCATGTTCACACACATCGCCACAAGCATGGGTCAATACATAGCCATTGGCATGATCACACGATAACATCAATTCACTCGATGACCGCCGATATGGCGATGGCACCGCCTTTACACGATCATCATCACAAGACGACGGGGCGCACAGCTCTGCTTTTGATACTCGGCTCATCGCCTATGGTGGAAGGCATTCCCGCCTTCTTCGCCGCCGGCAAGTATGGCGTAGGGCTGATCGTGGTGATGGCAGTGATATTCGCTATAAGTACAATCGCAACATACGTCCTGCTGTGTGTGTACTCGACGGCTCGTTTACAACGCCTCCGTTTGGGGGCAGTCGAGCGCTATGGCGAGGTATTGAGCGGGTTCTTTATCGCGCTGGTCGGCATCGTGTTCTTGTTTTGGTCGGTATTGTGAAAGCTCGGGGAGCCTAGAATACTTTCATAAATGAAGTTACACCAGGGTTACAAACAATTCTTCTCAATGGCGGACTTAGCGCCTTCTAGTTTTCCACCTGACTGAACATCGATGGCATTGCCGTAACTTAGCGCACAAACTCTATTATCGTATGCTTATCAAAATTATGAAATACAGATCAGCGTATGTTTCTGAATATAGCATCAACACAAATATCTACTTTCATTTGAAACATAAGCCATGTCCGTAATCCTTCGCAATATATAATGAAAAATAATTAATGTTGAACTCAGGCAAATCGGACTAATATCACCGATGAATAGGATATTTGTATCGCAATACTATGGAGATCACGATCATGCATAAATTCTCATTATCGGTAGCTGTTGTCACCCTTGCAATGATTGGCTTTACGTGCTCCGGCAGCGCATGGGCCTATAAGGGTGAGAGCATGGCTAAACAGACGGAGATCAGCTTGCAACAGGCCAGGGAAATCGCTCTCAAGGCTTTTCCTGGGAAAATAGTCGATGAGGAGTTAGAGAAGGAAACTGGTGGCAGCGGTTTGCGTTATAGTTTCGACATTCTTCAGGGAAAGATTCTGCACGAAGTGGGAGTGGATGCCATTGATGGTAAAGTGTTGGAGAATTCCGACGATTCCAACGCCAAGGATTAAGACTGGTCTTGATCTTTTGCAACCGATAAGGATGCGTGATTAGGATATTATCGCCAGGTGCGGCGTGATCAAGCGCGGTGACAAGCTAAAGGGCATCCGGGTTTTAGTACTTTTTGAATCGCCTACCAATACAAAGATCCGCATATCCTAATATTCCAGTGTGTTAGTCGAACACTACATCTTTGCACAACTGTTTAAGACTATCGTAATCCAGAATGTGAATGTGATGATAATCTGCCTCTAGGAGACCCTTTGCTTTGAACCGCGACACAACGCGACTGACCGTCGGTAAAGTCAGACGTAGATAAGTCGCAATATCGCTGCGCGACATGGGAAGATTCAGCTCTGCACGATCGTCTGTAATCTGTAACTTGTCGGCATGTGTTAACAAGAAGCATGCAACGCGCTCTTCTGCCGTCAAATTACCCGATAGGTATAGGTTGCTGATCAGTTCCTGGCCTATTATGCGCAGGAGCTCGGTATAAAGTTCCGGCATCTGGGTGACTGAGGCTGTGAAGCGATGGATATTAATTTTGCAGACCGATGAAGTCATCAAGGCGATGGCATTGAATCGGTGGGTGCCACGGGCTAGGCCGTGCAGGCCGAGTATGGCACCGGGGAACCGGAAACCATTTATGGATTCGCGGCCGGCGGGATCGATCGCATATATCTTGAAGCAGCCGGACTGGACTATGTAAATATCATCGGATACTGCGCCGGCCCGGAACAAATGAGCGCCTTTATGCAAGGGCCCTATCATTTGTGTGCAGAGATTCTGTGCATCGGCGCCAGCCTGGGCGGCCGCGCCGGGGAAGCAGGCAGGGGATAAAGACCCGCATTCGCCGCATTCTACCTGCAATCTCTTTGGTGCGTTATTTTTAAGCATACACTGCCTTTCTTGGTCATCTTTGACTAATGATTTTCGGCTGAGAGCGGTGCTCCGAGTCTTAACTCGACTGCCGGTGCAAACATCGCTGACTCAAGGACAGCAGGATAGTTAAGCCAGCAAGAGACATCATTGATCTAAATCAACTTCGGCTATGATTCGAGTCGGTATACTTTTTATGTACATATATATACCCCCGGTATTGCCTTCCAGCTCCTTGAGACGCTGCATCATCGGAACAGCATTACCCTCTTTGCCGAGGCGCCTGACGTTTAATCCACATGACGCTGAGTACAAAGATCGTAGCTCCCGAAATCACGTTGCTCCAGGTCATAAATGGCATTTCATAGTTGAACGTGTCCGGCGCCAGAGCGACTAACACACCAAGAAGCAGGGTGAGATAGGGAGGCCATTTCTGCCGTGGAAAGAAGAGCCCCCATAGTGCAGTGCCAGCGGTGAGCGAACCTGCAGTGAAACAAATCGTATAGAAAGACGCCAAATGACTGGTAAAACGCCCAAACAAATACCACGGGAACTGGGCCATCAGGAGACCCGCTAACAAAATGAGAAATACGATCATATTTTGTCGAGAGTCGGACGTTGGCTTGGTATTCGGTTTGTGCATCAAGCGTTTCATGAAAAGCGGATACCTTTAGCAGTGCAGAGCCCTATAAACTTGTTTAAATGTAGTTTCCGATCAACTCTTATGAGAAAAGTCAGACAATAAATATTCCTGGAGTATTGATCCAAGTCATGGGAATATGCCGAAAATGGAATGAAACTCCATTATATTGTAGACGAGGAGTAATGCACCCAGTGCATCTTAAAGCATGAGTACTACCCACCAACACACAACGCATACCGGCGAACACCGCACAATGGAGCAGGGATCAGCCCGCTATACCTGTCCCATGCATCCGGATGTCTCATCCACGAAACCCGGCAACTGCCCTGTATGTGGCATGACGCTTGAACGAAGCGATATAGCGTCGCCAGCTGCGAGCACCGAATGGGTGTGTCCCATGCACCCGGAAATCGTGCGCGATGCGCCTGGCGAGTGCCCGATTTGCGGTATGGCTCTGGAGCCACGAAGCGTCACTGTTTTAGAAGAAAACCCGGAACTCAAGGTGATGCGCCGACGGTTTTGGGTCAGTGTGATTCTGACAGTACCGCTACTGATTTTGGCGATGTCAAAATACCTTCCCTTCCTGCCATTACATGAGTTCATCCCCGCGAAAATCGGCAGCTGGTTGGAGCTAGTGCTGGCAACACCGGTGGTTTTGTGGGGCGGCTGGCCATTTTTTAAGCGCGGCTGGACGTCAGTTGTAACCTGGAAGCTCAACATGTTCACGCTGATCGGCCTGGGTGTCGGCGTGGCGTACTTCTACAGTCTGGTTGCCATTCTATTCCCGGACTTATTTCCTGCTTCGTTCCATGAAGCGGGTGGGATGGTGGCGGTATATTTCGAGGCGGCGGCCGTGATTGTCACACTCGTACTTTTAGGGCAGGTATTTGAACTCCGGGCACGCAGCGCGACCAATACCGCGATCAAGGCATTGCTGGGTCTCGCACCCAAAACTGCGAGACGTCTCAATCCCGATGGCACAGAGGAGGATGTTCCACTGGATCGTGTTGAAGTGAGTGACAGGCTGCGGGTGCGGCCTGGAGAGAAAGTCCCCGTGGACGGCCGGGTTCTCGAAGGCCTCTCTACGGTGGACGAGTCCATGATCACGGGTGAGCCGATTCCGGTCGAAAAGGCTGCGGGCGACCGGGTGATCGGTGCCACGATTAACGGCACCGGATCACTCGTCATGCAGGCGGAACGTATTGGAGCGGACACACTGCTGGCGCAGATTGTGACCATGGTGGCGGATGCGCAACGCTCACGGGCCCCGATCCAGAAACTCGCTGACCAAGTGTCTGCCTATTTTGTTCCCGCAGTGGTGCTCGCCGCATTGGCGAGTTTCATCGTCTGGGCATGGTTTGGACCCGAACCGCGATTCGCCTACGCAATCATCAATGCGGTGGCAGTCTTGATCATTGCCTGCCCGTGTGCACTCGGATTGGCGACACCCATGTCAATCATGGTAGCGACCGGTAAAGGCGCTGGGGTGGGAGTGCTGTTCCGGAATGCAGAAGCCATCGAAACCCTGCGCAAGGTCAACACACTGGTGGTCGACAAGACCGGCACGCTGACACTGGGCAAACCGCAGCTGCAGGCCGTGACACCATTAGCTGGAATAGGCGAGGCACAACTGCTCATGATCGCCGCCACACTGGAACGCGGCAGCGAACACCCGCTGGCGGCGGCGATTGTTGATGGCGCGAACAAGCGTGGCATTGCTCTGGGTAAGGCGGACGATTTTCAAGCAGTCCCCGGCAAGGGCGTGACAGCCCTCGTGGACGGGAAACGGGTGGCATTGGGCAATCGGACCTTGATGGAAGCACTCGGCATTGATTTTAGTGCCGCGAGTAAGCTCGCCGAGTCATTACGCGCCGAGGGACAGACCGTCATGTTCGTGGCTGTTGACGGGAAGCTCAGTGGCATTATTGGTGTTGCAGACCCGATCAAGGACTCCACCCCGGAAGCCATCAAAGCTCTGCACGAGGATGGCGTCGAAATCGTCATGCTCACCGGCGACAGCGAGACGACTGCCAAGGCGGTGGCGAAGAAACTGAATATCGACAAGCTGTTCGCCGAAGTACTACCCGACCAGAAGGCAGACAAAGTCAAGGAATTACAGCGTCAGGGCCGGATCGTGGCCATGGCGGGGGACGGCATCAACGATGCGCCGGCGCTGGCACAGGCCCAGGTTGGGATCGCCATGGGAACCGGGACGGATGTGGCCATGGAAAGCGCCGGCGTGACACTTGTTAAAGGCGACTTGCGCGGGATCGCGCGTGCACGCCACTTGTCGCGCCTGACTATGCGGAACATCAAACAAAACCTGTTTTTCGCCTTTGCCTACAACGCACTGGGTATACCCATCGCGGCGGGTGTGTTGTACCCGGTGTTTGGCATCCTGCTGAGCCCGATGATCGCGGCAGCAGCGATGAGTTTCAGCTCAGTATCTGTGGTCAGCAATGCATTGCGTCTCAGAAGGGCGCAGTTGTGAGCCAGAAATAGCCATGTGTCACCTGATTCTTCTCCTGCCGGTGATTGCATTGCCCGTGTTCTGGTTGCTGCCCTTGGATATCGCACTACCGCTATATGCTTGTGTGCTGGTACTGAGTGCATTCCTATACATAATGGTTATGATGGTTATGAGGTCGCCTGTTATCACGGGCAAGAAGGGGCTGCTCCTAGCTCATGGCGATGTGCAGCGAGTAGACGGTCATGCAGCAACTGTTTGGATCAACGGTGAACTCTGGTCGGCGGTTGGAGACGATCTCACAATTGGCGACACGGTTAAGGTGGTGTCTATTGACGGCCTTGTGCTGAACGTTTGCAAGATCACGTCCTCGGAGGTATGGTCGGATGAAGCAAATGAAACTTATTCTTGTCATTGAGGAGGACAAACTATGTGGAGTGGAGGTGGTTTTAACATGGGAATGGGTGGAGGATTCGGTATGATTATTGGCGTATTGTTTTGGGTCCTATTAATAGTCGCGGTTGTGGTAATTGTCATGGTGCTTGCAAAAAGATCTGGGTCCAGCAAGACGTTAGGATTTGGGTCAAGTGAAACTGCACTCGAAGTGCTGCAAAAGCGCTACGCACGCGGCGAGATCGGAAAACAGGAGTTCGAAGAGAAGAAGCGTGATATTCAGGGATAGAACGCGTTGAACCACAACCGACACCTTCATGTTGTGAGTTTTGTTCGATGCCCTATGGCGATTGCTCACCATTTGTGAGCTGAGCGCGTCAGCATATGAGAGCAGTGTGAAGGTGCGATAAATATTCCCTACTTCGATTGACCCACACACTAAATATTCCGGGATTTCGTCCTTCGGTTACCACGTCAGCGTATTGACTCGGTGACGGGATACGTTTAGGCACATTAAAATACAATCCCGTTAAGCACCTGTGGGTCATTGGTACTCCACCGGAGAAGGTCTTGTGATTGAGGCGAGCTTCGGAATTATGGGGTATGGTTCACACGAACCTGTCACGTAGTCCCCAAGGGCCACGCAATGATTCTACGAGCTGGAAACGGTGCGTCCATCAGTCGCAGGGATGCGATATTGATGGTGTTGGTAGCCTTTCTGTGGGCCTTGTGTTTCCCCGGGATATTGTGGGGACTGCCAATGGCAG
>Ga0307374_10005876_pt1 | contig 19624 bp, 18 predicted proteins | sample OX3MG_FD_202532 | JGI IMG/M metagenome (GOLD analysis project Ga0307374, IMG submission 202532) | Soil microbial communities from Risofladan, Vaasa, Finland - OX-3 | ecosystem: Environmental > Terrestrial > Soil > Coastal area > Acid sulfate soil | place: Finland: Risofladan, Vaasa | collected...
GCCGAAATGCGCGCCGCCGGCCGGGCGGTGCTCGACGGCTCGAAGTCGCTCGCCGCGCTGGCCGTGGTCGTTGCCATCGCGGTGTTGCGCGAGGGCTCCGAGGTCGTGCTGTTTCTCTATGGCGTGGCCGCAGCCGACGGCGGTGCGAGCATCGGCATGCTGATCGGCGGCGCCATCGGGCTCGTCCTCGGCGCGGCGGTCTGTGTGCTCACCTATCTCGGCCTGGTCACCATCCCGATGCGTTATCTGTTCAGCGTCACCTCGACGCTGATTGCGTTGCTCGCCGCCGGCATGGCGGCGCAGGCGATTGCGTTCTTGCAGCAAGCCGACATTCTCACCGTTTTCGACCGGAAAATATGGGACACGTCGTGGCTGCTGCGCGATGAAAGCTGGCCGGGCCGGGCCCTGCACACGCTGATCGGCTATGTCGACCAGCCGACCGGCATGCAACTGATCGCGTATGCCGCGACTTTGATCGTCATTGCGGTGCTGATGAAACTGTTGGCGCCGCCGCGGCAAAATCCGCAACAGCCAAGACCGGCGTGACGATCCGGCCTACGCCGTCTTGGTCTCGGCGTTGCTCTTGGTGCTGTTCTTGGCGTTGTTCTTGGCGCTGAAGTGATTGGGGCAGGTCGCCGCCGCATACACTTCGCCAAGATCGATCAGCTCGGCTTCCAGGCACTCGACCTCGAGACGGATGGCACCACCGCCGGAGAAGGTGAGCATGACGGTGCCGGCAGGAGCGGCGTGCTCGGCGAATTCCACCGCCAGGAGGTTGAGCGTCGCCTCTTTGTCGGTCTGGTCGAAATCGCGGCACTGACAGGCGCTCACGCGCTCGAAACGCAGCGCCGTGCGGCAGCGATAATAGTCGGGGATATCGGCCTCGCCGCCGACCGGCTTGGCGCCGGCGGCATTGACTGCGCTCATCCAGTCGAAGCGGCTGAACGCCATCACAAAGCGGCGCGCGTCCGGCTGCCAGAAAATATCTTTGACGGTGACGAGGCCATCCTGCGCATGCGCGGAGACCACCTCGATGTCGTCCTTGTCGAGAGCGACGAGTTTAAGTTCCTCCATCACCGTGTCCGGTTCCCAAATTCCTGATCTGAATGAGAAAGTAGGCAGCGTGTTGCGCGGCTACAAGGCCTCGGAACAACAAGATCACTCTCTAATATGATCGAAATGGTGGGTCCACGTCCCACATTCGCTTGCGCGCGTTCGCAAGGCGACAGCGGCAAATAGCGCAAAGTTGGAATTGCGCCATGATCGATAGGTTGCTAAGAACCGTTCAACAATACTGATTGTTAACTTGCTCAACCGTTTCTGCGGGCGCGGCGGCGGACAGTTGCTACGATCCTCATGACCTCAACCGCATCTGGTGAGTTTTTGCTTCGACCCCGCTAAGGGACCCCATGGCTTGTATTGAAAGGGAGGATTTATGGCTAAGAGAGCAAAGAAACGGCGCGCGTGGACGGCCACCGAAGTTCGCGAGTTGAGGACGCTGGCGAAAAAGAAAACTACCGCCGGGAAGATTGCCAAGCGATTGCGGAGAACCGAGGGCGCGACGCGCCAGAAGGCTTTCAGCATGGGGCTGTCGCTCGATTCGCGATCCTGATTTTTTAGCAACCAAACATTTGACGGTACGATTGTACGGACCTGGGCGCAGGCCCGGCGCGGTCGCTTGCCCGTCCGACCGCGTGATGACCGGGGCCGCGCCGCGCGCGAGCGGCCCCTAGCGGAGCGGATTTGACATTCGCTACCCGCCTAGCGGGCAAACTCGTGCAGCGAATGTCGAATCCCGCCTCGCCTTCTTCGCTGATCTTACAGCGGAAACCAGCCGTTTGCGGCGTAAACTACGCCGCGATGATCCGGTTTCGCCGAGTCACCATCGCGGCCCGGATCGTGATAAAATGGGTACGGTACGGTGATAGGCGCCACTCAATGATCCAACTTCCCCGCCCGTTGCGGCAGCAGCCGGCGAGTTCAGAGCTTGTGGCGGCGCTTAACGCCTGCCGCCGGGCGTTCCTCGCCATTGCGCTGTTTTCCGGCATGAGCAACCTGCTGATGCTCTCCGGCGCGCTGTTCATGCTGGAAATCTATGACCGCGTGCTGCCGAGCCGGAGCGTACCGACACTTGTTGCGTTGTTGTTCCTGGTGACCGGCCTGTACGCGGCGCAGGGATTCATCGACGCGATCCGTAGTCGCATTCTGGTCCGCGTCGGCCAAAGCCTCGACGAGTCGCTCAGCCTGCGCGTCTACGACACCATCGTCCGGCTGCCGCTCAAGATCGGCAACCGGGGCGACGGCACCCAGCCGGTGCGCGACCTCGATGCCGTACGTGGCTTTTTGTCCGGCGCCGGCCCGCTGGCGTTGTTTGACCTGCCGTGGATGCCGATCTATCTCGCCATCTGCTTTTTGTTTCACACCTATATCGGGCTGACCGCGCTGTTCGGCGCAATCGTGCTGATCACGCTGACGGTGGTGACCGAGGTGAAGACCCGCCACCCGACGCGCAGCGCCACCCAGTTCGCCATGGCGCGCAACATGCTGCTTGAAGCAAGCCGCCGCAACGCCGAGGCGATCACCGCGATGGGCATGACCGGCCGCATCGCGCGACGCTGGAACGAACACAACCGCAATTACATCGCCTCGAGCGGGCGCGCCGGCGACGTCGCCGGCGGGCTGGGCGCAGCATCGAAGGTTTTGCGGCTGCTGCTGCAATCGGCCATCCTTGCAGTCGGCGCGTGGCTCGTCATCCATCAGGAATCGACGCCCGGCATCATCATCGCCGGCTCGATCCTGGGCGCTCGCGCGCTGGCTCCGGTCGACCTCGCCATCGCCAATTGGCGCGGCTTCGTCGGCGCGCGGCAAAGCTGGCAGCGGCTGGAACGTTTGCTCGGCCACTTGCCGCCGCAGAGCACGCTGATGCCGCTGCAAGCGCCGACCAATACGCTTTCCGTGCAAAACGCAGCCGTCAGTCCGCCCGGCGAGCACAAGATCGTCTGCCAGGACGCGAACTTCACACTCACCGCCGGCAAGGCGCTTGGCGTCATCGGTCCGACCGCATCCGGCAAGTCGTCGCTCGCGCGCATGCTGGTCGGGGTTTGGGCGCCGGCCCGCGGCAGCGTGCGGCTCGACGGCGCCACGCTCGATCAATGGGCGCCCGAGGCGCTCGGCCGTCATGTCGGCTATCTGCCGCAGGACGTCGAATTGTTCCCCGGCAATGTGGCGCAGAACATCGCGCGGTTCGAAGACCCGCCCAATCCGGCGGCCGTGCTCGCCGCCGCCGAAGCCGCCGGCGTCCACGATATGATCGTCAATCTGCCGGACGGTTATGAGACCAGTGTCGGCGAGAGCGGCAGCGCTTTGTCGGCCGGCCAGGCGCAGCGCATCGCGCTCGCCCGCGCGCTCTACCGCGATCCGTTCCTGGTCGTGCTGGACGAGCCGAATTCCAATCTCGATGCCGAAGGCGACGAAGCGCTGACACAAGCCATCCTCGGACTGCGGTCGCGCGGGGCTATAGTCATCGTGGTCGCACACCGCCCGAGCGCCATCGCCGGCGTCGACTACATTCTGGTCATGGGCAAAGGCCGTCAGCAGCAATTCGGGTCGAAAGAGGAAGTGCTCAACCGCGTGGCGGCGCCGAGCGCGCCGCAGCGGGCGCTCAAGGTTGTACCGGGCGAAGGAGGTGCAGGATGACCGCGAAGCTGCCTCCGCCGACGGACGCGCAGGCCTCGATCCGCCAGCACATCATTCTCGGCTGCGCGGTGGTGGCGTTCATCGCCATCGGATTGGGTGGCTGGGCGTCAACCGCCCAAATCGCGGGCGCGCTGATTGCGCAAGGCTCGCTGGTGGTCGATTCCAACGTGAAGAAGGTGCAGCATCCGACCGGCGGCGTGGTCGGCGACGTGCGCGTTCACGACGGCGATCATGTCAAGGCCGGCGACATTCTCATTCGCCTGGACGAGACCGTAACCCGCGCCAATCTGGCGATCGTCACCAAAGGTCTGACCGAGCTTTACGCCCGCAAGGCGCGGCTTGGCGCCGAGCGCGACGGTGCCGACACCGTCGCGGTCCCGCGCGAGCTTGCCGGCCGGGTCAACAATGAGGACGTGCAGGAGGCGCTGGCCAGCGAGCGCAAGCTGTTCGAATTGCGTCGTAGCGCGCGCGTCGGCCAGAAGGACCAGTTGCGCCAGCGCATCAAGCAATTGCAGGAGCAGATCGTCGGACTGGGCGCCCAGCAGGACGCCAAGAGCAAGGAGATGGCGCTGATCGACAAGGAGCTCGGAGGCGTGCGCGAGCTTTATGCAAAGAACCTGGTCCAGATCAACCGCCTCACCTCGCTCGAGCGCGAAGAGGCACGCTTGCAAGGCGAGCGCGGCCAGCTCGTCGCCAGCGCCGCCGAGACGAAGGGAAAGATCAGCGAGACCGAGTTGCAAATCCTCAACATCGACCAGGAATTCACCAGCGACGTCGCCAAGGAACTGCGCGAGACCGACAGCAAGATCGGCGAATACGTCGAGCGCAAGGTCACCGCCGAAGATCAGCTCAAGCGCACCGACATCCGCGCACCCCAGGACGGCGCGGTGTTCCAGTCGACCGCCAACACCGTCGGCGGCGTGATCACCGCCGGCGATTCGATCATGCTGATCGTGCCGGAAAGCGATAACCTTCTGGTCGAAGCCAAGGTCGAGCCCAGGGATATCGAGCAGGTGCAACTCGGCCAGCCGGTCGTGCTGCGCTTCTCCGCCTTCAGCCAGCGCACCACGCCGGAGATCAACGGCACGGTCGTGCGCATCGGCGCCGATACGTCGACCGACCAGCGCACCGGGCAGAGCTATTATCTGGTCCGCATCTCGATGACCGCCGATGAAATCAAGCGGCTCGGCAACGTCAAGCTCACGCCGGGCATGCCGGTCGAGGCCTTCATCCAGACCGGCGAGCGCACCATGATATCCTACTTGGTCAAGCCGCTCCGCGATCAGCTCAACCGCGCGTTCCGCGAGCGATAAAATCGGTTTTCCGCCAATTGCGGGACGGGATAACACCGGCCGCGCTTGCTATAATGCAATCCGTCTGGAGCGGGGCCGTTAGATCATGAAGCGCATCGTCCGCTGGGCGCGGTGGTTCGGCGTCGCACGCGCGGTGTGCGTCCTGCTGTTATTGGCGCTGGTGCCGTTGCGGCTGGCCGGCCTGCGACCGCTGGAAGAAGCGCATCTGCGCACGTTCGATCTGTTTCAGGCGCTGCGCCCGCGGGTGCAGACGGTGCATCCGGTCGTCATCGCCGATATCGACGAGGCGAGCCTGAAGGAAATCGGGCAATGGCCGTGGCCGCGGACCGTCGTCGCCGATCTTGTCACCAGGCTCCGCGACATGGGTGCGGTCGCCGTCGGCCTCGACATCGTGTTCGCCGAACCCGATCGCATGTCGCCGGCGCTCGCCGCGGCTGGCTTCCGCGGCATCGACCCGCAGACGCGGGAGAAGCTCGCCGGCCTTCCCAGCAACGACGTGGTCCTTGCCGACGCGATCAAGCGCGCCGGCGCAATCGTCGTCGGCGAAGCCGGCTCGGCGACCGTCGCCCCGCGATCGGAAGCCGAGGCGGCGTTGCAAACCGGCTTCGCCATTCGCGGCCCCGATCCGCGGCCGTATTTGGTGACCTTTCCCGGATTGCTGCGCAATCTGCTGCCGATCGAGCAGGCCGCCGCCGGACGCGGGCTGTTCTCGATCAACCCGGAACGCGACGGCATCGTGCGCCGGGTGCCGGTGGTCATGGAGGCGCAGGGTATGCTGGTGCCTTCATTGACCATGGAGATGCTGCGCGTCGTCGCGCACTCCAGCGCGATCCTGATCCGCACCGATGAAGCCGGCGTCCGCGCGGTGGCGGTCCGCGGGCTGGAAGTGCCGACTGACCGCAACGGCCAGTTCTGGGTGTATTTCAACAAGCACGATCCGGCGCGGTACGTGTCGGCGGCGGACGTACTCGCCGGCCGGGTCCCCGCCGACCGCTTTCGCGGCCGGCTGGTGCTGGTCGGCACCTCGGCGGTCGGACTTCTGGATATCAAGACCACGCCGGTCGAGCCGGCCATGCCCGGCGTCGAAGTCCACGCCCAAATCCTCGAAAACGTCCTGACCAAGTCATTCTTGAACAATCCCAACTACGCCATCGGCGCCGAAATCATGCTGGCTGTCGGGCTCGGGCTCGCCATCATCGTCGCCGCACCGATATTGCCGGCCGCGATCGTGCTGGCGCTGGGCGCGCTGTTGATCGTCGGGCTCGTCGGCATGTCGTGGTATTTCTTCGTCGAGCACGATCTGCTGATCGATTTCACCTACCCGCTGGCCTCGAGCTGGCTGATCTATCTGGTGCTCACCTTCGTCAATTATTTTCGCGAACAGCGCCAGCGCCAGCAGATCCGCTCCGCATTCGGCTTTTACCTGTCGCCGGCGCTGGTCGAGCAATTGGCGAAATCGCCGGAACGGCTCGTGCTCGGCGGCGAGGAGCGCCGCATGACCATCCTGTTTTCCGACGTGCGCGGCTTCACTACCATCTCGGAACATTACAAGGACGATCCGCAGGGGCTCACGAGTCTGATGAACCGTTTCCTCACGCCGCTGACCAACGCCATCATCGAGCGCAAGGGCACGATCGATAAATATATCGGCGACGCCATCATGGCGTTTTGGAACGCGCCGGTCGACGACGCCGACCATGAGGCCAACGCCTGCGAGGCGGCGCTCGAAATGCTGGCGCGCGCGGAGGCGCTCAACGTCGAGCTTAAACGCGAAGCGGCGGCCAATGGCGGCATCTACATGCCGCTTCGCATCGGCATCGGTCTCAACTCCGGCCCGTGTGTGGTCGGCAACATGGGCTCCGATTTTCGCTTCAACTATTCGGTGCTCGGCGACACCGTCAATCTCGCGTCGCGTCTGGAGTCCCGGACCAAGGACTATCGTCTGTCGATGGTGATCGGCGCGCGCACCGCCGAAAAGGCGCGGGCGAAATTCGCCACCATGGAAATCGATCTGATCCAGGTCAAAGGCAAGAAGCAGCCGGAGGTGGTGCACACCGTGCTCGGCCCCGCCCCGATCGCCGACGATCCGCGCTGCCGCGAGCTCCAGGATCTCAATGCGCAGATGCTCGCGGCGTATCGCAAGCAGCAATGGGACGACGCGCTCGGCCTGAGCGATCGTTGCCGCAAACTCGCCAACGGCTTTGGCGTCGGTGGACTCTACGACATGTATGCCGAGCGCATCGACGCCTACCGCGCCGATCCGCCAGGGGCCGACTGGGACGGCGTCTACGCAGCAGAATCGAAATAGCCGGACCGCTTTCGGAAGGTCTGGCGTTGGCGATTTTTTTAACCCAAAGAGGCACGCATTTTATGCCGACAGTCGCCACCGTCCTCTCAGCAACGCTGTGCCTGCTATCGGCGACCGCCGCGTTTGCGGCGGACAATCCGCTTCTCGGCACTTGGAAATTAAAATCGTACGTGCGCGAAGTGACCGCCACGGGGGAGCGCTATAACGAACGCGGCGAACATCCCAACGGCTATCTCTCCTACGCATCGGATGGCCGCATGTATGCAATCATCACCTGGGACAATCGCGCCAAACCGCACGACGTGGTTCCAACCAGCGACGAGCGAATAAAGCTGTACAGCACAATGATTTCCTATGCCGGAACCTACACGGCGGACGCCGAGAAGGTGATCCATCATGTCGATATTTCGTGGAATCAAATCTGGACCGGCACCGACCAAGTCCGGTTCTACAAGCTGGACGGCAATAGCCTCACCATCACGTCGGCGCCCAATCGCAATCCGACAGACGGCCGCGAGGGCCACAGCATTTTGGTGTGGGAGAAGGTTCGTTAGAGGCCCAGTGAAGTCTCGACGTCGGAAATAAGGGGTCAGCGCCGGTTATTTCGGCGCCCGCTTGGCGAGGATGCGCTGCAACGTGCGCCGGTGCATGTTGAGCCGGCGCGCGGTTTCCGAGACGTTGCGATTGCACAATTCGTAAATCCGCTGGATGTGCTCCCAGCGCACGCGATCCGCCGACATCGGATTCTCCGGCGGCTCGATCTTGCGGTTCTCCGCGGCAAGCAGCGCCGCCACGACATCATCGGCATCGACCGGCTTGGCCAGATAGTCGACCGCGCCGAGCTTCACCGCATTCACCGCGGTCGCGATATTGCCGTAGCCGGTGAGGATGATGGCGCGCGCTTCCGGGCGGCGCCGCTTCATCGCCGAAATCACATCGAGCCCGTTGCCGTCGGCAAGCCGCATGTCGACCACGGCGAAAGCGGGGACCGCCTTTTCGACCTGCAACAGGCCCTCGGCGACCGACTCGGCGGTGGTGACAACGAAACCCCGGCCCTCCATCGCGCGGGCGAGCCGCTGCAAAAACGACTTGTCGTCCTCGACGATGAGGAGCGTGCGCTCGCTGGGCACTGGACCGGCTAATGGAGAGGGCATGGAGCTTACGGTGCTGCGTTGAGGAGCGAACATAGCGATCTTACTCCAGCAGATTGAACGGCGCGCCCCACATATGTCCTTAATTATGACACTGCGGCGGCCGGCTCAAGAGGGGTCACAACCGGCTGGCGCTCGAAGTCGGCACGGCGCCAGACCAGCGTCACCTCGGCGCCGTGCAGCGGCGGAACCTGATTCTTCATCGACAGCCGGGCACCGCTGCGTTCCAGCAGCGTTTTGGCGATGAACAGCCCGAGCCCCAACCCGAACACCGGATCCTCCGCAACGTTGCCGTCGATCTCGGGCACTTCGGACGGCCGGTGCGTGACGTAGGGCGCGCCGATGCGGTCCACCACTTCCGGCGCGAAGCCCGGGCCATCGTCGCGAATGGTGATACTCACGTCGTCGGCATTCCAGTCGGCTAAAATCTCCACCCGCTTGTTGGCGAAATCGACGGCGTTCTCGATCAGATTGCCGAGCCCATAGCGGATCGCCGGATTGCGCGCGCCGAACGGTTCGCTTGAGCTATCTGGCGGCAGCGTCACCCCCAGCGAGACGCCGAACTGCCGGTGCGGCGCCACCGCTTCCTCGATCAGCGACGACAACGGCACGCGGTCGAACGGGTCGGCGGTCGGCAATTCGGTGATTTTGGCAAGAATCTCGCGACAGCGTTGCGCCTGTTCGCGCAGCAACTTCACATCTTCGGCGTAAGGCGAGCCCGCTTCCAGCGCGCGCTCGATCTCGCGAACCACGACGGTGATGGTGGCGAGCGGCGTGCCGAGTTCGTGCGCCGCCGCCGCGGCCAAGCCGTCAAGCTGCGAGAGATGCTGCTCGCGCGCCAGCACCAGTTCGGTTGCCGCCAGCGCGTCGGAAAGCTGCCGCGCTTCCTCCGCAACCTGCCACGTGTAGACGCCGATGTAACCGATCGCGAGCAGGATCGAAAGCCAGACGCCGACCACATAGGTCTCCGGCAGCACCAACGGCTCCTGAGTGTCCCATGGCAAATCGAAATGCACGAAGATCAGCACGGTCGCGCACAGGACGGCGAAGATCCCGATCCACAGCGTCATCCGTGGCGGCAGCGCGGTGGCCGAGATCAAGACCGGTCCGAGCAACAAAAACGAAAACGGATTTTCAAGGCCGCCGGTCAGATAAAGCAGCGCCGCGAGTTCGGCGACATCGAAGCCAAGGATATATGCGGCGCGGTCCGGTTCGAGCCATTGCGTGTCCGGGAAGCCGATGCGCAGCGCGACGTTGAGCAACGCCGCAAGTCCGATCACGATGAAGCAAGGCAGCAGTACGACGTCGAATTCGAGGCCGAAATGAACACCCAGCACGGCCGCGGCCTGGCCGAACACGGCAAGCCAGCGCAGCTGCACCAGCGTATCGAGCCGCACATTCCGCGACCGATGATGTATCCGCGGCAGTCTTAGCATGGCGGCTAATGTAACGATTGGCGGCGGCTAGTTGGAGGGCAAATCGGCGCGGGCCTTACGGCGGCGAGGCGGCGGCGCCGAGGCGTCCCCCGCCTGATCGCCGCGCGCTTGCTCGATCACGGCAATCACCGCACGCAGCGCGGCCGGCACGCCCTGACCGCTCACCGCCGATATCACCAGCGGCGATTTTTTTGCCGCGCGTTTGAGGCGCGCCGCCTGCGCTTTGATCTCGGCCTCGCCGAGCGCATCCGCCTTGTTGAGCGCGACGATTTCCGGTTTGTCGGTAAGCCCCGCCCCATAGGCCGAAAGCTCGGCGCGAACGACCTTATAGGCGACACCGGCGTCCGCGTCGGTGCCGTCGATCAGATGCAGCAGCACGCGGCAGCGCTCGACATGACCGAGGAAACGGTCGCCTAAACCGACACCTTCATGTGCGCCTTCGATCAAGCCGGGAATATCGGCCAGCACGAATTCGCGCCCGTCGATCTCCACCACGCCGAGCTGCGGCGTCAGCGTGGTGAAAGGATAGTCGGCGATCTTCGGCCGCGCAGCGCTCACCGCGGCGAGGAAGGTCGATTTGCCGGCGTTCGGCAGACCGATAATGCCGGCATCGGCAATCAGCTTGAGCCGGAGCCGGATGGTTTGCGGTTCGCCCGGCTGGCCGGGATTGGCGCGGCGCGGCGAGCGATTGGTCGAGGATTTAAAATGCGCGTTGCCGAACCCGCCATTGCCGCCCTTGGCGATCACCACTCGCTGCCCGCGTTCGGTGAAATCGGCGAGCAGCGTATCGCCGTCTTCCAGATAGATTTGCGTGCCCACCGGAACCTTGAGCACCGCGGCGGCGCCGTTGGCGCCATGCCGGTCCTTGCCCATGCCGGCATGGCCGTTCTTGGCAAAGAAATGCTGCTGGTAGCGGTAATCGATCAGCGTGTTCAGGCCGTCGACCGCTTCGGCGACCACGTCGCCGCCCTTGCCGCCGTCGCCGCCATTCGGCCCGCCGTATTCGATGAATTTCTCGCGCCGGAACGACACGCAGCCGTTGCCGCCGTCGCCGGAGCGGATATAAACCTTGGCCTCGTCGAGGAACTTCATTGGCAGTACCGGTAACAATGTCCGGGCGTTAAATCCATCGCATGCGCGCCATGCCCGGTTGGGCCCGATTGATATAATGCAAGACTCGGGGCGTGGCGATTGCGGCGGGTCGGGTGGCGAATGCGAAGCGTGTGGTCGGTACTGAAGCTTACCGCGTGCGCCGTCGTCTGGCGGCCGGTACGAACGTTGCAATTCGTCGGCTTGCCCAGCCTGCTCGTTTGCGTCGTCGCCCTCACCGCCGTTCGGATCGGCTTTCAGTTTCTGGCCGCCGGCCCCGTCAGCGGCTTTAATCCCTATGGGCTCAACGCCGCGGTGGCCTGGGTCGCCCTCGACGTCGCGGTCGCCGCGCTGTTCGTGCGGCCGGCCGCCCGCGCGACCGCGCTGTCGGCCATGCTGTTGCTGCTGATCGTCGCCGAATTGGTCAGCAACGGCCTGCAGATCGCCACGCACCTTCCTGCGGTTACCGCCCGCCTGCCGGCGCGCATTGCCGCGCCGGGGATTTTCGTCGTGGTGTCGCTGTGGTGGATCGGCGCGATGGTTGCGGTGCTGCGCACGTTCTCGGTGCAGCCCCGCCTCGCAGTCGCCGCCCGCGCGGTCGGTTTGTGGGTGGCGCTGCTCGCGGTCGGCGCGCTCATTCCGCAGGCGCCGGTTTTTGTCGGAGGCAACTTCAACATCGCCGCCGCCAATTGGTGGGAGATTTTGCACGCGCGGCTCGACGGCCCGCAACAGAAGACCGCAAGCGCTACCGAAGCGGCGCCGCTCGGACGGAGCCAAGAGGCCTTGTTGCAAGCGCAAACCGCGGCGTTGGCCCCCTCGACCAAAGGCGCAACCGGCGTTTATGCGCTCGGTATCGACGGCTGGGAGGACGAAGTTTTCCTCAAGGAGCTGGACGGCGGATTGGCCGCGCTCGGTAATGTGCTGCCGATCCGCGGACGTATCGTTCGTCTGGTCAATAACCGCACGACGCTGCAAAGCGCCCCGCTCGCCGACCGCCGCAACTTCGCCGCTGCCGTGCATGCGGTCGCCGCGCTGATGAACAAGGATGATGACATCTTTATTCTTTTCATGAGCTCGCACGGCGAGCCGACCGGTTTCGGTTTAAGGCTGCCGAACGGCGCGCTGAGCGAATTGACGCCGCAGGAAGTGGCGGCGACGCTCAACAACGAGGGTATCAAGAACCGTATCGTCATCGTGTCGGCCTGTTATTCGGGCACATTCGTACCCCCGCTCGCCAACGACGACAGCATCGTGCTCACCGCTTCCGACGCCGAGCACACGTCATTCGGCTGCGCGCCGGAGCGGGACTGGACCTATTTCGGCGATGCGTTTTTCCGGCAAAGCGTGCATCCCGGCCGCGATCTTCAGCAGGCTTTTGAAAGTGCGCGTGTGCTGATCAGCGGCTGGGAGCGTATGGACGGTGCAACGCCGTCAAACCCGCAGGGCCATTTCGGGCCCGCGCTGGTGGCAAAGCTCGCGGCGCTCCAGGCCTCACCGCCGCCGAGCGCCGGACAGTAAACTCACGCCACGTGGCGGACGCGGCCCCAGGATTTCAGCGACTGCCACAGACCGCGATCGAGCCGGAAGCGGTCGAGTGGCGCGGCCGAGTTGATGGCCCGGATCCGGGTCAAGCGCACGCCGGTCCACTGGAACCCGCACTTCTCCAGCACCCGGCGCGACGCCGGATTGCTGACCCGCGCGCCCGCTTGCAGCGTCGCGTGCGCCAGTTCGCCGAAGCCGTGGTCGATGACTGCGCGCACCGCCTCGGTGGCGAAGCCGCGGCCCCAATAGGGCGTGCCGAGCCAATACCCGAGTTCGATGTCGTTATCGTCGCCGCGCGGATCGAGCCCGCAGACCCCGATCGGGGCGCCTTCGAGGCAAATGACAAAGCAAGCCTGGCCGTCGCGTTTGTTGGCGGACGCGACAAATTGTTCGGCGTCGGCGACGCCATACGGATGCGGAATGCGCGCGGTGTTGGCCGCAATGCGACGATCGTTGGCGAGCGCCGCGATCGCGCCGATGTCGGCGACGCATGGAGCCCGCAGAACGAGTCGCTCGGTCGCCAGCACGGCAACCTTCCGCACGCGTTGCGCCGGTGCACAGATGTCTTCGGACAGCGTCATCGCACGGGCTCCTGCGATCAAAAAACCGAAAAGGGGAGCCGGCAATCCGGTCTCCCCTTTTTCGAAGCCCATTTTGGGCCCGCCGGTTCGACTGGATACCGGCGGACGTATATGATCCACCGTATTTATTCGGCCGCAGCCTCCGTCATCGGACGTACCGATACGAAGATGCGGCCCTTGGTTTTGGCGCGGAACTCGACGCGGCCATGGGTCAGGGCGAAGAGCGTGTGATCCTTGCCGAGGCCGACATTACGGCCGGGGTGCCATTTGGTGCCGCGCTGGCGTGCAATAATGTTCCCGGCAAGCACTTCTTCGCCGCCGAAAATCTTCAGGCCAAGGCGCTGACCGCCGGAATCACGGCCGTTGCGCGAAGAGCCGCCTGCTTTCTTGTGAGCCATCGCTCGAAAACCTTTCTGCCCGCTACTTATACCGGATTCGTGACGAAAACATAACCGTTCCGCTTATTTCTTCTTCTTGCCCTTGGGCGCCGGCGCTTTTGCTTTGGCCGCCGGTTTCTTGGCCTTGCCCGCCGCTTTCGCTTTCGGCTTACCGCCCTTTTTCGCGGTGGCCGCACCCGAGGCGGCATCACCGGCGGCGCCTTCCGCATCGGCGGCCGGCTTCGGCGCAGCCACGCGTTTCGGCCGCGGCGGCACGGTCTTGCTCGGCTTCTTACCGTCGGTGAGAATCTCGGTGATCCGGATCAGCGTGAATTCCTGGCGATGGCCGCGCTTGCGGCGCGAGTTTTTGCGCCGGCGCTTCTTGAACGCGATCACCTTGGCGCTGCGCGCCTGATCGAGCACCTCGGCCGCAACCATGGCCCCGGCCACAACCGGCGCGCCCAGCGTCACGGCGTCGCCGCCGACCACCAGGACTTCGCCGAATTCGACGATCTCGCCGGGCTCGCCCTTGACCTTATCGACCTTGAGCACGTCCTCGGCGGCGACCCGATATTGCTTGCCGCCCGTCTTGAAGACCGCGAACATATTTTTACCCTCGTGTTCGATCCCGATCGCCCGACGGCTCCATCCGGATCGGCTTTTTCACGGCGTGCTTGCTGGCTAAAGGCGCGTCCCGGCAAACCCTTAACGGCCGTCCGGCCAGCGCCAGCGGTCTTATGACGGGGCGATAATTCGCTGTCAAGAAAACCGCCCACCCGGCCGGCGGGCGCAGATCAGCGCCATGCCCGGCGCACGGACGCGGTTTCGGCTCCTGTGCTAAGAGACCGGCGGAAAAACAGTTGGTCGGCAAGGAGCTTGGAAATGCCCAGCAATGGTAAAGGACACTCACAAAAAATCGGCTGGATCGGCGCAGGCCGCATGGGCATTCCCATGGCCGAGAAACTGATCAAGGCCGGCTACGACGTCAGCGTCTGGAACCGCACCCGCGCCAAAGCCGAACCGCTGGCCAAAGCCGGCGGCAAGGTGGTGGACAAGCTTTCGGATCTGAACAGCGTCGACATTCTGTTCTCGATCGTCTCAACCGGCAAAGACGTGCAGGAAGTCCTGTACGGCAAGAACGGCGTGTGCAGCCAGGGCGGCAGGATTCCGCCGATTGTGGTCGATTGCTCGACCATCTCGGTCGAAGATTCCGCAGCCGTGCGCGAGAAGCTCAAGCAGCTCGGCGCCGATTTCGTCGCCGCGCCAATGAGCGGCAACGCCAAAGTCATCAAGGCCGCCAAGGCGTCGGCGGTGGTGTCGGGCGACGAGGAGGTCTGCAAGACGGTGACGCCGATCATCGAGGTATTCGCCCAGCGCGGCGTGTCCTATGTCGGCGAGGGCGAGCTCGCCCGTGTCTGCAAGATCGCCCACAACGTCATGCTCGGCGTCGTGATCGAAAACCTGATCGAGATCACTTTGCTCACCAACAAAATGGGCGTGCCGCGCCATGCGTTTCTGTCGTTCCTCAACAACAGCGCGCTGGGCTCGATGTTCACCCGCTACAAATCGCCGGCGCTGGTCAATCTCGACTGGACGACGACGTTCACGCCGGAGTTGCTGCGCAAGGACCTTGATCTCGGCCTTGAGCTCGGACGCGAGATTGACGTGCCGATGCCGGTGACCGCGGCTGCGCGCGAAATGCTGCAATGTCATTTCGGCGCCGCCACCGCGCAAAAAAATCCGGCGGAGTATCTGCAAAAGGATTTCGCGGCGCTGGCCGAAACCATGGCGCTGCTTGCCGGCATGAAACTGACCAGCGAGAACAAGAACGTGCCGACCGGGCTGGAGACGTGAACCTCATTTCACGTCGGTCTGCGCGCTGATCGCCAACAGCCATTGGCCGCCGCGCTTCACCCACAACCGCGCGGCGCGGTATGGGGGCCGCGAATGGTCCGGCACGGCCTGGTCGGCGATCATCGCCGCGGCGTCGCCGTAAACCGCCAGCCGCATGTTTTGCACTTCGCCGACCGCGACGGCGGCGCCGTTCTGCTTCGGCCGCTCGAACGCCACAGCCCGGTCGGACTTGGCCATCGGCGCGCGGCCGGTGCGGTAGAACACGAATTCATCGGCGACGTGTTTCGACCATTCGCCCGCGTCACGCGCGACCACCGCCTTTTCGATCGTCTGGAACGCGGCAATGACATCCTGCTCGGACGCCGAGCGCACCCGGTAAGGAATGCTCCGGCACGGATTCTTGCACACGGCGGTTTGCGGCTCGGCCGCGGCCGCCGAACCTGTAGCGGCTGCTGCCGAACCTGTGGCGGCGGAAGCATCGGTCACCGCAGTCGCCGCGTCATGGCTCACCAGCACGCGCCAGGCGCCCTTCTGCCGCGCCCAAATGTCGAGAAAGAAAACGTCGCCGTTTTGCCGCGATAAGCGGTGCCCGGTGATCAACGTCATGTTGCCGTAGCTGCGCACCTTGACGTCGGTCGCCGGCGACGCCGCGACGGCTTTCAGATCGCCGAGAAAATCCTTGCGCGCGTAAAACTTGCCGGCGGCGTCGACAAAGGAGAATTGCAACGCCAGCAGCCGGCGCGCGATCGATTTGTCGCTGACACGCATGGCGTTGCCGAGCGCAGCGTCGGCGGCGAGCACGGCGGCTTCATCGACGGCAACCGGCGGCGCTTTGGGTTGGGCCTTCGGGGCGACAAACGCGGCGATCAATACGGCAACGATGAGCGCGACGAACCACAGCCAACGGCCGGACGGGCGCAACGATGCGGCAGTGCCGCTCGGCTTCCCCTCCTGCCCGGCCCCGGAGGTTACCGCCTTTTGCAAACCCTGCCCCCGCCGCGGCCGGCGATCCGTTCGTCGCCTGCGCACCATGACATTTTCAGGCGAGAAATCTCAAGGCGCGAAAAAGATCCGCGCGATGCCACGCCACGGTTTCGGCGTTCGTGGTTCTCAACTTTGCTCGGGCGTGTGGTGCCGGCGATGATGCCGGTAAGCGCGGTGCTGGTACTGGTGGTGTCGATGCGCCATCGCCATGCGGCATTCCTTGCTCAGCTGCGCGCGTTCGGCGATCATGCATTTGGTTATTTTCGGCACGTCCGGAATGAAATCGGAACAAAGCCGCATCGCGTCGGGCGTACATGCATGCCGCTCCTCCGGAGTGCCTTGAGCGGCGGCGGCGTGGAGACCGATCAGCAACAGACCAGCCGGCAGCGTCAACCTGAAGAGAAAACGCACACGCATATTGGTAAATTCCCCAAGTTCTTCGGGTTGATCGTCGCAAGCAACCTAGCGGTCAAGCGCGGCGGCGTCGATGGGGCCGATGCGGCTACCGGGTGCGGCGCACAAACTTTTTCGGATTGAAAGCTTAATCGACCAGCGTTAACGCGCGCCCCAGGCAAAACCCTTGGCGATCGCATTATCCTTATTCCGCACATCCGGCTCGCAAGGCGCGACCGCGCCTTCGGTAATCGCCGCAGTCTTGTTGTCGAACGACAGATGCCGGCACAGCATACCTCCGCGCATGCTGAACACGATATCGCCCATGCGATGCGCTCCACGCCGCTCGGCCGCCTGTTGCAACAACGGATCGATGACGGCCTTGCCGCCGATCATCAAGCCCGCCGCCAGTACGACCAGGAACAACGACAGGACCACGGCAACCCGCGTGGTTTTGGCACGGTTCTCTTTGTGCCTCGCCCGCTGCGAACGGCGGACCAAAGGTTGCCTGCCGTCCCGGTAAACTGGAGCGGCGCGAACTGGAGCGATGACCGGAGCCGCGACGCTGCCGGGCCGAATCGGTGCGATGACGGAAGCCGCATTGCTGCCGGCAGGTTGGGCGATGCGCATACCGGCATAAAACAGGGGAACCCGTTCGTTGGCCGATAAAAAATCCGGATCGAATTGAATCAATTTCGCGACGCCGGTTTCCGACCGCGCAAGTAGTGGTATGAGGGAACCATGCGCACCCAAGTCGCCATCATCGGCGCCGGTCCGGCGGGATTGCTACTCGGCCAGCTCCTGCACAAGCACGGCATCGACAACATCATCCTCGAACGGCAGACCGGCGAATATGTGTTGAGCCGGGTCCGCGCCGGCGTGATCGAGCAGGTCACGATGAATTTGCTCGACGAGGCCGGCGTCAGCGCGCGCATGCACGCCGACGGGCTGGTGCACGAAGGCGTGCAAATCTGCGTCGACGGCGTGCGTCACCGCATCTCGTTCAAGGAGATGACCGGCAAGGTGGTGATGGTTTACGGCCAGACCGAGATCACCAAGGATCTGATGGACGGCCGCGCCGCCGCCGGCGCGCCGACCATCTATTCCGCGCATGAGGTCGCGCTGCACGATTATTCAACCGACAAGCCGCGCGTCACTTATCGCAGCGGCGGCGCAACGCAGGAAATCAGTTGCGACTTTATCGCCGGCTGCGACGGCTTCCATGGCGTGAGCCGCAAAAGCGTGCCGGCGCGCGCGGTCGTCGCGCACGAGCGCGTCTATCCGCTCGGCTGGCTCGGCATCCTCTCGGACACGCCGCCGGTGTCCGATGAATTGATCTACGTGCACCACCCGCTCGGGTTCGCGCTGTGCTCGATGCGCTCGCCAACCCGGAGCCGCTACTATCTGCAATGCAGCTTGGCCGAAGACGTCGATTCCTGGCCGGACGAGCGGTTTTGGGAGGAGTTGAAACCGCGGCTCGATGACGAAGCGCGCGAGCGTCTCGTCACCGGCCCATCGATCGAGAAAAGCATCGCGCCGCTGCGCAGCTTCGTCGCCGAGCCGATGCGGTTCGGACGGCTTTTCCTCGCCGGCGACGCCGCCCATATCGTGCCGCCGACCGGCGCCAAAGGCCTTAATCTCGCGGCAAGCGACGTGCGCTATCTCGCGCGGGCGCTGATCGAGCATTACAAAGGCAAGTCCGACGCCGGCCTCGATCATTATTCGGCGCAGGCGCTGGCGCGGGTCTGGAAGGCCGAACGCTTCTCGTGGTGGATGACCACCATGCTGCATCAGATTTCCGACAATCCGTTCGACCAGAAAATCCAGCTCGCCGAACTCGATTATCTGTTCCGCTCGAAAGCCGCCGCCACGGTGTTTGCCGAGAATTACGTCGGGCTGCCGTATTAGCCGAAACGAAGTCTCACGCCGCCTTGCGGCCCCATAATTCGGCCGAGGCGAGCCGCGCGCCCGCCGCCAGCGCTTCCAGTTTCGCCCACATGATCGATGGATGCACGCGCTGCACATACGGCGTTTGCGCGAAGCCGCAATCGGTGCCGCCCATGACGTTCTCGCGCCCGACCAGCCTGGCGATGCGGGTAAGCCGCTCGGCCACCAGCTCCGGATGCTCGACCACATTGGTCGAATGGCTGATCACGCCGGGGATAAGTATTTTGCCCGGTGGCAGCTTGGTCTTTTCCCAGACGCGCCATTCATGCTCATGGCGCGGATTGGCCATCTCGATGCAATAAGCGCCGGCTTTGACTTCAAGCACCAGGTCGACAATGTCCTTGAGCGCCACGTCGGTGACGTGCGGTGTGTTAAAGCTGCCCCAGCAAATGTGATAGCGGATACGCTCGGCCGGCAGCCCTTCGATGGCGTGATTGAGCGCGGCGATCCGCACCGCCGCCCATTTGCGATAACCGGCAAGATCGTCGGCGGCGAACGCCACGTCGTACATGTAAGGCAGGAACGCGTCGTCGATCTGCACCAGCAAGCCGGCATCGATGATCGTCTTGTATTCCTCGCGCAGCGCTTCGGCGAGCTTGAACAAAAATTCTTCGTCATCCTTGTAGTATTCGTTGGTGTGGCGCGGCACGGCGCTCGCCGGCGCCACCACCGGCAGGAAAGCATCGGCAACCGCGACGCCGTTAAGCGCGGCCTTGAAGATCGCGATATCTTTTTGCAGCGCCGCCTGACCTTTGTAGGCAAGCGGGCCGACGCAAACGACGGTGCCGCGTTTCGGCAGCTTCTGGGTCGGAAAATATTCGGCGTAGAAATCGGCAAACATCTGCTGGTCGCGGCCGGCGCCGCGCGGCGCTTCGACGGCGCGCTCCTCAATGCCGGCAAGCCGATCGAGCACATAGAACGACCAGCTGCGAAATTTGCCGAATTCGCCGTCG
>Ga0307374_10005879_pt1 | contig 19621 bp, 15 predicted proteins | sample OX3MG_FD_202532 | JGI IMG/M metagenome (GOLD analysis project Ga0307374, IMG submission 202532) | Soil microbial communities from Risofladan, Vaasa, Finland - OX-3 | ecosystem: Environmental > Terrestrial > Soil > Coastal area > Acid sulfate soil | place: Finland: Risofladan, Vaasa | collected...
ACCCTGAATCGTTATCTATCCGTAGCCCCAGCTACATAATAAAAACGTGGCTGGCGAGCCCATGGCCATGTAGACACAGGCTTCCACCAGCCAAGCAACGCACGTTTTATCCGATCAAGTAAAATTCAGCGTAATACCATTGACTGTCAGCGTGATCTTAAGCGATAGAACATTGCCTTGATCATCGATCTGGTAGCAGTCTGAGCAATGTATAGTACAAAACCCTGTAATAAACCACATCCAGAATGTCCAGCGGAGACTGGCTGGTCTGTAAGCGACTGATTCGGCGCACATTTGGGTATTTCTGAGACCGGCGTATGATTAATGACAGGAAACTGAAATTGGAAAGGAGGTTTCCATGGTTACCAATAATAACAACGTAAACGATGACGCCCAATACAACCAGTGGGTTGCTGGACGTCTACAACGTGATCTCAATGAGAAGCGCTACCAGGATGCTAAGAATGAGCGTTTAGATGAGGTCAATAGTAAAGCCTTGGTTTTGGGACACATGCGTCAGACGCTGTGGCTTAAATGGATCAGTGTAATCTTATTGTTCGGTGACACATTAGCTATATTTACAGACCGCGGCGTGAATGGTGTATCACCTATGACGACCGCCCAAACGTTTGCTACCGTCCTGTTTGTGCTGTCGTTCTTTTTTTCATTCCCAATACTGCCTGCTTGTATCGGGGCATGTATTAGGGACAAGAATGAGCGTAGGAAATTTCGCAAGCGCTTTGGTTATGAACCAACAGAGGGTTATGCCACCAAAGCTGATCTGTACGGGCCAAGGATTGGATGGGCACTCTGGATAGTGTTTTTCTTGGTTACCTTTGCCTTCTACATGCACGATGAATTTGTGAAAATGGGATATTTGAGGTAAACGTTATGAATAGCCGCGTACAAGATAACAATTTGAGTGATCAGGAACTCAAGGAATCGATGAAGAAGCTTATTCCTGACCGCCAACCGTATGGCCACAATGATGGACTCAGCCCCATGTGGGGTATTCTTATTCCAATCATCATGGTTTTTGCTTTGATAGCTATGATATGGCTTGGAGCTGCGATAGCTAATTGATTTCTTAAGATTTAGATATCACCCACATCAATAGACAATTTAGTTTTTGACGGGTGTTCTGTTCTACCTGTAGAAAATGGAAGGACACCATAATCCATAAGACAGACTTCCTAAGTGTCACTTTAAGAAGCATTGATTCCTTTATTTTATATTGTTGGTTCAACATCGGGGCGGGATTGTTCCTCACTGGCTATCTGCTGTTCATCCTGCGCAAGTACGTCCATAGGTATTTCAACTTTAGCGGGATGTTCTGTTGTACCTTCGGCTGGTGCCCTTACACCAAGATCAATTGAAGCATTGCCGGCCGGGGTATCACCTGTTAATGGTGTATCAGGCAATGAACGGCCTGATGATCCGCCACCTGCAGGACTGCCACCACCGCCTCCGCCAGTTTTTAATTTATTACCGCCGCCAGTGATCTGTTCTTTCTGTACTATTGCTAGGTCTCGCTGTGCCGTATTTTTTTCATCCCAGAGTTGGCGAGAGCTTTGGGCTGAATTTTTGTCAGCTAACCGCTGTCTCGATTGAGGTGAAAACCTGTCGGCACCTGCTGCCATCAATCCACCCACAGCTCCGGCTCCTACCAAACCGGATCTTCCGGCACCGGAGACATCCGAATCCCTGACGAGCGGCTGCACGTTATTGCCGATCCAGCGCAATATGTTGTCAGGCACCCATGTAATAAGCTTGAAGCAGTACCTGACAATAACGAGGCACAGGGCCGCAAACATGGTTAGATAGGCGACTGATGAAATCATGAAAAATATTAACCCTTGATTATTTGCTTCGGCGTGCAAGAACACACCAAACCCTAACGCCACAAAAGGCAAAATTGCGGATACGAGCAATAAAGACGCAAAATATCCAATAATCAGCAATGCAGGTTTGAATAATATTGAAAAGAACAGCATGTATCCTTGCCGTGCATGCTGCCCTATAAAGCCTTCACCTTCTGGCATACCGTGTGCAATCGCCCATATCGGCGCCGCTATCCACGATTCGATGACCAGGATAACCCATCCAACAACAGCCATTGTCCATATTGCAAAAGGGATGAATGGCAGTAGATAAGCGAGAGCCATACCTGGGATGTAGAACAATTTCAACAGGCCGAATATCAGGTTCAGTGGGGCTGATCCAACCGCATGCGTCGCAATAAGGCTTATTCCTATAACCGCTACGATGCTACCGGAAGTAATTGTGTCTATGGTATTGCCAATCGATTGCAGATTGCTGATGGGGTCAGATCCACTGGTTACGGATGACACCATTGTTGTTTCAATATTGGCAATACCCTGTTTAAGGAAGTCGCTGGCGTTATCAATGAACCGCATAATAAAGCTTGCATTGGCCGCAGTTGCCGAATCCGATACGTTGTCAGATATATAGCCTCCGTTTCCTTGCGCTTGAGATTCGATATTTTTTGTCGCAGTAATAAGTGGTGGGAGATCGGCCAACTTGGCACCGCTTAATTGTGAAGTAATTGGGCCAGTAGCAGTCGGAACACTACCAATCGATTCAGCGACTTCGTTGTTAATTCTTGCAATTTGCAAATACCAGGCCCCAGCACTCGCCCACCCCTGAGCTTGTGCTGCGTTTACAAAAGTAGCGTAATCCTGTGCAAGCGGTCCGTTGAAAGTTGCTGAGAACGAGGAAACGGCGGTTCCAATATCCGTCTGGTATTGGGCGATAGCTTGGTTGATAAGCGCAGGATCCGCCGGTTTCATATTTCCAGTGGTCGATTCCACGCTAACGATCGCTACCGCAAGCTTATCTAGACTTAAGATTAGATGTTGTGTGGCCTGCTGTTTGGCAGAACAGTAGGCTTGATAACCTACAGATGCGTGTGTTGCTTGCCCCATCAATCCTGTCGCAGAAGCCACTGCGTATGGGCAAGAAACCCGGATAGTGCCGATTGCGCCTGGTGTAATACCGTCCGCATTGAAAGTCGATACATAGTCAAAGGTCTGCTGATTCCATTGTGGTGTCGCCATATTATTGGATATATAAAGGCATGTTGGGTCTGATGAACACACGGTCGGCTTGAAAGCTGTTTGTGATGTACCGGTGTTGTTTTGGTTAAGGTATTCTTTAACGACAAGTGACAGCAGTATTTGATTGGAAAGATCCCGTGGATTTTCGTATGAGACTGTAGAGATTGATCCGCCATTTGATTGTAGGTAGGTCAATGTTTGGTTCCATAGGTTGTCTGCGAGACCAATACCTGAATAGACAAACATCAGTACAAGTCCTTGTAACAGGCATAGTCCATTTGGGCCGATGGGCGCTAAGAGGCCAAAACCGATCATTCCGCGGATGGGTGTGTAGGCCCAGTGGTATTTTTTGCCCAGTGCCACGCCTTCGTGGGCAGTCGAATAAGCGCTGATGATGGCCGTATAACTATAAAAAAGCGCCATGACAATAAAAGCTATGCGATTAAATGAGCCCATGACACTGGCCAGGACATTCTGACTACCACCGCCGCCATTTAGATACATAGTTTGCCAGCCCATACCAAAGATATGGTTGAGAAACTGTACGGTCCAGTCGCCTGTGGGTGGTGTGAACATGGATTATTTATTGCCTTTTTTTAAACCCAGCCATTCTGTATAAGGAAAATAATGTTGGTTGTTAAGCACCGATCGGCGCCAATAACGCGTGGACGCAATACCTAAACAACTCACAACGCCAATCAGGCCAACACCAATATCGATCAGATCGCCTTTATAGGCACAGTAGGCGACCCATAAAAAGAGTACGCCAGCGACGATAGACCATGCGGTGGCCTCAATTTTTAATCCGCGTGTTACGGCGGGTATATCGGTTATCTGCATGCCCCATTGCTGGAGAACCACCAAAAAACTTGACTGCATCTCGGATTCAAGCTGCAAATCCCGCTCAGGACGCTGTTTGATCTGTTCATTGATGCTGCTGGCAGAATCTTTGATAATGGATGCGCCATCGCGTATGGGTTTTGTATAGCGCCCGACAGAGGCCTTCAGGCGCTCTGTGAGCGGGGGTTTCTTTTCCTTTGGTTTTCGGCTGAACAAGCTCATGGCAACATGCTACCGATTGTGGTGGCCATCGATTGCTGAGAAACCGTTGGATATGGACGGATTGCGGAGCGGCTCATCACGAAAGCTCGGGAAAAACCTTGCTGGGTGCTCCCAGCCAAGGTGCGATGATGGTTCCGATGATGATGGCCCCCGGCACCCAGATGGGGCAGGGCAGTGGGATGACCAGAAGGATGCAGGCCAGTGATATCCCGGCCACTGTGAATGCGAATGGCTCATTGGGTGGATTCACGTCACCCGAAGTGTCGATGACGAGGTTGTAGTCCTTGGCGTCCGCGGTTGCCATGCCGCGGATAAATCCGCCGATGATGAACAACAGCGCCACTAGCAGAAATTTAAGGATGGCCGCGATCCTTAATGGCATCACCATCAGGACATCCATCGCAATATGCAGCAAACCTTCCTTGCCACGATGCTGTCCGTTGAGTACGCCGTTCTGGAGCAGCGTCGCGTATTGGCCGACGCTCTGTGCGCCATTACTCTGTTGCCCACTTCCGTTATTGAGTAATGCGTTAGGTAGCAGGCCGCGCACGCGATAATAGAGATTGTCGGCGGCCGGCTCGGAGATTGACTGCACGGCTTCCAGATAAGCCGTCTTCAATGACTGATCGATGATCGTCCGCGGTACTACTAAACTGCTGATGATGAGCAGAAGACCCATTATGATGGATATCACCATGACAAATGCTGCGTTCATGCTGTCAACCTCACTAGCTTGCCTTCGTGTGTTTTGATCCAGTTCAGCACGTTTTCTTCGAGTATGTAACCCAGAATCATCTGGGCCTTTTCTTCAGTGAGAGCCGGAAACGTCATGATGCCGATAGCCGACGCGTTGCGTTTGCGCAGCCAGCGCGGGAGCTTGCTGTGCTCGCCGAGTATCCATATATCGTTCTTATCGTTGAGTTTGAAGTTAGGCATCTTGCGTACGCCGTGGACTATCCCCATTACGAATTCGTACAGACGCTCGTAGTCGTGCTTGACCCGGGTGTCCGTATACCGCAACACGGCTTTTTCGATGATGGTGCAGACCAGTGGCCCTTCCGGTGACCTGATCTCGGCACCAAGATAATTAGCAAGCGCTGAATTGACGCGCATCGCCATAGGCCATTCGTTGCACAAGCGTTCCCAGCCATCGATCATCCCGGATCCTTCCAGGAAGCAGTTCTGATAGATCTCACGCATGGACATCGGATTACCGAGCGATAGGTTATGTGTGTTCATGGCTTGCTCGCGACCCGATCTGTTATGAGCGGGATCCTGCCTTTTATGATCTTTCCGGATTGCATCTTCAGGATGTAATCAAGGTTGGGCATGGAGCCAAACAAGGAAGGTGGGAATACCGGGACCTGACGCGTACTCTGGCGATAGGATGTATTCCTGGTATCGCCCTTGATGCCACCGGAATTCTCTCCGTAGGATTTCAGCACATCGATGACGCTCATCTGCGGCAACTTCGACGCGATCATGGTCTGCGTATCCTGATCCTGGACCCTGAACGCGATGGTATTGTTGACGTTACCGAATATCATGTTGGCTTTGGGGCGCTTGCCGAAACGCACGACATAATCTGCTTCAGTCTGGGCACACATCCAGACACAGAATTTAGCGCCGCGTGCCTTATTCAGCGTTTGTATAAGCGGGTCATTGATGACCTCGCCAGCTTCATCGATGAACAAGTTAACTGGCGTCAGCTTGTCACGGTTGCTTTTCTCGGTGTAGTTGTAACGATCGCCGGCGCAGGCAGTAATGTCCGAGCAGATGATTGACCCAAAGGTTGCGCCAGTTTCCTTGGTCTTCAGGATGGACAGCCCGATGTAAAGCACTTCATTACGGTTCATGATATCCGAGAGATTGATGATGTCCCGTTTGTCTTTCGGATCATCCGGATCCGGTGAGAACATCGGTCCAAATTCCTGCGATGTTAAGCTGGACAGCACTGGCAGCAGCGACATCACCATTTTGTCAAAGTGTGTTTTGTCGTGTTTGTACTGGCTGATGAGGCCGTCCAGCGTCTTGTTGGGGTATTCCTTGCTCAGGATGTTCAGATAAAAATCCGCCATGAAGGGCGCACTCTTGACGTCTATTCCACGGTGCTTGGCGGTTTTCATCATCATGGAAGCTTTTTCCATCCAGTTCTTGTCGACCCTTTCTGCCCATGACTGAACGCCATCAACAACGAGCGTATCCGGGCCGCGCTGCAGTATGTGGAATATCATGCTGAGCGTCGGTTTTTTGTTCTGATCCATGAAGGCGCCGATAATCTGTTCCAGCGCCATGTGTGATACGGCCTTGAAGGGATCGTTACCGGACTCACTGGCCATGATGGAGCTGATACGCGTCGCCAGCTCGCTGGCGGAATCGCCATTACGCAGCGGGTTGAGGCGTTTACTGAGTTCCGGGAACGCCAGCAGGATTTTATGGCAGGTCACGCCGGCACGGGCCGCGGCCTCCTCGGCACGATTCTGAAGATCTATGTCACCCTTTGGGTCGATGATGATGGCGCATTCTTTGCGCGCCAGGCACTGGTTGATGACGAGATCCAAGCAGCGTGTCTTGCCGGCACCGGTGGTTCCGAATATTCCGATGTGTGCTTCTGTGAATTTGTTTGGGATATATATGGGCTTATGCTCGGCCATGGTTCTCAGCCAGACATCGCCACCGTTCATATTTTGATTGTCAGTCTGCCAGTTTTTGACCAGCCCGTGTTCAGATGCCATGTAGATGGCGCGGCCCTCGTCGACACTCAATTCATAGCCCTCACCCAGATAAAACTGATGTGGGTTGTTTTTTGCGATAGCGGCTAATTCATCGGGCGTTATCTGGAGGTAGTTCATCTGCTGCCTTTCAGTAATCATGCGATTTTTAGTCCGCGCATCTTTCAGGATGACGATGGCGCAGGCGATGGTTGCCACCGTGAATTCCGGTATTGCAATAACTCCAACTACCCATAGGCAGAGTGCGGCAAACAGCACACCTGCTGTAATGTAGATGGTCTTGAATTCCCAATCTTGACGATAAGGCCAGTGCATCTTGATCATGTCTATTTTCCTTTTTTCAGAGATTTCCAGATATCGATAGGTATGAGCAGGCTTTTTTCCATGACGTTACAGCCTTCCGCCTTCAGCATATTTGACAGTTTGTAGGTACCAAATCCCTTGGGGGCGTATTGGTTCAGGTACCAGGGCAAGATTCCGCTTGAGACTTTTACGATTGTCGAACCTATTTCCGGATCATAGTTTTGCGGGATATCGCTGCCGGCAATCATTTTCAGTAGGATTTTGGCGTGGTCATCCTGTGATTTATCTGCTACCGATGCTGCGGGGGAGGATGATTGACTGATCGGATGATCAACCGGAGTGTTGGCGCTGTTATCTTGGCTGTCAGCCTTCGCCGGTTCAGATGTTTTGCTTTCCGTACCTTCATTCGCAGGTTTCGCGCCCTCTTCATACTGATCATTGTTTGAGGGTTTTCCACCCGTCGCCATGAGAATCTTTTTTGATACGTTGCTTTTCAGTTTGATACCGCGCCGTCCATTGCCGATGGTGCGTACATGGCGCATCGGGTTGTGTATGTCGCGATCGATCCAAACAAGCCTATCCAACTCAAATTGAAAATCCTTGATCTCGACGTTGGCGGGCAGGCCTTCAGGCACGATGAGCCAGACACAGTCATCCCTATATAGAAGTTGTACGCCCCAGCGGGTGAGATTGCTGTTGATCTGGCGGGCCAGCATCCCGATGTGTGCGCCCGTTTGTCCACCAACCTTCTCAAGCCATACAAGCGCAGCATCCGGCGTCAGCGAACCGGTGTCTTGGTCCTCACTGGTTGCGCTGCTACTGGGAGGCGTTTTTTGATGCGGTGTTTCGTGGGTGTGCGTAATAACGGATGGAGGTTCTTTGGCTGGTGTGATCGTTGACTGACCCCGTGCTTGAGTTAATGGTTTTTCTTCGACCGCCTCTCCCTCGACATGCACCTTCAAATCGTCTGGCATGACATCGAATAGCAAGGATGCGTCGATGCACAAGGCCAACAAGCCGTCATGACCGACCTGTACACCGACCGGGCGTATTACCCAATATGGATTGGCCATACCCCCGTTATGATCGGCTGGTGTTGCGATGTTGGTTTCAACCAGAAGCTGCGCGATCCTCGCCGGGTCTTTGGATAGACCTGGAGTCGATGTCATATAGAGATGACTGATGATTGCATCCATACCGCTTGGATATCTTAGCCATGCTCGACCAGAATCCACGTACATATGGGAATTAAGAGTGTTGATGGTCCATTTATGCGATTCAATGGCATTTTTCATTGCCGCGATAATCCGCGATTTGATTGGGATATAGCCTCTATCATTGGTGGATCCGGATTGCGGTTCCTTGATTGAGCGGTTGGCGCTTACTTCGTCAGCATTCGATACCAACTTGCCGATCTGTGATTCGCCTCCAGACAGGTAAGCCATGATGGATGGAATGCAATGGCCACCATATTCATTCAGCCAGCTAGCGGCATCTCCGATGAGCTTGTTGAGTAGCAAGATGCCAGCATATTTATGTTGTTGACTCCGGTTCTCCTTCCACATGTAGTGGTAATACTTGATGTTGTTCTTAGTAAGCCAATCGCTCAAACTGATATTGAGTGGATTCCACGCGGCCTCGACGCCATCAGCTACCACGGTCATGTCGGTGACGGGCTTGCCCAGGTCATGTGCAATAGCGGCAATCACCAGAGATACGCGCCAGCGCGGTTCCATCTTCTTGCGTTCTGATGGTGGTTGGCCTTGGACGACGAAGTAAACACCTTCGGCGCTTTGAACGGCGATCTGTGCGGTTTCATAGCCGTGGAATAGCAGGCCGCCGGGTTCGACGTGGTGGTTGTTCTGGGAACCTGGCAGCAGATGCACGTAGCTGGCATAGCGCCGCAGTATCGGCCGCAATATCTTGTCTTCCAGATCATGCGGGAGCCCGACGGTCCTACAGACATGTGCGAACGGGGCCTGGTATTGCTTGATGAGTTCATCGAGTGCTATAGCCCTAATCCCACGCTTGGGGCCGTAATACTCGTCATCGACTAGATTATCGGCCCCTTTAGATGGTTCCGGATTGTGCCGCTTTTTGAATAGGCTCAGCATGCCTAGATGCTATCAAGCGAGCCGGTTGCTGAGTGCCGAGAAACAGTGGCATAACGTTGAATTCCCAGCTATTACCAGTGGCATGCGGCGGAGGCCAAAACGTCTGTAAACAGCCCTTACGACGGGTTATCTAGGCGGCTTGAACCATGTTCGGGTGAAGTTTTCGTAGTTTTAGAAAAGCAACGATCATGTATGACAGAGCCAGTATCCTCCAAGCGATATGGACTACCAGCGCCTTGTCCAGGTTGTCACCCAGTTGCATGCCAACGAATTCATAAATATTAACGGCCAATGCGAGTAGCTGATAAATAGACAACAGGATGAGCGGTGCGCGTCCAGGCTTTATGAGCAACCATGTCAGGCCCGCCGTGACCAGGATGATATCGATCAGAAGTGAATTGATCTGCTGCAGGTAGATAACTCCTGCCACTATCCACAGTGTTTGGCCCATTTGATAGGCAAATGCAGGGATGACAAAGTGTTTGTACGGCGGTAGGGTTTGTTATCGGGTCCATGAAAGAATTATATCGAAATTATGGAGTTTATCAATATTAGATAAATTCGATAAGATTCATCAAATTGTTCTGCTACCGTCGTCACCAACGGTATTTCATACCTTAAAAACCTTCATTACCTCATCACCCAAATGATTGATGATCTTTACCGCGATTCGCCCAGATTTCGGTTTATCGAATGGTCGTGAAATATCGCTATGCAGCGTCTCCCACGCTTCAGCGTTAATTTCGGCTTTGAGGGTCGTCTTTAGTGCGGAGTATGGATCGTTCGCGCCAAGGAAGTAGGCTTGCCGGACGAAGAAGCTTTCTTCATTGTAGTCTGTATCAATAAGCCAGCAAGCAATACCATCAGCACTGTCGCTGCGTACCTCGCCGGTACTCGGATCAAACACATCTACGCCTTTCACCTTCACCTTGAGTTTACCGTCTTTCTCGGTGAGAAGATCAATATCGGGCTCTCCGAAAATTACGAACAGATTGCCCTTACCCGTATTCTTAAGGTCGTTGGCCATGTGTAGGTCGGCATTTATACGAGCTTTTAGTACCGGGATTCGGCCAAGTCTGTCGAATTCAGAGGACATTGCATCGTAGTTGAAGGCACAAGTAATTAGTACGTCGAAACCAGCATCGCCAGCTTCACGTGCGCCGGCGACAAGATCAGGGCGAGATACGGTGCCGAATTCAGGACCGATAAAGATAGCAGCACGCTTTTCTGACTTACCTTCCTCATATCTGCCTTCGGCACAGATCAGATCGCCAGGCCATGGCGTAAGTGATGTGAAGTTAATCTTGTCAGCCTTGTGCGCTTGCTGTACGCCCGCGGTCTTAAGGTTCTCCAGAATTATCCGCACGAAATCGCGCTCGTCGTTCTGACCCTCCTTTTCTTTACCATTGGAATCTATCAATTCGTCATTCTCATCCACGCCTAACACACGGTGTGGGCTGAGGCTTTCTACTGTAAATGGTCCAGCTACGCGCACAACCTTCTTGTCCTCGTAGGGCTTGTCGTAGAGGTATTCAAATTCGGCCTTAGCGGCGATGGACTTGTCGATCTCCTGCTGCCGGGCGATGCGGGCCTGCCACCAGTCCGCGTGAAACTTCTTCGCGGCGTCCGGCCACTTAGAACTAGCCTCACGAGGAATCTCCCACTCCTGCCAGGTTTTCTTGAGCGCGACGTTCAACTTCTCGAGCAACGGCTCCAGTTTCGCCTGCCACTGGTCCCAGATAACATCAATTTCCGTGTTGTTAGCGATGGACTTGAGCGTTATGTGTGGAACACGCTCGTATACAAAACCGTGACGGATATTCCCATACACAGGCTGCAAGCTTGGCGCTGTGCGAGTAATTTCAGCCTCCTTGAGCTGACCTTCATGCGAGTCCGCTAGTAAGTAAAATGGATAGCGCGCACCCATGATGCGGGCCCGAGCCAGCGCAAGTGCCACGCGGGAGGTGTCAATCGTGATCCAACGGCGGCCCCATTGTTCGGCGACAGTGGCGGTCGTGCCGGAACCACAAGTGGGGTCGAGCACAAGGTCGCCCGGATCAGTTGACATTAACAAGCATCGCTTAACAACTTCCGTATTTGTTTGGACAACATATAACTTTGGGTCATTGAACCCGCCAGTAATCGTATCAATCCATAAATTGTTTGTAATAGAGACTGGGAAATCAGTAATTAAACTACGTAGCCTAATTGAGTTCGCGGTCGTTAAGAGTCTACCTGCCTTACCAACTCTCGAAAGGCCATCTACGGTGACCTTCCAATGACTGTTTTCTGGAGGGTAATGCGTTATCCCACGAAACTTGAAAGGCTGTGGAGTCCCAGATGATCCCGCCGAAATTACACTGACAGATGCAAATTGACGGTATGCTTTGTCAGTTGGACCTGAAATTACCTCATCTTTAGATAGGCTGATCGTAGTTTCCCCGTCAATGTGAATTGCTTGTCTATATAGGTTTAAGCTTCTGATCTCTGACTTATCTTTGTAAAGATTTCTATATTTAGTATTTTTTGATCTTCCATACCAAATGATAGTATCAGTTACTGTGGGAAGAAATGTAGATGTTGCATACGGAGTCGTTTGAAAGTTTATTTCGACAATAAAATTGTCCTCTCCAAATATTTCATCCATTAAACTTCTCACACGATGGACATTCTCATCACCGATCTGAACGAAAACCGAGCCGGAATCAATGAGTACATCGCGGGCGACGGTGAGGCGGTCTCGGAGATAGGTGAGGTAGCTGTGGATACCGTCGCGCCATGTGTCGCGAAATGCTTTGACCTGTTCCGGCTCGCGGGTAATGTGGTCGGCGTTGCCGTCCTTCACGTCACGGCTAGTGGTTGACCACTGGAAGTTGCTGTTGAACTTGATGCCGTACGGCGGGTCAATGTAAATGCACTGCACCTTACCTCGCAAACCTTCACGCTCTGCGAGACTGGTCATGACTTGGAGAGAGTCGCCGAGGATCATGCGGTTGGACCAGTTCTGGTCGTGCTGGTAGAACTCAGTCTTATCCACGCCCTTAGGCATGCCATTGAAGTCGGCGAAAAGATCGGGTGTAAGTTGTCCTGCTTCGTGCTCTGATTCCTTCGACGTTCGAAGCAGATCATCAATCAGCACCTTGGGATGGACTTTTTCCTGGATGTATAGGGGCGGTGCATAGACCACCAGATCAGACCAATCCTGCTGGTCCTTGCCGCGCCAGACTAGCTGCGGGTCTAAATCACGGTTGCGATCGTGCTTTTCATTATCCAATCCCTTATCTTCGCGTGAATAGGCCACCTTGACTGTCAACTTCTCCTCCTTCTGCATCACCGACTGAAATTCAGCGGTTGGGATATTCTTGCGCTTCGCTTCATTGTGCTTTAATGCTTCGATTAGCTTTGGTGTTTTTGGTTTCTTGGCCATATCAGGCATCCTTTGTTGCTACCGAAGCGCTAGAGGCGACCTCGATCATCTTGTTAAACTCGCCCTCAACCTTATGCGCGAAATCTTGCTGCATGTCGTACACATCGGTGAACTCGGCAAAAGCCCAGCGCCCATGGGTTCCCAGATTATTTATCCCTGGGACCCAATAGATTTCCATCGTGGATTTCTTTTCCTTGGCATCTTCACCACGATAGCCTTTGATTTCGACGATCAAATTGAGTAAATCATCATCGCCGCGACCATCATCCATCCGCACAATGTAGTCGGGTCGATAGATGCAGTTCTTTGATCCATAGCGATAAGGTACCTCTAATCCTAAATTGTAATTTTTGACGTAGGCTTTAACCCGTGGGTGCGCCTCAGCAACGCGACAGAACTCGCCTTCCCAGCCGCTCTCGAGAATCGCCCAGTTGATGTGGCATCGGCGCGCATCGGTTCCCCAGCGATCGGTGCGAGAAGTCGTGAAGTTGACAAACCGTGTAGAGCCGATGGGGTTATACGGGTCAAGCATCGCTTTAATTGGACGGCGGCCCATCTCCGCTCGGGTTATGCCAGCGGTGATGCGGTTACAGGCCATGTCGGCCAGTTCCTGATACATCAGTTGGGCTGGGTACGTTCCTCCCTTGCAGACTAGGGAGGTGTCCAGCCATTGCTTTGTGATGCGTTTGAGCTGCCCAAACAGGTTGAGGCGAGCCTCTTCATCCGGATCGCGCCACTTGGTGTAAAGCAGATGATGAGTTAAGTGAAATAGAAGGGTTGAAGTTCGCAAATCACCCAAGTGTTTGAGATTTAAATCAACGCCTTTACCGATAATGCCAGAATTATGGGTAATTGATGGACCAACCAAATCAGGGGTTAGCTCTAGAACGGAGTCTTTATTAAACTCAGCTGTTAGCCTGTCTTCGGGCAGTTCAACTCGATAACCGAGTACACGTGGGAATTGAATTTCAAGCGCGTCACGCTCAGGACGCATGGCCTTGACCTGTACAGTTTCACGCGGTGGCTGAGGAGGCGCGACAACTGGTTTGGCAGTAAAGTCGAACGGAACGCCAAGCACGTCGGCATATTCGACGTCATAAAGGCCTTCCTGGTTGAGTTCATAGGACTGGCGGCGCAATGCGCGGCCGATCACCTGCTCACACAGAAGCTGTGTACCGAAAGCACGCACACCCAAAACATGGGTGACAGTGTTGGCATCCCACCCTTCAGTCAGCATCGAAACCGATACTACACAGCGGATGGATTCACCAAGGCGATCTCTCTTACCCACGGTATTCATCACTTCACGGAGTAGATCCTGATCCGTGATGCTATCAGCGGCACGTGGATCACGGCTGCGCTCGATGATCTCATGACGAAATCGTTCAATTTCATCAGAGGCCATACCACGAAAGTTATCATCCAACGCATCGCCCGATTCCAACTGCTCGCTGTCGATCAATAAAGTGCGAGGTCGTGCTATCGGGTTTCCGTGCTCGTCATAATTGCGAAACAGCGCCAAGCGGCCGTTCACTAGCGTACTGCTCTCGTCCTCATTTTCGCGATGAAAGCCAGAAACATAGTCATAAACCAGCTTGGATATGGCGGTGTTCTGACATACGATGATGAAACAAGGGGGTGAGCGGATACCCGCTTTTTGCCATAGATCAAATGTCTGGGCATAGTGCCCATACAGCGCTTCAAGCGCGGTCTGCAGTTCCACTGGGAGACTCAGTGGATCAAGCTGTTTGCCCTTACCTCGCCCCTTTTTCGGCATTTTCTTGCTGATATGCTTCCACAGCTCGCGGAATTTGGGCATATCGCCGTTTGGGATATTGTCGGCCACAGGGACACGCGGCAATTTAACGATTCCACATTCGATGGCATCCATGAGCGAAAAGTCGCTCATGGTCCATGGAAACAGCGTGCCTTCGGCATAACCGGAGCCGCTTAGGAAAAAGGGTGTAGCGGAAAGATCGATGACGCGTGTGATACCGAGCTGCCGCTTGACGATCTCTAATCCAGAAATCCACACGCGAGCCGCTTCGTTGTTTTCTTCAGCCTCTTTCTTTTCATCACCTTTAAGTTTCTCTTCTTCTGGAGCGGGCGGTTTCTCTCGGTAGCAGTGATGGGCCTCGTCATTTATCACAAGGATATTCTTCATACCCATGAGATCGGGCATAACACGTTGTATCATCTGGCCTTCGGTTTCTTGTGTATCGAGCTCCTGTCCACCTCGACCTTGCAACAGCCGCCTTCCGCCAGCTGAAAGCTCGGTGCGTTCACGTAGCTTAAACGCGTGGTAATTTGTAATGACGATCTTGGCGCGTTCCAGATCACTTACCATATCGCTAGGTATCAATTCGAGGTTTCTGTAATAGCTGTCTGGATCGTTGGGTTGGAGCACGCGTAGGCGATCACGGATAGTGATACCGGGAGCAACAATTAAAAAACCGCGGCTAAATCGTTGGCTATTCGGGTGACGTATCGCATTGACGGTCTGCCAGGCGATCAACATGGCCATGACAGTGGTTTTGCCTGCTCCAGTTGCCAGCTTCAGGGCTAAACGCATCAATTCAGGGTTGGCCGCATTATTGGCGTTGGCAAGATGCTCAAGGATGTTACCAGCAGCTTTACCAAGCTGTGGTGCTACCTCAGTCAGCCAGATGGCAGTTTCGGCCGCCTCAACCTGGCAGAAGAATGGACGAATCCCGCTGAATTTATAATGACGCCAATGCTCTAATAGACGCGCCGTTTCTGGGGTGACGTGCCAGTTGGCTGAATCGGGTATGCGGCGCCACTGATCTACCTGCTGACGTACTGCGTTAATGACAGCAGTGTGACTGTACTGCTGCTCAGCTGTTGAAAGTCCTTTGCCTTCGTCGAATACCAACGATGCCTGATCTGACGCACCTTTGCGTTTTTTAGGCTTGGGAATTGGGGTAATAAATTCGGCACTACGGCGGTTGTCGATAATTTTCTGTGTTGGTTGGCCATCAACCAACTCCCAGTGCCGTGCCGGGTATTCGTATGGAGAGTTTAGAATCGGCTTTTCAAAAAATTCGTTATTCATGCCTGTATTTGGGGTCCGATTACTATAGATAGTCGGTCAAACGGCATCCCATTTTGATTAGCCAGCCTTCCCCTAGCTGGTGCGGAACATCATACACCGTGAAACGTAGCAGCTCGTCGAGGCGGTTTCAAACTACAATTAATTTATTCACGTAATTGGGCGAATTCCACGGCAATCCGGATATTTGGAACATCCCCAGAACTGACCTCCGGCATTTGCACCCTGTCTTGCTATGCGCTTGACCATCGGGCTGCTACATTTTGGACATGCGGGTGCGGCATTAGATGTGATTACTGCAGGTGCCTGTGGCCGTGCCATAGGTTGGACTGGGGCGATCATTTTCTCCAGACGTGGCCCATCGATCAATTCGATATTCCTGCCCGTAGCGAATGCTTTAGCATCTTCGGTGAAATTACCGGAAGTGATTACAAAACCACCAGCAGCGCCCTTGGCAGCCATCACACCATAAAGCTCCCGCACGATATTCACACTTACCTTGTAGGCACGCCATTGTTTGCACTGTACGAGAAAGACTTCAGAGCCTTTGCGCAGCGCTAAATCCACACCGCCGTCGGCCCCGCCCTGACCGGTTTCCGACACCGAGTAGCCCTGACGGCGAAATGCCTCTCCAACTAACTGCTCAAACCTTTTCCAATCTAGGTCACGGATGGATTTGAGCCCGGTCTGTGTTTCGAGTATTCGCTTTCGTTGCCAGGTATTAAACAAACTGAACGGAAGTGGTATCAACAATAGAAAGGCCACATATGGCGCTGACCTGTAAGCCAGTTGACCTAGGCTTTTTGCGAACGGTTCCGCCAGTTTATCGCCAGTATGTACGTGCGGTAGAACGTTTCTCAGAACTACATATGCGATCGATGAAGCAGCAACAGTCACCCACCATGGACACATGGCCATAATTTCAAATATTGATTCACGTTTGCGCGACATACCCATACCTATATATATTTCATCAACTACTAAAATAAGGCCTGATGGATTTTGATGTAGAAACCGACTCACTATGATTTAAATTCTGATAAGCCGGAAGTGTGAAACTTGGTTAGAGGCGCCCTTGAATAGTTTGGCCTGTTTGGTCGTCAGATGGGACAGTCTCTCTCACTTTGATAACGATCGCACTTCACACGAATCCAACTGAGCGCGGGATTTGCGTCCCTTTGAAGCCGTAGTAACGGACGGGTTCCCAATTCTTCTATACTGATGGAACCGCCACACCGAGGGCAAGTGGGGTTAGCAGCATTAGCCCGGATGGCCCACAATTCTTCATCAGTATATATTTACATTTGAGGTTCACTCGCTACCGTAGACGCCAAAACACCCAAATTTAGTATATCTTGAGCCAGTAAGAGGATGATCTCCTGATTTCGAACAAACGTAAGAGCCCAAAGAGCCACCACCCTCGTGGGGTCAGATTGGAGGATGCCTCACCTTACGGCAGCAGAGTGAAAAAACTCAGTGCGACTGAAGAACGTGAGCTTCTGCGACGTGCCCGCGAGGTGGACCGGTCCTACGAAGCGGCGCTGATGCTTGTATTGGATATCGGCGTTCCCTGGCGCGACCTTGCCGGCCTCCCTCGCAGTGCAATCGCATCCAGCTTCCGGACCATTGATTTACCTAGTGATTACAGGCCCCGCAGCCATGAGGCACGCAGCCATAACGCGCCTTTATCCAAACGCCTGGCAAGAGTTCTTGGTGCTCTGCCAGCACGCAAGGATGGCGCCCTGTTCGATCCATCGCTGTTACGCAGCTCATTCCCACTGAAAAGGCTGACCGGTTACGCCCCAGGAGCATTGGGCTCATATTCGCACTGGCCTAAGATGCGCAAGTTCAAGTTCTATGATTTACGAGCGACAGGCATCGACAAGCTTTTTTGCCTGGGGTATAGCCTGCGGCAAGTCGCGGCCATCACCTCCTTCTCTGTTATGGAAGCACAAGACTATGTTTTAAACTGGCTCGATGCGTTCAAGAATAGCGATGTCCGCAAACGCGCGGAGGAACGTGCTGAACATGCTTACAGTTATCTGCGCTTAAGACTCTCACCAAAGGTGGCTGCCGTCATAAAGGAAGAGTATGACAAACGCGACCGCGATGATGAGGAGACAGAATCGAACACCGGTTCGGCGTCGCCGGATACTTACAACCAACAGGAACTGACATCAGCACAGCGCAAACTACTTCGCAAGATCCGGCAGGAGGTGGCGACAGAGGAGGCCCAGGAGAATAAACAATACGCCGCGTCCGTGTTGAGCGATCCTTACAATAGGCACGAACTGACTTCGACAGACCGCAAACGCCTTCGCATGATCCTGCAGCAAAGCCGTAAGGCCATAACTGACAAATATCTCGGGTATAGTTTGGCCAAGAGTCGTGTGGCGCTTTGTTATAACGCACAGTGCGCCCCCACGCCGGAAGAGCTGTATTTCGCAATCCGTAGCGTCTGGCCCAGTAACGAAATTGTATTGAAGGAACATGAACTGGAGTTGCTAGACGAGCTGCGCAGTACAATCACAAGGCGGTGGCTGACGAATCTGCTCGACCCTATCGCCACCAGAATTAGATCTATGCCTCGCGCAAGGCGCAAACGGCGTGCAAGTAAGCTCGGGTTTGATTGGAGCGGGGAGATCTGGCTATGTACAAAACAACTCTATGCCCCGGGAGTGGACGTAGATCTAAATGATGTTGTTACAAAGGATCCACAGTGTCGCGCCATGATGAAGCAACTCGTCTCGACAGCCGTTAACCGCGTCAGAAACAAATTGCAGTTGTCCCGGGTGGGTGAAGGGTGGGTCTCGGAGACGGACTTATACAATCGGGTTCGCGCGATCCTGACTGGAGAAAGAGTCGTGCAGCATGGCAGGCCCAAGTGGCTTGGGCAGCAGCATTTTGATATTTGGATACCTGAGAGAAACATTGCCATAGAATACCAAGGTCAACAGCACTTTTTGCCGGTCGGCATCTTTGGAGGAGAGAAAGGACTCGAATATTCACGAGCGCGTGATCTGCGAAAAAAACAACTATGTCGCAGACACGGCGTTAAGCTAATTGAAATCGCGTTCGATGTTAGTGTAACCAATAGAGCACTAAAGGAGATGCTTCGCACAACGACCAGTGAATATTAAAACAGACTGATATTTTGACATCTTCATCGCCTGCGTGGATGGGCTGAAGGGTTTTCCGGAAGCCATCGAAGCCGTATTCCCCAAGACCGACGTGCAGCTGTGCATCGTGCACCTGGTGCGTCACAGCCTGAACTACGTCAGCTGGAAACTGCGTAAGCCGATCGCCGAGGACCTGAAGGCCATTTACAGCGCGGCCACGATCGAAGATGCGGAACTCCGGCTCACCGAGTTCGAGCAGAAATGGGATGCCACGCACGCGCCCATCGGCCAGTCCTGGCGGCGCAACTGGACCCGTATCATCCCGTTCTTTGCCTACCCACCCGAGATCCGCAAAGTGATCTACACGACCAACGCGATCGAGTCCGTGAACATGAGCCTGCGGAAGATCACCAAGAACCGGGGTTCATTCCCGAATGACGAGGCGCTGATCAAGCTGTTCTATCTGGCACTGCGCAACATCAGCAAGAAATGGACCATGCCGCTGCGGGACTGGAAGGCCGCCCTGAATCGCTTTACCATCCAGTATGAAGAGCGGATGCCTCAACACTAACCAGGACTAACCACCAACCCCGTTTACACAAAATCTAAGACACCCTCTGATCACCATCACGATAGTGAGGCCCTTATGAAGGATATTAACGCTGGTATCAGTATTTGCCATCGTTAGTTTTCCTTAGGATATGTAATTCAATCGTG
>Ga0307374_10005880_pt1 | contig 19618 bp, 15 predicted proteins | sample OX3MG_FD_202532 | JGI IMG/M metagenome (GOLD analysis project Ga0307374, IMG submission 202532) | Soil microbial communities from Risofladan, Vaasa, Finland - OX-3 | ecosystem: Environmental > Terrestrial > Soil > Coastal area > Acid sulfate soil | place: Finland: Risofladan, Vaasa | collected...
GTTGCTGGTACGTGCCGTGACAAGTCTTTCCCGCAAGTCGGTGAGTTCAACGTTGGCTGCGAACGGATAGCGGGTTGCGCGGTGGAATTCAGAATGCATAGAGAGGCAACCTCGCTAGAACCGAAGTCATATACCCATACGGGGCAGGAAGGGGTGGCCCTATGGACTTGCAGTGTCCCAAGTGCAAGAGCACGGACCTCAAGAAGGTATCGCTGGCCTACCAAGAGGGATTTCAGCGTGTAATCACGCGCACGCGACTACGCGGCGTCGTGGTCGGGCCGGACGGGCCTGATCTGGTTGTGGGCAGAGCAACCACGAAAGGGATACAACAGACACAGATCTCGAAAGTGCTGACTCCTCCGAAGAAATGGTCCTATCTAAAACTGGTCGGATGGTCGGCGTTGGTGTTCTTACCGGTAGGCTGGATAGTGTTTTATGTGAATACGATTACAACGAATGCTTCGTCTATTTCTTCAGTTCCCTTGACGATTTATGCTGTGCTCTTCGCTGGTCTTTTCGTTGTTCTCTTTCTCCTCTATTGGAACCACAACCACACGTCGTATCCACGAGAATATGCGCAGTGGAATCGTTCTTTCATCTTTGAACGTTGTGGTACGGTCAGCCAGCGATAGGTTGGTCAACTACTTGATCAGATCGGATTCCCGCAGTGGTTCCAACACCCCATTCTGGAGTTTGCTACGGTCGAACCCTTGAGCAGAATCAGCACGAACCTAATCTCGCGGTGTGCGAGGGTGGCTACTTCCGCACCGTGGGGGACGGCGAACGGGCTGCGATTGCGTTAGGGGTTACCAATCGGATTGGCGGATTCGAGCATCCACGAAGATGGCATAAATGTAAGAAGGACCGCGAAGGTCCTGAATCTCCGTCGTATCAGCCAACGGCACAAGGGCAAGCGCTTTTTCAAAGTGGGACTTCGGTATCTGTTGATTCGTCCGGTCGGGCAAGACGTGGCCGCCAGCAACTTTATAGCGAAACGGCGCACCGCGGGTCAGGTGAAATTCCTGCCCCGCGTGCGCTTCAATTCGTTGCCAGACAGAGTTGATTTCCGGCCCGGCCATGGCTTCATTGCTCCTTGCTTCTACAATTCTCACGGTTGCGAAGCTTGGAAAAGTTTTTGCAGCGCCTGCAATTCCGAGATATCGCGTTCGAGGATAATGGCCGCACAGGAAACACAGTAATGATCCCAGCTTCGGCCGTTTCTAACCTTCAGGCGCTTGTCGCCTCTCGCGAGACGATGAGCGGCGTTGGCCTGGCAATTGTGGGCTTTTTGCGCCTCGTCGATTTGAGCCCGGATCAACAGTGATTTAATTCGACCCATTGAAAACCTCCTGAACGGCCTCGGCGAGTATGGCGTCAAATTGTGCGTCGATTTGGTCAAGCTGGGGCTGCGTGTATTCGCTGCGCTCGCCGAGATTGCGCCCTACAGCAGCGGCGACGCGCCGGTCAATCGTCGCTTTCAACGTTATGAGGTTGGTTCGGCCAAGCCTCTGACGGTCGAGTTCGTGCCCGTCCGGGTTGATTCCTCTCTCATGGAGTATGCGCGCGGCGTCTGTCTTGATTCGCATATCAAGACCTGTGCGCTGTGCTTTGCGTTTACGGACTTTGGTTACGGGAACCGGTTGCAATTGTTCGTAGGCTTGTCGTACCTGATCCGGCGTGTATCCCTTGTCCTGTAAAATTCGCAGGGCTGCGAGGGCTTCGGAATCGTCGTGAATAAGAGCGATTTCCTGAATGCGAATGTCAGTTTGTGCCCGCACGTCAACCGGGTTGCGTGGCCGGGCAGAGGACGGCGCCGGCTCGACTTCCAGCTCATCGGCTCTGCTGAAATCAAGAGCTTCCAGGGGGAGGAGCTGGTCAAAATATTGGCGGTCGGCTTCGCTGTATTGTTGAAAATCTTCCCACCTGCTCGCAATATTCGCACCCGCATGGAAGATGACAACGCCATTGTTGAGCGGGTCGCCTGGCGCGTCATGCTTGATGACTCGCATGATCCGGCCAACAAATTGCACGAACGGGGATAGGTTGCTGAAAATGCTGAATACCGCCGCCACGGCAAGCAACGGGTGATCGAAGCCTTCGCCAAGTTTGCGGACCTGAACGATCACGTCGAGTTCGTGATTTTCGAGCCTTTGCATGACTCGCTCGTTGGCGGGGCCGTCCTCGCGCGAATGGACGTAATCGGCGCGACGCCCGCGAGCACGATAGGCTTCAACGATTAGGCGGCAATGATCGTAATTGAGGGCGGAGGCAATGATCTTGAGCCTGTTTTCGCCCGTTTCGGTGCGGAGCCTGTCCAGCTCCCGGATAGAAGCGTCAACGATGGTATTCATCGTTTCGGTCGAGGTGACGATGCTGCGGCGGAAATCTGCGTCCTGCTCCCCGAGCCGCCGGACTTCGTCGAGGCTGACTTCAATTTCCTGGCCGCCCTCATGCCGGACGTAGCGCAGCGTGCGGGGGTTAAGAACCTTCGCCTTCAGACGCTTTACATATCCTTCCTGAATTGCCCGGAATATAGGGTACGAATAGAGAATCCGGCCAGCCATGAGCTGCCCGTCGGCCCGCGACGGGGTGGCGCTGAAATTTACGATCTTTGCGCCGGGGAACTTGGCCCTCAGCGCGTCCCAGCTCGCGGCGACGTTGTGGTGGCCCTCGTCAAATAAAATCAAGTCGAAGAAATCTTCGGGAAGGTCTTCGAGCCAGCGGTTTGCGGCCCCCTGCAGCTGATGGATGTTGGTGATAACGACATCGGCTGCTTCGAGGTCCGCTCTATTCGTGGTGGTTCCTCGGATTTCGACCGGTTCGGGGTAAGGCTGGCCCGACAGCACGCTGCACTTGACGTAGAACATGTCAGCGAGGGCCGGATCAAAGTCGTCGTGGAGTTGTTTGGCGATAGGGACGCCGGGCGCGATGACGAGCGTGCGCGCAGCCTGAAAAGCAAACGGAGTTAGAGTGATGCATCCGGACTTTCCGCAACCGACGGGTAATACAATTCCGATTTCCCTTTCGGCGCTGTCTTGATCGGCGAATGCCGCCAATTCCGCGTAAGCCTCGCGCTGCGGCGTGCGAAGACGGGCATTGCTGGCGATATTCGGTGTGCGGGTCTGGAAAGGATTATTGTCCATACCATGCTGCTTTGGAAAATCCGGAAAGTTTGCATAGTAGCATCAGTCGGGGATTATTTGGCGCTAAGTTCCGCTATCGCATTGGGCTGTCGTCGTTGTGGAGTGCGTCATAAATCGAACAGATGCCCGGGCCCGCGCCTCGCGGCCAGCGCTTGACGAAAGGGGCGGCAAGCCTCTCGTTCTCGCGTGAGGGATTGTAACCGCGAAGGCCGAGACTTCGGCTCGGCGACCCCGGCAGGGGCTGGGGGAGCAAAGCCCGGCCGGCGGGCGCGCCGGACAAGCCCAAGCAGCTCGATGCGGAGATTAGACCCCCTATTCGCCGCACGCATTGCGCCGATTAAACTTGCCAGTGCGGAGATAAAGCCCTATAATCTACGCATAATGTGCGGAGAATGAACACGTATATCCATGAACGGCCCGAATGGCCGAAAATTCACTGGAAGAGCGAGGCTCTCACTGGCCTGCTGGCGGAGGTGCGCCACCGTCAAGGCCGGCTACTGGGACAAATGCAGGCGCTGGGTTTCGGGCTGCGGGAAGAGGCAGTGCTGCGGACGCTGACGGAGGATGTCGTCAAATCGAGCGCTATAGAAGGACAGGAGCTTGATCCGGCGGCCGTCCGTTCCTCGATTGCGCGTCGCCTGGGAATGGATGTCGGCGGCCTGAACCCTGCCGACCGTGACGTAGAAGGCGTCGTCGAGATGATGCTCGATGCAACGCGAAACTATGACAAACCGCTGACAGAAGAGCGGCTGTTCGGCTGGCACGCAAGCCTGTTCCCTACTGGGCGCACCGGCATGCGCCGCATAACCGTGGGCGGGTGGCGCAATGACAGCGACGGCCCGATGCAGGTCGTCTCGGGTCCGGTCGGCAAGGAGCGGGTTCATTTCGAGGCACCAAAAGCGCCGCGTCTTGAAAAGGAAATGACGGAGTTCCTGGACTGGTTCAATGGCGGCCCGGATGTCGATCCGGTCCTGAAGGCTGGCATCGCGCATCTGTGGTTCGTGACAATTCATCCGTTCGACGACGGCAACGGGCGCATCGCGCGCGCGATTGCCGATCTGTGCCTCGCGCGCTCGGAAAAAAGTTCGCAGCGCTTCTACAGCATGTCGGCGCAGATCCGGCAGGAGCGCAAGGCATATTACGACCTGCTGGAACACACGCAAAAAGGCGAGACGGAGATAACTGAATGGCTGATGTGGTTTCTGGAATGTCTGGGCCGCGCGATTGACGGCGCGGAAACGCTGCTGGCAAGCGTCCTGACGAAGGCCCGGTTCTGGGAGGGCATCGGCGCATCGCCCCTGAACGACCGGCAGAGACTGATCCTCAATAAACTGCTGGATGGCTTCGAGGGCAAACTCACATCGTCGAAATGGGCGAAGCTGACAAAATCGTCGCAGGACACCGCGCAGCGCGACATCACGGACCTCGTTCAGCGCGGAATTCTTGTCCGCAGCGAGGAAGGCGGCCGGAGCACGAGTTACGCGCTGGCGCACCCCGCGGCGCCGCGTCCTGAAGTTTCCTGACGGTCGGATATTCCGTGGGTTTCGTAATGGACCGAGGAGCGACACTTCATGTTTAAGATTCTCATCGATACCTGTGTATGGCTCGACCTCGCCAAGGATTACCAGGGGCAGGGCGTCCTTGGGGTTCTGGAGACACTCGTCAGGGAGAAGCAGGTTTCGATCATCCTGCCTCGAACTGTCCTCGATGAGTTTACCCGCAATAAGGCCCGCGTTGCCGAAGAGGGCAGTCGCAGTCTGTCCACTGTATTGAAGCGCGCCAAAGAGGTCGTGCACAGGCTCGGAGATGCCAAGAAAAAGCAAATCGTCCTCGAACAATTGAACGACGTTGACTACAAGCTCCCGAGCTTGGGCGAATCTGCGATTGTGGCCATCGGTCGCATAGACAAACTGTTTAGCAGTATGACCGTGGTTGAGACATCGGATGAAGTGAAGCTGCGAGCCGCGCAGCGCGCCATCGACAGGCGGGCTCCATTTCACCGCCCGCGTAACGGCATTGATGACGCCATCCTGATTGAAACCTATGCGGATTTGGTGAACAGCAGGAAGCCTGGCGACCGCTTCGCCTTTGTCACGCACAACACCAAGGATTTCAGCCAGCCGAACGCGAACGACAAGTTTCCGCATCCGGACATGGCAGGCTGCTTCTCGAAAATCACGTCGCGTTATTACATAAACCTTGCCGAAGCCCTGCGACACGTCGCGCCGGCGCTTGTCTCCGACCTGATGATTGAGGAGGAGTGGAAGGAGGAGCCGCGCCGTCTCGGCGAGATCTCCGACGCGATCAGCGAGCTGCTGGATAAAGTCTGGTACAACCGGCACCAGGTCCGGCGGGAAAAAATCGAAAGCGGCAAAATAAAGATCGTCGAGGTAGAGACCCCGGCAGACAGGCGGGGGCCGGAGCGCACCTGCCAGCGCGATATTTGGGAAGGCGCCAGGAAATCCGCCCGCAAAGTTGAAAAGAGATACGGACTGAAGAACCTCGGCCCCTGGGATGACTTCGACTGGGGCATGATGAACGGAAAGCTCTCCGCCTTGCGGTGGGTTCTCGGCGATGAATGGGACATGCTGGATACTTGACGACCGCGACGGTGCCACAAGAAAGGAAAACTGATGCCTTCATATTATCTTGAGAGAGCCCTGTTTGTCGTGGGCGAGCCCAATTCGGGCAAGAGCAACCAGCTACGGAGCATGTTTCGTGACGTGCGCCTGGGTACAGGCGGGAACCTTCCCACGGGTAGGAGACTGGACGAAGTCTACCGCCTATCAAACGAGCGTAGTTTGTATCTGCGTCTGACCTCGCCCCATGAAGCCGGAGAGTCTCTCGGTAAAAGGCGCGGCAAACGGAATTTTCTTGAAAAGACGGCGGAGATAATGGATGAACATACGCCCCGGTTTGGCAAGCGATGGAACTTCGCGGGCGCGCTTCAACCTCACTCCAGGCACAATATGCCCAACGTCGTGGTGACGTGCCGTGCTTTCGTTCGGCGTTTCGATCCGGAACGGATGCGAGTTGTCTTTCTAAGCCCGGACAGGCACGGCGTCTCCCTGCAGGCGGCTGAACACATGGATCTGGTCGATGGTTTGCGGGAGATTCCCTCTATGGAGGTCTGCTGGATCGATGCGCGGGGTCGGACGGTGAACGGTCTATTGCTGGCTGATTTTTTCGATTTCACGTGAGGGGACAGGGTTGAGGTATGGAGCAGCTCACGCAGATTCTTCAAGACGCGACGGCAGCGATTGGGGCGGAGTATTTTCTTCTGCCAATTCATGGAGGTGATCCTGTTTACAGGGAGCGCGTTTATTGCTACGAGCTTTACCACCAGATGCGGCTGTGGTGGCCAGACCGTAGCGTCTACCGGCTGAACGGAGAAGTGGACAAAATGGGCCATCCGTACTTTCAGGACGGCGGTGCACCCAAACCGGACCTGCTCGTGCATCAACCCGGCCATGGCGACAATTACGCCATCGTCGAGGTCAAGTCGGGTCGCTTTGCGGCCGATGGCGTCCGCAAAGACCTCGACACCCTCTCACGTTTTGGAAATGAATTCGGTTATCGCCGAGCTATCTATCTCATCTATGGAGCTGCTCCAGACGGTTTGCTTGCCAGGATACAGGCCTTCGCCGTCGGCATTCCGCACCACGCTCCAATTGAGCTATGGTTGCATGCGGAGCCGCCCGCGCCGGCGGCTCCAGTCGGAAACATTGTTTGAAGATTGAAGATTGGCCGCTAGTGCGTTTTGCGTTCTTTTACGAGGTGATTGCAAGCGGATTAAGTGGACGAGCTATCGTTTTCTCTCGTGATAAGCATTCTGCGAAGTGAGTCGGGAATACGCCAGGACTGCCGTATTTCGGTAGGGATCACTGCCGCAGTCGCGTCCTTACCTGAAGGTCGTTCGCGGCCCAGCCGAGATTGTTCATCTGAACCACCATTTCGTCATATACAGGGGCTTTCTTCAGAGGGTCAGATATCGTGATGATGAGTGCGGCCCGCTGCGGTTCAACGGTGGCCTGACCGCTTCGGTGTTCCACGGTCAGGGCGAGGCGCCATATCTCTCCCTGAACTCTCGACATTTCGCGTCGATAAACTTTCACTGGCGACCATTTGAAACCGTGCTCGACTAGATCTTTTTCGTAGGCGCTTCCAGTGAGTTTTGGATCTTCCGGAATTTGTTTCTTCTGATGCTGTTTGCCATCCTCCCCCGGGTCATACGTTCCCAACGAGACTTCGATATTGCTTCTGCAATATTCGGAACCGAATGAAGCGTCCAAGTCTGGTTCATGAACCAGGGTCATGAGGACATTTGCCTTGACGGTATCTTCGTCCACGCACAGAGACTTGGGCATGGGAAACACTGCTTTTTCATAGGCAACGGACGGGGCAATCTCTAATTCGAAAATGAGCGTGCACTGCCACGGCTCGCATCCGAAAACCACCGGGAGGTCGGGCGGCATTCCGAACCCCTGATATTTTAGCAAGGTCGAATCGAGCTTCTGGCCCTGCAGGGCTGCCGAGTGGACGAGAAGGGCTCGGCTCAAGAGATGCGAGGCGCCGCCGACCACACGATGGCTGACATTGGCGAATAAGGTGGAGACGAGAGGCGTAGCGTAGCTGGTGCCGAAGTCTTCGGCGAGGTTTCCGCTTCCGTCAATCGAGAGGACGCCGATCTGGTTGCAGCTCCCGGCGGGATTGCAGTTCCCGCCAATATGTGAAAGCTCAGGCTTCGGAAGATAAAGCGGGCCGGGGCCACGGCGAGAGAATGGTGACGGATTTCCTGCTTTTACCCGCGATGAACTATGGTCGCGGTGGGCCCCCGAGCCGACGACAATCGCGCGTACCGAATCGGCGGGAGCGCAAATGCGGTCTTTTTCGCCGAGATCGTCAGGAGGCCAGCCGCGATAGGGTTTTTCCCGGTAATTTCCGGCAGCAAGAATGAATGTAATGTCGTGTTCGTCCTGCAGTCGGTCAAGCGCTATGCCGAGGTCGGAGAACATCTCGTTGTCGACCGTGCGTTCCGTGCCAAGGGACAAATTCCAGACTTTTACTTCGGGATATTTTTCAACCGCATCCTCCAGGGTCGAAAGCAGCTTGTCTTCCGTTGTGCCGTCCTTTGCAAGCGCGACGACATCAACAATACGGGCGGAGCAGGATGGAAAACGTCCGTCGTCGTGATTGAGCTTGCGCGCGTGAACAATCAACCCCGAAACAAAACTTCCGTGGGAATTATCCTGGTCGGCTTCAGGGACGTAGACTTCGCGGGCATGGCGCCACGGGGAAAGATAAGGGTCGCCGGCCGCCGTGCCGGAATCGACGACCCCGATAAGGGGATAGTCCACGCCCGCCTCAGGAGGAGGAAAATCCTCTGTCACGGCGCTTCGCACGGTGACGGCGGTGGAACGGACCGGTTGGTAGACCGGAAAGGGACCAACACTTTGCGTACCAATATAACCGCTGAGTGCCTGAATAAGGTCAGGTTGCCTCAACTCGAGTCGGTAAATTTTCAGGCCGCGTCCGTAACGAAGTTCACGAGGTTCTCTGATTCCGAAGCGCCGCAATACGTGGAAAAAACTTTCGTCCACTGCCGCGTCGAAGTTTGGATTGTTATGGCGAAAAAGCTTCACTTTGGCAATCTCGTCCTTTGGCATTTCGACCGCGGGACGATATGCCTCAAACGACTGCAAGGTTGAAAGGTTTGCAATTCCTTCCTGCGTCCTGTCAGTCTCGATCCGCCGCGCAAGGTTTTCTAAACCTTGTGGCGTCACACTGAGAAGAAGCTCACCAAGGCCTTCCGCGCCGATGATGGGGCAGGTATTTGCGGACAGGACAGTCACTGGACGGTGGCTCTTGGCGATCGCGTCCGGCCTGACTTTAGCGCGAGCGACTGCTGGGACCTTGGGAAATTCCTTGAAGGCGGTTACAAAGTGGTCTCTGACCTCGATGACCTGGGCGGAAAGCATGCCGCGAAATTCGTTATCTACGGGTGCGAAAACTTTTTTGGCGCCGCCGCCGACGTGCGGTCTGTAGAAATCATGCTCAAGGGGCGGCACAACTTTCAGTGGGAGTTTCTTGCTGTCACTCATGTTTCAACCTCCTTTAGCCTTTTCAGGATGTGAGTGACATTGCCTGGGCTCATATGAAATGCGGAGGCAAGAACGCGATGCGTGAAGACTTCGGGAAGTCGTTCTTTTGCTTTTGCTATCAACTGCGGAACAGAAAGGCCTTCGGCATCGCGAATCAGCAGGCGTCGCAGAATTTCTGCTTCGGGCACTTCACCCGAGCCGTCAATCACGGCGGCGCGGCGCGCACCTTCGCAGAGTTGACGGATATCAGATCCCGAAAGCCCCTCAGATGCCTTGGCATAACGCTCAAGCGAGCGCGGTGAGGTGGAATGCCCCAGGAATTTCTCAAACATCTGCCGGCGCGCGTCAATCGTGGGAAGTTCGATGTGCACACGGTACGCGAACCGGCGCCAGATCGCGGGATCAAGAAGATGCTCGTGATTCGTAGCCGCCAGAATTACCGTCTGTCCTTGCACCGAGTCGATATTCTGCAAAAGGCTGACCACGACTCTCTTCAATTCGCCAAGTTCCTGCTTGTCGTCCCGCAGTTTCGCCAGCGCGTCGAATTCATCAAGGAAGAGGACGCACGGACGCCCCGCGACATGGTCAAAGAGGAGCCGCAGGTTTTTCGATGTGCTGCCAAGGAAGGAAGAGATCAGCGTGTCCACACGGGCGGTAACCAATGGGAGCGCAAGTCGTGCAGCAATGTGTCGGGCGAGTTCAGTTTTTCCGCATCCGGGAGGGCCGTACATCAGTAGAGAAGGAGATATTCCGATTCCTTCTTCGACCAGCCTGTCGGACGCGGCGACGTAACGGACAAATTCGTCTACAGACGCCGCGACGTGCGGCTCAAGAAAGACTTGCGCATCGTCAGGCGAAATGAAAGTCTCGTCCGCAAGGGAAAGACGGGATTCGGAATCGACCGGCAATCGCTCCTGCAATGCGGCCATCCCCACAGCTGATACTGCGGACAGGGGGTTGGAAACGACGGTCCGGCGAATGCGGTCGGCGGCTTTGCCCTGACCTGTGGCCTCAAGTTTGTCGGCCAGCAATTGGGCGTACGAAGCCCCCTTCTTGCGGTCGCCGTTTACAGCAGCCTCAACGAGATTCAGGATTTCGGTCAGATATTGCATGGTCTCCTAAACGACATGGTCATATTTGTTCTATAACACAGTTTGACTTTAAACAAAATGATGCTATCATTAAACAAGAGTCGCCGTCAAGGGCAGATTCGGGGCCCGCCAGGAGGTGCCCAGACATGGAAAATGAACACGTTGAAGTCGTCATTATCGAGATTGTGGAGCTTGAGGAGCATTCGAAACACCATCATGACAAACCTGCGCCGCACGCCAAGCACTATGCCTTCCGCGTCGACAAGCAGCGCATCGTTGTCGATACACCGACCATTACCGGACGGGAGATCCTCGGTAAAGTTGGAAAAACGCCCGAAGCGTTCAGACTTTATCAGCATAAACACGGACACCAGCCCATCCTCATCGCCCCGGATCACGTCGTGAATCTTCGCGAACCCGGCATCGAAAGGTTTACGACAATGCCGAAAGACACGACAGAGGGGCTCGAAGCCCCTTGTCTGCGGCAGGATTTCCGGCTTCCAGAATCGGATGAAGGTTACCTGACAAGTTTAGGCCTCTCCTGGGAAGCGTTGCTGGATGGTTCCAGCCGCTGGCTTATTATCCACGACTGGAAAATTCCTCCCGGCTACAATCACACGCAGGTCAGCCTGGCGCTCCTCATACCCGCCAACTATTCCGACAGCCAGATCGATATGGTGTACTTCAAGCAGGCTCTCGCCCGAACCGACGGTCGCCCGATTGGCGCCCTCTCGACGCAGAACATCACCGGTGTCCAGTGGCAGCGCTGGTCCCGACATCGGACGAGCGCGAATCCGTGGCGCATCGGTGTTGATGACATCGCAAGTCATCTCGCTCTCGTCGATGAATGGTTGAGTCGGGAGTTTGCTAAAGCCGCATGAAATACACGCTGCGCATGACAGACGCGCATCACTCAGCGCTGCGGTCCCATCTCTTTCCCGGCGACGGGAAGGAGGCGGTCGCACTTTTGCTGTGCGGCCGACGCAAGGGGGCTGATCGGCACGTGCTGACGGTCAAGAAGGTAATCCCTATCCCGCACGATGTATGCGACCGCCGGCCGGACCGCGTCACCTGGCCGACGGAATTTGTTGATCCGCTGCTCGGCGAGGCGTACGGCCGCGGCTACGCCATCGTTAAAGTGCATAGTCATGGCATCGACTATCGCCGGTTTTCGACAACAGATGACGAGTCCGATGGATTACTGTTTTCGGCCGTCACAAGCCTTCTGAATGACGACCTGCCTCACGCGAGCGTGATCATGCTTCCCGACGGAGAGCTTTTTGGGCGCATGCTCGGCGAAGACGGTGCAGTCGTGGCGCCGCTTGCGTCTGTCATGGCAGTCGGGGATGACCTCTGGATATGGACGGAGCGTCGATTGTCGGCGGCAGGCTTCGCTGTACGGCACGCTCAGGCGTTTGGAAGCGGAACAACGGAGATTCTGCGCACACTGTCCGTCGCTGTGGTGGGTTGTTCCGGAACGGGCAGCGTGGTGGTGGAGCAGCTTGCGCGGCTGGGGGTCGGCCGGCTGGTGCTTGTCGATCCTGACGTTGTCGAAGAGAAAAATCTCAACCGGATTCTGAATAGCGGAAAAGAGGATGCGTATTTAGGAAAACCCAAGGTGCATGTACTGGCTTCCGCGATAGGGCATATGGGTCTGGGACAAGAAGTAATTCCTCTTCAAAAGAATCTCCTGACGCCGGAGGCGGTTAGAGCAGTCGCGGAATGTGATGTTGTATTTGGCTGTATGGATGGGGTGGAGGGCCGGCACGTTCTGAACAGGCTTGCTGCCTTTTATCTGATGCCGTACTTTGACGTAGGTGTCAGGCTCGACGCTGACGGCGACGGTGGCATCGACCGGATTGCCGGCGCGGTCCACTACCTGCAACCGGGACTTTCCAGCCTCCTGAGCCGTGGTGTGTACGACATGAAACGGGTGGACGCCGAAGCCATGCGCCGAACTGATCCGGAAATGTACCGTCGCTTGGTCAAGGAGGGATATCTGCGCGGTGTCGATGAAGACCGACCGGCGGTGGTCAGCGTTAACACATTCTTCTCGGCGCTGGTCGTTAACGAATTTCTTGCACGCCTGCATCCTTATCGGAACCAGCCCAATGATCGATATGCCTGGGTGGGCGTAAATCTATCGGAGATGCAGTTTTTCCCCGAGGGCGAATCGGCACAGTGTCAGGTTCTGCAAGGGCATGTGGGAAAAGGGGACGTAGTCCCTCTGCTGGAAAGGGCATCTCTTTCTTGAAAAAGATCCTTCAGAAAGCGCGCAACGCGGTACGAAAGGCGCTGCAGCCGTGGATTTACGGAGATCGCCTGCGCAGCGTGGCCGTCGATGAACTTCCGGATTCACTGGCTCAACACCGTCTCTATCTCATCGGCAGCGGCGTTCCATGGTCCGCAGCGCTCATTTGTCCGTGTGGTTGCGGCAAGGTGATCCAGCTCAGCCTGTTGCCGGACGACTCACCGAGTTGGACGGTCAGTTTCGATCGCGACGGCCTGCCAACACTTTCTCCTTCGGTGCGGCGGACGAATGGATGCCGTTCGCATTTCTTCTTGCGGCACGGAGCGATCGTGTGGTTCCGGGGCACAGAAGCCGTTCAGCGACACGTCCGTTAGGATGAGGCCGCGAGCATCCTATGCGACCTTGTTCAGTCCCGCTAATACCTCGCGGAAGCTGTTTAGCCCTGCCTCAAGGTTTTCGATGATCTCCTCGGCGAGGACGTCTGGATCAGCTAAGTTGTCGAGATCGGTGAGACTTTTGTCCCGGAGCCAGAACACATCGAGGCTCGTCTTGTCACGAGCCTTTAGCTCGTCATAGCTGAATTTTCGCCAGCGGCCTTCCGGATTCTTGTCCGCATCCCAGGTCGGCTTGCGCTTATGGCGGTTCTCGGGGTTGTAGCACTTGATAAAGTCCGATAAGTCCTCGAAACGCATCGTCTTCTTTTTCAGGGTGTGATGCACATTGGTGCGATAGTCGTAATACCACACGTCCTTCGTCCATGCCTTCGGACTCGCCTCATGGTTATCAAAAAAGAGTACGTTTGCCTTGACGCCGTTGGCATAGAAGATTCCGGTAGGAAGCCGCAGAATCGTGTGCAACTCAGTATTCTCAAGAAGCTTGCGGCGGACGGTTTCTCCCGCACCACCCTCGAAAAGTACGTTATCGGGGACGACGACTGCCGCTCTTCCGGTAGTCTTCAGCATCGCGCGGATGTGCTGAACGAAATTGAGCTGCTTGTTCGCTGTCGTTGCCCAAAAATCCTGACGGTTATAGGTAAGGTCGTCCGTCTCCTGTTCGCCCTCTTCGTTGGTAAAGCTCATGCTGCTCTTCTTGCCGAACGGCGGATTTGCCAGCACGTAATCAAAGGTCTTTCCGGCCGGGGCAACCAACGCATCATTGGGGGAAATCATCGCCTCCCCATCGATCTCGCCGATGTTGTGCAGAAACATGTTCATGAGACAGAGCCGGCGGGTGTTGGCGACGATCTCGTTGCCGTTAAATGTGTTGTGTTTCAGGAATGCCTTGTGTTTCTTGTCAAGTTCATAATTCTTGGGATCGCTGATGAAATCATAACAGGCGAGGAAAAACCCGCCCGTGCCACACGCGGGATCAGCGATAGTCTTGCCGGGCTCCGGGCGCACGCACTGCACCATCGCGCGAATGAGCGCACGGGGTGTGAAATATTGCCCCGCGCCTGACTTGGTGTCCTCTGCATTCTTCTCTAGCAAGCCTTCGTAAATGTCGCCCTTTACGTCGGTGCCCATGGTTACCCATTCAGTGTCATCGACCATTTCGATGAGGCGAGACAGCTTGGCCGGATCTTGAATCTTATTCTGTGCTTTCGTGAATATTTGTCCGAGCATTCCTTTCTGGTTGCCAAGCTCACGCAGCGCCGTAACGTAATGTACTTCCAGCTCCGCACCGCGTTTGGGTTTCAAGCTCTGCCAGTTATATTTCGCGGGGATGCCAACATTGCGGTTATAGGGTGGCTTCGCGTACTCATCTGCCATCTTGAGAAAGATCAGATAAGTAAGCTGTTCTAGGTAGTCGCCGTAGCTCACGCCGTCATCGCGGAGCGTCGTACAAAAACTCCAAACCCTTGAAACGATCGATGCTGTATTCATGCGGCGTCCTTTTCTCTGAGTTTCTTCTTGCCGTTTTCTGTGCGCGCTTTGCCGGCATTGATCCGCTCAAGCAGCAAGCGGGCGGGCTCGTCATTCGGGTCCTGAGCGACAAGCCTGCCCGAGAACGCTTTTTTCAGAATGCTCTGACGAAGAGATTCAGCTTTTTGGATTTCGAACTCGATATCCTGTTCCATTTGGTCGACGAGCGACAATTTCTCTTCGAGCACTTTGACAATTTCAATCTGCTCGGAGAGTGAGCAATACGGGAATGGGTAGTTGCAAAGCTTTTCGCCGTTGATATTTGACTGGTTCACACCGTCTGTTTTCACGCGATTACCGTGTTTCCGAGCAACATGTGAGTTAAGGAATAAATTTAAATAGTGGCTGTCTACGACAGTGGCGAGCTGGTTGACACGTATCAGATAGCCTGCGAACAAAGCCGGGCGTTCTCCGCGATAGGTCGCGGTCTTCCCAACCAATTCCGGGCTGTTTGTGCGGTTGAACAGAACGTCGCTCTCTGTGAGCGTGTACTTGAGGATCTCTTCTTTATCTGATGTATACACAAGGTCTGACCAATCAAACTTGCCGTTTTGGATATTGCCCATGCGCAGGACCGGAACTTCGCCGGCCTGTGACGACTTCGCGGCTGTTCCATATTGAACGCCACAAGTCATCCAACCGAGTTTTTCCCAAATCCAGCAACCGGGCAGGATCGGCAGCTCGTCAGGTTCGTGACTGTCGAGTGGCGCGAACGTTTTTAGTGAACGCGGTCTTGCGCGATTTCCATGAGCTGCAACGTTCGGCGCGGAAATCATCGCTTGATAGCAAGATTCTCGCTCGTTCTTGATCCGCGCAATAAGGTGCTCGCCGAGTTCTAGTTTGTCCTTATTTTCCTGCCGCCATCGGGCGGTAAGCCTGCCCGTAAAGGCGTGTTTGAGCACTGCCTGACGATAGACGTTCAACTGCTCCTGTCCGGTCTTTAAGTTTTCAATGCCATTATCAAGCTCAGACAGAAGTTCCTCGATTTTTCGGACAAGGCGACATTGTTCCGCAAAGGGTGGAAGCTCTATTACTGTTCTTTCAAACTTTCCTTTCGTAACATGCCTGAGACCAACTCCGCCATGCGCCTTTTCGATCAGTTCGTTGAGTGTTTGATTTATAGCGTACATGAAGTACTTTTTTGAAATTACCGATTCATCGAAATCGACCCTGAAAATATGTTGATTCAAGACAGCTTTTTCGCCACGCCAAATGTGGGCACCAAACGAAGTTCCTGGAGTTCCCGACCACGCAAACAAGAGGTCATCCGTATCAATTAGAAATCGATCTCGTACCTCACCTGAGTAGTGATTGTAAGAAGCGTCTGGGTTATTAAGATTTTGAATCCGGATGATTTTGAGTCCGTCCTTCGTCCAGTCGGTCGGCTTAAAAGCGCGGACGTTCTTCAAGTCACAGAGTGCACCGATCTCCACTCTTTCCCAGCTGTCTGGAATTGGATGCTTGCTCTCAACCATCTTCACGCTGCCAAAACCTCATTTAATTCCGTAATCACGGCGTCCATACGATTACCGAACAATTGATGCATTCTCCCAAGGCCGCCCTTTGCGTCGAACGGCGCCATGTCGAGGTCGGCTCGCTCGAGATGAAATGAGCTGACGATGTGATCACGGATCATCCGCAGCCACTCCATCTGTGCGTCATTGAATTTCTCGCCGCCGCCACTGTGACGCGCCATGATCCAGTTCTGGAAGTTTTTTCGTACCGTTTCCGAATAGGGTGATAGTTTCGCGTCGATACCGCAGACACGGCGGATGAGCGCAACGAGTGCCGTCAATTCGCTGCTGGGCTGGATTCCCTTGTATACATCCATCAACGCATAAGCCTGCCAAACTCTCAGTGGCGCGAGACGAGGTTTATCGCTCTTGAGTTTGTCGAAAACCGTGCGGATCATGTCATAAGTCAGCTCTGACCGTCGGTGCGGTTGACTGTAAAAGATCGTCAGAGCTTCGATTTGATCGCGGTTGGCTTCCAGATACTCGCGAAAATCCTTCGCAACCTGTTTTGCATTTTCTGCCGCATCGCCCTCCCACTCAGCCCGCAAAACCGTGTCGAGGTTGTCGTGGTCGATCGTCTGCTCTTTCTCGCGGCGGATCGATTCAAGCAGCTCGATGAGCGGGCCGTTGAAGATCTGTGAAGCGGTTCCAACGAGCTGCTCGCGCGCATCATGGCGCGCTTGATCGCCAGGTTCCGCCCCCGCCGGGGTGCCGGAGATTTCACGGGCCTTGTCGTCAATCCGGTCAGGGTCAATAGCAGCCAGCAAGCTGCCAACGATATCGGAGAGTGCCGTACCGCCGGATTTCTCTTTGATACGCTGCTGATCCTTATGGTCGAGCTGGTTGTTGAGGCGCGCAAGACGTCCGGCAAGCGAGCTGACTGTGTCATCGTCTCGGACGCCCATCATCACGCCCATGGCGAGGTCCTTTAGGGGCACAGCAGGCTTCGTGATTAGCGGCTCGCTCGCGGTTTTCAGTGACTTTGTGACACCGATGGCGTCAACGATGACATAGTGGGTCTTTGCACTGGCCGCAGAGGGAGTGACCTTCTTGAGGTCGTCGTGATCCAGGGTGCGTGTCCCGCGTCCCTTCATCTGCTCGAAATAATTCCGGCTCTTCACGTCGCGCATGAAAAGCAAACATTCGAGCGGCTTCACGTCAGTGCCAGTCGCGATCATATCGACCGTTACCGCAATGCGTGGATTGTAGTCGTTGCGGAATTGGGCGAGGACAGATTTCGGGTCTTCCTTGGACTGGTAGGTGATCTTCTTACAAAAATCGTTACCCTGTCCGAACTCCTCGCGCGCGGTCTGGATGATGTCGTCTGCGTGGCTGTCTGTCTTGGCAAAGATGAGAGTCTTCGGCACTTCCTGGCGCCCGGGAAAAATCTCCGGCAGCTTGTCCCGAAAGGTGCGGATGACAGTACGGATTTGGTCCGGGTTAACGATATCGCGGTCAAGCTGCGTCGCGGCATATGTCTCGTCCGCATCTTGTGTTTCCCAGCGCTTCCTGCGACTCAATCGTTCACGCTTCTCCACCTGCTGGGTTGCCTTGATCGTGGCGCCCTGCTTGCTGCGTTCAGTTTCAATGAGGTAAATCTCGTTTCCGACGTTCACGCCATCGGCGACGGCCTTTTCATGACTGTATTCGCTGACTACGTTCTTTCGGAAAAAACCGTAAGTCCGATTGTCGGGCGTCGCCGTCAGCCCGATCAAATAGGCATCGAAATACTCAATTACCTGACGCCATAGATTGTAGATCGAGCGGTGGCACTCATCGATGATGATGAAATCGAAAAACTCAGGCGGAATTTTCTCATTGTAGACGACGGGCAGCGCTTGCTTCGGTTTCACCATCGACTCCGCCGGGTTGGTTTCTTCGGCTGCCTCGTCGAGCGGTTCGTCTTTCAAAAGGGCATACATCCGCTGAATGGTGCTGATGCAGACCTGGCTGTCCTTGGCAACAAAGGATGATTTGAGGCGCTGGACGTTGTAAAGCTCGCTGAACTTCCGGTTATCGTCGTTCGGCAGGTAGGCCATAAATTCCTGCTCTGCCTGTTCTCCGAGGTTCTTGGTATCTACCAAGAAAAGGATCCGCTTGGCATCGGCGTGCTTGAGAAGACGATAGACCGAGGTGATGGCGGTGTAGGTCTTGCCCGAGCCTGTAGCCATTTGGACAAGTGCCCGCGGCCGGTCGTCTTTGAAGGATTTTTCCAGATTTTCGATCGCCGTGATTTGGCAATCGCGCAGGCCAGAATGGTTGAGCGGCGGCATCGTCTGGAGTCTTGCGCGTAAAGAGGCGGGCTTAGATAGCCACTCGCCCATAGTTTCCGGCCGGTGGAAGGTAAAGACTTCACGGGAGCGTGGCTTTGGGTCGCGGTCATCGGTAAAACGCGTGATGATTCCGGTACTCTCATAGACGAAGGGCAGCGGTTCCTTGTTGTTTACCCATTTTAGCGTGGCGGCGGCATAGCTCCCTGATTGCTCTTCAACAGTCGTTATCTTATGGCCCCACTCTTCCGGCTTGGCCTCGATGACGGCAACTGCTTTCTTGGCAACGAAGAGGACATAATCGGCCGGGCCGATGTCTGTCTGGTATTCGCGGACGGCGATTCCACGTCCAGCACTGAAATCAATCGCGGTTTTGTCCTGAACGATCCAGCCGGCTTCTTTCAGATGTTTATCGATCTGATCGCGGGCAATCTGCTCAGGGTTTTGGTTTGGCGTAGTCACAAATTTCCTTTACGTCTGAGACCTAACAAATCCCTTCGCTGATCGGGTGCCTACGAAGATTCCGCCTCAGCAGGATCACCCGTAACCGCGAATTGCTCATATGAGGCGCGGAGTAATTCGGGGCAGGGGTGTCCTGCTTTCGACAACCGTTATAAACCACTCGCGAAGGCGGCGCACAAGACGAACGCGCAAGAGTTAAGCCCCTCGCTGCCAAGGTGCGAGTGTAACCAACACATATACAAACGCACATCGAAAAATTCGACAAGCCATTCTAATGCGCACAGTTGGGGTGCTAGGTTGTGAGACGAAAAACTTGGAACCGACAAATGGGCCCTTTGGCCATGGGCGAATTCAGCGCGAGCTGAAAGTGGTGTCAAGGAAGGCCAAAGGCGTGGTTCTTGGTTCCAACGGTTTTCGTAGTCCTGAAGTGATAGTTCCGCGCCAGGAAGAGTATGTTGATTCAACAGCCGAGCTGCCCCAAGGCAGGCTGCCGTCGTGAAAACGTAAAAGTAGTTGTGACAAATCGTGGCAAAACGGCTGCTTAAAGTTGATAAAGAAAGAGCAAGTGGTTGATCAGCATTGCTCAGAAGTTGCTGATTGTCCTCCGCTATGCGCTCGCTCCGGAAAGTTTTTATTAAATTGGTCACGCGACTTCTACCCGGAGGCCGCGGTGATGTTTCCTCTCAAGTGATGGAGGCTTACAAATCCGGTTGTCACCCGTGCCGCTGAAAACTCACGCACCAGAACCGGATCAATGGGCTTATCTGCCCCCTTTTGCCCCCTCGCGAATTTGTTAAATCCCGACCAATCAGGAAGATGGTTGGTAGGGGCGGTGGGGATCGAACCCACGACCTTCGAGCATTT
>Ga0307374_10005881_pt1 | contig 19618 bp, 16 predicted proteins | sample OX3MG_FD_202532 | JGI IMG/M metagenome (GOLD analysis project Ga0307374, IMG submission 202532) | Soil microbial communities from Risofladan, Vaasa, Finland - OX-3 | ecosystem: Environmental > Terrestrial > Soil > Coastal area > Acid sulfate soil | place: Finland: Risofladan, Vaasa | collected...
GGACCGTTGACCGTGATCGCCCAATGGCCCTGGCGATGGCATTGATTGACCAGTCGCGCTCGACGGCGGCGAAGATCTCTTCACGTTCGGTGATGGATAAGTGTCGATTGGAAGGCCTTGAGTTCACGGGGTCGACGCACACGAGAAAGTTAGGAGTGTTGAATGGCTCTTCCACCTCGACGCGATGTGCGGCGTCATTCTTGGTCGTTGCCCTCAGTGTCAACCTGACGTGAGACTGTGGGGTTCTTTTATTTGGCCGTATTCACGAACCGGGATTGGGCTAGCTGGGTAGACCGGCTGGCTAGTGCGCTAGACTGACTACCACGTGTGAAGCAGGGTGAGCTCAAGAGGCCGATTCAGCGCGCCGCCGACGCCCAAGGTGCTGATCTCCCGGTGTCGGGGGAGAGTCACACTTCGTAGCTCTGCATTGCCAAACCTCATCGAGGTCACGGCGGAAGCCATCTTCAAAGCGCTTGAAGAGGAGTTGGGTCGCGGATGGTGGAGAAGATGAAGCTGAAGACATATACCGCTCGATGCCGGCGCGTTGGTAACTGGTGGGCGATCAGCGTCCCCGAGCTGAAAGGGGTCAATACGCAGGCGCGCCGCCTCGAAAAAGTCGATGCCATGGTCCGCGACGCGATAGCTCTTTTCTTGGATGTCCCGGCCGATTCGTTCGATATCAAAGTTGAGCCGATCCTGCCTCGCGACCTCCAGAAGAAGGTCGGTCGCGCGCGAAAGGTGCGAGCAGAGGCAGAAGTTCTACAGGCGGAGGCGGTAACCGCGAGCGCGGCCGTGGCAGCAGACCTGGTCCAACGAGCTCACCTCACCGTGCGTGACGCTGGTCGCGTCTTGGGGATCTCCCACCAGCGGATTGCCCAGCTGCTCAAGGCGAGCACCGGCGAAGCCAGGCGCGTTGGCGCTCGTGCGGTCCGTACTCCCCGACAGCCAAGGTGACAGCCACGGCCACGGCCTGCTGCGGACGATGGTGGACGATCGCGGATCGCCAAGGCTGGCGATCGAACGTAGGCGGACGTCGATGGACGTCCGTGGACGGCAGCCCCGCGGTCTTCAAAACCGTGGGAGGTCGTCCACTAACGTCCGCCCAAGATCGCTTTTGTTCGCCAATGTCCATTGAACCGACCAAATGACAGCCAACCGTGCCGTGGGGCCTCTCCTAACAAGAAAGGCCTGGTCGGAACCAGCGAGAATTGTTGGAGACCCTCCTTCGGTTTTCGGAACCGTCGGCAGCATCAGCGCCGTCCGCGCGTCGGCCAAACGGATTGAAGGTGGCGCGTCGGCGGCTCTCGACGACCCTCCCCGATCGGAACTCCTGATCAGAGCAGCGCGTCAGCGTGGTGATCCGTCGAAGATGCAATAGCCGAATGTGGGCGGCCGCGTGATTACGGTTGCATTGGCGCACCGCGAAGCGCAGTCGCCTATCGCTGGCCTCCCGTAAAAAGCACCGCGACGTTCTCATCGGGGTCGATTGAGTCTTGACGGATCAAGGACAGCAGGCCGGCTAGTCCGGAAGTGCCGGTGTAGCTCACGTTGATTCCAGTCAATTCCCGCCCAACCGAGTTCGCCTCTCGCAGCAAAGCCTCATCGACAACCACTGCGCGCCCGCCTGTGGTCAGCATGCCGGTTACCACTGCGAGCCAGTCATATGTCTCGTCATCGAGGATGCCTTCAGCAATGCTCTGCGGCATCTGCTCCCATGGCCACATGAACTCGGAGCGGTGCGTTGCGGCATAGCGGATAACTTCGGTCGCCGATTCACTGCGGGCAGCGCGCGCGAGAACTCGTTCGTACGCACGTTTCAAGGGGTAGGCACCCTGAGTCTGGACCGTGTCAATGCGAGGGGCTTTTGACCCTGATCTAAACGCGAATGCGTCGTCCACTGCCTGAACGACCGAGCTAGCGAGCGCGCCACCTCCAACCTGGACGATCACGCGGTCAAGATGCTCAATGGCTCCGATCAGCTCCCATCCAAGGGTTTCAGCACCCTCGATGACAAGCCCGTTCTCGTTGCCTTGACACGTGAAAGGAATCGCCCCGGCCGCAATAGCGTAATGAAGAGCGCGAAGCGTGGGATCGCCCACGGCTCCGGGCTCTCGTGAGCACTCGGTGATTCGAGCACCCAGGGCACGCAAGCGCGTCAATATCGTCGTCGGCGCGTCAACCGGAACGAAGACCTCAATATCGTGGTCGGCCGCGCGAGCCACGACCGCCGCCGCGACAGCTGCGTTTCCGCAGCTTGCAATGACGAGGGGCGGCAGGGGTGCTTGTCCGGCCAGACCGAGGCGTCCGACGACCTCTAAATGAACGGCCACGTCCATGAGGTGCCTGCCCTTGTGCGAGCCGCCCACATTGCGCGTTTCGTCTTTGATCCAGACTCCGCCTCTCGCCGTGAATCCAAGACGCGAGCTCAACTCCTCGTTGCGCTGGCACTCGGTGATCCTGAAACCATGGCCGTCGACCTCGGCCACCCGGTTATCGAGACTCGTGATCAAACCGACGTAGTCAGCGTCGCTGATGCCGCCGGCGCGCGCCAGATGGTACGAGTGCATCAGTTCGCGGTAGCGAATGAACGGATTGGCGTCGCTGTCAGACGGCCACGAATTGAGCCTCGGGTCGAGTTCCCGCACCAGGACGTGATCGACATCGCCCTCGCCGGCCCGAGGACAGCGAAACGGAAAGGGATCGTCAGGCCTCCGCGATGCCCCACAGCCAGAACAGACGAGCTTGCTTGCTACGCGATTCACCGCCTCTGGAGCGCCGCGGTTTCCGCGTTCATCTCCTCGATCATGCTGTCCCACTCAGGGATGAGTTCTCGCAGGTCGCTCCAAAACGTTTGAGTTCGACGTGCGACGAATTCCTCGAGCGGCACCCCTTGCTGTTCCACCCACGTGTAGTAGCCAAGGTTGAAGATCCGCTCTCGATCGTGATGCGATAGCTCGAGGAGTTGGTCGGTCGCGCAGCCGAGCAAGTGCTCGCCATAAATCTCTGCCGCGTCGACATCATCGATGCCGTTCGCGTGATGGCTGGCAAGCCACTTGTCTGCCTCTGACTGGTACATCGCTGCGCCGTCGGTGGCCACCGTAACGATTGCGTCATCTGAACCGAATCCAAAGTACTTCGCGGTCTTGATCGCTGCGAGGATGTTGCAGATAGAGGACAGCCCTAGCGAGCCGAGGTTCTCAAGCGTCTCGTCCGAAATGCCATGCCGCTCGCTCAAGTACCGCCGCCCAGTTGGTGTTTGGAACAGCACGTTGAGCTGATCGGTGGATCGGTCCGAAACAGCGACCGCGACATCAGTGTTCATCACGTTATGGATCAACGGGATGTGCTTATCGCCGATGCCCTGGATGTTGTGCTCGCCGAACCCGTTGTACAGCATGGTCGGACACTCCGCAGCTTCGACGGCGACGTTCAACGAACCGAAGCGCTCCTTGAGGTAATCACCAGCCGCGATCGTGCCGGCTGACCCGGTCGCCGCGACGAACGCTCGTGGTTTCAGCCCCGGCTGAAGTCGGGCTTTCGATTCGACGACCCTCTCCGCAGCACGTCCAGTACAGAAGTAGTGAGCCAAATGGTTCCCGAACTCAGAGAACTGGTTGAAGATGACATTGTCGGGGTCCTTTGCAAGCTCAGCGCATTTGTCGTAGATCGCCTTCACGTTGCTCTCGGTCCCAGGCGTCCTGATGATGTCCTCTGGCGAACTCACCCATTGATCGAGCCACCGGAATCGTTCAGCGCTCATGCCCTTAGGCAGGACCGCCACGCCGCGCGCTCCCATCAACTTCGAGATTGCGACTCCACCCCGGCAGTAGTTCCCAGTCGAGGGCCATACAGCACGCTGCGTGGTCGGGTCGAACTGACCCGTCACGACCCGCGGCACGAGACAGGCATACGCCGCGAGCACCTTGTGGGCGCCGATCATCGGAAACCGATCGCCGAACATAACGATGATTGGCGCATCGACCCCGGTCAGCTCCCGCGGCAAGACCATATGACCGGGTACTGGTATCCGCGTCTTCCGGTCGGTCGCGTTGAACCAATGGACCCGGAAAAGGTTGAGTGGATCCGGTTCGTCGGGCCCGACCGTTGCCAGCGCTTGAGTGATCGCGTCCGGGATCGTATCCGGGTTCGCCAGTTGGCCGAATGTAGGCAGTACGACGGCCGCCTCTCGGAACCTCTGCACCGTACGGTCCCGAACTCCGCGGTCAACCAATGTCCGCTCAAGGCCGAGTCTTTGCATCTGCCGACCTCCTAGATCTCCTCGTTGCGCTGCCGGCGGGCGCCGGCTCAACAGAAATGGGCCTTGACAAAATGTCCAACCCATTACATATTGTCACCGGAATGGATCGGAATGGGGTTTTCCGGTTGCTGACCTTGGTAGGCCGAGCTGTCGCAGACAGCTTCGGGCCATCTTGCGAGGTGGTCATTCACGACCTTCGCAAGCCGGATCGGTCCATCGTCGACATATTCAATGGGCATGTCACCGGCCGCAAGGTTGGCGACGGCGTGCCAGACCACGACCTTTACGAGCTCTCAAGTCATTACCGCGACCGAGATGTGCTGACGGGGTATGTCGCCCACACCGCGGATGGCCGCCGATTGCGCTCCACGACGGTGTTCCTGCGGGATTCGTCCGGACATCCCTACGCCTCGCTAGGCATCAACCTCGACCTCAGCCTCGCGGAGCGAGTTCACGAGCAGACCTCCTTCCTGCTCGCAACGGACGGCTACCAGAAGACGGGTCCGATCGCCAAGCGTCGCGTGAGCCACCTACTGCGTGACCTGACCGACGAGGCCAAAGGATTGATCAACAAACCCGTCCCTGGTTACGACCGAGAAGACCGCATACGAGTTGCACTCCATCTTGAAGAGCGAGGCGCCTTCGTGATCCGTGGGTCGGTCGCTGCGGTGGCGCGACAGCTTGGTGTGTCGCGGATGGCCATGTACTCGTACATCGAGGAAGCCCGCAAGCAGATGAACGAAGGATCTCCTTGGGAGATCAACGAATCGGACGGCCGAAGAGAAACCGAAACAGAACCGGCTCGGCCCGGCGAGCTCGTCAAGAGTTAACAGGGAGGTGAGAAGGGAGGCTACGTCTGACGGCCTAGCGAAGCGACTGTGAGTAAGTTGGCAGTCGAGGGTTCATCGACTGCCCTAAACGTCAAATAAGGAGGAAGCAACGTATGGCCAGCGGCTCTCAAACGATGACAAGCCGGCCACAAACCGCCCCTGTTATCGAGGGTGACGAACGACTGTTCAATAAAGACCTCGCACCAGTCCCGGTTAGCAAGAGGAACTGGACGTGGTTCAACTATGCAGCCCTATGGCTCGGGATGATCCACAGCGTCTTCGGCTTCACAGTACTCGGCGGCCTCATCGCGACGGGACTCTCTGCAATCCAAGCTCTCATCGTTGTCTGCGTAGCAAACCTCATCCAGTTGGTGTTTCTCGCCCTGAACGGACGAGTTGGGTCGCGATATGGGATCCCGTTTCCGGTCTGGGCCCGAAGCGCCTTTGGCGTTTATGGCGCGAACGTTCCCGCGCTGTTGAGAGGGGCCGTAGCTCTGGGCTGGTTTGGAGTTCAGAACTACTTAGGGGCGACAGCAGTCAATGCACTGTTGACCACGACGGTCGGGCCCTGGAAGAGTTTGGGCGATACGGTTGCGTTTGGACTTGGGCTCAACCTCTGGTTCTCGATGCTCATCTTCTGGGCCCTCAACTTCCTGTTGATTTGGCACGGGATGAACACGATTCGTCGGTTTGAAACCTGGGCTGGCCCGGCGGTTATAGCCGTAATGATCCCGCTGGTTATCTGGGCCTTGGTCTCAGCGCATGGAATTGGGCCAATTTTCAATTCGCCATCGAAGTACTCAGCCGGGAGCTTCATAACTACCGCAATGTTGCCTGGGGTAGCGCTTTTCATCAGCGCCGCATGGGCGACCATGATCTTGAACATTCCGGATCTGACGCGCTTTGCTCGCTCGAACCGCGACGCCACCCTCGGCACCTTCATCGGGTTGCCGTTGGGGACGCTTGTGTTCTACGCGATGGCCGCGATCATCGTGTCAGGGACGCAGGTTGTGTACGGGAAAGTGCTGTGGAACCCGTCGGACATCTTGCTTGCGATCAACATCCCGGCCCTGACGATCGTTGGCGCGTTGCTGATCATGTTCGCCACGATGTCCGTGAACATCGCAGCGAACCTCGTCTCTCCGGCCTACGATCTCACCAACCTACTGCCGAGAATCTTCACCTTTAAGCGCGCAGCAGTTGTCGGCATTGTCGTCAGCTTTCTGTACGCCCCTTGGCACCTGATGCAGACGCCCGGAACGCTGTTCAGCGTTCTCGGCAACATCGGAGCGGTGCTCGGCCCGGCGACCGGCATCATCATGGCGGACTACTTTGTGATCCGCCGCCGCCTGCTGGACGTGCCCGAGCTATACAAGGCGTTCGGGCGATACCGTTCATTCCACGGTTTCAATCCGCTCAGTCTTGGTTGGCTCGTGGTGCTGTCCGGGATCATCTTTGTGGGCGAATTCGTGCCCGCCGTTGGGTGGCTCTACACCTACTCATGGTTCGTCGGCGAAATCGCCGGTTTCGTGGGATACCTGGCGATCGTGTACGCGTTCAAGGCAGTTCGCCACAGCTTGCCCGCGGAACTGGAGGCAGTTGGCACTCCCGGTGTGGAGGCTGCGGAGGCAGTCGCGGTCTAGCGTGACCGAGAACGTAGTGATCCGTGGGGGCGACATTGTTGCTCCCACGGGTCCCCGTCGGGCCGACGTCCGTGTGGTCGACGGTCGCATTGCTGAAGTCGAGGCGTCGCTCAAGGCGGAGCCCGGCGACACAGTGATCGACGCAGATGGATTGCTGGTTCTTCCCGGGATCATCGATGGCCACACTCACTTCGAGCTCGACACGGGCAAGATGCAAACACTCGACGACTTCGCGGCTGGTTCAGCTTCAGCCGCGGCCGGCGGTGTGACGACGTATATCAACTTTGCTCCGCAGCAGAAGAAGCAAAGCCTTGTTGACGCTGTCAAGGCCGAGCGGCAAAAGGCGGACGGACATACAGTTGTCGATTACGCGTTGCATTTGTCGTTTGGCACGCCGGGCGACAAGTGGGAATCCGAACTCGACCAAGTCGTCAAAATGGGCGTCACGAGCGCGAAGGTCTACACGACGTATACCGACACGATTTACTACACGCGCGATTGGGACTGGTATCGCCTGATGCAGCGGAGCGGGGCGGTCGGCATGCTCGTGATGGTGCATGCCGAGAACGACGACATTCTCAAGGGCCGCACCGAAGAGTTGCTAAATCAAGGCAAAGGGTCATTCCACTATCACGCCGCGGCGCGGCCCGAGATCGCGGAGGTCGAGGCGGTATCGAGGGGACTCGCCTTTTGCCGCGAAACCGGTAGCCCGGTGTATTTCGTGCATCTGTCCTCCCCGGAATCCGTATCGCTGGTTGCGCATGCACAGTCCGAAGGATTGCCGGCCTTCGGCGAGGTCTGCGCTCACCATTTGTCACTCGACGACTCCGAATATGAGAGCGATCAAGCGCCGCGGTTCGTGATGACGCCGCCCCTTCGCCCACGCGCGACCGTGAACCGATTGATCCAGCAAGTTCGCGAAGGGCTTATCGCCGCATCCGGTTCAGACCACTGCGGTTATGGATTGAGTCAGCGGGGCAGTGACAAGGATTTTTCTGCGGCGTCTCCTGGGATTCCGGGTGTCGAGACGCTTTGGCCCGTGTTGTATACCTCCCTGGTCGCTGAAGCTGGAATGCCTCTCGCGGCCGCGATCGATCTCGTAACCGCGGGGCCGGCGCGGGTCTTTGGGCTCTGGCCTGCGAAGGGCGTGATCCAACCCGGCTCGGATGGTGACATAGTGCTTTACGACCCGTCGGCAAGGGGCCCTCTCGATGAGCGCAGTCTCCACTCCAAGGCGGCCTTCTCGCCGTGGAATGGTCGAACGGTGCACGGCAAAGTCGTGCGAACGCTGAGTCGCGGAACGACCGTCTATCGCGAGGGAACCGTCACCGGGGACGTCGGCCACGGTCGTTTTGTGCCGTGCGCACCTTTTAATGTGGCTCGGGCTCGGCGTGGAGGCGCGCCGACTGTCGCTTCATCGGCGCGCCGGACGTAATGGACCTAGTGCTCCGCGATGCAGAGGTCTTCACCGGCGACGGCCCGCCGTTTGTCGGTGATGTCGCTGTAGATGGTGGGCTCATAGTCGGCGTCGGGCCGCGACTCGGAGAGGAAGCGATCCGGGTCGTCGACGCAAGCGGCTTGATGCTGTGCCCTGGTTTCATCGACATGCACGCGCATTCGGCGTTGGAGTCGTTCCACGACCCTCGACTGCTTCCTAAGGTCGCGCAGGGCTTCACGACCGAGTTGATTTGTCCGGATGGATTAGCGCCGGCGCCTGTCTCAAGCGACTGGGAGCAGCGCCAGGCGTACATCCGCCCGCTCGAGGGGCGCGGTCCCGAGAAATGGAGCTGGTCGTCGATGGACCAGTTCGTACGAGCGCTCAACGCAACACACCCGGCGACGAGCCTCGTTCCGTCGGTCGGCCATAACGCGATTCGTGACTTCGTCATGGGCGCCGAGCGGCGAGCACCGACATCACAAGAGCTCTCGGCCATGCGCGACCAGGTTCGCCTCGGTGCGGAGGCGGGGGCGAAAGCGCTCTCCTTCGGGCTTATCTATCTGCCAGGTCTCTTTTCGAGGACCGATGAGCTGATCGAAATTTCGCGCGAGGCCGCCGCGCATGGTCTGCCTTTGGTCCCGCACGTCCGCAATGAAGGCGCCGACGTGCTGGCTGCCGTGACCGAAATGGTCGACGTGGCCAGGGCTTCGGGAGCCTCGCTCAACATCAGCCATCTCAAAGTGGTCGGGAACCCGCACCTCGCGGAGCCGCTGCTCGAGCTGATCGACAGGGCTAGGCAGGACGTGGATCTCAGCTTCGATCAGTACCCGTACGGTGCGGGCAGCACGATCCTGGCCGCCTTGCTTCCGCCCTGGGCTCAGGAAGGCGGCGCTCGCGGGATCCTGGCCCGGCTGCGCGAGGACGCCCAGCGCAGGCAGATCACACGAGATGTCGAACAAGGTCTAAAAGGTTGGGAGAACCTTTATCGCGCGTGTGGGCCTGACCGGATCTTCATCGCAGACGCCGGCCCGGAAGCGGCCAACACAGTAGGTAAAACCCTGTCGGCAATAGCTTCAGAGCGACGCTCTGAGCCTTTCGAGGTCGTGCTCGACCTGCTTACCGAAGCCAACCTCAACGTGTTAATGATCGATCATTACGCGAGCGAGGAAACGGTGCGGACGATCTTCCGCCACCCCGCCGCGCTGGTCGGGTCGGACGCGATATTCGGCGCCAAGCCGCACCCGCGCCTGTATGGGACTGCTGCTCGTGTACTGGGTCGATATGCGATCCGTGAGCGCCTGATCTCAGTCGAGGACGCGGTGGCAAGGCTCACGGCGAGAGCCGCCGACCGCCTGCACTTGGCGGATCGAGGGCGTATCAAGTCTGGCCTGCGCGCCGATCTCGTCCTGCTTGATCGGAACGCCTATCTGGACACCGCGACCTACGAACAACCCGACCAGGTCCCAAGCGGCGTCAAACTCGTGCTTGTCGCTGGCCAGGAGGTGTGGCCTGCGCACGGACCCGAGCCGGCCTCGGCGGGAGTCGGCGATCGACTTTGGCGAACTCCGGTTCGTAATCAGCCCTAGACCGGTGAAAGCCACGGACGTCGACGTCGACGCATTAGCTGATTTCACTCTCCGTTTGATCGGTGCGGAAAGCCTTTCAGGTCATGAGGAAAAGGTGGCTGAACTCGTAGCTGTAGAAATGCGAAGCCTCGGCATGAAGGTCGAGGTCGATGAGCTGGGCAACGTCACGGGAACGTTAGAAGCAGGTAAGGGACCGTGTGTCTTGGTCGACTCTCACATGGATACGGTGGGCGTCACCGAGCCGTCGGCCTGGTCGCACAGCCCACGGGGCGAACGTGTAGGGAATCGTATCTATGGACGCGGTTCGATGGACATGAAAGGGCCGCTGGCGGCTTCGGTCTACGGTGCCGCATCGCTCGCGTCGACAATGAACGCCGGGAAGGTAGTCGTGTCCGCAAGCGTAGCCGAAGAATTGGTGGAGGGGCCCGCCACCGTCCGTGTCGCTGAGCGAGTCAGACCGGACTACGCCGTGATCTGCGAGGCGACCTCGCTCCGTCTAGCCACCGGCCAGCGCGGCCGCGCCGAAATCACAGTTCAGGTCCGGGGTCGGCCGACCCATTCGTCACGGCCTGAGCTTGGCTTGAACGCTGCCGACGCGATGGCAGACGTGATCGTCGCGCTTCGAGGATTGGAGCTTTCTCACCACCCGGTATTGGGCGATGGGATCCTCGTCCTGACGGACGTGCTGTCTAGCCCGTACCCAGGCCTATCCGTTGTCCCCGATGCCTGTGTCGCGACATTTGATCGGCGGACATTGCCGGGTGAAAGCGAGTCCGCGATTCTAGACCCGATCATGAAGTTGATCGCCGAGGCGCTGGAGAGGACGGGCGCCTCAGGTACGGCGACCATCGCCGAGGACAACTTCCACACCTACACCGGCGCCGCGGTGGTCGCTAAGAATTTCGCGCCTGCTTGGTATGTCGAACCTGAAACGCCTTTTGTGGCCCAGGCAGCCCAAGGTCTCCGCGAGGCAGGCCTCGGTACCGAGATGTCGCACTACGCGTTTTGCACCAACGGCAGCGGCACTGCGGGCCGGCTGGGGATCCCGACAATTGGGTTCGGACCGGGCGACGAGCAGATGGCCCACAGAGTGGACGAATTCATCGAGCTTGACCAGCTGGTGTCTGCGGCGAGGGGCTACGCGGCGATTCTCGGAAAGTGGCTGGACAGTTCGCCCTAGATGGCCGATGGCGATCGAGCCGATTTCGACGTCGCTCCAAAGATTGCGCTCATGTGGTTGGTTCAAGCGCAGTTTGCGGGATACGTTCTCGCGCAACAGAAGTTCCCCGGTCTGAAGCTGATCCCTCGTGACCTGGCGACTTCTCCGCTGGAACCGCTCGCTCGCGGGCAAGCCGAATTCGGCATCGTTTCGCCAGACCAAATGCTGGCCAACGTGGAAGCAGCTCGTCGGCTGGTATTTATCGGTCTGTTCATGGACCGATGTCCGGTCGTACTCATCGGATTGAGAGGTAAGGCTCCGGAGAATCTCGCGCGCCTACGCGCTTGCCGAATCGGCGTGTGGCCGGGTGAAGACACCGAGGTCAGAGCGATGGTCGACGCTGCCGGCGGCGATGTCACGGGGGTGACCTTTGAGCCCTTGGGTGCGAGCCTTACGCCGCTGCTCGACGGAACTCTCGACTTGATCGAAGCAACGACTTACAACGAACTTCCGCACCTTGAACGTGAACTCGGGGCCGAAGCGCTGGTCGTGCATCGACCATCACTTTGGGACGTCGATCTGGCCAAGGACGGCCTTGTGGTGCGCGCGGATGTGTTGGCGGCGCAACCGAAACTGGTCGATGACGTGGTGGCGACGGTGGTGGCGGGGTGGAGGGACGCGTTACACGACCCTGAGGGCGCGGTACGTGCTGTACTCGAGGCTGATCCAACTCTTGATCGGGACGAGCAACGGGATCAGCTGGGCTGGATTTTCGACCTAATAGACCCCAGACGGCCACTTGGACTTCCCGATTCCGGCGCGGTGGAGCGCGCGGTCAAGGTACACCGTGCGCTAGGCCACGCTGTCAGTGAGACCGATATTGCGATCGACGCCGGTCCGTGGGAGCGCGCTCGAGTTGAATGAGTCCAAGGTCGCTGTCATAGGTGGCGGCATCGTTGGCTTAGCAACTTTGCTCGAACTGGCTAGGATGGGCCTTCAGCCGGTGCTGTTCGAGGCTCACGGTATCGCCTCGGGCGTCTCAGGGGCGAGCTTGGCCGGCATCACTCGACATCTCGCCGGTGAGCCTGACGAAGTCAGCTTTGTCATGGAATCAGCGGCTCGATGGAAGTCGCTCGCTTTTGAATTCACGACCACGTTGGGTCTCGATATCGAACTCGACCAGCATGGCCATATCGCTTTGGTTGAAGCAACGTCGGACCAAGAGGCGCAGGGCGCCGTGAGTCAGCGCGAGACCGCGGTACGTGAAGAGCGAGCACGTGGCCTGGACGTTGACATGCTCGACAAGAAGGACGTATTGCGGCTGCTCCCAGCAGTCAACGCAGCTGCGTTTGTGGCTGCTTCCTGGTGTCCGGGCGACGCGAAGCTCAACGCACTGGTTGCCTGTCGGGCGATGTTGGCTGCGGCGATTCGACTGGGGGCCACCGTTCACTGCGAGGAGCGCGTCGTGGGCCTAGAATCCGGCTGGACCGTACGAACCACCAAGAGGTCCGTCCATACCGACGCCATCGTGCTTGCGACCGGCCCGTGGACTAGTGAGCTGCTTCAGCTGACGGCGGTCGATCTCCCTAGCATGAGGCCGAAGCGAGCCCAGTGCTGCGTGACCGAGCCGCTGCCAAATATGATCGGTCCGCTCGTATCGAGCGCACACGCGAACCTCGACACCGGGTACACCCAGCTGCACCAGACGCGCCACGGCGAAATTCTCTTCAACACGGTCATTCCGACCGAGACCCGCGTTGCGGCCGACGGAGAATTTGTCCTCTCAACGGACCATCAGTTCCTCGTTCGCTCCGCCGCTCGACTGCTCGAACTATTCCCGGCTCTTGAGCAAGCACGCGTGCTCCGGAGTTGGGCTGGGATCGAGGCGTGGACATCTGATCGTCGGTTTCTAATCGGTGAAATCCCCGGACGCCCCGGGCTCTTTGTAGCCGCTGGTGACTCCGGCCTCGGTTTTGTCCGAGCTCCTTTGATTGGCGTGATAGTCGCCGAGTTAGTCACTCGGAGACCAACTCGATTCGATCTGACCGCCTATTCCCCGGCCAGAGCCACGCTCTCCGCAGCCTGAGCGGTGTCCATCCAGATCCGGCGCCAACGTGCACCCGACACGACAATCGTCATCGATGGCGCAAACGTTTCGGCTGTGCAAGGCGAAACGCTAGCTGTCGCGTTGTTGGCGGCCGGCTATCCGCTCGGCCTTTTCTGCGGCATGGGGGTGTGCTTCGTCTGTCAAGTCGTGGTCGAAGGCCGAACCGTGTGCGCGTGTATGGAGCGGGTCAGATCGGGGATCCACGTGGAGACGAATCGTGGGGGAAGTTGAAGTGCTGATCGTCGGAGCCGGTCCCGCTGGCATTGGCGCCGCCGCTGAGACGACTCGTCACGGTCTGCAAACCGTGCTCGTCGACAGCCGCGAGCAGCCCGGCGGGCAGTTCTACGCCCGACCAACAGGTGCGGCGTGGGCTGGCCTGCCCGACGAAGTAACCGAGGGCCTCAATCTTGACTATCTCGAGATGCGGCCCGCGAGCGAGGTATGGGCCGCATTCCCGGACATGACCTTTGGCGTCGCTGGGCCATATGGTGGCGAACTGTTCCGACCACGATGTGTGGTCCTTGCGACCGGGGCGTTCGAGGCGCCAATCCCGTTCCCCGGTTGGGATGCTGCGGGAGTCATCAGCGCGGGTGCCGCGCAGCTGATGGTCAAAGAGTCATTGGCCGTGCCCAGTGGGCGTGTTGTTGTCGCCGGAAGCGGCCCTTTTCTGCTCGTGGTCGCCTCACAACTCGTCCAGGCAGGCGCACAAGTTACCGCCGTGATCGAGGCGGTGCATACGCTCGGTCACGTACGAATGCTCCCGGCGCTGGCAATGCGACCGCGGCGAGCGACGGAAACATTGCGATACCTGTTGCGGCTCCGTGGCGTCAACGTCGAGCGAGGCCGCAAGGTGCTTGCGGTTGAATCCGGGTGTCTGATCTGTGACGGCAAGCGGCATCCCTTCGACGTGCTGTGTGTCGGCCATGGGTTCAAGCCGCGCCTCGAACTCTCGCGGTTGCTTGGTTGCGAAGAGACCCGGCTTGGTGTGCGGGTCGATCACCTCCAGCAGACGACCATTTCATGTGTCTGGGCGGCTGGCGAGGTTACCGGGATCGGCGGAGTTGAACTCTCGCACTCAGAGGGCAGGGTGGCCGGACTGGCGATTGCGGATCAGATGCGTGGAATTCCAGCCGATAGCCGACGTCGCCTTCGCACATGGGTACGGCGCCGGCGTTTGGCGGCCTCCTTTGCCTCGACGCTTCGTTCGGTCTTTGCTCGGCCCGAACCTCTGGCGGCCGCGACCGATGCGACGTGCATCTGCAGGTGTGAGTCTGTGACCTTGGGCACGATGCGGCGTGTAGCGCAGGTTGCGCCGGAAGGTGACATTGCCAGATCGCTCAAGGCTTTGCTGCGGTGCGGAATGGGACCATGTCAGGGCGCGACCTGCTGGGACGCCATCGAGTCCTTCGTTGGTGGAATAGAAGGAACTCCGCCACGGCCTCGCTTACCGGTTGGAGTAGTCCGAGTCGGGACACTAGCTGAATCCGACAAGCCAGTGGTCGCACTGGGCGAGGATGGACGCAAATGATCGCCTTCGCCAGCGATCAGCATTTTCTCCATGATCCGCCTTATGCATTCGTACGCGGCGCGCTAGCGAAACCACTCGAGCGTCCAAGCCGCGTCACGCAGTTGCGAGCGGCGCTTGCCGACCTTGGAATAGTTCCTCAACCTCCAGCGGAGCACGACATCGCGGATGTGCTTGCTGTGCATGACCGCCCACTCGTCGACTTCCTCCGCTCGGGCTTCGCCGAAGCACGCGCGCTCGGCGCGCCCGAAGTTCTAATTCCTGACATCTTCGCTCATGAGCGGTTGGTCCCCGCCGGACGGTGGCGTCCACAGCTGGCGAGCCCGGCATTACCGGGAGCGATGTGCTTCGACTGTTCTTCGCCGCTCGTCGAAGGTACCTGGCTCGCGGCCCTGGCGTCTGCGCACTGCGCGCTGTCCGGAGCGCGGGCGATCGAAAGCGGTCAGCCGCTCGTGTACTCGCTTTGCCGGCCGCCCGGACACCACGCTGGCGGATCCTTTTACGGCGGGTTCTGCTACCTCAACAACTCGGCCATCGCCGCTAGATATCTCATCTCCGTTGGTCGGAAGCCTGCTGTCTTGGATCTCGATATCCACCACGGCAACGGGACGCAGGCCATCTTTTGGGACGATCCACGGGTCCTCGCCATCTCAATTCACCAGCACCCGAGCTACGGCTATCCGTACTTCACCGGGTATACGGATGAAGTCGGTGGATCGCAGGCCGAGAACATGAACTGCAACTTGACTCTCGACCGCGGATGTGACGACGTCACGTATGAAGGGGTCCTCGAGGCCGCGCTCGACCGCATCACTCTATTTGGAGCCGATTCCGTCGTAGTCCCGCTTGGCCTCGACGGCCATCTCGCCGATCCGCTCTCGGAAACCGCATTGACAGCGTCCGGGTATGTCGCTTTCGCCAAAGCGGTCCGGCAGCTAGACGTTCCGCTCCTGATCGTCCAGGAGGGAGGCTACGCGACTGAAGTTCTTCGCGAGAGCTTGCGCGCTTTTCTCGGAGGCTTGATGTCATGACAACGCATGCGTCAAACGAGCTGATGTCGAGTATCGATCCTGACCGTGTCCTTGCGCATCTCGATGAATTGGCACAGATGACGAGCGACGCCAACGGCGCGCAGCGCTTGTGCTGGACACCGACGTGGATGCGCGCGGTCGAATGGTTTCGGCGACTTCTCACAGCCACGGGCGCTGAGGCATCGAGCGATCCTGCGGGCAACATGTGGGGAATCGTGAAAGGGCAGCGGCCAGGCCTTCTGGTTTTGGGATCACATCTTGACTCCGTGCCGAACGGCGGTCGCTTGGATGGCGCTTACGGGGCACTGGCAGCGCTCGAGGTCCTCCAGGCAGCGGCTGCTGGGCCGCCTCCGCATATCGGCATCGCCGCAGTGGCATTTGCCGATGAGGAGGGAGCGCGCTTCGGGCCGAGCCTCGGCGCGGCTGGCCTTACTGGAACCGCGGAGCCAGAGTGGGCGAACCTGACCGACGGCGACGGTGTCAGTTTGCATGAGGCCGCGCTCGCCTGTGGGGTGGACGTCGAGAGGGCTAATTCTGCATCGGCGCGCTTGCCCGGGATTCGCGCGTACCTTGAGCTCCACATCGAACAGGGACCTGCGCTCGAACATTCGAAGCAGCACCTCGCAGTTGTCACTGGAACAGTTGCGATGCGCCGCGAGCGATTTCGGTTCGAGGGCGCTGCGAACCACGCCGCAGCGACTCCCATGGACCTGCGGCATGACGCCCTCGCCGCAGCGGCAGAGGTCATTGCGGCAGTTCGTCGGATCGCATCAGCAATGCCACACGCGACTGGAACCGTTTCAGAGGTGCGCGTTTTGCCCAACCTGTGGTCGATAACGGCAAGATTCGTGGAGCTGATTGTCGACATGCGCGCACCTACCGACGATGGACTCGCCGACCTCTTCCGGCAGGCCTACGACGTGGCGGCTTCGGTCGGCGCTGCCCTTGGCGTCCGCTTTGAGTCGGACCTGATCCGTCAGCATTCGGCGCAACCGTTCGATGCCCACCTCGTCGGCCTCGCTGAACGTGCGGTCAGGCAACTGGGTTTAGAACCGACTCAATTGCTCAGCGGCGCCATGCACGACGCGACCGTTCTGGCTTCCGCCCTGCCGGCCGTGATGCTATTCGTGCCGAGCCGCGGTGGAGTGTCACACGTGCCCGCGGAGGACACGTCGCCTGAAGATCTGCGGCGTGGAGTTATGGCCATTGGGGCACTCGCCGATCTTGTGTTGGGTGAAGCGTGAGCGAGCTTATTGACGTCCACACTCATCTCTATCCTCGGATCTACCTCGATCGACTTCGGTCCAGGAAAGAAATACCGCGCGTCACCCGATCCGATGGTGCGGAACGATTCGTCATCTTTCCGGAGGAGCAAGGAGCCATTGGAGGGAGACCGATCGGCCCAGAGTATTGGGATCTCGACGCCAAGTTGATTGCGATGGACCAAACTGGGATCGATCGCGCCCTGTTGAGTCTCGGAAACCCTTGGCTCGACCCGATTCCGGCGGCTGAGAGCGTCGAATTGGCACGCGCAATCAATGAAGAGTTCAACCGGCTCAGTGGCCGCACGGGTGACCGCGTCCACGGCTTGGCGGTTCTCCCGTCGGGCGATATCCAAGCGGCCGTCCAAGAGATCAAGTGGATTGCGGCACAACCGGGTTTACACGGGGTTATCAGCGGTACCAAGCCGTGCAGTATGAGGATCGACGAGCCGGAGCTCGAGGGCTTGTGGGCAGCCCTAGAGGCCGCTGGGCTTGTGTTCTTTCTGCATCCTCACTATGCAGTCGGCGTCGGCGAGCTGACAGGGTATGGTCACACCCTCCCCGTGTCGCTTGGCTTTCCTTTTGAAACGACGGTCGCGCTGGCCCGCCTTGCATTGTCCGGTGTTCTTGATCGCCATCCGAAGCTCCGTGTGCTCGCCGCGCACGGAGGCGGCACGTTGCCATTTCTCATCGCCAGACTTGATGCTGGCTGGCGCTCGTCGGATCGCATCGCGTCGGGTCTGGATCGACTGCCAAGCGAGTCGCTACGTGGAATCTATACGGATGCTGTCGTCTACCACCAACGCGCTCTAGCCGCAACGGTTGATTTCGTTGGCGAGGACCATGTCGTCTTCGGTACGGACCATCCGTTCAGCATCTCGGATCCACAGGCGAATCGCGACGCCATCGTCCGCGGACAACGGGATGACGTTGTGAATCGCATCTTCGGTCAAAACGCCGCGCGTCTGTTCGGCTTCCAACTCGCGGGCCAGGGCCGAACCCAAGCGAACGAACTAGCGTGAGATCTGAACTGCAACCGCGTGCATTGAAGGGCGGCGAGCTCGCCGGGCGCTCCTAAGTTGATCGCGAAGAACTCGCTGCGGATCTCCAGCGCGCGACTTATGACCGACCTGCGTGAGTTATCCCATATCGGCGGCCGACCAGACGGCGGGGTGGACAGAACTGCTGGATCGCCGGCCGATCTGGAGGCCAGGAAGTGGCTCCACAAGAGGATCGGCGAGGCTGGGCTCGAGCCCTGGACCGACCAGGTCAACAACGTTTTCGGTCGGGCGGAAGCGAGCCAAGGACCCTGGCTCCTCGTCGGATCTCACACCGACACCGTGCCTTCAGGCGGGTGGCTTGACGGTGCCTACGGGGTGATAGCGGGGCTCGAAGTTGTGCGTACGCTCATCGAGGCAAACCACCCAGCGGCCGCTCAGATCGAATTGGTCAGCTTCCACGACGAGGAAGGCACTGGCCCGGGCGGAGGGCTTGCCGGTAGCCGCTTCCTCGCTACAACTGCCCATGTTCAACAACTGAGCGGCTACATGGAACTTCACATCGAGCAGGGCCCTCGCTTGGAAGCAGAGAAGAAAGACCTCGGCGTTGTTCTAGGAATCGTCGGCGTGACCCAACTCACTGTCGAGATTTATGGAGAGGCGAATCACGCTGGCACCACTCCTCTCGCCATGAGGCGTGACAGCGGACTTGTCCTGGCAAGCATCTGGGCCAGGCTGAATGCGCTCGTGGAATCTATAGACACGAGCATGGTTGCAACGATCGGCGCGGTCGATCTCGAACCAGGAGCGGCAAATGTCGTGCCTGGGGTTGCACGATTCACTATCGATTTTCGCGGCCAATCCGAAGAGCGGCTGCAGCTGCTAGAGAATCACCTTTACGACCTGATCGAGCGGCACAGCAAGGCCGCTGGCTGCACTTCCAAGGTGTCCATTCGCCAAAAGGTCCCGCCTGCCGTTATGGATCCCGGATTCATCGATATACTCACCGCCGCTTGTAAGCGCTCGGGACAGGCATGGACCACTATCTGGAGCGGAGCAGGCCATGACGCTGGCGTCCTTGCGAAGCGGGTGCCAACTGCCATGCTATTTGTCCCAAGTACATCCGGAGTTAGCCATTCACCCCGCGAGGACACGCCTGAATTCAATCTGTCACTGGGCGCTCAACTCCTGCTGGAAGCCGCCGTCGTTTGCGCTACACGCGAGCTGTAGCTAACCGTCTGCGTCGAACGCGACACATTCAACTTCTTCTGATTAGTACGAGCGCTTCAACTCGACGAAATTTCGCTCCAACCAGCATACCGGCCGCGAACCGACGCCGAGGCCGATAAAGCTTCCGCATCGGATCGCCTCGCGTGGCGGCAACGACGCGGACTTGACGACAGCCAAGAAGACAGCCAACTACGCGCGCATCAGCGGACGCATGCAAACGCATGCAAACGACTACGGAATTCAGCCGCCGAGATTCAAACGTGGGCGGACGCCGATGAACGCTTGCGGGGGTCAGGCCCGCGGTCTTCAAAACCGTGGGGGGTCCGTTTGACAGCCTATCGGGTGGACTTCGGTGGACTCTGGTGGACTAATCGACCATCGTTTTCAACCGTTTTGAACTCGAAAACGACTCTGGTGGACTCCAGTGGACTGTCAACCCTGTGCATGGCATTCAGAAGGTCAGGGGTTCGAATCCCCTCGGGTCCACCAAATTCTTGTATTCGAAATCGCCGTTACTGGCCCCACAGTGCCGCGCCCACGCAGCGGTTGAC